>Ga0065705_10002077_pt1 | contig 15287 bp, 13 predicted proteins | sample SwibulcommuniRL2_FD_59092 | JGI IMG/M metagenome (GOLD analysis project Ga0065705, IMG submission 59092) | Bulk soil microbial communities from switchgrass field near Rose Lake, East Lansing, Michigan, USA - RL2 Bulk Soil v2 (version 2) | ecosystem: Environmental > Terrestrial > Soil >...
CTAGCCTGATCGTGTTCGTCCTGCTGGGTGTTGTAAGTAGCACTGCTTTAGCTGCAAAAGGCGGACCCGGTTCATCCACGGGTACGGGACTAGTCTTCTTTCCAAACCCTGTTGCGTCTCTACAAGACCAATCACTGACAGATCAAAAGGATGCTGACAGCGCAATACCGCAGTCTGCGTATCAGAGGGTTACCTTGACCAACCTGGATGGCAGCGGATATTTGCGAGGCGACTGGGCAAATATTCGCAGCGAGACGGGTGACCCTGCATTTTCTCCAGATAATATGTTCATCTACACGCGCCATGATGATCGCTTCGAACAAGTTATGGCATATTACTGGGTGACAGAAGCGCAGAAGTATATTCAAAGTCTGGGCTTTGGTTCCACGCTCCGCCCCGTCAATATGGAGTCGCAGGATATACGTATCAATCAAATTGGCATCGATAATTCTTTCTCCTGGGATAAACATGATCTCCTGCGTTTCGGAAAGGGTGGCGTGGATGACGCGGAAGATGCCGAAGTCATTTTGCATGAGTATGGTCATGCCATTCAGGATTCGCAGATGACACCCCCTGGATTTGGCACTTCGCTGGAAGCAGGCTCGATTGGTGAGGGGTTTGGCGACTATTGGGCTGTCACGGTTTCGAATGCGATCGCGCCGACTCCTGACTCTGCCTGCGTCGCAGATTGGGACTCGGTTTCCTACACCTCGACAACTCCACATTGTTTGCGCCGAGTAGATACAGATCTTCATTACCCCGGAGACCTGAATGGTCGTGTCCACCACGATGGGCAGATCTGGTCACGGGCTCTCTGGGATATTCGGAATGTGCTTGGTCACGTCGAAGCAGATACCATTATCTTGGAAGCACAGTTCCATTTCGCCCCTGATACAAGCATGCCTGCTGCGGCTCAAGCCACTGTCGATGCGGCTCAAAATCTCTATGGGAATACAGCAGCAAATACTGTGTTTACAGCATTCCAAGATCGAGGTATCCTGCCATAATTTTTTTTGAACGAAAAACAAAGTCCGCCTCAGATGAATGAGGCGGACTTATTAATTAAGGACTTCCTAAACTTTTCTATTATTTTGGCAAGCCTGGTGTGTACTTATCTTCCCATTCTGAGATGGCAGCCCGGATGGCGGCTTTGATCTCCGGGTCTGGTACATCGTCCATGCCATTGTAACGGGTCAAACCAACATAGACGATCACTCCGCCTTCCGGTGATTGAGTGAGAAAGATGCCGCGCTCTCCAAGAGGTGTCCCGTCCAGGCGAGTCTGTAGGACCGCATCGATCTGGCCCACAATGCTGTTGGCTGGCACAGAGGGACGGTCCTCCTTCGCGATGGTTGAAGGCCTCGGGGTGGTGAGTGGGGGAATGGACTGGGAAGAAGCGGGCGCGGGTTGGACCGGAGCAGGTTTACTCTGGGATGGAGCGCCAGCGAACGTTTCGAGACGCTCAGCGATTGAGGTTGACTCAGATGACGCCGAAGGTGTGGACGGGGTCTGAGGAGCAGACGCTGATACCGGCGCGGAGCGTCCTTCCAGCCATGGACGCATAATGCTTAGCATTTCGATCAGCCGCTTACGCTGATCTGCCGATAATGAAATTGGATTCACGCGCGTTCCATCCAGGTCAAGGGCGATTGAGCCATTCTCATTCTTGATGCGCAGAAGGCCGGGATCATCCACTGTGACAGTTTTGGTCTCGGGAGCAGGAGCAGGCCGATCTTTCTTCTCCTGCTCTTCTTCAGCTTTTCTTTTTTTGTATCCCTGACCGCGTCCTTCATATAGACCAAAAATATAGACAAATATGATGGCGGCGATCCAGGCAAGTATTGACCAAGGAAATTCCATAATTCACCTTAGGCTAGGGTTTGGCAATTTGGACAAAAATGTGTACTGCGTTGACCAACGATCATCCTTTTGATATTTGTTCCACAGTTGGGACAGGGCTTTCCAGCCCGGTCATAAACTCGAAAATAATTTTGGAATTCACCGCCGCGATAGACCCAGTCAATGGATGCGCCATTGCGGCGAATGCCTTCCTTTAGGACGGTACGAATCCCTTTATGCAAAGCCTCGGCTTGTTTGACCGTGATGGAATCAGAAGTGGCCAATGGGTTCAGCTTCGCAAGATTTAAAGATTCGTCCGTGTAAATATTGCCGAGACCGGCCAGAAACGTCTGGTCGAGTAATAATGGTTTGAGCTGGCGATGTTTATGGTGCAGTGCCGTGTAAAGCCATTCTGGTGTAAAGCTTTTGCTCAAGGGTTCAGGGCCGAGCTTGCCAAGCACGTCGCCGGGATCCGCAGTTAACCAGACACGTCCGAATTTACGCGTATCGTTGAATACCAGATTGCTCGGAGGATCCTGCGGGGAGGACTGCGCAGGCAGCAATTTTAATATTAAACGATCATGTTTTTCAGGTCCAATTTTACTATCTTTAATTAAGAGATCGCCACTCATGCGCAAGTGAATGAGAAGGCTGAAATCAGAAAGACGCAGGATAAAAAACTTGGCCCGGCGCGTGACTTCTCTAATCTCCTGCCCTTTGATCTCTGCTTTGAATTTTCGAGGCGAAGGAAAAGCCAGCGTGCGAGACCAGCGTAAATCAGCCTCCTTGATGGTTTTGCCAAGCAGATTGGGTCTTAGTTTACGAGTAATTGTTTCGACTTCAGGCAGTTCAGGCATAGGTAGCTATTGGCTTTCAGTATTCAGCGATTAGCTGCAGTTTTTATACTCACTGATAATGGCTGTTCACTACTCATTGAACATCTCTCCGACACTGCGGCCCTGATGGGCGCGGCGGATCACTTCACCCAGCAGGGGCGCGATGGATAGTATGGTAATACGTCCTTCCAGGGGTTTCATTTTTGATGTAGGGATTGGCACGGTATCGGTAGTGAGAATATGTTTAATGGGCAGGTCGGCCAGTGTTTGGGCTGCGCTTCTCGAGAAGATGGGATGAATGAACGCGAGATAGATATCACGCGCGCCATTCTTCTGTACAACATCCACGGCTTGCGCGATGGAACCGCCGGTATCCACTTCATCATCCACGATGATGACATCATGCCCTTTCACCTCGCCAATCAGAGTCAANGCTTCGGCTTTNGCATCATTTCCCNTGCGGCGTTTTTCGATAAAGGCGATGGGCACATCCAGGTCGAGCGCGTAATTNCGTCCCTTNTTTGCNAAGCCCAGATCCGTTGCGACGACGACTGGATCTTTCATTTCAGCACGAAGGTTGTCTTTAATATGATCCGTGATCATATGGGAGGCGGTCAACACATCCCCGGGAACTGAAAAGAAGCCTTGGATTTGTCCGGCGTGCGGATCAAACGTCATGTAACGGTCTGCGCCGGCGCTCTCGATCATATCCGCCACCAGTCGAGCGGTGATGGGTACGCGTGGTTGATCCTTTTTATCCGAGCGTCCATAACACAGATAGGGAATCACTGCGGTGATGCGCGCGGCCGAATCCAATCGAACGGTTTGGATCATGATCAGCAGTTCCATCAGGTTATAGTGAACAGGTGAAGAAGTGCCCTGGATTACATATACATCATGTCCGCGTGCGCTGTTGTTCAGTTTCACAAAGATATTTTCATTGGGAAACTGGATAATTTCTCGTGGGCTTAATCGTTGCTCAAGATAATCTGCGATCTTCTGTGCCAGGTTGGGTGAAGCCGAACCCGCGTATAGTTTAATATCCCCGTACATTTTTATTCCATGGGTATGATGTGACATCGTTGCTCCTTACGTTTCAAAGACCTTTCCAAAAGCCATCTCTATTTCAGATTTTCGTTTAACAGCGATAGAACGGCTTCAGATGGGGAGATGTTTCTGTTGACAACTTTCTCCATCATCTCTTCATATTTCTGTTGCTGAATATTTTCCAAAAAGCGATCCACTAACGCTTCCCGCAATAACGTTTCCATTTCGGACCCTAAGCGAGCGCGGTCACGAGCCGCCCAATCTCCAGTTTCACGTAAATGCTCTGCGTGCTTCGCAATCGAGGCAGCCAACTCGTCAATCCCTTTGCCTTCCGTCGCAACCGTCTTGACGATAGGGGGAATCCACATTTTTGAATTGGTTGGCGGCGCAGAAATGGACATGGACTTTCCGTGATGGCGAAAGATGCGCTTCGTGGGGTGGGCAAGTTCGAGTGTAGAGCGGAGCGCACGTTCCGTGTTTTCGACTCCGGGCCGATCGGCTTTGTTAATAACGAGGACATCCGCGATTTCCAATATCCCGGCTTTGATCGCCTGGATCTCATCCCCGAGACCAGGCGCTTCCACAACGACCGTGGTGTGCGCCAGCCGCGCCACATCCACTTCGCTTTGTCCCGCCCCCACTGTTTCGATGATGATGACCTCATAACCGGCCGCGTCAAAGATTTGAACAATAGAAGCTGTCTTTTGGGCGATGCCACCCAGTGAACCGCGCGTAGCCATCGAACGGATAAAGACACCCTCGTCCCCTGAAAGGTCGCGCATGCGGACGCGGTCGCCGAGCACTGCCCCGCCCGTGAATGGACTGGAGGGATCTACAGCAACGATGGCAACTTTCTTATCTGAACCTTTTCGATAATAGAGCGTAAGCTGATTGACAAGGGATGATTTCCCCGTGCCCGGCGCACCCGTCACGCCAATCAGGTGGGCTTTGCCTGTATAGGGAAAGAGTTCCGCGAGTCCGGCCTGGCCTTCGGCTGAATCATTTTCCACCTGAGTGAGCAAGCGCGATAATGCGAGACGGTTTCCTTCTAATACAGATTTTATCAACAACATCTTTCTCTTATATACGAAATTACGCAATACCTATTACGTATTGCGTAATTTTACAACTTCACTGCCTCACGGACATCTTTGATGATATCGTCCGTAGATGCACCCGGGCCATAGATGCCGGTAATGCCCATTTCCTTTAATCGTGGCATGTCTTCATCGGGAATGATGCCTCCTATGAAGACTTTCACCTGATCTTGTCCGTTGTTTTTAAGCAGTTCCAAAATGCGCGGGGCCAATGCCATATGTGCACCTGAAAGAATGGATAGTCCAACAATATCCACATCCTCCTGCAGTGCGGCTTCAGCGATCATCTCAGGGGTTTGGCGCAAGCCCGTATAAATCACTTCCATACCGGCATCCCGCAGGGCGCGCGCAACGACCTTTGCGCCGCGGTCGTGCCCATCGAGGCCTGGTTTTGCAACAAGCACACGGATTTTTTTCTCCGTCATGGTTCCTCCGTGAAAAAATTCTCACATCATTATACTATGATGACGAAAGTGCAAAAAACAGCCAATATTTCGTAATGAGGCTGAAACTTACAGGTACCGATGGCGAGTCAGGTCATCATTAAAATATGCTATACTTTGTTCATGCAATCGCGCGCAGACTGGTCACATTGGGCTGAATCATTACGCCGCTTCAAACTGGATGGACTTGCTTCGTGTCTGCTCGAAGCTGGGGCTCCTCTGACCGTACTGGGCGCGCAGGTACTTTATATCAGTCAGCCATTTTTAGGTGGGAAACAATGGACGTCACTTGCTCACATGCTCGAAGAAAATGAGGAAGTACAAGCCTTTGCCCTTTATCTGCGTGGGGAGGATTCGCAATGATTGCGTTGAGTTTGCTTGCTTTGGCAGCTGTCCTTTTAGTGGCGCTCACACTCTGGAGACGAAGATCACCCGGGGCATTGCGTTTGATCGATGCGTATGAACGTCTCAATCGTTCTGTGGGTCTGGCCGTGGAAAATGGAACACGGCTGCACATCTCGCTTGGACGTGGCAATCTTTTTACCACGCGCGCGGGTTCTGCCTTGGCTGGTCTGGCGATGTTGCGAAGGCTGGCGGAACGGACCTCTGTGAGTGACCGTCCGCCCGTTGTGACATCCGGGGATGCGTCACTGGCCATCCTCTCACAAGATACACTCCAGTCTGGCTATCGCGCGGCGGGGGCAGAGGATCAATATCGCTTCACGACCGGACAATTGACCGGCCTTACACCTTTTTCCTACGCCGCCGGGTCAATTTCTACCATTCACGATGAAAACATCTCGGCGAATATTTTTATCGGAGAGTTCGGAACAGAATCTGCCTTACTGGCAGAAGCCGCTGATCGCGAAAATACAAGTTTGATTGCGGCCAGTGATAATCTTTCTGCGCAATCCGTATTTTATGCCTCCTCGCAGGAACCCTTGATCGGAGAAGAATTATTTGCGGCAGGCGCCTATGTAGGTGCCGGCGCGTCACATGAAGCCAGCTTGAATGTGCAGGATATTTTGCGCTGGCTGATCATCCTTGCCATCCTTATTGGTTCTGTGCTCAAGTTTGGCTCAAGCCTGTAGGAGTGTCGATCTCATGCGCATCTTCACTGCCGCTTTCGCCATCGCTGCTGGATTTATCGTTCTGCTGGGATATTTCTTTCCGGCACAAGTAGAGTCGCTACGGCTTCTCCTGGTTGATTGGGCGATTGTCATTGCAGGCATGGCTGTGTTGGTGGGAATCTTCAACCTGGTTGCCGTGCAAATGGAGAAAATTCGTACGCGCCAAAAGGGCGGGATGTATGGCGTGATCTTGATCGTGTCGCTTTTTATTACGTTTGTATTTGGATTGGTACTCGGCCCGGATCATCCCTATATGCGTCTGACGATGGATGCGATCATTGTCCCGGTGGAGGCCTCATTGATGGCGATCCTCGCGGTGACCTTGATCTATGCCAGCATTCGTCTCCTGCGCCGCCGAGTGGATGTGATGAGTGTGCTCTTCCTGGTGGTGGCAGTAATATTTCTGATTGCTATTATGCCCACGCCTTTTGGGCCTCTTCTCGGTGAACGCGGTAATCAAGCACTTGTTGATTTCCTGGGAATGTTCTCACATGGAGGCACACGCGGGCTTTTGATTGGCATTGCGCTGGGAACCCTATTAACAGGACTCCGCGTGCTGTTCGGCATCGATCGGCCATATGGAGGGAATTGAGCATGGCTGAACTCCGTTGCCCGAACTGTGGAAAAAATAATCCAGATGTTTTGGATGTCTGTCAGTTTTGCCAGACGCCACTCAAACCTGAATCTGTGTTAAGGATTGGTCAGACCCCGACCAAGAAAAACACCGGTGAGTTGGAATCTGTCCTACCGGATTGGCTCAAGGATATGCGTCAGCAGGCAAGAGATTCAGCAGAAGCAGATGCTCAAGCCGCGGCCCAATCCAAGCCCCAGAAAATCGAACCGCCTGATCTTTTGGCAGGACTCGCCTCTCAGGGGAGCAGCGCAGATGACGAGGATGTTCCGGATTGGCTGGCAAGCATTAATCCAACAGCCAAGTCAAAACCTTCCGCTTCAGCTGCCTCCACGCCTGAACCAAGTACAGACTTTTTTGCTCAATTTAACCAAAGCGAATCAAGGTCTGAGTCGGTGAGTGAGCATTCTCAAACCGAATCTTCCTCCTGGGCTGACATGGGAAATCAATCCGCTTCCACAGAAAAGGATGAGCTCTCAGATTGGTTTGCGCAGGCGTCTGGGCAACCCGAAGAAACTGTTGAGTTCGATCAAAATGCCCAACAGAATGATATGGGTTGGACAAGTAACTTAGGTTCACTTTCCACCTCTGCTGAGGCATCTGTTCCCAAGGAAGAAGAGGATTTGAGTTGGCTTCATAATCTCGAAGCCACTGCCAAACAGACCGGGGATTTGCAGTCTCCTAAAAAGGAAATGGATTGGAATGCGAATTTTGAGATGCCATCCACTCCATCACAGTCCTCTTCACAGGACGACCTAAGCTGGCTGGATCATCTGGGTGGAGTTGAAGAACCTTCCCAGCAAGTTCCTGAACAACCCTCAGCGTCGCAAAATGATTTGAGCTGGCTCGACCAATTTGGTGGAATCTCGGAGCCTTCACAACCATCGCAACCTGCTGCCTCGCAGGAAGATCTAAGTTGGTTAAATAATTTAGGCGGTGTATCAGAACCTCAACCTTCTGACGCCGCGCCCAATGAGCCAACTTCACCACAGCCTTTTGCATCAGAAGAAGATTTGAGCTGGCTTAACAAACTCGGGGGAACAGCCGAAGCTTCACAACCTTCACCTGCTTTTGAGTCAGATGCAAGTGTCGAATCTACTCCAGAGCAGCCCCCTTCAGAAGACATGGGTTGGCTTAAAAATTTTAGTGCTGCGCCAGAGTCCTCGGATGCTTCCACTTCCCAGGATGATCTAGGTTGGCTCAATACTCTTGGTGGAGAATCCGAACCATTATCGTCTGCGCCATTCACTGAATCTGCTGCGGAGAAAACGTCGCCGCGTCAGACTGCACCACTTGGTCAGGGTGCTGACAAGGACGCAGATGCGCAGCCCGATTGGTTGAAAAGTGCCATTGAGCCACCTTCGATGCCGGCGCCCGGTGATTTGTCTATGGATTGGTTCGCAGGGACTGAGAAACCGGTTCCAACTACCCCTCAGCCGGCTCCGTTTGAATCGGATTTCTTCTCAACCCCTAGTGAGCCTTCTTCTCTTTCGAACCAGGAAGTTGATTCACTCTTTTCAGCAGAGATGCCCGATTGGCTTTCGCGTGCTGAATCCGGAACGGAGGAATCTGTTTCACAACAAGCTGATGCTTCCTCAACTGAGAGTGACAAATCTCTGTCACCTGTTGACCTGCCCTCCTGGGTACAGGCCATGCGACCTGTTGAAGCGGTCATCACTGGNACCACCTCCAACGCTNTGGATCAGCCAACTGAAACAGAAGGTCCACTTGCTGGTCTGCAGGGTGTGATTCCCATTGCACCGATTGGTTCCTCAAGAAGACCAAAAGCTGTTTCTCTTAAACTACTGGCCTCTGACGAGCAACAGGCAAGTGCCGCCTTGTTGGAACAGATCCTGGGAAGTGAAACAAGCCCGCGGAAACTGATCACGTCTTCCTTCGTCGCACCGCAACAATGGTTGCGCTGGGCGTTGACCGGCTTATTCCTGATTGTATTGAGTGCTGGAATATTTCTTCGTTCACAGTCCATGCCTGTCTCTGCCAGCTTGCCAGTCATTGGGATTGATAACCTGTCAAATGCAGTGAAGAATATTCCTTCCGGCTCAAGGGTTTTAGTGGTGGTCGATTATGAACCATCTCTGGCCGGTGAAATGGAGGCGATCAGCGCTCCCATGATGGATCAAATAGTTCTGCTGAGCCATCCCAATCTTTCATTTATCTCCACTTCACCGAATGGCACTGCGCTCATTGAACGATTAGTGAGCAACACAAGTATTAATCAAGCAGGTTTGCAATATCTTAACCTTGGATATTTACCCGGTGGTGCCACCGGCGTTTTGGGATTTATTGAATCGCCGGGTCAAGTCAATCCGTTAGCGGGTATCCAATCATTTTCTGAATACTCTGCCCTGGTAGTTTTGAGCGATCATGCCGAGTCGGGTCGTCTGTGGGTGGAGCAATTACAAAGCCAGAAACAAGTTGACGCAGTTTTGGCGAATCAACCGTTGTTGATGGTTGCCAGTGCGCAGGCAGGTCCACTACTTCAACCGTATGTTTCATCAGGACAGATCTCCGGTTTAATCAGCGGGATTTCAGATGCAGTAAAGTATGAGACGAAAAATAATCTCCCTGCTGGAATTACGCGTTCCTATTGGGACACGTTTGGGATTGGCTTGATGATGTCCATTGCCTTGATTATTGTTGGCAGCCTATGGAGTTTATTGACCGGGATGCGCGCCCGTCGCGCGGATGCAAAACAGGGATAAACCAATGTCCATTGAAATCATCTCTGCACTCGTCGGCTTCCTCCTGACCCTGATGGTCTTTAGTTATCTCATCGGTGATAATCCCTTATTCCGCATTGCTGTATATTTATTTATTGGTGTTTCCTCCGGCTATGCCGCGACAGTCATCGTACACTATGTGCTCATACCCCGACTTGGTTTATTTCAATCGACCGATCTCAATCAATTAATCCTTGCGGTGATCCCTCTTTTATTGGGTGTTAGTTTGTTAGCCAAACTCTCCCCGCGCATTTCATGGATTGGAAATTTTGCGATGGCCGTGCTGGTGGGCGTGGGTGCGGCTGTAGCGATAGGTGGAGCGTTGCTTGGGACTTTAATGCCGCAGGTAGGGGCCGCGATCAACACGTTCGATGTCAGTTCAGCAGGGAGCGGCCTGGGTGTGGCATCCAAATTGTTGCAGGGAGTTGTCATGCTTGGTGGAACAGTCTTTACGCTGGCTTCCTTCCATTTTAGTGCGAGACGCGCCGCAGATGGCACTCCAAAGCGGAATCCTATCCTTGAAGGGATCGCCTGGGTCGGGCGTCTTTTCATCGCCATTACACTGGGCATACTATTCGCGGGAGTTTATGTGTCAGCCCTAACAGCGATGATTGAACGCTGGAGTTTTGTCATTAATTTCATAAGACAACGGTTTGGGATTTAATATATGCCTGGATCTCTGGTTCAAAACGAATCCATACTTGCAATTGATGTCGGCGCAGCAGTAACACGGGCGGTGTTATTCGACGTCGTCGAAGGACAGTATCGCTTTATTGCCTCAGGGCAGGCTCCTTCCACTGCGGAAGCACCGTTCAAAGATATTGGGATTGGGGTGCGGGAAGCGATCACCAACCTGCAAAATATCACCGGCGCAATGTTGCTCGGGGCCAACGATAACAATTTGATCGCGCCAGCCCAGGCAGACGGCTCCGGCGTGGACGCCGTGGTCGCGACCATTTCTGCAGGGCCTGCAGTAAAGACAGTTGTAGTGGGTCTGCTTTCAGATGTTTCGGTGCAAAGCGCTCGGCGTTTGGCTGAATCAACATATAGCCGTGTGGTGGATACGCTTGATCTTTCTGACCATCGCAAACCTGATCAGCAAATGGATGGCATCGTCCGTTCGCGGCCGGACCTGATCATTCTAGCCGGTGGCACGGATGGTGGCGCCTCCCGTTCGATCCAAAAGATGTTGGAGGCGATTGGTCTTGCCTGTTACTTGATGCCCATGGAAAAACGTCCAATGGTGTTATATGCGGGTAATCAAAAACTTGCCAGTGATGTGAAGGATTTGTTGGGTGGTCACGCGGGAAAGGTGGAAGTCAGTTACAACGTGCGGCCCTCGATCGAAACAGAGGACCTGGAGCCCGGGCGGCACGAACTTGCTTTGCTTATCACAAAGTTGCGCCAGCGGCAGATCAAAGGTGTGGAAGAGCTCCATCTGTGGACCGCTGGAAATCTTTTGCCAACAGCTTATGCACAAGGACGTATCATTCGTTTTTTAAGCAAGCTATATGAATCCACACGCGGTTTGTTGTGTGTAAATGTAGGAGCCTCTGCAACCTCTGTTGCCGCAGGGTTTGGCGGTGAATTGACTCTGGGTGTGTACCCGCAATATGGATTGGGTGAAAACCTGGCCGGCTTGTTGCAAGAGACTGAGATCGATGACATTATGCGCTGGCTGCAACTCGATATTTCACAGAATATGTTGCGGGAGTATTTATTTCAAAAATCACTCTATCCATCTTCGATCCCAGCTACAAAAGATGAACAGGCTCTTTCACAGGCTATTGCGCGACAGGCCTTGTATCTTGCTGTTCGTAAGGCACAAAAGGATTTCCCAGCCCAGGCGCGTCCCACACAGAGTGGGGTAATGCCTCCCCTGGACTTGATCCTCGCCGGTGGCGGCGTGATTAGCGACGGCACCTCACTCGGACAAAGTTTATTGTTATTGCTCGATGCCATACAACCGGTTGGGATCATGCCCATCCTGTTGGATCAAAATAATTTATTGCCCATGCTCGGCGCAGCTGCCTCGCGCAGTCATTATCTACCGGTGCACGTAATCGAGTCAGGCGCGTTTATTGGCTTGGGAACAGTCGTCTCTGTCATCGCTTCAGCTAATTATGGAGATCAGGTTTTGAAAGCAAAACTGACCTATGGCGATGGGACCGAAGCGCGTGCAGAAGTCAAATTTGGTGGATTGGAAATTTTGCCTCTGCCGAATGGGCAATCTGCCCGTCTCAGCTTGCAACCGCTTCGGCGCGCGGACGCGGGTCTGGGTGCTGGAAAGAGCGGCATTGTGACAGTGACCGGCGGCGCGCTGGGCATCGTTATAGATGCGCGTGGACGTCCGCTACAAATTCCAAGTGACCCGGTTCGCAGGCGCGAGCTCATGAAGAGATGGTCCTACACGGTGGGAGGTTAATATGCTGGCCCCAGTGCTTCATATTCTTCCTCTTGCCACAATCATTCGAGAACGAACGTTGCCCGTTGCAGGGAAAGTGAACGTCCATGTCAATCAACGTGTCAATCCAACAGATGTCATTGCAGAAGCCAATTTTGCACGCGAGCATGTCCTGCTGGATGTGTCACGCACGTTTGGAGTATCTGCCAATGTAGCCGATAAGATGATCAAAGTGAACCAGGGGGACCGAGTCATGCAAGGCGCGCTGGTGGCGGATAGCGGCGGATTCTTCCCGCGTTCGATCAAGGCTCCCCGCGCTGGACGTGTGATGGTTGTCGGCAGCGGACAGGTTCTAATGGAAGTGGGTGATACGCGCGTTGAATTGCGCGCGGGTCTGCCAGGATTGGTCACACAAGTTTTGCCTGAACGAGGTGTGGTCATTCGTACGGCGGGTGCGCTCATTCAGGGAGTGTGGGGGAATGGCCGTATCGATAATGGCCTGATGGTTAACTTAATGCAGAAGCCGGATGAAATTCTCAGCGCAGAGCGACTCGATGTAAGCCTGCGCGGTTCTGTCATCCTGGGTGGACACGTGCGGGATGTGGAGACGTTGCGCGCTGCGGCGGAATTGCCGGTGCGCGGCCTGATCCTATCCAGTCTTCCTTCGGCGTTGATCGTATCCGCCTATCAAATGCGGTATCCCATCCTCGTAACCGATGGGTTTGGCGCAATGCCCATGAACTCTGCTGCGTTTAGACTATTAACCACCAACGATAAACGCGAAGCAACGGTCAACGCCGAACATTTTGATCGTTATAACGGGAATCGCCCGGAGGTGATTATTCCCCTGCCTGTTTCTACAGAACCTCCTGAACCCAATCCTTTTGAAACATTTACCGTGGGACAAACCGTGCGTTTGCGTCGCCCGCCAAATGCAGGGATGATCGGTACCTTATCAAATCTGCCTGCTGGACTCAGCGTGCTGCCAAGTGGATTGCGCGCGCCTTCAGCAGAAATAAAGCTTGAAAATGGTGAAGCGGTGCTGGTGCCTTTAATAAATTTGGAAGTTGTGGGATAATACACATTGCCGCGCGCCCATGCCTAACCAAACAATAAATTTGATTTTTGCCCGCAAATAAATTGGAAAGGCGCAGTGATTAAAGCAAGAAGCGGCATGAATTAGAGACACAATATCGAGGAGAGTGCAGAATGTCAAATTTTGACGATAACACAGATTTCGATGATGCCAATCCGCCTGAAGAATCAAACAACCGTACATTTCTGCTCGTAGCTGGTATTCTGGGTGGGCTTGTTTTTCTGGCCCTCCTCTGCCTGGTAGGATATTTTTTCTTCGCAAATAACACAACTCAACAAAACGAAGCGACTGCACAGGCTCAGGCCACACAACAGGCTGCAACGATCCAAGTGGGATTAACACAAACGGCTCTTGCTCAGGGCTTGACCCAAACTGCGGCCGTAACCAATACAGTGCCTCCGACCAATACACCTGTGATTGCACAGGCAACAGCAACACTCACCGCGACATCCAATCCTGCTACCGCTACGTTAGGCGCAGCCTTCACTCAAATTGCTAATTCCACACAAACGATCATCCCCACATCCACTGCTTTACCAAACACTGGCTTTGCAGATGATGTTGGTGGACCCGGATTGATACTGATAGCAATTGCGCTTGTGGTTGTGATCTTCCTTGTAAGAAGATTAAGAGCCTCACCGTCTCAATAAAACAGCCTTTCGATAAAATTTTATAAACCTTGTGAAGGTTCCTTTCTGGACAGCCTTCACAAGGTTTTTGTTTCTCTTGACAAAGTCATATATAGTGATAAAATTCACAATAAATATTATCTAATTAGTCCTAATTGACCTGGCGCTACATAATACAGTAGACCTGAAATATACGATGTGGCTTATAAAGTAATCGAAAAGTTTAGGTATTAGTACGACAGGCGGTAGAGGAGGCGAGATGTCAGGGAGAATTGTATTGATCAATCCGGCAAGGCATTTTATTGCCAACGAGCATGGACTAGGTTATCTCATTCCACTTGGACTGGTATGCATCGGGGGACCACTCATCGATGCAGGTTTTACTGTGAAATTAATTGATCACGATTTGTATGGGTGGTCATATCAGCGACTCATCAAAGAAATTTCCGACTTCAATGCGGACTATATTCTATTGGGGCATTCTGGTTCCACTGCTGCGCATAAAACTGCCATGAAAACTATTCGGATAATTCATAAGGAGCTTCCTCAACTTCGCGTTGTTTACGGCGGCGTTTATCCATCCTATGCAGATAAAGTGGTTATGGCTGAATGTGAAGAGATCGATGCGATCGTGCGCGGAGAAGGGGAACAGACTACGGTCGGCTTGATGCGAACCTGGGAACAAACCAACGATCTCAGCTACGTGGATGGAGTCACCTGGCGAAACGGCAATGAAATTATTACCAATCGTTCACGCACGCCGATCAAAGATCTGGATGAATATCGCCCCGGCTGGGAACTTGTGGATTGGCCCCATTATTCGATGTTTGGTTTCAAACACGCAGCCGGATTGCAATTTAGCCGCGGCTGTACGCTGACTTGTACCTATTGTGGTCAATGGATGTTCTGGAAAAAGTGGCGGCATCGCAGCCCGGAGAACGTCGTTGAACAATTAAAAATATTGGCAAGTCAATATCATGTAAAAATCCTCTGGTTTGCCGATGAGAACTTTGCAGCAGATCGGGATGTTGCAAAACGTATTCTTGAAATGATCGTCGAGGCAGATTTGGGGCTTTCGCTGAATCTCAACATGACCGCTGCCGACGTTGTGCGCGATGCGGATTTAATTCCGCTCTACAAACGCGCGGGGGTGGATTACATCGTGATGGGAATCGAAACGCTGAAAGATGAGGTGGTTACGAATATTCGCAAAAACAATCCTTTTGAAATTTCAAAAGAAGCCGTGCGACTTTTGCGAGAGAACAACATCATCAGCCTGACGAATCTTATTTACGGATTGGAAGAGGAAAGCTGGAAAACAATATTTGAAAAATTCAAAGGTTTACTGAAACTTGATTCAGATATTCTGAATGCGATGTACCTCACTCCGCATT
>Ga0065705_10002535_pt1 | contig 15213 bp, 14 predicted proteins | sample SwibulcommuniRL2_FD_59092 | JGI IMG/M metagenome (GOLD analysis project Ga0065705, IMG submission 59092) | Bulk soil microbial communities from switchgrass field near Rose Lake, East Lansing, Michigan, USA - RL2 Bulk Soil v2 (version 2) | ecosystem: Environmental > Terrestrial > Soil >...
CGCTGCGCAAACACCAGGGCCGCAAAGACGAAGAGGTTCTTCGTCCATTGACCCGGGCGCAACGATATCAGGAGACTGAGGAAAGGCAGGCGGCCGCCCCGACGACTAGACATCTATCCGGAAGCGGAAGGACTTACAGTCCTCCCGCTCCGGCGAACTTCCTCTGCTGAAAACATTCCTTGCAAAACACGGGGCGACCCTGCGTCGGACGGAAGGGAACCGTGGTTTCCTTGCCGCACGCCGAGCACGTGGCTGTGGTCTCGACACGTTCACGAATCCCGGGCGACGCCGCCCGGGCCGCGCGCTTGGCCTTGCAGGCCTTGCAACGCTTGGGCTCGTTCTTGAAGTTCTTGTCCGCGAAAAAGAGCTGCTCACCAGCTGTCCACACGAACTCCGCGCCGCAATCCACACAACTCAGGATCTTGTCTTGGAACTCCATCGTGTCGCCCCTTGCTCGCGCCCTTTACTCTGCGTCGCGTCGCATTTTCTTGCGGTTACGTTTGCGCGCCAGCGCCTGTTTGGCTCTGCGCTTGTCTCCGGGCTTCAGATAGAAGGAGTGCTTCTTGATATCCTTGATGATATCTTCCTGCTGGACCTTCCGTTTGAACCGCCGAAGAGCACTTTCGATCGACTCACCGTCCTGCACTTTGACTTCCGCCACGCTTGATTACACCCCCTCAAATCGGGCGATCGTGATGACGAAACACCTGTCACCACGTTTTGATGAATAACGATTGTGTTACGCTAATTCGGGACTGCGAATCTTAGGCGCAAAGCCGCAGCCCCGTCAACGGATTACTCCTTCACTTTAACCCTTTTATATCCAACAGTTTACTAGATAACGTGGGCTCCACGAGAGTTCTGGTCATCGGCAGCGGCGGGCGCGAACATGCGCTCGTGTGGAAATTGGCGTCCGAGCGCGGCGTGTCGGACATCGTGTGCGCGCCCGGAAATGCGGGCATCAGTCGGCTCGCGCGCTGCATTCCCGTCGACGCCGCGGATGCGCACGCGGTCGCTGAGATCGCTCGGCGTGAAGAGATCGATTTCACGATCGTCGGACCGGAACTGCCGCTCAGTCGCGGAATCGCCGACGTGTTCGCGGCCGAAGGCGATCTGCTGTTCGGCCCCAGTCAACGCGCGGCGCGGCTCGAATCGAGCAAGGTGTTCGCGAAAGACTTCATGCAACGCTATCACGTACCGACCGCGCGCTACAGAGCGTGCGATTCGGCATCGGAGGCGCTCGCATCGCTGCGCAGCGGAGAATTCGGATTTCCTGTCGTGCTCAAGGCCGACGGCCTTGCTGCCGGCAAGGGCGTGGTGATCTCCCACGATCTAAAAAGTGCGGAAGCAGAAGTCCACGCCATGATGGTCGACAAGCGCTTCGGCCAGGCCGGCGCACGTCTCGTGATCGAAGAGCTGCTCGTGGGACGCGAGGCGTCTTTTTTCGTGCTGAGCGACGGCACCCGCGCGCTGCCGTTGGGATCGGCCGAGGATCACAAGCGCGTGTTCGACGGAGATGCCGGCCCGAACACCGGCGGAATGGGCGCCTACGCTCCGAGCTCGCTGTTCGACGGAGCCACCGAGTCGCGCGTGATGAACGAGATCGTGCTACCGGTGCTGGAAGGCATGCGCGCCGAGGGCAGCGAGTTTCGCGGGTTTCTCTTCGTGGGACTGATGCTGACGGCCGACGGTCCGAAAGTGATCGAATTCAACGTGCGTTTTGGCGATCCAGAAGCGCAGGTTATTCTGCCGGCGATCGAGGACGATCTCTCGACCCTGCTGATGAGCGCCGCGGCCGGCGAGCTCGACGCCGGTTCCATTTCGCTGGGTCGGGAGCCACGCGTCGGTGTGGTGATGGCCTCTGGCGGTTATCCGGACACTTATGAAACCGGTAAGGTGATTCACGGAATCGACGAGGCGGAAGCGGTGGCCGGTGTCAGCGTGTTTCACTCGGGCACGGCCAGGCGCGGGTCTGATATCGTCACGGTGGGCGGCCGCGTTTTGACGGTCGTCGCGTCTGGTGATGACTATCGAAGCGCAATCGAACGCGCGTACGAAGCTGTGGGTAAGATCAGCTTCGATCGCATGCACTACCGCAGAGACATTGGCGCCAAGGCCTTGACGTAGACTAAGCAGATCATCGACCGTATCAAGATCCGGAGCGTAAGCGACCGCCTGGCCCGGTTGACAACATGCCGGGCTTCGGCGAGTCTCGCCGAAGCTAGGCGAAGGCGGACGGCAGCGCGTGGGGGTGGGGCCCCACGCGGACTAAGAAAAGATGACACCACTACAAGTACTCATACTGATGGGTTCACCCAATGACGCACCAGTGATGCAGGGTGCGGTCGATGTTCTGAAAGAGCTGGGCATCACGGTCGAAATGACGGTGGCGTCCGCGCATCGATCGCCCGAACGCGTCATGCGCCTCCTTGGCGAGGCCGAGACACGCGGCGTGAAGGTGTTCATCGTCGGCGCGGGCGCGGCAGCGCATCTCGGCGGCGTGGTGGCCGCCCACGTGTCGAAGCCGGTCATCGGCGTGCCAATCGATTCATCGGCGCTGAACGGGCTCGACGCGTTGCTGTCGACCGTTCAGATGCCGCCGGGCGTGCCGGTGGCGACCGTTTCGATCGGCAAAGCCGGTGCGACCAATGCCGGCGTGCTTGCGGCGCAGATTCTCGCCCTGGGCGACAACGCGATTGCGCAGCGGGTGAAGAAGTACAAGGATGGACTTGCCGAGAAGGTCGAGGAGGCGGCGAGAAAGCTGGCGAACGCTTAACTAAGCCCTCAGCCCTTAGCCCTTAGCCCTCCTCATGAAGTATTCCATCATCACGTTTGGCTGTCGGGTCAATCAGGCCGATTCTTTTCACATCGAGGAGCAGCTCATCGCGAGCGGCGGCACTGTCGCCGCCGCTGAGGACGCCGACATCATCGTCGTCAATACTTGCTCGGTGACGAGTTCCGCCGATCAGGCGACACGTCAGATCGTGCGGAAAGTTTCGCGGGAAAATCCGAACGCGCGCATCGTCGTGACGGGGTGCTATGCCACGCGGCGTCCCGACGATGTCGCGGGCCTTGCCGGCGCGATCGAGATTGTGCCGAACGACCGCAAGGACAATCTGGCGGCCGCCATCGGCTTGACCACGGCGCAACGGTTTGGCGATGGTGACGGCGCGTGCGGCGCGGCAATCGCCCCCGGTTTGGCCGGCCGGACTGCATTCACCTTGCGCGTTCAGACAGGCTGCGACCAGGCCTGTTCGTACTGCATCATCCCATCGACCCGAGGCGCCGGCCGCAGCCGTCGCGTGGGCGACGTGCTGTCCGACATCGTGCGTGTTGCGGACGCCGGCTACCGCGAGATAGCCATCACCGGTGTGCATCTGGGATCGTACGGGCGCGATCTCGGTGACGGTTCGACACTGCTGGGCTTGTTGCAGGCCATAGAGCGGCGGTCGTTCGGGATGCGCTTCCGCATCAGCTCGCTCGAGCCGATGGACTGCCTTGATGAGATCGTCGATCTGGTCGAAGGGTCGGCGTGTTTCGCGCCCCATTTCCATCTTCCGCTTCAGCACGCCAGCGATCGAATGCTGGTGGCGATGAAGCGGCCGTACACGCTCGCATATTACCGGCGGCTGGTCGATCGCATCCGGTACGTGATGCCGCACGCGTCGCTCGGCACGGACATCATCGTCGGGTTTCCTGGAGAGGCCGATGACGACTTCGCGGTGCTCGAATCCTATCTCGCCTCGTCACCTGTGACGCACGTGCACGTCTTCCCGTACTCGGACCGGCCGGGCACGGTTGCGGCCGCGCTGCCCGGCAAGGTGCACGGCGCGATCGTGCGAGAGCGTGCGGCGATCGTTCGTGGCATCGGCCGCGATCTCAACCGGCGGTTCCATCGCGAACAGGATGGTTCGATCCGTCCTGGACTGACCATCGAAGACGGCACGCTCGTCGTGACGGATAACTACATGAAGGTGAGGATCCCGGAAGGGTTGCCGCGGAACGAGTGGGTGAAGGTCCAGATCAGCTCGGTCGGCGACGTGCTTGCCGGCACGCTCGTCGCCACGGACCACGAACCACCACCAACCACCTTAGAGTAGCGCCGCGGCCTTCTGGCCTGTCGACTGTCTTGTCCCTTCCACAATCAGCTGGCCGCACGCCGCTCGGATGTCGCGCCCGCGGCTCTTGCGAACCGACACGGTGAGGCCCGCCTCGGCAAGAATCTTCGCGAACGCATTGACACGCTGGTCGGACGGCCGCTCGAAGGCGATACCCGCGGCTTCGTTCAGCGGAATCAGGTTGATCTTGCAGCGGATGTTGGCGAGCAAGCGCACCAGGCGCCGGGCGTCGTCCGGCGTGTCGTTGACACCACGAAGCAGGACGTACTCGAAGGTGATGCGATTTCGCCGCCGTGCCGGGAATTTCCGCGCGGCGTCGAGGATGTCTTCCAGGCCGTACTTGCGATTCACGGGAACGAGCGCGTCGCGCTGATCTTCTGTTGTGGCGTGCAGCGAAATCGCGAGATTGGGCATCAACGGTTCGCTGGCCAGCCGCTCGAGCGCGGGTAGCACCCCGACGGTCGAGAGCGTCACGCGCCTGGGAGACACGGCGAGACCGTGCTCGTCGTTGAGTATGCGCAGTGCTTTCATCGTGTTGTCGTAGTTGTGCAGCGGCTCGCCCATGCCCATCAGCACGATGTTGAACTTCGCGTCGCGCAGTCCGAGCTCGCCGGCGAGCACGCGAACCTGTCCGGCGATCTCGCCCGCGGTTAGGTTCCGTACAAGCCCCATCTTGCCCGTCAGGCAGAAGCCGCACTTCATGGCGCACCCGACCTGCGTTGATATGCAGAACGTCTGGCGGGGTGTGTCGGGGATGAAGACCGATTCGATGCGGGCCTCGTCGTCGAGGCCGAGGAGGAACTTCACGGTTCCGTCCGACGATGTTTCTCTGGCGATCAGGGTTGGCGTGGCAATACGGAAGCGCGTGGGAAGATCGGCGCGACTTTGTCGCGACAAATCTGTCATCTTTTCGAAGTCGGTGACGCCCCTGGCATGGATCCACGCAAAGATCTGGCGCGCATGGAACCGGGGATGGCCGTGGGCATCGAGCGCGGCTTCGAGCTCGGCCGACTCCATCGAGCCGAGATCGGCGCGCGCGTCCGACGCTAAACCGCTCGGAACGTTGGGCATGTTCGCTTCTGGATCTCGATTGTACTCGTGTTAAGATCCTTTCAGCTCGCATTCAACCCTTTCATCTCCAACGGCTCATGCACGGGCCCGAGCGGTTTGCACAGCGTTAGTCATCACTTTCATGATTGTTCGCGACGCACTTGACAACGGGATTCGTCTCGTCACTGAATCGATGGGGCACGTGCGCTCGGTCAGCCTGGGCGTGTGGCTGGCGCGCGGGTCGCGGCACGAGACGGACGAGGACAGCGGCATCGCGCACTTTGTCGAGCACATGCTGTTCAAGGGGACGGCATCACGCACGGCGGAAGAGATCGCCCAGGCGGTCGACTCCATTGGCGGCCAGCTCGACGCGTTTACCGCCAAAGAGTACGCGAGCTATTACGTCAAGGTGCTCGACGAGCATCTGCCTCTTGCGGTCGACATCCTGTCGGACATCGTCCTTCGCCCCGCGTTCCACAAGGTCGACATCGAACGCGAGAAGAAGGTCATCCTCGAAGAGATCAAGATGGTCGAGGACACGCCTGACGACCTCGTCCACGAGATTTTCACCCAGGCGTTCTGGGAGGGCCATCCGCTGGGCCGGCCGATCCTTGGAACAAAAGAGAGCGTCGAGGCGCTCACGGAGCAGCGGCTGCGCGACCATTTCAGGGGCGCCTACGCGGCCGAGAACGTCATCATTTCCGCTGCCGGCAATCTCGAGCATGGCAAGCTTCGCGAAGCGCTCGAGCAGGCCTTTGGATCGATGCCGGTCCGCGGCGTCAAGCAGAACGGCGGACCGCCGAACGTGGTCCCGAAGGTCATCATCCGCAACAAAGAGCTCGAGCAAAGTCACGTGTGTCTCGGCGCCAGCAGCTATCCGCAGAATCACAGCGCGCGATACGCGAGCTACGTGATGAACACCATGCTGGGCGGGTCGATGAGCTCGCGCCTGTTCCAGAACATCCGCGAGAAGCGCGGTCTCGCGTATTCGGTGTTCTCCGGCATCAATGCCTATCGCGACGCCGGGTACTTGACGGTCTACGCCGGGTGCGCGAACGAAGCCGTCGGCCAGGTCGTCGATCTGGTGGTCGAGGAGATGCGCGGCATGAAGCAGGCGCTCGTGCCCGACTCCGAGCTGCGCCGCGCCAAGGATCACTTGAAGGGCAGCGTGATGCTGAGCCTCGAGAATACGTCGAGCCGCATGTCGCATCTCGCGCGCCAGGAAATCTACTTCGACCGTCAGTTCAGCCTCGATGAAACACTGGAAGGCATCGAGCGCGTGACGCCGGCCGATGTTCAACGCGTGGCGGGAGAGCTTTTCTCGAACGGATCTCTGGCCGCCACCGTGCTGGGACAGGTGAATGGACTTCAACTTCCGCGAGAGCGTCTGGATTTGAACTAGAAGAAATGATTCCTCGCTACACACACCCCGAAATGGGGCGCATCTGGAGCGAAGAGCGGAGATTCGAAACCTGGTTGCAGGTTGAAATCGCGGCTGCCGAGGCGATGGCCGAAGCAGGCATCATCCCCCACGACGCCGCCCGCGACATCAGGGAGAAATCGAAGTTCGACGTCGCCCGCATCGCCGCCATCGAAGAAACCACACAACACGACGTCATCGCGTTTACGACCGCCGTTGCCGAGCACGTCGGGCCGTCCGCGCGCTGGCTGCATTTCGGGCTCACCTCCTCCGACGTCGTCGACACCGCGCAGGCTATTCAGATGCGCGAGGCGACCGATCTGCTTCTCAAGGATGTCGAAGGCCTCCTCGACGCCGTTCGTGCGCGCGCCGAAGAGCATCGGCACACGCCGATGATGGGCCGCACGCATGGTGTGCATGCCGAGCCGATGACCTTCGGCTTGAAGCTCGCGCTCTGGCACGCCGAGTTGCAGCGCGACCTGGAGCGGTTGAAGCGGGCACGGGACGTCGTCTCGGTCGGCAAGGTGTCGGGCGCGGTCGGGACGTTCGCGCATCTCGATCCGTCGATCGAAGCGGCGATCTGCGCCAGGCTGGGGCTGAGTGCCGCGCTGGTGTCGTCGCAGGTGATTCAGCGCGACCGCCACGCGGAGCTGCTGACGACCATTGCGATTACAGGTGCGTCGCTCGAGAAGTTCGCGCTCGAGGTGAGGGGCCTGCAGAAAACCGAGATTGGCGAGGTGCAGGAGCCGTTCGGCAAAGGGCAGAAGGGCTCGTCGGCGATGCCGCACAAGCGCAATCCGATCGGCTGCGAGCAGATTACCGGCCTCGCGCGCCTCTTGCGGGCGAACGCCCACGCGGCACTCGAGAACATTGCGCTCTGGCACGAACGCGACATCTCGCACTCGTCGGTCGAGCGCGTGATCCTGCCGGACAGCTTTATCGCGCTCGACCACATGCTGCGGCGGTTCACCCGCATCGTGAAGGGCCTCGTCGTGAGCGAAGATCGGATGCGCCAGAACCTGGAGCTCTCGCGCGGCGTCGTCTTTTCGGGCACCGTCCTCCTCGAGCTGGCGCAGCGCGGCATTTCGCGCGAGCAGGCCTACGAGTGGGTGCAGCGGAACGCCCTGCGATCCTACGACGAGAAGAAAGACTTCAAGGAGCTGCTGCTCGCCGATCGCGATGTCATGGCTGTTGTCGACAGGAAAACCATCGATGACGCGTTCGACCTGAAGGTGCAGCTCAAGAACGTGGACAAGATTTTCGACCGCGTGTTCAAAGTGCCGGTCGGAGCGGGGGTGTCGTGATGCGTGCGCGCGTATTCGTGACGTTGAAGCCGTCGGTGTTCGACCCGCAGGGAAAGACCATTGTCGACGCGTTGCACACGCTCGGCTACGGAGGCGTGGAGGACGTGCGGCAGGGTAAATATTTCGAGCTGGAGCTTGCCGCCCACTCGAGCGAAACGGCCCGTTCGATGGCATCGGAGGTCGCCGACAAGTTGTTGGCGAATCCGGTGATTGAAAGTTATCGAATTGAGATAGACGGAACGTCACACTAAGCAGATCGTGGTCGCCCGCAGCGCCGAGCGCGAGGTGGCAGGGTCGTGGGGGTGGGGCCCCACGACACATTGAGAAAAGCTGACACGTGAAAACCAAATTCGCCGTCATCGTCTTTCCCGGATCCAACTGCGACCACGACGCGTATTACGCCGCAAAAGACGTGCTTGGCCAGGAGGCCGAGTTCGTCTGGCACAAGGAAACCGATCTTCGCGGCGCCGATGCGGTGATTCTCCCCGGCGGTTTCTCGCACGGAGATTACCTGCGGACCGGCGCCATCGCCCGCTTTTCGCCCGTCATGGACGCCGTCAGGCGGTTCGCCGCCGCGGGCGGCCCTGTTCTGGGGATCTGCAACGGTTTTCAGATTCTTCTCGAGGCCGGACTGCTGCCGGGTGCGATGTTGCGGAACCGCGAGCTGAAATTCCGCTGCGAGCACGTCCACGTTCGTGTCGACGAGACCGACACGCCGTTTACGCTCGCGTGCCGTCCGCAGCAGGTGTTGCGCATCCCGATCGCCCACGGCGAAGGCAACTACTTCACGACGCCTGACGAGCTGAGAAAGCTCGAGCAGAACCGGCAGATTGTGTTCCGTTACGTCGATGCGTCAGGAGTGGCCAGCGACGAGGCAAACCCGAACGGGTCGATCGTCTCGATTGCCGGGATCTGCAACGAGCGACGGAACGTCGTTGGCCTGATGCCTCACCCGGAACGTGCCTGCGAACTGGCAGTCGGCAGTGCGGACGGACGCATCATCTTCGAGTCCGTATTGGCCGCCCGCGCGGCCGGCGTGTTGACGACGGCGGGGAGTGCTTCCGCATGAGCGCGTTCGACAAGGCAACCCTCGATCGTCACGGCCTGAACGACGACGAGTACCAGCGCATCGTGAAGTCGCTCGGGCGCGAGCCGAGCCTGACGGAGCTCGGCATCTTCTCGGTGATGTGGTCGGAGCATTGCAGCTACAAGAGCTCGCGCGTTCATCTGCGCAAGCTGCCCACGACCGGTCCCAGAGTGCTCCAGGGTCCTGGCGAGAACGCCGGCGCCGTGGACATCGGCGACGGCCTCGCGGCGGTGTTCAAGATCGAATCCCACAATCACCCATCCTTCATCGAGCCATATCAGGGCGCGGCGACCGGGGTGGGCGGCATCATCCGCGACATCTTCACGATGGGCGCCCGGCCGATTGCGCTGTTGAATTCGCTTCGGTTCGGGGACCTCGACGATCCGCACGTTCGCCGCAACATGGAAGGCGTCGTGGCCGGGATCGCCGGATACGGCAACAGCATTGGCATTCCGACCGTTGGCGGCGAGATTGCCTTCGAGGAGTGCTATGCCGGCAATCCTCTGGTGAACGTCTTCTGCCTGGGTCTCGCCAAAGCAGACGAGATTGTGAAGGGCGTCGCGAAAGGCACGGGCAATCCGGTTTACTACGTCGGTTCGAAAACCGGTCGCGACGGCATCCACGGCGCGACGATGGCATCGGCGGAATTCGACGAGAACTCGGCGGAAAAACGCCCGGCGGTGCAGGTTGGCGACCCCTTCATGGAGAAGCTGCTCCTCGAGGCCTGCCTCGAAGTGATGCAGACCGACGCGCTCATCGGCATCCAGGACATGGGTGCTGCCGGTCTTACCTGTTCGACCTGCGAAATGGGATCGCGCGGCGGCGCGGGCATCGACATCGATGTGATGCACGTGCCTCAGCGCGAAACGGGCATGACACCGTATGAAATCATGCTCTCCGAATCGCAAGAGCGCATGCTGCTCGTCGTCAAGCGCGGACGCGAGCGGGAGGTTGAGGAAGTTTTCGAGAAATGGGACCTGCACGCCGCGCACATCGGTGAGGTCACCGACGACGGGCTGATGCGGGTGCGCGAACGCGGGACCGTCGTTGCGGAGATTCCAACCAGCGCGCTGACCGATGATGCCCCTGTTTACTCGCGTCCCATGGCGATGCCCGCGTATCTCGCAGAAGCGCAGAAGCTCGCCCTGCCCGGGAAGCCGCCGGTCGCCGACGGCGACGCATTTCGAGCGTTGCTCGCGTCGCCGGTGATCGCGAACAAGCGCTGGGTCTACCGGCAGTACGACCACATGGTGCGCACCAACACGCTCGTGCTGCCCGGCGTGGGAGCAGGCGTGGTGCGCGTGAAGGGCACGAATCGCGCGCTGGCCTTGTCGGTCGATGGCAACGGACGGTACTGCTATCTTGATCCATATCGCGGGGCCATCCTCGCCGTCATCGAAGCGGCCAGAAACGTGGCGTGCGCCGGCGCCGAGCCGATTGGCGCCACCAACTGCCTGAACTTCGGCAATCCCGAGCGGCCCGAGATCATGTGGCAGTTCGCGCGCGCGGTCGAGGGCATCACGGCGGCGTGCACGGCGCTCGACATTCCGATTACCGGCGGCAACGTGAGCCTCTACAACGAGACCGACGGCAAAGCGATTTATCCGACGCCGGTGCTCGGTGTGGTTGGGCTGATCGAGGATTCGACGAAGGTGCTGGGCCGGTGCTTCAGCAGCAGTGGCGATGCCGTTGTTCTGCTCGGGGAGACACGCCACGAGCTTGGTGGTACCGAGTACTTGAAGCAGGTGCTGGAGATGGTGGCAGGAGAGCCGCCGGCCGTGGATCTCAAGGCGGAAAAGTCGCTTCAGCAGCTTCTCGTGACGGCGGCACGGGAGGGTTTGATCCGGTCGGCACATGANTGCGCCGAAGGCGGCATCGCGGTGACGCTCGCGGAATGCGCGTTCGGCACNGGCGGGATCGGCCTGAGCGTCGATCTCCCTGCCGTCGACGGTCCCGCGTCGTGGTCTGGTGCCTCTACGCTGTTCTCCGAATCTGCCTCACGCGTGGTCGTGTCCGTGGCACGGGAGAATCTCGCGGCGTTTCTGGCCCGGGCCAAAGCGCTCGCGGTCCCGGCACGCGAAATCGGCACGACCGGCGGCTCGCGTATCAGCGTCTCAATCAATGGGCGGCCAGCGATCGACGTGGCGGTGAGCGAAGCCGAGTCCATCTGGGAAACGGCACTGGAGAAGTTTTTCAAGCAGCGAGCTGCGTAGACTGGGGTGAACGATGACTACTAAGCAGAAGATCGCTGCCACCAAAGCCGAGTGGCGGAAAGGCCACGAGGCACAGGTCTCGGGGATGGGGCCCCGCGAAGACAAAGCGACGACTAAGCAGAAAATCGCCGCAACCAAAGCCGACCGACCGACAGGTCGGGAGGTACAGGTCATGGGGGTGGGGCCCCATGACAAATTAAGAGAAGAATGCGGCGTCTTCGGCATCTTCGGCCATCCCGAAGCCGCCAATTTGACATATCTCGGACTGTACGCGCTTCAGCATCGCGGCCAGGAAAGCGCGGGCATCGCCGCGTCAAACGGCAGCGAGGTTCGCATCTCGAAATCGATGGGGTATGTCGCAGACGCGTTTTCGGAGAAGACGCTGGAACGACTCTCCGGTCATATCGCCATCGGACACGTCCGGTATTCGACCGCCGGCGACAGCAAGGTGGACAACGCGCAACCTATTCTCATCGACTGCGCGCACGGTCAGATTGCCATCGGCCATAACGGCAATCTCGTCAACGCGACCGAGTTGAAGGACGAGCTCGGCCGGCACGGGTCGATATTTCAGACCAGCACCGACACCGAAGTCATTCTGCATCTGTATGCACGGTCGCGCGCCGCATCGACCGACGAAGCCGTTGTCGAAGCGATTTCGCACGTGCAAGGGGCGTTTTCGCTCGTGCTGATGACCAAGGATCGGCTCATCGCCATTCGCGACCCGCACGGATTTCGCCCGCTGGCGCTCGGCAGGCTTGGCGAGGCGGTCATTGTCTGCTCGGAGACATGCGCACTGGATCTGATTGGCGCGACGTATGTGCGCGATGTCGAACCAGGCGAAGTCCTCATCGTGAGCGCAGCCGGTGTGAAGTCGTTCAAGCCGTTCCCGCCGGCGCCGCTTGCGCAGTGTGTGTTCGAGCACGTGTACTTTTCGCGCCCGGACAGTTACGTGTTCGGCGAGAGCGTGAACGAAGTGCGGACGAACCTGGGGCGGCTGCTGGCGCGCGAGCGGCCCGCAGATGCCGATGTGATCGTGCCCGTTCCCGACTCGGGCGTGTGCGCCGCGATCGGGTTCGCCGAAGAGTCGGGGATCCCGATGCGTGTCGGGCTGATTCGCAATCACTATGTCGGCCGCACGTTCATCGAACCGCAGCAGTCGATTCGGCACTTCGGCGTGCGTGTGAAGCTGAATCCCGTGCGCAGCATTCTCGACGGCAAACGGGTGGTGCTCGTGGACGATTCGCTCGTGCGCGGCACGACGAGCCGCAAGATCGTGAAGATGGTGAAAGCGGCCGGGGCGAAGGAAGTGCACATGCGGATCAGCTGCCCGCCCACGATCTCGCCGTGTTTTTACGGTGTGGATACGCCTCGCCGCTCGGAATTGATCGGCGCCACCCATACGCTCGAAGAAATCCAGAAGTACATCGGCGCCGACAGCCTCGGCTATCTGAGCCTCGAGGGCATGCTCTCGGCCGTCGGTCCGAGACGCTCGAGCTATTGCACGTCCTGTTACACGGGTCAGTATCCAGTGGCGTTTCCGCGCAACGAAGCGGCATATCTCCAACTCGCGCTCAAGCTCGATACCGATGCGGTCAAGACGTAGCGTCGTTGCCGGCGTGATGGTCGCGCTTGCGGTGGCGGTGCCGCGCGTTCACGGCCAGGCCCCGGGCCCGGTCGGCGCCGTGGCCGAAGAGCGTGGACCGCAGCCGATCTCGCCGGAAGCCATCCAGAAGGCTATCGATTCGCTCGGCAACCTGGAGTTCTCTGTCAGGATGAACGCCGCGCGCACCCTGCGCCGGGCGCCGGCCGAGACCGTCGCGCCCGCGCTGATTCGAGCCGTCGAAAGCCACAAAGATCAGTTCGCCCGCTTTCGCGCGCTCGTGCTGCTGACCGGATTCAGCGACGCACGGACGGCCGCGCTCATCCGCGAGGTGGCGACCAATCCGAACGACCGGCTGCGGACGGTGGCGTACATGTACTACGAGCACCATCCGACGCCGGCGATGATTCCCGACTTGCTGAAGGCGCTCGAGCGCGAGGAGAGCGAGTTCGTGAGGCCGGCCCTCATTCGGGCTCTCGCCGCACAGGCCGCCGATCCGCGAGTGCGCGATACCTTCCTGGTCGAGATCAAACGCGGGCAGGATTTTTTCAGGAGCGCGGTTATCGAAGCGCTCGGCGATTACGGCGCCTCGTACGCCGTCGAGCCGCTGATGGCAATCGCGCGTCAGGCCGGCCCTCTTCAGGTCGACGCGATCCTGGCTCTCGGCAAATTGAAAGACAAGCGGGCGATGGAAACCTTCGCGTCACTGCAGGCTAACGTCGAGCGGGAGACGCAGCCCTCGATTGCGGCGGCCATCTGCCTGGTCGGCGTCAACTGCGAGGCGCACGTGCCGTTTCTCATCGAGACGCTGAAGTTCGCGGACCAGAACATCGGGTATCAGGAGCTGCTCCGCAACACGGTTGCGGGCCTGGTCGCGCTGGCCAACGCTGGAAATACGCAGGCGTTGGCCGCGCTGTTCGATGTGGGCATTCCTTCGATGGACCCTCCGCGCGCGCCGATGGCGCTCGGCGTGGCGACCGTCGCGGTTCGCAATACGCCGGTGCTGCTCGCGTTTCTCGAGACCTACAAGAGCGCGTCGAGTGGAATCGAGCTGATCGGGGAAGGCTTCGACATGCTCGAGGAGGACTACGAGGAAGAAAGCTTCTTCGTGGACGTCCGCCGCGGCTACTGGAAAGCCGGCGAGTCGTCGGCGACGCGCCGGGTCGGGCAGGAGCTGATCGAGAAGCTCGAGTTCTGAGAAACGGTTCCGGGATCCGGTTTCCTATCTGAGACGACCCAAAGATGGACCGCATGACGTATGCCGGTTCGGGCGTGGACTATGGCGCGCTCGATCCGTTCAAGCGCAGGGCCCAGCTGGCCGGCCGATCGACGGCCGGCGTGCTGCGGCGCCTGGGCGTATCGGAAGTCGAGATGAGTCGCGGCGAGAGCGCGTATCTCGTCGAAACACCTGACAGTTTCCTCGCGCACGTCGAAGAAGGGCTCGGCACCAAGAACCTCGTGGCCGACGCCATGTATCGTCTCGTGCCGGAACGATCCTTTTACGAGCACCTCGCGCAGGATACCGTCGCGATGATCGTCAACGACATGGTGACGCTGGGCGCGTTGCCGCTCGCGGTGGCCATGCATCTCGGCGTCGGTTCCTCCGAGTGGTTCAAGGACGATCGGCGCGCCGGCGACCTCGTCGACGGCTGGCGTGCGGCCTGCGAGATGGCACGCTGCGCCTGGGGCGGAGGCGAGACGCCGACGCTGAGCGGGGTCGTGGAGCCGTCGGCGGTTGTGCTCGCGGGTTCGGCCATCGGCATCATCAAGCCGAAGGAGCGGATGATTCGCGCGAATATCCGGACGGGCGACGCCATCGTGCTGTTCGAGAGCTCGGGCATTCACGCCAACGGCCTCACGCTCGCGCGTGCGGTGGCCGAGCGCGCGGAGAACGGCTATCTCACGCTGTTAGGTGACGGCCGGCCTTATGGCGAGGCGCTGCTCGATCCCACACACATCTACGTGGCCGTCGTCGAGGATTGCCTGAATCGCGGCGTCGATATTCATTACGCCGTCAACATCACCGGTCACGGCTGGCGCAAGCTGATGCGTTCATCCGATCCGTTTGCGTACGTCATCGACACCATTCCCACGCCGCAACCCGTGTTCGACTTCATTCAGTCGGTCGGCAACGTCAACGATGCTGAGGCGTACGGAAACTTCAACATGGGCGCCGGATTCGCGATTTATGTGCCCGAGAAGGACGTGCCGGCCGTACTGGACGTGGCCAAACCGTTCCCCTTCCGCACGTGGCGCGCCGGTCAGGTAGAAAAGAGCGCCACCCGGCGCGTGGTGATCAAGCCGAAACGTCTGGAGTACTCAGCCGACACGCTGGCCGTCAGGTAATTTTGGCAGCTTTGGGGGCCGCTTCGGGCCGCTTCGGGTCGGGCCGCTTCGGGGTCTGACCCCCGTACTGTA
>Ga0065705_10104458_pt1 | contig 15166 bp, 9 predicted proteins | sample SwibulcommuniRL2_FD_59092 | JGI IMG/M metagenome (GOLD analysis project Ga0065705, IMG submission 59092) | Bulk soil microbial communities from switchgrass field near Rose Lake, East Lansing, Michigan, USA - RL2 Bulk Soil v2 (version 2) | ecosystem: Environmental > Terrestrial > Soil >...
CCGCGGCGCCAACGGCGACTTCAGCCGTTTGACCTGCGCCGGGGAGGCTCGGCGTTCCCGAGCGCCGGGTAAGCGTTGGAGCCGCGGTCGGGTTAGCTGTTGCAACTGGTCCGTCACGGCCAGAAGCGCGCGTGATCTGCAGCGCGGGCTGGCCGGACTGTGATGAATTCGACTCCGTGGCCGGTTGAGACGAACTGCGGACCGCCCTGACTTGCGTTGTTGCCCGTTCGAGTTGACTTGCGCTGGGGGCGGCCTCGCCTGCAGACGACGCATCACTGCCAGCGCCAGCCGTTCCTTCCACGGCTGCCGTCGTTGCGACGTCCGGTCGCAAGGTGGCGCGCGGCTGACGATTGGAGACCGGCGACGGCGTTTGCGCCACGTCGCCCGGCTTGACATCCGCCGGGTTTTCGCGGCGCTTCGTCGCCGAGGCTGGCTCGCGCGAAATTTCTAGCGCCGGATTAGGCGTCGCCGTGCGCGCGACAGCGGGACTGGTGGTGGTTCGTTGTACCGAAGTCGTATTGGCCGCCGCCAACTCCCCCTCTGCGGTCCGCTGCGACTGCGAGGGCGTATCGGAGGTGGCGATTTGAGTGCGCGGAGTAGCGGTTGGCTGGGCGACTTGCCGGCGCAGAGCGGGCGTGGACGAGACTTCCGGTCGGTCACCGGCGACCTCCGCGCGACGGGCGACCTGCGGCGTCTCGGCCGGCTTGTCGGTGGTCGGCTCAGCCGCCGCACGGGCGGCCGCGGCCGGCCCAGTCGCTGTCCGAGCGACCGCAGCGGCGCTTGACGCGGGCCCGGCGGTCAGACCCGAGCCTTCGCCGCGATTTGCGGCGGAGGAGGGAACATCGATGGGCTGGCTGAGCTTTAACTCCGACGCCCTAAGCTGCCGGCTCAGCAAGCTGCTCTGCGGCGCTTGCCGCGGAGCCACTTCGTTCGGCTGATTGCGGCGGATGACATTGGGCTCCGCTGCGCTAGCGTTTTCGGGAACGGGAATTGGTCTGGTCGCGGCTATTGGAGGCGCATCCTCCGGGGGCTGCTGCTCGCGCACGACCTCTTGAGGATTGGGAATTGGCTCCGGCGTCGCCACTTCCACGGGGCGCTCGAAATCCTGTTGGGGGCGCTCGCTCTCGTCCACGAGTTGGCTGGGGTGGTAATCGGGGACGTACCTGCGCGGCCGGGACTCGACGATCTCTTCCCTGCCCATGGAAGTCTCGGACCGGCTCGCATAGATCCGCGTTTCGACGAGCTGCACGATCATTCCCACGTGGAGAATCAGCGCCAGCACGATCGACAGCTGCATCGACCGGCGGACGACGGTGTTTTCTACGACGCGGAACGCCACCAGCACGCCCGCGATGCACAGTGGAATCGAGATCACGGCCAGCCAGGCGTTGGCATACCAGGGCACATCCGTGAACCGGCCGTAAGCGGCCGTCACGCCCATCAGGAAGCCGCCGAGCACGACGAGCGCGATATAGATCGGCCAAAGTTGCTCGTCGAAATAGACATGCGCCGGGCGGGAAGCCTTGCGAAGCACACGTCGAGTTTTGGCCATCGGTCCGGTCCTTTTGGCAGGTGCGGATCGCTACTCTTCCGCGAGGGAGGCCGAATAATCGCGAATGCCTGCTTCATTGCACAAGCGCATCGCCGTGGCCACATAGTCCCATGTGGTCCGTTTGTCCGCGCGGATCACCACGGTCTGGTTCGTGGGATTGTTGGCGGAGGCAGTCCGCAGCGCCCGAGCCAGTTCCGGTTCGGTGATTTCTCGGTTGTGCACGTAATAGCGCCCCTGCCGGTCGATGTTGACCGTGACGACTTGCGGCTTGACGGTCAACGGCATCGCTTCGTTTGCCGAGGGTAGCTCGACGTGCATGTCGCGTTCGGCCGCCGCGAAGCTGCTGACCACCATGAAGAAAATGAGCAGGGCGAACAGCATGTCGATCATCGGCGTCAAATCGATCAGGTGCAGCGCCCGTCCTCGATCAAATTTCACAGCCATATTGCGATCTGCCCATAAGAAGAGAACTCTCCGGGATACTTGCTACGAGGTCGCCGAGGCGCTTGCGACCGGCCGCGCCGGCGGCGCGGGAGGAGTCGCGACCTTGGGCTCCTCCAAGGCAGGTTCGCCGTTGCCTTCCACCTCGATATGCCGGCTGAAGCGGAGCCGGCCTTCGAACCGTTCCAATTGCGGAATGAGGTTGAAGATCAGTTCGTCGATCTCCCGAAAGAGCCCCTGAATCCGCCCCTCGAAATAATGCGAGAGAAAGGCGGCGGGAATGGCCACGCTCAAACCCGCAAAGGTGCACACGAGCTTCGTGTAAATGCCTCCGGCCAGCGTCGAGGCACGATCCGCCGATGGATCCATGACTTGCATCTGATGGAAGATGATGATCATCCCTTGAATCGTGCCGATCAGGCCCATCATCACCGATAGCGACGCAGCCAGGTTCAGCCAGCGGACATTGTGATACAGCTTGTCCGCCTCGCGCTGGCTCGCCTGCTGAACTGCCGATTCGATCTCGGTTAGTGGGCGACCGACCTTCAGCAGCATGACTCGCACTACGTTCGCGGCCGCGGAAGGATATTGCTGGCAAATGCGGTATGCCTTGCGCGGATCGAACGTTCCCTGCGAGCCGGCGACTTTTCCCAGGCCCGTCACCAGTCCGTCGGGGAGCACTCGGCTCGTGCGCAAACCCAGGAACCGCTCGATGGTCATCGTCACGACCAATATCGACATGCCAAAGATCGGGATCATGAAGATCCCGCCCGATCGCACTAGCTTGAACAGATTGATCGATTGGCCTGCCCGTTCAGGGGCCACAGCCGTGGGATCCCCGGTCGGCGCGGCCTGGCTGCTGGGGCCGGCCACGTCGGTCCCTTGCGCTTGAGCGCGAGCTTGCCGCCCCGCAAATGGCGAAAACAGCGCGATCGCACTCGTCGCCACCGCAAGATAGATCCCCAGACGAATCCAGGTGACGTAGCGGGAATCCAGTTTGGCAAACATCGGCTCGTTCCAAGATAGGTCGCCCCGTTCGCCAGAACGCGGGCCAGGTCGCAAATCGTTGCACTCTGGCAAGTGCATCTTTACGGTGCCAACAAGTGAATCTACAGCTTGCTCAATGCCTCCAGCCGTTTCTTGGCCTCGGCGGCCAGTTCATGGCCGGCGTGCTTCTCGACGACGAAAGTATAAAAGCGTTTGGCATCGGCAATCAGTTTTTTCTTCGCGGCGGCGTCCTTGGCAGCGGCAATCTGAACTTCAGCAATCCGGCCCGCCTCATAGCCGCTCTTGGCCTGCCAGTTCTTGGTCTCGGCGGTCGCCTGCTCGCCGCCGAAGCCGAACATGGCTCGCTGGAACTCGCGCGCGGCTTCATCGTATTTCTTCTCTTGGAAATAGAGCTCGCCCATCATGAAGCGGGCCCGAGCCCCCACGTGATCGCGCGACTTGCCGGCCGCCGCCTCATAATCCGCCAGCGCCTCGGCCGTTTGACCCGCATTTTGCTTCGCCCAGCCCAGCTCGTATAGCGCCTCGGACAAGAGCGGCGACTCGGGGTACTTGGCTTGAATCTCGGCCAGTAGCTTCTGGGCCTCGGCCCATTGTTTGAGCTGCGATGCCGTCTGCCCGCCATGCAATAGCGTAAGCACGGCAATCGTGGGCGTGCTCGCCTTGGTTTTAGCCGCGGTCTGATACGCGGGCCATGCCTCCTGGTATTTCTCCAGCCGAAACAGGCATTCGGCTTTCATGAAGGTCGCATCGGCTGCCAAGGGCCCCTGGCCATACGCCGCGAGTTGATCGGTAAATTGCTTGAGTGCTTCGTCGAATTGCTTGAGCTGGTAATGTGACCAGCCGAGCTTGTAAGTCCCCTTTTCGGCCAATTCTCCCGGCGGGGCCTTGGCCTTGGCCACGGTGTAGGCTTTCACCGCCTCGGCGAATTCCTTCTTTTCATAGCGGTCTTCACCGACGTGGAACGAAGCCTCAGCGGCGAGCGGACTATCGGCAAACTCGGCGGCCAGACGGGCAAAGTGGCCGACCGCCTCGGCATGCTTCTCCTGGGACTTGAGCGACCAGCCGAGCTCGTACAGCACCCGATCCGCGGCTGCGAATTTGGGATCAGCCGCCAGCAGCTCGGTAAACGTCTTGGTGGCGCCCGCGTGATCATTCAAGGCTGTCTGGGCCAACCCGCGCTCAAGTTGAGCGTCCGACTTGTGGGCTTGATCGGGATTGGTCTTCAGATAAGCGTCGAGGTCTTCCAGCGCGCCCTTGGCGTCGCCCGTCTGGCGGCGGCTCATGGCTCTGCCAAAAAGGGCATAGGGTGCCAGCGGCGACTGGGGCCACTTCGTCGCAACAACGTCATACTCGACCAGGGCCGACTTGAAGTCGCCCGCTGCAAGCGCCAACTCACCCAGGCGATAGTGTGCCTGGTCAAGGAGCTGGCTCGAGGGGAATTCGGCGACGACCCGCGCGAGGCTGGCCTTGGCCGCGTCCCCCTTGCCCTGTCGTGCCTGTGCACGTCCAAGAGACACCAGAGTTTCATCCGCTCTCTGCCATTTGGGACTGGCGGCGAGCGACGCGGCTAGGGCCTTTTCGGCATCGGCGAACTTCTCGGTGAAGAAGTGGCTGGATCCGATCAGGAACTGACTCTCGGCGACGGCGTCGGACCCCTTGAGCGAACCCACGATCGGCGAGAGCACGGCGATCGTTTCGGGATACTTCTTCTGCAAATAGGCGACCGATCCCAGGCGCACCCGCCAGGCATCACTGTCAGGATGGTCCTTTGCCCCCGCGATCAGGTCGGCAAAGGCCTTTTCGGCTTCGGCGTACTTCTTCAATTGCAGCAGGGACTCGGCCGAGACGTATTTCACGTCCGGAAGAAGCTTGTCCTGCGGGTAGGCCTTCAGGAAATCGGCCGCCAGCTTCACCGCCTGGTCGTAGGATTTCAGCTCCAGCGCCGCGAATGCCGCGTTGTAGAGGGCCTGCGGCGCGACTTCGTGCTGGGGATGGTCGGTGGCCAGCTTGGCATAGAGGGCGAGCGACTCGGCCCGTTTGTCGGGAATTTCATAGAGCGCGTCTGCCTGGTCCATTTTCAGGTTGACCAGATACGGGCCCTCGCCGCCGGTGGCAACTTGTTTGGCCGCAAGATCGGCGGCCTCGGCGGGCTTCTTGTTCTTCAGCAAAATTCGGCACAGCCAGTGGGCGGCCTCTGCGCTGTTCGCATCATTCCGCTCGACCGCTTTGCCGAGCCATGTTGCCGCATCATCGAGCTTATCGGCCTTATAGAAGCAGCGCCCTGCGGCGATGGTTGCATCGGCCACATATGCCGACTGAGCGAATTCGGTTGGAATCTTTGCGTAAAGCGCGCCTGCCTCGGCGAACTTGTCTTGTTTGGCAACGCAATAAGCCTGTCGAAATATGGCGTGATCCGCCGAGGCAAAGTCCTTCACTGCGGCCGCGTCAGCGAACATCTTGGCTGCTGCGGCCAGGTCGCCCGCCTGAAGCACCGTCTCAGCCTTCCGCATCTTCACTTCGGTGGCCAGCGGGATGGTGGCAAACTCCTTGAGAAAAACATCGTAAGTCGCGCCCGCTTCGGGAAACTTGCTGAGTTCCTCTTGGGCCACGCCGAGCGCGTACAGCGCATCAGCCCGCCGATCCGACTTGGGATGGTCCTTGACCAACTGGTCATAAGCCGCAACCGCCTCGGCTTTTTTCCCTTGGGCGTACAGCGACTCGCCCTGGAAATAGAGGGCCTGATCGACGTATTTCCCTTTGGGAAATTGCTTGATCAGGCTGGCAAATGTGTCGCCCGCGGCCGTATAGAGTTCGGGTTTGCCGCCGGCAGCCTGTGAGTATTGGCACGATGCCAGATTGAGCAGCGTTTCCTCAAGCAGTTCGAACTTCGGATACGTCTTGATGACCGTCTGAAACGCTTCTGCCGCCTGATTCGGCTTCTTGAGCTGCACCAGGCACACGCCGAGGTAATGCTGAGCCTTGGCAGCCAGGGGATCCTTCGGATGGTCCTTGAGCAGTTTCCGCCAACCCTCTTCGGCGATTTCAAACGCCATGCCGTTTTGAGCATTGGCGGCATCCTGGTAGATGCGTGTGGCTTCGGGCGAGGATTTGGCCTCCGCGGGCTTCTCTTGGCCCGCCAGCGGCCCTGTCCAGCAAGCGGCGAACGTCACGGCGGCCGCGAGTGCAATCGATCGCATCATTTCTCAAAACCTCTTGTTCCGTGCTGACAGACCAATCGCAGGATGGACGCACGGCTAGGCCGAGCCACAGCCTTCGATCCGCCAAACGAATGAAAGTCCTCTTTGGCCCTTCGCCGGCGGGCTACCTAAGTCGTTACCCGGCAAACAGTTCAGTCTAATCCTGACGTGTCATGCGGTAAAGCAATCCGCGTGCCCCTTCGGTCTGGTGTTGGTTGGTCGCCGGCTGCTTCGGTGTTACAAGTCGTGACAGGGAAAGGGCCTGCGGCGAGCGAGCGGCGCCATCGCTCCGCTTGCCCTGGGGAGGCGGCGCTTGACAATGGTTCCCTTCCGATTGTTCGTTTTTCAAGAGCGTCCCTGGCATGCGGGACGAACGAAAAAACTGTGGCCAAAATCCTTGTCACTGGCGGAGCAGGCTTCATCGGTTCGCACCTGACCGAAGCCCTGCTGGCGCGGGGCGATGCAGTCACCGTTGTGGACGACGAATCAACTGGCCGGGCGGCGAGCCTGGCCGCCGTCGCTGCTGACTCGCGGTTGACACTGATCCGCGGCTCCATCGGCGATGCCGTGCTGGTCCGCAGCGTCCTCGACGGCGTGAGCGAGGTGTATCACCTGGCCGCGGCCGTCGGCGTCGCCCTGATCGCCCGCGAGCCGCTCCAAACCATCGAACGCAACATCTATCCCACCCAGCTTTTGCTCGACGAACTCTGCCGGCGGCATCAAGCGGGGCAATCGATCCAGTTTTTCCTCGCGAGCACGAGCGAGGTCTATGGCAAGAACCCCAAGCCCCGCTGGACTGAAGAGGACGACTTGGTCTTCGGTCCGACAACGCGGCCGCGGTGGTCATATGGGGCCAGCAAAGCGATCGACGAATTCCTGACGCTTGCCTGTGCCCGGCAGTTTGGCCTGCCCGTCGTCATTGGCCGATTCTTCAATGTGGTCGGGCCGCGGCAGACTGGAGCGTACGGGATGGTCTTGCCCCGATTTGTCGATGCCGCACTGGCCGGCCAGCCGCTCATCGTGCATGACGATGGGCGGCAGATGCGGTGCTTTGCCCACGTGAGCGATGTCGTCCGGGCGGTGCTGGCCCTCACGCAAACGCCGGCGGCCACCGGGCGCGTGTTCAACATCGGCAGCGATCAGCCGGTGACGATCCTCGACCTCGCCAAACGCGTGATCGCGCTGGCCGGTTCGTCGTCGTCCGTCGAATTCCAGACATACGCCCAGGCCTACGACGCCGATTTTGAGGACATTCGCCACCGCGTACCCGATCTCACACGTCTGCGTACGACGATCACTAATCAGCCGACGCTGGACCTCGATGCGACCATTCGAGATGTCATCGCATGGAAGAAGTCGATGTCGCCCTGACCGTTTGCGCTACTTCACGAGCCATTCGATCGCCGCGTTTGCGTTCGCTTTCTCGCCCGCGAAGGTCACGTCCGCAGGCCTACCCGCCGCTGCAAAGGCAGACTTCACCACAGCGGCGGAATCTGCCGTTTCGTCCGCCAGCCAGAGCTTGGCGTCCGTGGCCAGCGACAAAAAGCCCGGAATATCGCCGTACTTGGCGCCACCCGGCAAGAAGTTCGCATCGAGGTAGTCGCCGACCTGGATGAAGCGGAAGCCGTGCGTGTCGATCGCGAGCTTTACGCCCGGTCCTTGGACCCGTGACGCGGCAACGGCAGCAATCGGCGCCGTTGCATCGAGCGCGACAACAGTCATTCCCTCGGCCTTCTGATCGTCGTAGCGGATAAATGCCAGCGCCGTCAGCACATCGTGGGCCCGCTGCGCCAAAAGGGCACGGTTATAGCCGTACGTGTAGCCGGCGAATGCTCGATTGTTCGCCACGGCGCGATTCTGGGCGGCCGGCTGTCCATCGGACAGAAACTCCCCTTGGAACAATAGGTCGATGCCGGCCACGCTGATTCCCGCGTCGATAAGCCGCCTGGCCTCAGGAGAGGGCCCGCCGTCATCGCCGAAAATCGCCCCTTTGCCGCGCTCGCTGAGCCAGAGCACCACCTGCTTATTCCATTTTTTGGGATGCAGGAAAGCCATGGGCAGCTCTTCGCCGTGCTTTTTGTTCCGCACCAAGCCCGCGAAGCGAAAGTGATCTCCAGCGTCCGTTTTCTCCGACTTCGCGAACTCGACATCGCCGGCCTGGGGAAAATCGCGACCCAGGATCGCCGCGACGCCCCCTCCGACCACTTCGCGCCACTTTGCCAGCGACGCGGAATCCTTTGGCGTGAGGGCCGCCAGTTGCTGCTGGGCGTCGTCGTGCCAGTGGCGGGCCAGTTTGCGCTCAAACTCGTCCCCTCCCGGCGGCTGTGGATGCTGCGCGTCCCATACGGTCAACTCCGTCCGCGTCAGCCGGTGATAATCTTCCTCTACGACCGGCTCCTCCAAGCCGAGTTTGAAGTGCTTGTTGACGAAGTTGTAAAAGGCGCTGCGGCTGACGTAGTTATAGTTGTGGCCGAAATGCGTATTGCTGAAGAGTTCGACGTTCTTCGGCGCTCCCATGAGCCCGTAAAGCGCCTGCAATTCCGGGAAGCCCTTGGTTTTCATCTCCTTCGTCCAGTCGTCGGCAGCCGTCAGCCCGATCGGCTTGGGGGCGAAAAGAGCGGCGAATTCCACGTTGCCGGTCTCAACACGCAGGCAGCACGCGTTCTCGCAGGTGCAGCCTCCTTGCATCGCCGTGGAGACCATCACCGCCGGAAAGGCGAGCGTCACGCGGGGATCGACCGCGGCCAGAAGAAACGTCTGTGTGCCGCCGCCGCTCGCGCCCGTGACGGCGATTCGCGTCGCGTCGATTTCAGGCAGCGAAAGCAAAAAATCGAGCGAGCGGATCGAGTTCCAAGTTTGCAGTCCCATCGCCGACTGGAGGTGCGATTCGGCTCGCGGACTGAAGAGGCCCCAGTTCTCCGGCGTGTTGAACTCCGGCCGCTGCTTGCCAAAGCGATGCACCAGCTCGAACGAAAGCTGCTGGCTGTCGGCGTAACCCAGCATGTCGTATTGAAATGCTACGCAGCCCATCCGTGCCAACTGCACCGGCAACGGTTGGAGGGGGTTACGGCCGCCGTCTTCGAATCGCTCGGCCCCTTGCACAATCTCGCGGCGCACCGCGGCCCGCCCCGCGTCGTGGAACCGCCCGTCCGCCCAATGCCCGTGCGGAACAAGCGCGCCCGGAACCTTGCCGTTGATTTTCTTGGGCCGGAACAGGCTGCCGGTGACAAAGAAGCCCGGCATGCTCTCGAAATAAACCTTCTCGACGGTGTAGTCGCCCATGTCAGTCAGACCATGAGTCACCGGATTGAGCGGCGTCTTGGTCGGTAGCGGCCAGAGCCCCTCTGACACAAGAATCTGCCGCCGAACCAGGGCCGCCCGCGCGTCCCACTCCTCCTTTGTCTTCGGCACTGCAAAAGGGAAATACCCGTTCAGATCTTTGGGTGGGCCTAGTCGAACGTCTTTGGGAAGTTGCCCCTCCGGCAACACGCGCGGCGCCGCGGCGTGGCCTGCATTGGCCAAGAGCAATAGGACGAGGAGCGTAACCAGACCAAGCAATGAAGCAGAGCAACGGGAGAGGCGAATCATTGAGGGGCTCCCAAGGTGGGATCAGGCGTGGTGGGATAGCGAACTGAACGACGAGTGTAGCTTCCGGGACGTGATGAAGCAAAGAAGGCGGCTGGAATGCGGACTGCAAGCCATCGGCCGCTAAACTGCTGCGCGAGTTTCAGGTGTGCCGCGACGGGCCAGGGCGTCGTCGATGCGCTCGACGTCGGCCAGCGACAGCCGCCAGCCCATCGCCTCAGCCGTTTCGCGAATCTGATCGGGCCGCTTCGCCCCGCAGAGGGCCGCCGTGATGCCTGGCTGGTGAATGGTCCAATTAATGACAAGCTGCGCGACGGTTTTGCCCGCACCTTTAGCGATCGCCCGCAGATCGTCCAAAAAGTCCTGATTCTTCTGCCACTCCTGGCCCTGAAACATCGGGTATTTCGCGCGGCCGTCGCCGGGGCGAAAAACGTGATCGCGCGTCAGCTTTCCTGCGAGCAGACCCTTGAGCAGCGGCCAATAGACGCAGATCGCTATGCCCTGCTCGCGGCACCAGGGAACCAGATCGCGCTCGATTTCGCGCTGGAGCATGTTGTAGGGAGGCTGGACGGCGGTAACCGGGCAAACGGCGTGAAACTCGCGAACGTCCGCAAGGGAAAAGTTGGAGACGCCGATCGATCGAGTCTTCCCCTCCTCCATCAGGCGACGAAGCTCGCCGGCCGACTCGGCAATGGGAGTCTTCTGGTCGGGAGCATGCAGGTAGAGCAGCTCGACACGATCGGTGGCCAATCGCCTCAAGCTCTCTTCGCACTCGTGGCGCAGCGTCTGTGGCCGGGCGTCGAAGCCGCGAACCCGGTCGGGCGTGTAATGGATGCCGCACTTGGTGGCGATGACGACCGAATCGCGCCGGCCGGCAATCGCCCGCGCTATGACCCGATCGCTTTCGCCCTCGACCCCATACGCAAAGGCACTGTCCAGGAAGTTGGCCCCCGCATCGAGCGCGGCATGGATCGTCGCCAGGCTGTCGGCCTCATTCACATCGAGGCTGGTCATGCCCGAAATAGGCCAGCAGCCAAGGGCGACCGGTGAGACCAGAATGCCGCTCTTGCCAAGCGGGCGAAGTTCGGTGGAGGACATTAACACTGGAATTCCGCGACTTATGGTCAAGCCCTTGGGTAGCCGTAGAATTGTAACGGAAAGTGAGAACGCTCATGCCGAGCTCGTACATCATCGCCGCGCGCCGGACGCCGATTGGGAAACTCCTGGGATCGCTATCCACAATTCCCGCGCCGCAGCTGGCGGCGGTGGCGATCAAAGCCGCATTGGCTGACTCTGGCCTGGCTGCCGAATCAGTGAATGAAGTGATCCTCGGTAACGTGTTGTCGGCGGGGGTCGGCCAGGCGCCGGCCCGGCAGGCGGCCCTAGCGGCGGGTATTCCGCCATCGGTCGGTGCGGTAACGATCAACAAGGTCTGCGGCAGCGGCCTCAAGGCGGTGATGCTGGCCGATCAGGCAATTCGGGTGGGCGATGCCGAAGTGATTGTCGCGGGCGGGATGGAGAACATGAGCCTGGTTCCGCACCTGTTGCAGGGGGTGCGGAGCGGCTGGAAATTCGGCTCGCAGCAGGCAATTGACTCGATGCAGCACGACGGGCTCTGGTGCGCCGTGGAAAACGAGGGGATGGGCTCGCTGGCGGATTACATCGCCACGAAATGTGGCATAGGCCGCGAAGAGCAAGATGCTTTTGCCGCGGAAAGCCACCGCCGGGCGGTCGAAGCCCAATCGACGGGCAAATTTCTGCGCGAGACAGTGCCCGTCGGCATCAAATACGGCAAAGCGGAAACGATGGTCGTGCAGGACGAAGGACCCCGCCTGAATTGTTCGCCAGGCGAACTGGCCAAGCTTCGTCCTGCTTTCGCAGCCGACGGTACCGCCACGGCCGGCAACGCCTCACAGATCAGCGACGGATCAGCGGCTGTTGTCGTCGCCGGTGATAGCGTGGCCAAGGTCGCGAAATCCGCACTCAAAGCCAGGATCGTGGCCACCGCCACCAGTGGAGTCGAGCCGAAGGATCTGTTCATCGCGCCGGTCAGCGCCATTCAAACAGTCCTCGCCAAGGCCGGGCTAACATCCCGCGACATCGACCTCGTCGAGCTGAATGAAGCGTTCGCGTCGCAATGCCTCGCTTGCATGCGGCCGCTCGCGCTCGATCCGGCCAAGGTCAATATCCACGGCGGCGCGATCGCCCTCGGTCATCCGATAGGCGCCAGCGGCGCACGGGTGCTGGTCACATTGCTCCATGCTCTGGCCGAGCGCAAGCTCCGCTATGGACTGGCGGCATTGTGTCTGGGGGGTGGAAACGCGGTGGCGATGGTCGTCGAGCGCTTGTAGCGGCCAGTTTGTCCAGTCGGCTACTCCCGCACCTGCTGGAAAAAGTAGGCCCCCTTCTTGTTGGCCGTGACCACGTCCAAGAGGCCGTCGCCGTTGACGTCGGCCACTTCGAACTGCGTGCCAACGCCGCTGTCGTGGTCAAACTGATGCGGGATCCAAGTCGGCTTGCCGGCTTCCCGCTTCAGCTCGAACCAATAGAGCACGGCTGGCTTGTCGGGGTCGATGTCCCCCGTGGGGCCGTGGGCCCACCAGCGCTTGCCCGTCACAAAATCGGGCAGCCCGTCGCCATTGATGTCGGCCAGGCAGAGGGCATGTGTCTGCGTGAAACTCTTGTCGATCTCGTGGGTCTTCCACTTACCCTCCGGAAGCTGTTCGTGCCACCACATGCCGACCGCGTGGGCGGCGGACGAGAGCACGTCCGCATCGCCATCGCCGTCGAAGTCGTACACGTACATCTGAGCGCAGTTCTCGCCCAGCGGCGCTGTGTGGAACTTCCACTCGCCCGAGGCCCGATTCTCCGGGGCCTCCCACCAACCTTGCGGCACGACGATGTCGCCGCGCTTGTCGCCGTTGATATCACCCAGGCCGACGCCGTGTGAAAATCGGTTCGTCCCCTGCGCACCGGCAACCGAAACTGCATGAATGGTCCAGGGCTTGGTCGCATCGGGCTGACGGGTAAAGAAAGCCATCCTCCGCTCCGCGCCATCGACGTTCTTGGGGTCGGGAGAATAGGCCGCCAATAGGTCGCGCTTGCCGTCGCCATCGACATCGACAAACTGCGGGCTCTCGTTATTGGTCACTTCCGCCAGTGTATGGCGGGGCCAGGCCGTGTCGGGCTTTTTCGGGTTTTCCAGCCACGTTGTTTTCTCGCCCGGAAACTCGACGACGATGATGTCATCCCAGCCGTCGCCGCTCAGGTCTTCGGCAAAGGTCTGAAAGCTGCGGCTGTAAGCATGCGGATCGTGCTCGGGGGCCTTGTCGCCGGTGAGCTGCATTTTCCAATCGGGAGCGGCATACCAGACGTAGCCGGCGGCGATGTCGCGCTTGCCGTCGTGGTTGAAGTCTCCTACGGCGACCCCTTCGCTGCGGAAGGTGGTGTCGAGAACGGTCTTCTTGAATGCAACTTTGCCCGAAGGCTGTTGCGCAAAGACCGAGGCGACAAGCAGCAGAACGAGGGCATGGGCAGCGAGCACCGCTACAGATAGGCGACCTTTCATGTGCAGAATTCCATAGAAAGGAGAGGGGCGATTGATTACGCGGGATTGTAGTCGAGCGCAAGCAATGCCGGTGCGCCCGTTGGCCGATTTTCTCGCGCAAGCAGATTCGGACGGATTGCAAATCCGTCCTACTTCCCTTCCAGCGTGCGCTCGAGATAGCCAATCTGCACCCGCACATCCTCCAGATCGGGATGCAGTTGTATCGCCCGGCGGAAGTTCTCGAGGGCGGCCACCGGCTCATCGAGTTCCAGATAGCAATGGGCCATGCCGACCGCGGCGCCGAAATGGAACGGATTCAGCTCGAGCGTCTGCTGGCAGTCACTGGCGGCCTCGTCGAATCGCCGCTGGGCGAAAAGCCCGATCCCGCGCTGGTTCCAGGCTTCGGCAAACCACGGGGCATCGTCAATGAGCAAGTTGGCCTCGTCCACCGCTTCGTCATATTGTGAGCTGCAATTGAGCCGGCAGATGCGGGCGAGCTGCTGGCGGTGCTCGATGTTTCCATCGCGACGCCAGAGGGCGCGGATGCCGTTGTCGGCCAAGAGCCGCACGCCACGGTCCCGATCGACTAGCGCCCGGCCGAGCACGGCGTTGTGCGTATAGTCTCCCAGAAAGCCGAGGGCCATGATCGACGCCCGCCGGGCCACGTGATCGCCCCCCGCCGCCAGCCGCTCCAAGCTGCTCGGCAAATAGTGCCGCGAGACGGCCGCGACGAAAGCGGCGGAATTCTCGTCCTCCAGGAAGCGGTGGTAGAGCCGCGCCAATAGCGGCTGGTGATCGGAATGCACGTTCGGCTCCAGGAGGCAAGGGCCGCGGGCCGCTGCCGATCGTCACAGACGCACCGGCTCAGTGGCCGCCACAGCCAAACTTGAGTCTAATTGGGCCTTCCTGGCCGAACAACGATTCAGAAGGTCGCCGCCGCCTCGTTTTTTGCTTCCTGATTCGGCTGGCGTCAGCAACAATGTCACTAGGGGAATAGACGAGGAAATCGATCCAGTGACTACTAGCCGACAGGGCTTTTTCAATTGGCATACGCGGACCCGGACGCTAGGGTTCGCGGCCGCGGTGCTGGCGCTGGCAGTTGGTAAAGTGTGCGGGCAAGAGCCGGCTTGGAAGACCGGCATGGCTCTCCGCAAGCAACTCGAAACGCCGCTGTCACTGACTTGGGGCGACCGCGAACTGCGCGGTGCTTTGGAGAGCCTCGGGAAGAACACCGGCGTCGCGATCTTCCTGGACCGGCGAATCGACCCCAATGGAAAGCTGGCTCTAAGCGCCGCGGACGAACCATTGCGGACTTTGCTCCTGCGAGTTGCCGAACAGGCGGATGCTGGGGTGTCGCTCGTGGGTTCGGTGGTCTATGTCGGTCCGAAGGCAACTGCCAGCAAGCTGCTGGCGCTAGCGACGCTGCGGCGGCAGGAAGCGGGAAAGCTGCCCAACGATCTGCGAATCCGACTTTCGAAAAGTGAAGCGTGGAGTTGGAACGATTTGGCCGAGCCGCGGCAGCTTCTGGTGGACTTGGCAGAGCGGGGCGGCGTGCGGATTGCCAATGCCGAGTTGATTCCACACGACCTGTGGCCCGCGGCAAATTGGCCCGCCATGCCGTGGACGGAGCGAATGACGCTGCTCTTGGCGGGGTTCGATCTAACGTATGAAACGACCGGTGCGGGAGTGATTCGCCTGATTCCGCTGCCCGAGAAAGTGGTTTTCGAGAAGACCTACGCGCCGCGGGGAGACGTGGATCGAACCGCGGCCGATTTGCGGCGAGCTATTCCGGCGGCGAAAATCTCTGTGGACGGCCGGACGCTCCGTATTTCGGCG
>Ga0065705_10002221_pt1 | contig 15142 bp, 35 predicted proteins | sample SwibulcommuniRL2_FD_59092 | JGI IMG/M metagenome (GOLD analysis project Ga0065705, IMG submission 59092) | Bulk soil microbial communities from switchgrass field near Rose Lake, East Lansing, Michigan, USA - RL2 Bulk Soil v2 (version 2) | ecosystem: Environmental > Terrestrial > Soil >...
AAGCTCATTCTGCGCCATGCTTCCCCCACCCGAGGCGCATTACTCGGTGTGCTATCGCCGCATTCCTTGAAGACACGGCCATCCCGAAAGACCGCCGTCGCCCGTGCCAGGCTGAGCTTCTCTTCGTTGAGCGTCCAGTCCGCGTCAATGGACAGCAGCCCCCGTTCATGCGCCAGCACGAGCAGGCCGGCATACTTGATGAACGGCTGCGCATGGTCTTTGATATACTCCACCTGCGAGCGTGGGACATGGACCGTCCCTGTATTTGTGAGTAGCGCGGTGGTGTCCTCGTCCTGCGCCCCAGACGTCTGTACTGGTCGTGGTGGCGGCTTGTCGACCTGTTCCTCGTCCTCCGCTACTAACTCCTCGAGGGTCTTGTCGAGATCAGCGGGCGCAAACTTGGCCGCTTTGCGTGCAATCCATATGGCGAGGCGATGCTTACAACGCCCGTTGGGGGCACGCTTGAAGACAAAGTCCTCACAGTCACAGCGCTTCTCATCGACATGATACGGCTTCGTCCCTCCGGTCACGCGCCAGACGCCTGCCTCCTCATGGGACAACTGGGCACGGTTCAGGGCGATGGCCATCCCCCGGCTGATATGTCCCTGGGATTCAGGGTCCGTGATTTTGTAATGGGCGATGGCCGCACTGAGGTTGACGGCCTTTTTCCACAGCACGTCATCAAGTTCGACGGTGCCTTGTGCTTCCAGGGCTGGATTCGCTACACTCTGCATGGGTGTACTCCTTGGTCGTAGGAGGGTCAGGTGGTCGCACACCTGGCCCTCGCTGTTAGAAGGGCTCTTCGTCGTCGTCGAGCGTTGGGGGACTCTCCCCAGCCTCCTGCACGAGTCCCATATGGTGCGCGATCTCCTGAAGTACCGCCAGAATACCTTTCAGGCTCGTGGAAATATCCGTGATGGTCCTCAAGGTTTCTGCGTCCACACGTTGTCTCCTCTAGTCTTCCTCGGTGTTCGTGCTGTCCTGGGCAATCCTTTGCTGCCCGAGGGGGGTGAGTCGCAGCGCATACCCTGGTACCGTGGTGCCATCATAGGCCATGGTCACGTCCGTCTGTTCCCAGGCAATCCAGGCGCGGCGTTCCAGGCTGGCGAGGGTAGAGCCGGACAGATACCGACTCTTCCCGTCGCGCCAGAAGCTGTACGAGAGGAGCTTGCCAAAGCGTGGGGGCACCGCGCCGCCACACTGGCACTGCCAGCCCTCGTGGAGCAACTGGAGCGCTTGGAGTTGGGGTGGCGTCAGGTGGAATGGTCGCCGGGGTCCCCCGCTGTAGGACCTTCTCATACGTCTACCCCTTTCTTCGTCTTGGTGTGCGTAAACGTGGCACTGGCCTGCTTGCGTCGTTTGTCCTTCACCGCTGCCGGCGACTTGCGGGCCGCCTCGCGTCGTTGCTCACGCATGCGCTGGCGCTGGATGACGGCGTCAAAGCTCAGGCTGGCGAGTTCGTCCCATGATTCCGGGCTCATCGTGCCTCCTTATGCTTGGTCCAGTTGCCGGTTATACGCGTCACGCTCCAGGCGTTCCTGGGCAGAGGTGACCAGCATGGTGACGTCAACGCCACAGGCATTCATGACGTACAGCAGGGCCTGCCGTGGGAAGATCGCCTGGGGATCGCCCACGGTCGCATACTCCTCGGGAAAGTACTGGCTGTGCTGCTGGAGCCACTGGACGACATGCATCGCACTGTCCATGGCCTCTTGCGTCGGCTTCGTGGTCGAGAGTCGCTCCTCTGCGCGTGTGGTGAGGGGCAGTCTGTTGGGGATCACGCGGTCGGTATCCATGCTTCACTCCTCTGGGGCGGTGCCTTATCCCGCCCCCTTTGTGTTCGGCTGCTCACACGGTTGGCGATGCGGCGTCAGCCGGTTCAACCACAAACGCAATGAGGCCGTGCGTATCCACCACGACGACGGTGTGTTCGGTCATCACGCGGAGTGTGGCGGCAATCGCTGTGGCGATCTCGGTGGCGGCGTGCCCACCAGCGTCAAACGTGGCGGTTTGGGAGGCATTCATGCGATAACTTAGCATCTACGCTGCCCTCCGCTCTAGGATACGCGCTTGCAAGTCACTGTAGAAGTCCGCCATCCACTCTTCGACATTGCCCAGCACCACGAGCAGCGGGGGATTCGGTTCGGTCAGCGGGATCACGGTCTGCGTCTCCGGGTCAAAGAAGATCACGGTGGTGCCAGGCTTGGAAATGATGCCAGACACGCCATCGTACTGGGCGAAGAAGGCTTGGGGCTTGCGTGTGGTACGTGTTTCAGCTACTGTTGTCATATTCAATCCTATTCTGGGGAATGAATCGGTGTGGCCTGCAACGCCCTCGACAAGTGGTGCAGGTCATACGGCTCTGTTTTGCGGTACTCCTCCCCATTCTGCCTCTGTGGCAGCTCCGGAACTTGTCTCCCGGCATCGGTTGGGTTACATACCGTCCCTGTCTTGGCTCTTCCCGGTGTGGCCCCTACTGCCAGCTTCGTGTGAAGCGCCTGGCTAGGTCGTCCTGCCGTCCGGGTGGCACCCGCTTGCGCGGTCGCTATATGCAAAGAATATAACCGATCAGTGATTGCTATGCAAGGATAAAAATGCGTAAATTGACAAAAAAATCACTGAACAGTATAATAATAATGAAGGGAGGATATCATGATGACGCTCGGTGGAGAGATCAAAAAGGCACGCATTGACAAAGGCTGGAAGCAGAAGGATTTACGTGAGGCGACGGGCCTGAGTCAAAAGTACTTGAGTGAAATCGAGACGGACAGTGTTGATCCACGTCTCAGCATTGTGAAGCGGATTGCCAGGGCGTTAGGGGTGAGTCTTGATCGGTTGGCCAAGGAGGAGAACGAGCATGGGCAAACGCCCTAGGAGGAGTCCGCTATGCGCCCTTGGAGACTGAAACGGACGCGGCAATGTGCCCTTTGTCCCTGGCGCCAGGACGTCAACCCCCACACCATCCCCCATGGCTACAGCGTCGAGCGCCACCAAGCCTTGCGCGAGACCATCGCTCCACCTGCCGATGTCTCCGCCCTGCTCGCTGGCACGCCCTTACGCGTGATGGCCTGTCATGAAACGGAGGCAGCGCCTTGTCTGGGATGGCTCATGCACCAGCTTGGGCCAGGCAATAACCTGGCCTTGCGGCTACGGGTACTGTCGTGTACGAATCTTGGGCAGGTGCGCCTCGTGGGACCCCAGCATGCGACCTTCGAGGCAACACTGCCACGGGAGGCATGCTAGGGCGTGCGGCTCCTTAAGGCATGCCGGGAATGTTGTTGTCCGACGCGCCATACGGGCCATAGAGACAGTGCCAGATGTAGAGCAGGATCTGGGCTGTCCAGAACAGCCAGAGGAAGGCTCTGCCGATGTTCCAAATCCACAGGGGGGTGTCGCCGCGTTCGCAACGGCCATTCGGGTGCTGAATCATGGGGTTGTCTCCGTGTTTAGTGTGGACCATAGAGCACGTCCATGATCCACACGACCAGCAGGCCCCCGTGGTACAGCACGATGGTGGCTATGCCGAGGTTCCAGAGCCAGCGCGGGGTATCGCCCCGGTCACCAATGATGCGAAAGGGACCAAGGCGCGTCTGCTTCATCATGGGGTCATCTCCTTGTGGGTGAGGCCAGCCGGCCGTCTGCGGTAAACGCAGAGGTGCGGGCGCGTATCGTGTCATACTCCTTGGCGAGCAGCGCGAGGTAGCAGTCTGCTAAGTTGGTGAGGAGGTCTGCCCAGGCCATTGCGAGCTTGTCGAGAAGCGCGGACATCCGTGGGGTCCGCTCTGGGTGCGTGTCATAGCGGTCGATCTCGGCGCGCCCACTGCGGGTAGCGCTGCGGGTGGAGCCGTAGAGACTCCCCAGATACCCGGCGCGTTCTAAGCGTGCGAGCTGCCGCCCTTCTGTGGCCGTGAAGCGCGCAAAGAAGGGCTCTATCACCTCGGTACTGACCTTGGGAAACGCTTGACAGGCTTCGCGCTTGGCACGGAGCGCACTGAGCGTCGTGCGACAGTTCGTGATAGCCATAGAGCCGAAATAGGTACACTCAAACTCGTCGTCATAGGTACAGCCTACTCCCGAGGCCAGCCCAAACGCGTGGAGGTTGTCTATCACCCTTGCAAACCCCGCGTGCTCATCCACCATGGTCTTGGCGAGCGCACGGTGGGCGCGGGCTTGTGCTGTGTCGCTTAAGGCGTCAAGCGGGTAGAGGGTCCGTGTCGTGGTCTTTCTCCGTGGCATCGTCGTGCTCCTTGTTGGTGTTCGTGGTGCCCTATGCCACGTCAGGTTCGCTGACGTCCTGTTGTTTCAGGTGAGGGAGCGTGGAAGCTCCCTCCGCACTCAGGCTAGTCTTCGTGGGAATAACACTGCTTCGTGCATCCGGCGAGGGCACAGCGCAAGGCTTCCCGTTCGACGCGTTCCCCGCTCAGTTGAAACTCGTCGGTGGTGAGCGTATCAATCCGGGCTAACAAGGCTTGGGCAGCCAGGGCAATGCGTAACAAGGCGGTGCGTTCGTCCGTCTCCATGGTCATGCTCCTTCTCGGTGTGGGTGTGGGCAGGCAGTGCGGCCTGCCGATACGGTTACTGTGTGGCCTGCTCGACGTGATAGACCAGGTCATCGCTCTGCTCGACGTGGCTTTGCAGGGTCGTCCCGTCATGGTGCTGCCAGGTGTAGCAGCGGGGGCTCACCTTGGTGCAGCGGGCGAAGAAATAGTAGACGTTGTCAGAGTCGTAGGGACCAACAAAATCAAACGTCTGGCCAATGGCGAGGTCTTGAAACTCCATGATCGTTGCTCCTGTGGGTGCGGGCAGGTGTCAGGCCTGCCCATGAGGTTGTCTCCGGTGTTGTTAGGAGGTGGGGTGATTGTTACAGGCAGCGCAGGCACACGTCATGCCCTGCTGTCTGGCGCGTATGCCTGCGTACCGTGCCGACTGGGCGGCGGTGTAGCTGAGGCGATGCTCGCGATAGAGCCGCAGAAAGGCTTGATGGTCGTTGTGATAGCCGGCCACCGCGATGCGCTCCAGGATCTGCTGCCGTTCCTGCGGATTGCACCGGGCATCAACCGCTTCGCGGAGGTCGGCAACCGTATAGTGCGTGTACCGTTGTGTCTGCGCCATGGTCTCTCTCCTTGTGGGTGTGGTGTTTCGCCCCTCGCTGGGGCTTCATCAGACGGCCAGCATTAGGCCGTGACACCGCGTTGCCGGTACGTGGGTGCCTCATCCCTCTGTACCGGCCCTGTCTTGGCTCTTCCGCATCAGGCCCCTTTGATCACCAGAGTATTCTGGTTAGGTAGCCCTACCCTTTGCGGTGGCACCCTCTTTCGAGGTCTCTATTCTCTTGTTTCAGCTCGCTTGCTTCATCTGTTAAGAGTATACGACATCCTTTATAGCTTGTCAACTACATTCTAGAATAAAAATGCGTTGGCTTGTTTTTTTTCTATAATGTAGTATACTCTATAAGAAAGGGGGGCTCTATGGGGAAAAAACTCATGGGTGACCGTATTCATATGGCGCGCCGCGCCAGGGGTTTAACGCAGAAAGAACTGGCGGGGTTATGCGGGTTTCCGTACCAAGTCATTAATCGTGTTGAGCAAGGCCATCAAGATCTCTATGCCCAACGCTTGCGGAGCATTGCCGATGCCTTGGCCACGAGTACGGATTATCTCCTCGGTCGTACGGATACCCCCTGACGCTAGTGAAAGCCAGAAAGGCCAATAGATGGCACGGCGGACCTATGCCTTCCAACTCTATCAGAGCAAACGCCTTCAGTATCTGCATACCAGGATTGACCTGGCTGCTGAAATCCATAACCACCTTATCGCTGTGCAGAAGCGATACTATCGGCGGTTCCACGGCTACATCGGCTCCTACCGCCTTAAACGCCATGTGACTAGGCTCAAGACCTGGACACGCTTTGCTCATTGGAAGCAGCTTGACGCGCAAGCCATCCAGCACATTGTCTGGCGTATCGACCAGGGCTATCAGAAGTTTTTCCGCAAAGAAAACAAACGCCCGCCGACCTTTCGCAAGCACGTGCAGTACCACTCGATCACCCTGAGCCAGACCGGATGGCGCTATGAGGGACACAACCGCTTGTGGCTCTTTGGGCGTCTCTATCGCTTCCACCACTCCCGAGACATTCCAGGCGTCATCAAAACGCTGACCATCAAACGACTGCCGACTGGGCGTATGATGGTCATGTTCTCGTGTGTCACTGAGGATGCACCCATTATCAGAGTCAAGACGGGTCAGACCGCAGGCTTTGACTTCGGGCTCTCGACCTTCCTCACTGGCAGCAACGGCCATGATGTCACTGCGCCCCAACCGCTGAAGCAGTCCTTGCGAGCACTGCGCAAGGTCAACCGAGCATTCGCCCGTACGCAACAAGGCTCTGGACATCGGCGTCAGGCTCGCAAGCGCCTGGCCCAGGCTCATGCCGATATTGCCCATCAACGCCAAGACTGGCACTGGAAACTGGCGCATGAGTTGTGTGCTAGGTACGACACCATCTACCTGGAAGACCTTGAGCTGCGCGGTATGGCTGTCATGTGGGGCCGCAAGATTGCCGATCTGGGCTTCGGACGCTTTGTCCAGATTCTCCACCAAGTCGCGCCACAACATGGCAGCCATATTCATCACATCGACCGTTGGTTTCCGTCCACGAAATTGTGTCATGTGTGCGGCAACCTTAATGCCTTTATCACGCTGCGGGACCGGGTCTGGACCTGTGCATGCGGCACGGTGCATCATCGAGACCGCAACGCGGCAACTAATATTTACCAGGAAGGGGCGTCTTCCTGTGAACAAGGTAGCTGTAAGACCCAGGTATGGGCTGCTACCGCCTGAGTTCAGAATCCCACCTAGCTGTGCCGGTGGGCGTACGTCAAAGGACCCTAGGAGACTCACACTGAGCAAGGAGTCTATGATGCATCAACAACGCGAGGAATCAACACCGTATGTGCGCAAGGTCATTCCCCTATGTGAGCTTGCGCCACTAGCCGTCTTGAGCGGTGGCTACCTGGTCGGCCTAGCTGGCTTCACCAAGGTGGGGGTTGCGCTCGCTCTCGTTGCGCTCGGCATGTGGGCAGCTAACCTCCTGCGTGATTGGTGCCAGTGGTATAGCGCACGCCATCCCGACGAGACTGCACGCTAGGAGGCACAAGGGACACTAGAAGGCCACAGATGACACTAGGAGGTAAGACGTGACACTAGAGGTCACACTGAACGTTGCACTAGAGGCTACAGATGACACTAGGTGACACTAGAGGACTCAGCCCTGACGCAAGGGGTCAGCGGTCGAAGCTTGCCAGTGAACAAGCCTCAGCACCGCGCAGCCTCCCCACCCTGTTAGCCACTTCCAACCGGGAGCCGTCTGGTGCTGAGGGTCCAAATATGCCCCTAGGGGGAAAACGCTGCACGGGCATCTTTCCCCTTGACATGATCTGGAGATTCCCCCTACCTTATAGATAGCGTCTTTCCATAAGAGAGGTATATAGATATATATATACTATCTTTGATGGGATACGTGTATCTTCTCACCAAGTGGTATATCCTGTCCTATATTCCTCTCTCCTGGATAGCGCTGTGTCTCTCTGCGTGGAGCTGATGCTGGGAGTCTGGCGCGTCATATGCTCGCCAGGCTTTCCCCTATGCGCTTATAAGCTGTTGCTATGCCTCGTGACCCTGAGAAACGCCGCATTGCACATCGCGAGTGGACTGCGCGTCGTCGTGAGAGAGACCGCGCCGCTAAGGAGGCTGCTCGTATGGCTGAGCCTATCCCTGATCTTGTGCTCTCGGTGGCTGCTGACGCTGCACCACAACTGGCCGCGTTGCCTCCGGCTGCGCTTCCCCCAGCTTGGGAGCCCTTTAGCTACGAGACCTCGCAACCGCTGACGCCTGAAGAACGTGCAGTCATCTCAGAGTTTCACGCACAATATATGCAACCGCCAGGTATTGTCTCTCATGCGCAACACGCCAAGGCTTTGCGTGAAGCACCACCTGTTTTACAATACTTACGTAAGCAATTGGAACTCAATAGCAAGCTTGTCAATGGTGAGCTTGTACCAGATGGTCAAGAAGGCTTGCAAGTGCAACGCAACTTGGCTTGGGTAGAACAGCTTGTGAGCCGTCAAGGCTAGGAATAACGCTTTGTATGGGCCGCCTTCCTGACCAAAGGACATATCGGACACCAGAAACACGCGAGAGGTTCCTTGCGCTCTTGGCCGAAACTGGCTATGTCGATCAGGCCTCTAAGGCTGCTGGGTTTCCCCGCCGGCAAACCGTTTATGAGTGGCGCGATGCCGATCCAGACTTCGCGAGGGCGTGGGATGATGCGCTAGAAGCCTACACGCAAGCCCTAGAGGCTGAGGCGGATCGTCGTGGTATGCGTGGGGTCCCTGAGCCCGTCTACTGGCGCGGTGAAGAAGTCGGCACGGTGCAGAAGTATAGCGATGTGCTCCTGATGTTCCGGCTGAACGGCATGCGGCCAGAGAAGTATCGTCAACGCCATGAGCATACTGGTAAAGATGGTCAGCCGATCAACGTAAGTGTGAAAGTGACACTAGCAGAGGCGTTCCATCGTGCCTACCAAACTCCAGCAATCCAAGGACCCGTCATCGACCTTGAGTCCAACGGATCAAGCGCTGATTGATGATCTGCAAGAGTTGATTGCTAAGCCCTTGGCCTACGTCTACTGGGCCTTTGACTGGGGCGTCGGCGAACTCTACGGTGAGGATGGTCCCGATACCTGGCAGCGAGAGATCTTGTTGGGGCTCGAAGAGTCCTTGCGCAATACTGACGGTTCAGTCAAGTTTGGGGTTGCGTCTGGGAATGGGGTTGGGAAGGGCGCGCTAACAGCCTGGTTGGTCAAGTGGTTCCACGATACGCGGGTTGACGGCAAAGGCCTGGTGACCGCGAACACTGGTGACCAGCTCAGTACCAAGACATGGGCTGAGGTGGCCAAGTGGCATAAGCTGAGCCGCACGGCGCACTGGTCGCACTGGCAAGCGACGAAGCTGAGTAGCATCTGGAGTCCAGAAACATGGTTCGTCTCGGCGCTGCCCTGGAGTAAGGAGCGTCCAGAGTCGATGGCCGGCATGCATGCACCGCATATTCTGGTGGCCATTGATGAAGCCTCGGCTATTCCTGACGTGATTTGGGACACGCTAGAGGGCGCCATGACGACACCCAAGGCTATCTGGTTGGCGTTTGGGAACCCCACAAGGAACAGTGGGCGCTTTAAGGAGATCTTTCCCGGTGGTCTCTATGCCCATGAGTGGCAGACCAGACGGATCGATAGCCGCACGTGCAAGAAAGTCAACAAGTCGCAGCATGAACAGTGGATTGCGACACGCGGGCTTGACTCCGACTTTGTCAAGATTCACGTCCTAGGAGAGCATCCAGCCCAGTCTGAAGAGCAGTTTATAGGCGCAGACCTGGTCCAGCTCGCCCAAGACCGTGAGCCGGCTCCCTACCTCCACTTACCCAAGGTCCTAGGAGCCGATGTCGCAACAACCGGTACAGGCTGTCTGCTGATGCGACAAGGCAGTAAGATTCTCTGGTCGCAGCTCTACCACAACAAGCAGCCTGATGAATGGGCAGCCCTTATCGCCAATGTGATGGACCGTGATGAGCCCGATGCCACATTTATCGATGCGGTAGGCGTTGGAGCCGGCGTCTGGTCGCTGCTTCGCCACACGCATCATTATGTGATCGCAGTCAACGGAGCGCATGCCGTCCCAGAGACCATCAGCCGGCCGAACGAACCGAGCGATAAGGAAGTCTATTATAATATGCGTGCTTGTATGTGGGGCCGGCTGAAAGAAGACTTGCGGATGGCGTTGTGCTTGCCACGAGACATGCTGAACTTGGCACGCGAGTTGCAAGCACCGCAGTGGACCTATGCCGGCGCCAACAAAATCCTGCTAGAAGGAAAAGACGATATGCGCGCGCGAGGGGTGGCGTCTCCGCATGAGGGAGATGCGCTGAGCATGACGTACTACGCCTCGGTCAAGCTGCGTCGTGGGGCGATGGTGAACGGTCAGCGCGTGCAGGCCTATGCGACACCTGCGGCGTCGCCCTTGGCGCCCCGTGGTGATCAGCGACGGACAGCCTATGCAGCCGGCGGGATCAGAAGGTGAGCGAGCGGCAGTATACCGTCACCTTCCACAATGCCACGATACGCTTGACGAAGCGGTATGTCCATCACACGCTTGTCTTGACGGAGTATGAGTTGTGGACGATTGTGCATGACATGGTGGAGCAAGGGCTGCCTGTGGGCGTGTTGGCCGAGATGGTGGAGGTAGAGCGAGCGCGGAGTGCCATTGAGTGACTCATACGCAAATGTTACTTTGCGGTGCAGTAGCGCATTGACGCGGGGAAAAGAGGCTCTGTCGTGGCACAGAAGCCGAGACTGATACGGAAAATGTGTATATTGGTGTAAAGCTACAGAGTTTGGCGGTAGGTGCAACGTCTGATCATGAGGGGTAGGGCAAGATGCCAGCGACGAGTGAGAAGCAGAAAAACTGGATGTCCATGGCGAAAGCGGTCAAAGCGGGGCATGTGCTAGAGGGGCTTGCGCCTGGCACGATGGCCGAGCTACGCAAGACCGCGAAGTCTATGACCAATAAGCAACTATCGGACTTCTCGCATGTCGCTAAGGGTCCCAAGGCGAAGAAGGGCTAAGCGTGTCAATGCTGAAGCTCGAAGGCTGGTGCCTGCCCACGTCAGATGCCACGACGCTGCCGGGTCCGAGGAGCCACTTCTTCCTGAATAGCCACTACGTGGTCAGTGCACGTCCCATCATGCTGGACACGATTGCGGGCTATCTGGTGGTCGACGAGACCGAGGCGGCGTACTTTCTGGCCGTGACTGAGGCGGAGATGTCGATGCTCTTTCAGATGGCACGCTAGAGGAGATGGACATGGGATGGACACTTCAGGAGGTGCTCCGTATCTGGCAGCAACGTGAGGACGACGAGATCCCGCCGGTGCTCCCGATGGCAGCGGAGTCCTATGCGCGGGCCGTGGAAGACGAGGCACGGTTGGCGATGGCCGAGGCACGGCGGACCATGCGAGCTGGCGAGGTGGTCGGCATCAGGCAAGCCGAGCAGCGCTGTGAGGCCGGCGAGACGTGGCCCGAGGATGCGGCATGACAGGGAGTGTGTAGCATGGGGTTGGTCCTCCTCGTGGTGTTGATCCTCCTCTTGGTCGGCGGATGGCCAGCGCTCGGCTTTCATCAGTATGGCTACTACCCTTCTGGCGTCATAGGAATTATCCTTATTATCGTCGTGGTGATGCTGCTGATGGGGAGGTTCTAGCGTGACTGAGGTGTGGGAAGATCGACCGATGGTGGGGAGCGTCACGCCGCATCCCCCGTTTCTCCAACACGGCTGGGTCCGCTTCCGGGCCTGGGGGAGTGCGAAGGAGTATGCAGAAGGCCTGCCGAGCACCCCGGTTGCCCTGCAAGTCCTCCATGTGGCCATGGTGTTCACCGTCGAGATGCATCCCCCCTTGACGTGCGTGATGCTGCGCGATGGACGGTGGTATATCGCGATGGACTTCGAGGATGTCCTTCGGGTGATGGAGGTCCTCACCTAGATGGCACGGTTCCTGAGACCTGGCTGGTTTGAAGTGGAGACGTATGCCATGCAGCCGGAGGGCGTGAGGGAGGTCTACCGCATTGCCGTGCAAGTGGCGCATGTGCATCTCGTGTTTCCCCACACGGGGACAGAGACGGCTATCTATACGCCCCGTCTGAACATTCATGCGCTGGCGACGTATGCGGAGGTGCTGGCGGCTATGGGGCTGGCGGCACCATCAGCGGAGGTCCTCACCTAAATGGCCACAGCCTATGCTCCCGCTGCCTTCCTGGATACCCCTGGTCCGGTGGCCGCCAGTGGCGATACCGAAGCGCACCGGCTCCTCCAACGCCACAGCGAACTCCTCAGCCAGCGCACCCTGTACGACCACATCTGGCAGGATCAGATTGAGCTGATGCTCCCAGGCGCGGCGGATATTACCCACTTTCGCTCGCCGGGTGCCAGCCGTACGGATCGCCTCTTTGACACGACAGCCATCCAGGCCTCGCAGACCCTGGCGGCCAATCTCATGGGCGCCGTGACCAACCAGGCCATTACCTGGGCGCAACTGGCCTTTCGGGAGGCCCTGCTCAAAGACAATCAGGCCGTCTCCACCTGGCTGCATCAGATTGATACGATCATGATGGCGGCCTATAACGCCAGTAACTTCTACCAAGCGGCGCATACCTTCTACTTGAATCTCTGTATCTTTGGCACAGCAGCGATGTATGTGGGCAGTGCGGCCAAGCTCGGGGCGACGGGCGACGAGGAAGTCTACCTGCGCTTTCGCACCCTCTCCACCGGCCACTACTGCATTGCCGAGAATGCGCATGGCAAAGTCGATACGGTGTTCCGGTCGTTCCGGCTGACGCCCCGGCAAGCGCGGCAGCAGTTTGGGGAAGTGGCGCTGTCGGCCAACCTACGCGAGTGTTGCCGCGATCCCAAGGAGATGGACCGTCCCAAGAAGTTTCTGCACTGCGTCTATCCCCGCGAAGACTACGTCAGTGGCAAGCTCGGCAGTAAGAACATGCCCTATGTCGAGCGCTATATTGAATGCGACACGCAGCATATCTGTGGGCGCGGGGGCTACGAAGAGTTTCCCTACCTCGTCTCACGCTGGGAGACGGTGGACGAAGGGCCGTGGGGCTTTGGGCCGGGGCACATGGCGCTGCCCGATGTGCGGACGCTCAACACACTGCGCGAACTGATGCTGCTCCAGCTCCAACTCTGGGTGCAACCGCCGCTCATGGCCATGGAAGAGGCGGTGATTGGGGCGATTAGCTTAGAGTCGCTGGCGGTCAATACGATTACCCAGGCGGATGCGCTGCGGCCGATGGAGTTGGGCGGCCATCCCGATCAAGTCCGGCTCGAAGAAGCGACCCTGCAGAAGGCCATCCGTGACCTCTTCTTTGCCGATGCCTTGAGTGGCCTGCCGCCGGCCGAAGCATCGGCGATGACGGCCTTTGAGGTGGCGCAGCGCATTGAACTGATGCAGCGCATGATGGGGCCGGCCTTTACGCGGCTCCTCAGTGAGATGCTGGACCCCCTGGCGGACCGGGTCTTTGGCATCTTGTGGCGGGCAAACGTCCTCCCACCTCCTCCACGCGAGGTCTTGGAGGCAGCAGCGCGCAACCAGGGCCAGTTGGACGTGGAGTATGTGGGGCCGCTGGCCAGGGCGCAGCGGGGCGCCGAGGTGAAGGCGATTGGCGAGGCGCTGGCGGTGCTGGGGCAGATTGTCGGGCTCACGCAAGATCCAAGTGTGATGGACAACCTCGATTTCGATGCCGCATGGCGCGCGGTGGCTGATGCCAATGGCACGCCACGCCATCTCATCCGCGATACGGCGCAGGTGGAACAGATGCGCCGCATGAGAGCGGAGCAGCAGGCCATGATGGCGCAGCAGCAGGCGCAGGCGCAACAGGCAGAGAATCTCAAAAACTCTGCCCCTATGGTAAAAGCGGTGCAGCCCATGATGGCGGGCGCGGCGTAAAGGCAGGAGAGCAGAGATGCGCGCACGGTTAGTGGATGGGTACTTCGCCGGGAGGGAGGGACCGATCATGCCCAACGTACAGGAGCAGCCCCCACAGTTTTTGGAGGCCCTGATCTGGGCACCTTCCACCTGGATCACCTTTGATGTGGGGGCATGGGAAGGCGATATACGGTATCAGTATACGGGGCAACAGGACCAGGAGACCGGGGTCTATCTCTATGCCCGGCTGGCCACATAGGCTTCGAGAGGGCGGAAGGGAGCAAGGATGTCGATCGCCGGCGAGGTAGTGGCGCAAATTCAGAAAGTCATGGACCGGGGGCATGGAGACCTCATCCTGCTGTATGTGGTGGACCCGGAGACGGGGCAGCGCTACGACGTGCAGGTGGAGACCGGCATCGACGCGGCGCCTGCAGGCGTCTATGTGGCGCTGGTAGCGGTAGCACCGACGCCGGTGGGGCGCTAGGCGGTGGACACGACGCTCACGGCACGGGCACATGCCAGGCAAGTGCAGTCGCGGCAGATTGAGATACAATCGCAGCAGATGGAACGCCTCGAAGTGGCGCGGGTGCAGGCGGCGTATCGGCATCTGGCGCAGGACACGGACTTCCTGACGCTCAGGCGGTACTGGATTGAGCGCTACCTCCTGCAACCGATTCCACTGGGCGAGGGCATGGCGGCAGCGGTCGGGCAGCATAACTTTCTGGTGCAGATGCTGGCGGAGATGCGTGGGGCGGGGGCAGTGGAGCACCTGCCGGAGGAAGAGGGATGACGCCGGAGGACGCCGTTGCCAAAGTCGCCCAGGTCGTGGAGGGTCTGCCCATGGTGTTCACGTGTGTCTATGAGCAGAACGCCCTGGGGGAGGGTGTCGTCGTCAGCGGTGTCTTGCCGGGGAGCGACACGGACAAGGTCTATGGCGTTCCGCTGCACCAGATTGAGGACGACTCCATCGAATCCTTGGCCACGACCTTCCGCTGCATTGTCGCGAACACTATGGGGCATGCCCGGTTCCATGCCATGGAGCCAGCGTGGGCGCCGTGCTGGTGCCGGCAAGAGGAGGACATGCGATGAGTCTAGATCGCCAGTTATGGGAAGACCTCCAGGCCCATGGCGTCACGGAGGCCCATCTCGTGTTTCTCTTGCGGTTGCTCGACATCCAGCGCAACGGCTCGTGGGCCTGGCACTATGTCGCCGGCAAGCTGACCCACTGTGACGCCCATCTGCTGTTTCCTGGCAAGGCCTATGACGTGGCGCGCGTCGCCGAGGCCTGGCTGGGTGATGGGGTCGTGCGGTAGAGTGGCGCACGGACTCACCCTTCCTGCGGTCGTGCCTTGCGCAGCATGGCGGCCATCCTAGCTGTGTCTACCCGCAAGGTCTCAGTACGCTCATCCATACGCTTCAGGATAGCATCAAGTCTAGCGAGTAGGCGGGCATGCATCGCCTCGCGACCATAGATCGACTCGTAGTGGTGGTCAGGGAGGCCGGCGTCGTCGGTGTCATGGTTCATAGCATTAGTACTCCTCTTTTCTCCAGACGATGCACCCAGAGGTGTGAGTGCCGCCTGTAGAACATCTTCGAAAAAC
>Ga0065705_10104459_pt1 | contig 15136 bp, 13 predicted proteins | sample SwibulcommuniRL2_FD_59092 | JGI IMG/M metagenome (GOLD analysis project Ga0065705, IMG submission 59092) | Bulk soil microbial communities from switchgrass field near Rose Lake, East Lansing, Michigan, USA - RL2 Bulk Soil v2 (version 2) | ecosystem: Environmental > Terrestrial > Soil >...
CGGCGTGGCCTCCGCCGCCCACCGTACCGTCCAGGTAGCGCTTGCCCGGCTCCGGCTGGAGCCATTCGGCCACTTCTCGAGTCAGAACGGAGACGTGCGCAAACAACGTCTTAGTGGCTTGTTCCGTCACCCTCCCAGTCGTCATCGAAACTCTCGATGGCGTCCTCGAGCGATGTATAATCCTCAAAGAAGCGGTCCATACCGACAACTCTGAAAATATCGCGCAGAAACGGACTCATCCCCGCGAGCTTTAGGTCCCCGTTGAGATTGCGCAGGAGCTTGAGGCGCTCGAGCAGAAGACCGATGCTCAAATAGTTGATATGATCGACCGATTTGAGATTGAGCACCACTTTGGTCCGATCCTTTTCGATCAACGATCCGATCACGTCTTTGATTCGAATCATTTCACGAAAATCGATATCACCGGTCAAGTCGATCACCGAGATATCTTGAATGGGTTTTCGCGCCAGCATTCGTTCCGCTCCTTTCGCCCCGACTGAGTTGTTACGTTTGCGCCGTCATAACCCCAAGTCGCCGAGAAAATCCGGGTCCTGCATAAGCTTGTCTTCCGCTTCGGCAAAAATTTTCCGCCACGCGTCCCGGTCCAACACTCGAAACTTCTCCAACGCGGAAACCAGCACGACATCGCGTTTGAGATCGGCGTATTTTCTCAAGACCGGTGGAATCAAAATTCGCCCATGGGTATCCAAGCTGCATTCACATGCGGACCCCAAATAATAATTTTGGAACTTGACAACGCGCGGATCAAATTTGGGCTTCCTGCGGATATCTTCCTCAAACGTGATCCACGCATCGATCGGATAGACATCAAGGCAGCGCTGCCCATCAATAACAAAATTGGTCAGGACAATGCGTTCATCGCCCTTGCCGACCAGCACATCGCGAAATTTGGCGGGGATGCTCAAGCGTCCCTTATTATCCAACGTGTGTTCAAAGCTGCCGCGAAACATGGTTTGCGATGACGGAGGGAGAAACTAATGAAGATAGCTATCCCACTCCTTCCCACTAAGCGCCACTTATAGCTTGCTACACCCCACCTGTCAACAAAAATGATTCGGAAATTACGGGGTTTTTTTAGATTTAGCGGGGGTATGATCTGGCGCGATAGCGGACGCATTTGAAGAAAGATTTGTGCGGCGCAACGTTCAATGAGCTGGCGCGAGCTTGGGCACCAAGGCGACGCGAAATTTGATCTGAAAATCAAAAGTCGTTGGATTTGCTATCAACCGTTGGTGATTGATGCGCACTGAGGTGTAAAACTGGAAACCTGTTGCTGCGCAGAGTGGGCTAAAGTGGATCGATAAGCCGGATTCTGTCGTGGCTCATAACAAAAGCCACAGCGATCATTCATCTTGCCCTGTGATTGCTCAAAGGGTCGAGCGGCCTTACCCGAGGGTTATGGGCGGACCACCCTGCCCTCCTATTTGGCCTTGCTCCGGATGGGGTTTGCCATGCGTTCGCCATCACTGGCGAACCGGTGAGCTCTTACCTCGCCATTTCAACCTTACCGGCCGCCGAAGCGGCAGGCGGTATATTTTCTGTGGTACTTTCCCCCGGTCACCCGGGGCCGCCATTAACGGCCATCCTGTCCTGCGGAGTCCGGACTTTCCTCCCTTCGCGCGTGAGCGCGAAGAGCAATCGCTTGATCCACTCTAGCCCGAGATAGTGCGCTTGAGCCCCCTGGTCGATTCCAAGCCTGGCCAGCGGGTCGGGGCAATTAATTCATCTCGCAACGGACATGAAGGATACGATACGAATAAAACTGATACAACAAACTGGCTTTTAAATCGCTAACAACCCCGTGTGGGAAAAAACTCCGAGGATTAGGCCGATTTGAGCTCCTCTGCGGGCCTGATGAAAAGAATTCTCTGACAGCTCGGACAGAGATGAAGTTTCTCTTTCCTGCTGATTTCATTCCACAGCTGCGGCGGAATGTTCATGAAACAGCCCTGGCATATGCCCGCGCTGACTTCAACAACCGCAGTGCCACCGCGCCGTGAAAAGATCAACTCGTAACGGGAGATGAGGTCGCCAGCTATTTGAGCTGCGATAGTCTGTCGACGCGTCGCCGCCTTCGACACGGCGTCGTCGATGTTATGAATCTGCTCTTCCAGCGCTTTCTGCTTATTGTTCCATTCCTCTTGCATCGCCGCCATTTCCGATCCCTTGACTTGCATTTGCCCTTTGATGGCGTCGATCTCCTGCATGATCCTAATCAGCTCTTCTTCAAGCTCTCCGTTGCCGTGTCTCATTAGATCGATTTCGCGTTGCAGCGCCTGCAACTCCTTGACGTTCTTAATGCGGTTCATGCGCATACGCTTGTCCACCGCCTTCTTGCCTTCGTCTTGGAAAAATCGATCCTTCTCCAACCGGAGTTTTTCCTTTTCAGAAAAACTGGCGGCTAACACAGCAATTTCGTGTTTCTTGGCTCGAATCTCATTTTCTTTGGCATCGAGTTGAGCGAGCAGGTCCTTTTTGCGATCCGTTTGTTCTTTTATTTCTCGATCAACAGTCTGTAACGACGCCAAAATCTCGATTTGTGCTTGCAACTTACGCTCCCTGGGCTAAAAAAAAATGCACCCGTTTAGGTGCATTTCTCTACCGAATGCTGAGGATTGAAAATGATTTAGGTTCTGACTCATTCACTCCGGCGACAAACCCTTATAGGCTTTACTTATCTCGATTTATTGCCGTTGTCAAAAGCTGGTACGACTGTTCTCGCACGCTTGAAATTCATGCCCCGCCACGGCAAGCGCGTCTCGCGACAATCTCGAATCAATTAAGCTCTTTACAGATTCCCCGACAGGACGGCATGTCGCCGATCCCTACCCCGACGAATTCAACCATGCCGTCTCCTCAACTCCTTGTGATTCGCCCATCACAGGGCTAACTTTCCAGGATTGAAGATATTGTTAGGATCGAGCGTTCGCTTTAATTGTCGCATCACCTCAAGACCATAACCATGCTCTTCGGCCATTAGCGACGCCAATTTGATACCGACACCGTGGGTGTATTCCATCGAGCCGCCGAACTGCTGGGCCAGGCGCAGTAAATCTTCAACCGTTTCCTGAAGGACCAGCCGGGCATTCGGCGTGACGCCATCTTCTATACCCAGTCGCATGGAAAAAAGTTCAGGCTGCACCCAAAGACCGCTTTCCTGAAGTCTGACGCCGCGGCTCTGAGTCACCTGCTGCGCCCGTTTCCGATATTCGAGAACCTGCGATGCGGGCAAAGCGATATGAATCCAATCCCGGTAAACGCCGTCGCGGCCGCGGTCTCTGCGCTGGCGCCGGTGACGCGCGAACTGCCGGGCGATGGCGTGGCGCTCGCGCCAAAACTGTCGCGGTTCCTGTTCGTCCAAAGCCTCGCCGCCATGCGCCGCGCAAGTTTTTGCAGACAGTGCCGCTTCCGCGGCGACGATGTCTTCGGTTCCTTCAAAGACAAGGTACAGTAGCGCTCCGGGCTCATGTTTGTCTTCATCGTCGCCGAAGTCGAGCAGCGCCGGCCGCAACCGCTGGTCGAACATTTGCTGGATCGCGAAGTAGCCGGATTCGAAGGAAGGAAAAAGATAACCGAGGAAAACCCGAGCGCCCGGCTCGGGAAAGACTCGAACGGTTGCTTCCGTGATAATGCCAAAGCAGCCTTCACCACCGATGAAAAGAAAATTAAGATGCAAGCCGGCGGAGTGTTTGGCAACAGCGCGCGTGCGCAGAATTTCCCCGTTAGGCAACACGACTTCCAAACCCAAAACCTGTTCGCCCATGGAACCGTAGATGCCGGCGCGATAACCCACGCTGTTGGTCGAAATCGCCCCGCCGATTGTCGCCACGGGAACCGTCCAGGGATCGTGGCCTAGAATGAGACCGGCTTGATTCAATTCTTGATCCAAAGCTTCCAACACGATTCCAGGTTGTACGCGGGCGGAACGCGATGGCTTATCGATTTCGAGAATCCGGTTCATGTGACGCAAATCGACGGACACACATGGGCGAATCGACAAAGCCCCGCCCATGAGCCCCGAGCCTCCGCCGAAGGGGACCAATGCGATCTTTTCCTGGTTGGCAAACTGAACGATGCGGCGCACCTCCTCGGTCGTCTCCGGACGTGCGGCACAAAGCGGCGCGTGCACCTCAGGGCGACGGCGCGGATGCATCCGACCCTCACTCAAAGCATCCCAAGACAACTCATCGAGCAGCGCAGGCTCGATGGAAATCCGCGCAGGGTCGATGCAAGTGGAAAGCCTTTCGACAAGGTTTTTTCTTGATTCGGTCATAGCAATTTCAAGCAGCGCCAAAAATCATATCGCAATCCAAACAGACGAGAAAGACCACCTCAACGCAGGATAGTTCGAACATGCGAGCGGCATTCCGAGAAAGCCGCGTCTAAGTAGACTGGACTAGAGCAAGGTGTCCTGCAGCAGGATCGCAGCAATGGTAAAATAGATCACCAAGCCGGTGACATCGACCAGAGTGGCCACAAACGGCGCCGACGCGCTTGCGGGGTCGAAACCCAGAGCGCGCAGGATAAACGGCAAGATGGAACCGGCGACCGCGCCCCACAATACGACGCCAACCAAACTGAACGCGACTGTCAGCGCGACGAGAAAGTAATGTTCGCCGTAGGCGTCGAAAAGCCCTTGCCAAAGCAAAATCCGGGCGAGTCCGATGGTCGCTAATATCAGCCCTAACCCAAAGCCGGTGAAAATTTCTCGCCGTATGACACGCCACCAGTCGCGCAGCCGAACTTCCCCGAGCGCCATGGCACGAATGACCAGCGTGGTCGCCTGGGAGCCCGAATTGCCGCCGCTGCTGATGATCAGCGGGACAAATAGCGCCAGAACCACCGCGCGGGCAATTTCGGCCTCGAACTGGCTCATGGCGGTCGCGGTAAGCATCTCCCCAAAGAACAGCGCAGCCAGCCAACCGGCGCGTTTGCGTATCATCCGCAACAGCGGAACCTCCAAATAAGGCTCCTCAAGGGCCTGGACCGCGCCGAGTTTCTGGATGTCTTCCGTCGCTTCCTCTTGAACGACGTCGACGATATCGTCCAAATTGACTACGCCTTTAATTCGCCCCGCCGCATCGACAATGGGCATCATCAAGAGGTGATGGCGCATGAAGAGCTTGCTAAGCGCCTCCTGATCCAAATCTTCCGGCGCTGAAACCACTTCCTTACGCATAACTTCGCGTACCAGCCGATCACCCGGAGCGACCAGCAAATCACGGAAGGAGACGACGCCAAGAAGATGCTCCTCCGAGTCCACGACGAAAACGTAATAGACGGTCCTCTCGCGCCCGCGCGCATCTCTCCGCAAGTAACTGATGGCTTCATCAACCGTCATTTCGGGTCGCAAGCGCGAATAACGCGTGTTCATGAGGCCGCCGGCCTCGTCCTCGGCGTAATCGAGCAACCCCTTGACTTCTCGTCTCATGGGATCATCGAGCAGTGAAAGAATATTTTCGCGTTCGTCGGCGGGAGTTTCTTGAATCAAGTCGGCCGCGTCATCGGGCGCCAGCATGCGCACCCATAAGCGGCGCTCCCCGAGCGGAAGTGCGAGCAAGAGCTGCGCCCGATCCCGGGCGCCGAGCTGAAGAAAAAAACTGTCCGCAGCGTCGCGCTTTAGAAACTCGAAGCCTTCGACCCGTTCTTCAAGTGAAAGCACCGGCCAGGCTTCATAGAGCTCTGAAGGCGTAAACATTTTCTCTGCCATAAGTCGCGCCCGGGCAACGAAATAGTGCTTCCCATAGCTAACACATCGGCAATGAGGCGCAAAGCAGCCGAGGGAGAAAAAATGGGTTCAGAGTCTGAACTGGGCGGCAGCGTTATGAAGCAAGGCGGGCAGAAAGTTTATCTTCCATTTGAACCGGCCATCGTCACGAGATAGGGTCGCCTTCCAAGTCATGCTCGCGATCCTTCTCGCTCTTTTTGCCTCCTTTTGCTTCGCTGTTTCCATGATCCTCATCAATCGGGGGGTGTTGGCGCTCGATTATTTTCGCGGCTTGTTGACCAACCTCGGCGTCAACTCGCTCTTTCTATGGCTTTACGTCGCCCTGTTCGTTGACCCTATCGATCTATGGACGCCGGCCAATCTCATTTTTGTCCTGGTTGGCATATTCGTTCCCGGTGTCGCGCGATTTTTCATTTTCAAAGGCATGGAACGCCTCGGCGCATCGATCACCTCTTGCTTGACCAACAGCACTCCGCTTTTTGCGACGCTTTTCGCCGTGACTTTTCTTCACGAACGGCCGACCCTGACAAACCTGCTCGGCACCTTCCTCATCGTGCTCGGCATCACATCACTCTCTTGGAAAGGCGCCGCCAAGACCTGGCAGACCCGCAATCTCTTGTTTCCCCTGACCGCCGCCTTTTTATTTGCCGCCCGCGACAACATGGTTCGTCTGGGCTTGTTGCAAATCGAATCGCCGATTGTGGGCGCGGCCATCGCCGCCAGCACTTCGCTCGCCACCATGTCGGTCGTCTACCTCGCGTTCGAGGAAAAGAAACCACTCGGCAATTCCGTCCAGGGCGGCCTCACGCTCTTTGCCGGCGCAGGATTCATGAACTTTCTATCCTATGTCTTCGCCTACACCGCGCTCAGCATGGAACGGGTGTCGCTAATGTCGCCGCTGATCAATGGCTCGTCGCTTTTTATTCTCCCACTGTCTGCGCTGTTTCTGAAAGACGTGGAAAAAATCACGGCGCGAATCATCGGCGCGACTTTGCTGGTCTTGTTGGGAGTGTTTCTGATTTCCTGGGAGAAAATCTAGCGGCGGGCAAGACGAACAGATGATTTGTGACTTCGTGACAGCGGGGATCTTCGGGCCATGAGCGGTCGACAGTAATAAGCAAATTATCAAGCAAATTCCCAATGCCTGGCACAGTGTGCCCTCCCCGTACCACACGAGCATCCACACAGATAATGGTGGATTATGGACTGGGCCGTATCAAGGGCGATGGCGGGCGGTCTATCGCTCCCAGCACGGGCGCATCTAATCGTCCTTTTCTTCGCTCCCGCCCTTGTGCTATTTAGCGGCCATGAAGTTGGTTCCCGGTCGGGATTCCAATCAGCGCGGTAGGACAAATGTTTGATAGAACCAAGTCGATGGTGAAGGAAACCGGCCGCGATCCCATCAAACTTGAACTGCTAGTGCGAGCCAATGTGGAATTGTCCCGGGCTCCCATCGAGAAAGACCGTGCGGACTTTACCGGAACTCTTGAGTAAATCGCGAAAGATGTGGCGGCCACACGCCATCTCGCGCCGCGGAATTGTTGTTCGACGTCCAGTTCTCCCCGGGGGTCGAAACTGTAGACGATATGATTTTCAGGATGGAACAGCTTTGGCAGGTGACAAAATCGTCGTGAATATTCGAGCAAGCTAGCTCTGCGTAGTTCGGTGTTTGGGAGTCTTATGTATAACCATGAGCCGAAAAATTATGTTTGCCCTCATTGCCGGATAGCCAGAGGCGAAGAAACAGAGGAGGGCAGTCAGGAAGAGAACATAATATTTAAAAATACATTGATCACTGCCTGTATTGCCAATAAATGGTGGCGGTCAAATCCAGGACACGTATTAGTCATCCCAAATCAGCATATAGAAAATCTTTATGATATGCCGGAAGAAATTGGCCATCAAATTTTTGATTTTTCGAAGCAAGCAGCCATAGCCTTGAAGAAAACTTATGAGTGCGCTGGGACTTCCATTAGGCAACACAATGAACCGGCCGGCAATCAGGATGTTTGGCATTATCACTTACACATTTTTCCAAGATATGTAGGAGATAACCTATACCTTAATCACCCAATTACCTATCGACCAACTCCGGAAGAGAAAAAACCCTACGCAGATAAACTCAAAATTTATTTTAACTCAATCACAAAGTCACTACGGTCCCAACGTTGAAGTGACTGACTGTTCCCGATTCGTGTGAAACGTGATGATTTTTCGGAGTGGGCAGGAATCCAGTTGTTGGGAGATCAAGAAAACTCCATGAAAGTGCTCTTTGTCTGTTATGCCAATGTTGGGAGAAGTCAGGTAGCGGAAGCATGTTTCAAGACGCTGTCCCAGCATGAATGTGACAGTGCGGGCATCGCAGTCAATGAGAGAATCGCAGCAATGCAGCTGGCCAGTAAAAAATTCAACGACTATCCGAACCAGCGTTCAGTCCAGTACATTAGAAGAGAGTTTGGTGTAGACATCGGTGAAAAAGAAAGGCGACAACTCGTCCCTGAAATGATCGACACAGCCGATCTCGTCATCGTCATCGCAGAGAAGGAGAGGTGGCCAGCTTACTTGAAAGAAGGTGGCAAGGTCTCGTTCTGGAACATTAAGGACCCCGCAGGCATGGCTGATGAAATTGCCGACGATATTTATGGGCAAGTGCGACGTAGGGTCCAGCAATTGGTTGCGGAGATCGGGTAAGTCGGACGAGCAAAACAGGCAGTAGGCCGAAATGAACTTTCCGCATTGACATGGCCGGTGAGATACACTTCCCCAATAGCCCTCTCGACGTGGGGGGCCTAGAGGGCAGGCCTAGAGGGTCAGGCGTGCATAGGTGAATTAACCTAATTATTGCATCACCTGGTCTAGGAGTAATGGGTGCAGGCATTGCTTATTTGATATTGCGCCGTCTCCCCTGGCGCAGCCGCTTGCAGAAGGCTTCCAACCGCCTGCGCCGGCCGGGATCGTGTTCAAGCTCCTCCTCAAGTCGTTGTTGCACGGCCAGCGGCACCGCGCTCTGGTCACGCCCCAAATACTTCGCGGCCTGTGTTAGACTGATGCCGCCGAGCCGCCTGCTCAGTGCACCGTCGGCCCGCGATCGTCGTCCTTGCCGCCCGGGTAGAGATGAAAGCGCCGTTTGAGACGGTTGAGGCGACGGCGATCGAGATAATCTTTGAACCACTCGAACGGACTGCCGCCGCGCAGGTAAAGGTAGCCGAAGACCATGCCGCCGAGATGTGCCAGGTGCGCGATGCCGCTTTGACCGGCGGTGATCGAAGAATAAAGCGCGATGGCGCCGATGATCCAGACGAAGTGCTTCATCTTGATCGGAAAAAGAAAATACAGGTAGACGACGCGGTTCGGATAGATCAGCCCGTAGGCGAGCAGGGTGCCGTAGACTCCGGCCGATGCGCCGATGCTCGGACCCAGCTGATTCGGCAGGAACAACGTATTCAACAGGCCGCCGCCGATCACGCAAATGAAGTAGTAGCGGAGAAAAAAAATGCTGCCCCAACGGCGCTCCAGATCGCAGCCAAACATCCACAGCGCGAGCATATTGAATAAGATATGAAACAGCCCGCCGTGCAGGAATTGATAGGTGAAAAGTTGCCAGAGATACAGTTCTTTGAGGACCCGCGGCGGAACCAGACCGAAGTAATATTCCAAGCGAAAGTCCGTAGCCGAACCGACCAAGGTTTGTACGACAAACACGGCCGTATTGATGATCAAGAGAAACTTGATCGCCGGCGTGACGCCGCTCGGACCAAATGTGAACCGTCGAGTTTGGTATTGCACTGCGTTTAAGTCTAACCGTAAGTCGACGCCGTTTAAAGGCGGCGATGACCTTTTATCCGCCCAAATACGCCTGCCGCACCAGATCGTTGCCCGCGAGTTCGCTCGCCGCGCCCTCGAGAATCACCGTTCCCGTTTCCAATACGTAGCCGCGGTGCGAGATCGCCAGCGCCATGGCCGCATTCTGCTCCACCAGCAAGACCGTCACGCCCGCCTTGTTGATGGCGCGGATGTTTTCGAGAATCTGTTCGACGATCTTTGGCGCCAAGCCCATGGAAGGTTCATCGAGCAGCAAAAGCCTGGGCTTCGCCATCAGTGCCCTGCCGATGGCAAGCATTTGCTGCTCGCCGCCGGAGAGAGTGCCGGCGTATTGCTTTTGCCGTTCCTTCAAGCGCGGAAACATTTCAAAAACGAAATCAAGCTCCGCAGCGATCACGCCGCTGCGCGCATAGGCGCCGACTCTGAGATTCTCCAGCACCGTAAAGCGGGGAAGGACTTTTCGACCTTCCGGAACATGGGCGACGCCCCGCCGAACGATTTCATGAGCCTCGATTTTTTCTAACGCACGGCCGTCGAGCTCGATGGAACCCGAGGCCGGTCGCAACAGTCCCGACAAGGTCTTCAGCGTCGTTGTCTTGCCGGCGCCGTTGGCGCCCAAAACCGTCACGAGCTCGCCCCGCTCGACGCTAAAAGACAAGCCCTTCAAGGCATGGATAGCGCCGTAGTAAACATGCAGATCGTTAACTCTGAGCATGCTCCGCCCACGACCCCTGGCCGAGATAGGCTTCGATCACGCGCGGATTCCGACGCACCTCGTCCGGATGTCCTTCGGCAATCTTCTCGCCGTAATCCAAAACATGCACGCAATGCGAGATCCCCATGACCACGCGCATATTGTGCTCGATTAAAAGAATCGCTTTGACATAAGTGCCGATCAGCTGCTTGAAAAGCGCCATCAGGGAGCGCGCCTCGACGATGTTCATCCCTGCAGTCGGTTCGTCGAGCAGCAGGAGAAGCGGCGCGGCGGCCAGTGCGCGGGCAATTTCGAGCCGGCGCTGTTCGCCGTAGGACAACCGCCGGGCCCATTCGTTTTCACGGCCGCGCAGGCCGGTGAGATCGATGATCTCCATCGCTTTCACGCGCGCCGCTTTTTCCTGAAGACGAAAGCCGCCGGTGTTTAGCAGAATCGCCGGCAATCCCGTGTGCAGGCGCGAGTGCATGCCGACCAGGACATTTTCCAAGACGGTCATGTGGGAAAAAAGTCGAATATTCTGAAACGTGCGGCTGATGCCGGCCGCGGTAACTTTGTCCGGCTGCAGACCGACCAGAGAGCGTTCCTGGAAGAGAATCTCGCCTGCGTCGGGACGGTAAAGACCGGTCAAAGTATTGAACAGCGTCGTCTTGCCGGCGCCGTTGGGGCCGATGAGCGAGGCGATCATGCCATCGTCCAACTGAAGGCTCACGCCCTCGAGCGCCTGCAAGCCGCCGAAACGCTTCGAGACGCCATGCAGCTCGAGCAGCGCCATCTTACTTCTTGCGCTCCTGGCTTGGCGGCAGGATCCCCTGAGGACGAAAGATCATCATCAGAATCAGAATCAAACCGAACACCATACGCTCATATTTCGCCGGCTCGAACTGTGCCGGAAGCTGGCTCAATGAATAACTGCCGAGGAAGGGTATCGTCAGCTCGGCGCCGGATTGACGGAGCCCATTGAGCCAAAGTGATAAGCCTTTGAGCAGCTGCAGATTGAGGATGGTCACGCCGGTGGCGCCGAGAATCGCGCCGGGAATCGAACCCATGCCGCCCAAAATGACCATCGCCAGAACGCCGATGGATTCCATGAACGTGAAACTTTCCGGATTGATGAAGACCTGCTTGGCGGCGAACAACACGCCGACAGCCGAAGCAAACGACGCGCCTACGGCAAAGCCGAGTAATTTCATTCGCACTACCGGCACGCCCATGGCGGCGGCGGCAATTTCGTCTTCACGGATCGCCTTCCAAGCCCTGCCGACCCGCGAGTTTTCCAAACGCCGGGTAACGAGAATAATCACGCCGACGATGATCAGTATCAGAAAATAAAAGTACAGCGGGTAAAGCTTGGCGCTCGGTACTTCAAGACCGGCGAATTGAAGCAGGGGTTCGAAAAACAGCGGAGGTTTGGTTATCGGCGAGATCCCTCGCGGACCGTTGGTGAAATTGATCGGCTTGTCCAAGTTATTGACCAGCGCGCGCACGACTTCGGCAAAGCCGAGCGTGACGACCGCGAGATAATCGCCGCGCAACCGCAGCACCGGCAAACCGAGGAGTATTCCGGTGAGCAGGCCCACCGCAATGCTCAGCAGGAAAAAGACAAAGAACCAGTTCGGCGAGACCGGGAAAAAACCGCCCGGAATGAAAGCGTTGGCCTGCGGGGAACCGAAGATCGCCCATAGATAGGCGCCGATGGCGTAAAAGGCGACAAAACCGAGATTGAGCAAGCCGACAAACCCGACGACGATGTTGAGCCCCAGAGCCAAGGCAACGAAGATACCGATCTGGATCGCAATTTCGAAATAGTAGCCGTTAGCCCAACCTAAAGCCGGCACAAGAACGAAGAGCAATAGCGCACCGAGGAAAAGCTTCACCTGGCGCGGCGCCGCCACGTAGTAGAGCATCACCAGCGAGGCCTGAACGGCGAGGAAAGCCAGAACCGACTGCGGAAATAAAAATGCGAGCAGGCAACTGGCGGCAATATAACCGGACAGAGCCAACGATGCCTGCATCCCGCTCATGCTTTGCTCTCCCGCACCGTTTCACCCAGCAATCCTTTGGGCCGAAAGATCAGAATTAGGATCAACACCAAAAACGCGACGACATCCTTATACTCCGCGCCAAAGGCGCCGTCGGTTAACAACGACAGATAGGACGCAGCGAAAGCCTCCAGAAGCCCCAGTATCATGCCCCCGACCACCGCACCCGGGATATTGCCGATGCCGCCGAGAACAGCGGCCGTGAACGCCTTCATGCCGGGAATGAAACCGCTGTAGGGATTAACCAGGCTGTAATGGATGCCGAACAGCACCCCGGCCAACCCGCCGAGCGCTCCACCGACAAAAAAAGTGAGCGCGATCACCTGCCTGACCGGAACCCCCATCAGCGATGCCGTGTCCGGGTCCTGCGCGACGGCGCGAATCCCCAAACCGAGCTTGGTACGATTGACGAAAAAGTGCAGTCCACCGAGGGTCACTAACGCCGTGCAGACGACCAGCATGGATTTCACCGGAATGACCAAAGCCGCGGTAAGCGGCACGGCCCGATCGAGAAATTCCAGACTTGGGTAATTCAGATAAAACGTATTCCGCCATAAGCTCTCAAAAAGGCGCAGGGCGTCTTGCAAAAAAAATGATGCGCCGATCGCGGAAATCAACGCGACCAATCGCGGCCCGCCGAGAAGCGGACGATAGGCAACCCGTTCGAGCGCCATCGCGGCGATACCACTGATGAACATGCCCGTTGAAATAACCAATAATAATACCGCCGCCGGATGAAGCGTGCTGAGCAAACCCGCGCTTTGCAGGAGCAACATTACTTCGACGCCGACAAAAGCACCGAGGACAAAAATCTCACTATGCGCGAAGTTGATGAATTCAAGCACCCCGTAAACCATGGTGTAGCCCAAGGCGATGAGCGCGTACATGAAGCCCAGGACGATGCCGTCCAACAGGACCTGAGGCAGGATTTCTAGTGCGAGTTCCAATGCGACGCGGACCCTTAGAGTGCGCTATGCTAACAAATAGTTGTTTCCGTAGCTACCAGTCGGCGCTCTCCAAAATCGCCGTTCGCTTGCAACGTTTAAATGGAGCTGGCGCGATGAGCCGGAGCGGCGGTGGTTTATTTGGAAAGAAACCCCAATCGCGTATAATATTCGTTCGAAAGAGTCGCCCACATGTCCGATGCCGTAACATCGCCAAGTCTGGCCCTGCCGTCACGACGGTACAAAATCAAGAAGGCCGCCTGGATCAGCCTCGCGATTTTAGGCTTGCTCTTCACGGCGATTCTTGTGGTTCCCCATTTCATCGACCTGGGACTATTCAAGCGCACCTACTTGCCGCGCCTGGAAGAAGCCCTAAACCGCCGCCTCGACGTCGGCGAAGTTCGGCTAAGTCTTTTTCCGACGCCTGCCATTCGTCTGTCAAATCTAAAAGTTTTTGCCGCCTCGCCGGCCAATGCCGACAACACTTTCTTTTCTGCGCAGCAGCTGCGATTGCGGCTTAGCTTTTGGCCGCTTGTGAAAGGCCGTTTCGAAGTTTCCGAGCTGGTGTTGGAAAAACCCGCCTTCAACTTAGTCAAGCAGGCCGATGGCACGTTTAACTATTCTGACGTTGCCGACAGGAAGTCTCGCGCCGGCGCCCGGCGTGAAACCAAACGAGGCGCCGAAACCGCAAAAACATCGGCAGACACGCACGCCGCACCGTTGTTGATTGCCGGTAATTTGAGTATTCGCGACGGCGAGCTCAATGTGATTTCCAAAGGCCAGACACCTGTCCATATCAAAGGCATTGATCTCGCGTTGCGCAATTTTACAACGGAGGCACCGTTTCCGTTTCGTGCATCGTTTAGTTATCCAGGGCTCAAGACCGTGTCCCTGGCGGGAGAGCTCAAGTATCAAGAAGACAAGGGCCTGCTTGAGCTAAAGAACAACCGCCTCACGATTCATGACCTCACGTTGCCGCTGCAAGGCAACATCAGCAATCTCTCGGCAACGCCGCGGTTGAATTTAATTCTGCGCGGCAACGACGTCGATGCCGGGCCGATTTTTCAAATTTTGTCCGTCTTTGGATTGGCGCCGCGCGACACGGAAGTTTCCGGTCCGATGGACCTGAACATGACCGTCACCGGTCCTTCGAGCAGCCTGGTGACGCAAATTCGCGGCTTGTTCAAAGACGTGAAAGTTCATGGCAAACGCGCTTTAAAGGGCACCCTGAACGGCGAAGCTTCCATTCGGTTGCCGATGGGCGCCGGGCCGGTGAGTAGACGCCTGCAAGGCGATGGCAAACTGGTTGCACGGGACGGTGAGCTGACCAATGTCAATCTCATCAAGAAGATCGAGCGCGTGACCGGTATGATTGGCTTGTCCAAGGATGAACAGCGCCAAGCGACGACGTTTCAAAGAATGGAAGCGGACTTTATCATCGGCGGCGGCTATGCCGAGTTCACTCGTCTCTACCTCATCAACCCGCAGATGGAAGTTACCGGCGACGGCACCATGACCATCGAACAACCGACCTTGAATGTAGCGATCAGCACAGCTCTTACGCCTCAGACGTCCGCCCGCGTGACGCGCGGCAGAGCGACGACCTTCTTCAAAGACAAGCGAGGACGGATCGTTGTGCCCTTGAAAGTTGCCGGGCCGGTGGAAAACCCGTCAGTGGATTTGGATTCCAGCAAGCTTGCCTCAAGCGGCTTGCCGCAGAGCGCGGAGAAAGGTTTCAGCGGGTTATTTAAGCGTCTCTTCCGCAGCCGCTGAGCGACGGATAACGCGCAGAATCTAGTGTAGTGACTCTTAAATGAAGGTACTTATGGTTCGCCAGAACAAAGGCGGAAATTGTCGACAGGGGGGA
>Ga0065705_10001969_pt1 | contig 15109 bp, 10 predicted proteins | sample SwibulcommuniRL2_FD_59092 | JGI IMG/M metagenome (GOLD analysis project Ga0065705, IMG submission 59092) | Bulk soil microbial communities from switchgrass field near Rose Lake, East Lansing, Michigan, USA - RL2 Bulk Soil v2 (version 2) | ecosystem: Environmental > Terrestrial > Soil >...
GGGGCCGCCGGGCGCATCGAACCGGCTGCCGCGGGGGAAGCTGCCCTGCAAGCCGTCGACCGCGATTGGACCGCCGGCAAGAAGCTCGCTTCGTACGAGATCGTCTCGGAGTTGCCGCGCGATGAAGGACCTCGCAAATTCAGCGTGAAGCTGACGATGGTCGGCGCAGCCCCGATCGACGTGACCTACTACGTCGTCGGCCAGGACCCGCTGTGGGTCTTTCGCGACCGCGATTACGAGCAGACCACCACGATGTAAATCCGCTGCCAACTCACTTCCGGAGATATACCCCATGTCACTCCGATTCGCTCCGACACTCCTGCTTTTGGCCATGATACTCACGAGTGCTATACAGGCCGATGACAAGGGACTGCTGGACCGGCTCACGCTCACACGCGAGCAGTATGCCGATGATGCTGCGGCTGATCGAACGGCCGGCGAGTTGGAGAAGAGCTTTCCTGACGAGCCGCGTCCAGAAGCAGTGCGAATGCTGATCGATATCCTCCGCGGATCCAAGATGGGTCCTAGTGACGGCTGGTTCGGGCCGGCCCAATCGCGATTCGATTGGAAGTGGCTGCTGCAGGAGTACGAGCTGGCAGAATCGACCGAGGAGCTGCCCCTTGCGAAGTTTCAGGGCAAGGAAGGGATTGCCAAACGCCTGGACCGTGACGGAGACGGCTCGATCACGCCCGACGATCTCGACTGGTCCGAGCGCAATCCCTGGGTACGGGAGTCATATGTCGTGGGTCGATTCTTTCGCCGGATGAATGCCGGGGGTGACGGCCGGCTCACGCGTGACGAGCTGGCCGCGTTTTTCGATCGTGTCAGCCGCGGCAAGGATCACGTGCTCATCGGCGATCTGCGCGATGCGCTCTTGGGCGGAGGGGGTGGGCCTGGCGATTTTCCCTCGCGCGAAGTCCTGGTGCGGGGACTGGTCGCGGGCGAGATCGGCTCGATCCATGAAGGTCCCAAACTGGGCGACGCGGCCACGGATTTCACGCTGAAATCGCCAGACGGCAGCCAGACGCACCAGCTTTCCAAGTTGATTGGACAACGGCCGGTCGTGCTCGTCTTCGGCAACTTCACTTGCGGGCCTTTCCGGAGCCTTTATCCCGAGGTGGAAGCGCTCTTCGAGCGATACCGCGACCAGGCGAACTTCCTGATGGTCTATGTCCGCGAAGCCCATCCGACCGACGGCTGGGCCATGAAGGCCAATGAGCGGGCGGGTGTCGCAGTCGCTCAGCCCAAGACGCTCGCCGAGCGCGCTGGCGTATGCGACCAGTTCTGCCAGCGGCTGAAGGCCACGCTGCCCGTAGTCGTCGATGACGTGGGGGACGAGGTGGGCCATGCCTATAGCGGCATGCCCGCCCGACTCTATCTGATCGACCGGACAGGAAAGGTGGCCTATAAGAGCGGCCGCGGGCCTTTCGGCTTCAAAGTCGGCGAGCTGGAACAGGCGCTCGTCATGGCGCTAATCGACGCCGCCCAGCCGACGCCGCAGCCTTGATGACCAGCGACGGCCATTGGCCGTCCAACTGCTCCGCCAGCCGCTCGACGACGAGGCGGCCGATGTTCAGTGCCGAGGTCGCGGCTGGCGAGGGGGCGTTGAGGACGTGGATCACGCGGCCGTCGGGCTGGATCACGAAGTCATCAACCATCGAGCCATCGTAGCCGATCGACATGGCCCGCACGCCGGCGCGAGCCGGGACAAGGTGCTCCTTGCGGATTTCGGGAATTAGATGCTGTAGGGCTCTGACAAACGCCCCCTTGCTCCAGGACCGCCACATTTCCCCGGCCCCAACGCGCCAGTATTTCCAAGCGAGTTTCCGAAAGCCGGCGAAGGCGAGCGTTTCGCAAAGGTCGCGGAGGTTGATATCGGTCTTGCGATAGCCCTCGCGGGCAAAGGCGAGCACTGCGTTGGGGCCGCATTCCACCCCCCCTTCGATCATCCGCGTGAAGTGAACTCCCAGGAACGGAAAGCTGGGATCCGGCACGGGGTAGATCAGGTTCCGGCAGAGGTATTGGGCGTCGGGCTTGAGCTCGTAGTATTCGCCGCGGAAGGGGACAATCTGCGTGTCGAGCTTTTGCCCGGCCAGGCGAGCGACCCGATCGCTAAACAGGCCGCAGCAACTGATGGCATAGTCGGCCGTGAAGTCGCCAGCGGTCGTTTGAATGGCAACTTGCTGGGCTCCCGCGTGGAGGCCGATCACGCGTGCACTCGTGCGAACTTCTCTGCCAGCGGCCCGCACGAGGTCGGCCATTTTCAGGCCGACTTGCCGGTAGTTGACGATTCCCGCTTCGGGGACATGGATCGCCTTCACGCCGGCCGCGTGCGGCTCGAGTTCCTTGAGGCGCTGGGGGCCAATCATTTCGCAGCACACGCCGTTTTGCTGGCCGCGCTCGAAAATCCGCTCCAGAGCGGGCAATTCGCTCTCATTAACCGCGACGATGACTTTACCGCAGATCTCGTGGGCGATACCGTGTTTGGCACAGAATTCCTCCATCGCCCGCTTGCCGGTGCGGCAGTTGAGGGCCTTGAGCGATCCGGGCTTGTAATAGATCCCGGAATGGAGCACGCCGGAGTTGTGGCCGGTCTGATGCTGGCCGACTTCCGGTTCTTTTTCGAGGACGAGCACGCGGAGTCGGGGATAACGCTCGATCAGGTTGACGGCGGTGGCCAGGCCAACGATGCCGCCGCCCAGAATGGCGATGTGGGAATGCGAGTTGGACATCTCAATGAAAATCGCCTCAACGAGCGCGCCGGGGCCGCTTGCTTGGGGAAGTGTTCCGTCTGCCGCAAATCGTCTTCAGCTTTCTCCCGAGCTTTTCTTCGACGCTCGTCACCTTTGAATCGAGCCGTCCCGCGTGGCCGCGGCGATAGTCGAGCTTGGCGGTGCAACTAATCCGCTCGCAATCGGCGGCCATGGCCTCGATGCACTTCTTCAGCAGGGCGAGGCAATCGTCGAGTTCCCCTTCGACAATCGTGCCCATGGCATGCAGCCGGTAATCGAGGCCGCTAGCCTCAACGAGTTCCAGACTGCGGGCAACGTATTGGCTGACGCTAGCACCTTTCTCCAGCGGAGTAATGCTGAACTCCAAAAGCACCATGAGCAGTCTCCTTTTCGCTGGTCGGTCTCATTCTAGGACCCTTCTTCGATCGGCAGGAGGCCCACGGACGCGTCACCAGCGCGGCACAGCTTGCTTCATCGACGGGCGTAAGCCGCTCGCTGCCAAGAACTTTTGGCCGGTCGCATTCACTCTACTGCGGGCTGGGCGAACTGGCTAAACTTCGCGGCTCGCGGGCGGTATGCGCGTTGCTCCGGTTCTTCCAGCAACGAACGGCATGGCGAAGATGCCCAATGCCAGCGGTCGAACTTCCAGTAGTGCCGTGTATGCGGACTAACGGGGCTGAGAGGGTCGTGCTAGTGAGTTGGGTGCTATCGAAGTTGCCGGCGGGAGCGGGATGGCGACTGGCGGCGCTTTACGTGCTGCTGGCCGCCGCCGCGACTGTTCGTGCGCAATACGAGCCCTTGCCCCCGCTGTCAACGATCGAGCCCCAGATCGAGCCGCTGCCCCAGACGACAATCGAGCCCTGGGCCGATCCATCCGAAACGAACGAGGCGGGTCCACCCGGCGGATATTTCGACCTCGACGCCTTCGTGGCTGCGAATGCCGGTCCGCGGGTTCCGTGTGAAGACTGGTGCTGGCAGCTCCTGCCCAGCGGACTCATTTACCGCGCTTATCTGGCGGACACCAAAGAGTCGCGCTTGGGAACGCAGGTCTTCGACGAAAGCGACCTGGGGCTGCTCTGGGACTCGACCCTGGGCGGTCACGTGGGCATTATCCGCTTTGGCACCGTCGAATCAGCGTGGCCGCAGGGCTGGCAGCTCGACTTGGAGGGATCGGGACAGGTCCGCCTCGATCCGGAAGATGAGCGGGATCTGCAGTGTGCGGACTTCCGGGTGGGCGTGCCGCTGACGTATGGCTACGGCCCGCATCGTTTGAAGCTCGGCTACTACCACTTGTCGTCGCATACCGGCGATGAATTCCTGGTCAAGCATCCTGGATTCCCGCGAGTCAATTACGTCCGCGACATGCTCGTCCTGGGCTATGCGTATTACTGGACGGACAACCTGCGGCTTTACGGCGAAACAGGCTGGGGGTTCTACACCGATGTCGCCGAGGAATGGGAGTTTCGATTTGGCGCAGAGTATGCCCCTGCTCGTCCAACGGGCATTCGCGGTGCACCATTCCTCGCGATTCACAGCTACTTGCGCGAGGAAGTGAACTTCTCGGGAAATCTCGTATTCCAAGCGGGTTGGGCTTGGCGCGGCGACCGAACAGGGCACCTGTTCCGCGTGGGCCTTCACTACCACAACGGGCTCAGCAACCAGCTTACGTTCTTTAACCGGTTCGAGCAGCAGATAGGCGCCGGCATGTGGTACGACTTCTAGTGCGATCGTATTCTGGTCGCTGGGCATGCGTTGTTCCGCCTGTACATGCAGCCTAAGATTAATTCTGCGAGTTGGCGCCGGTCATAGCTTGCAACGCGAAAGCGATGAAGTTGGACACGTTACCTTCGATCATGTGCGCTGCAATCGAAATGGCGACCGCACCTTGAGCCGCCGGATTCTCACCATCGAGACGACCTGTGACGAGACGGCAGCCGCAGTTGTGACCGAAGATCTGCGAGTTCTCTCGTCGGTGGTCGCTTCGCAGGACGAGTTGCACCAGCGATTTGCCGGCGTGGTGCCGGAAATTGCTGCCCGCGCGCACGTGGAGCGGATTTTGCCGGTGATCGACGAGACGCTCGTGCGGGCTGGTGTTCGCCTCACCGATTTGAATGCAATTGCCGTGGCCACGACGCCAGGGTTGGCCGGCTCGCTGCTGGTGGGACTTGTCGCCGCCAAGACGCTCTGCCTAACGGCTGACAAACCGCTGGTGGCCATCAATCACTTGCATGCGCACATTTACGCCTGTCGGATGGCCGCGGGGCGGGATGTTTTTCCGTGCGTGGGCCTGATTGTGAGCGGAGGGCATACCAGTCTGTATCGCTGCCAGTCGGCGACGGAATTCGAGTATCTGGGGGGCACGATCGACGATGCCGCGGGCGAGGCATTCGACAAGGTCGCGAGCATGCTCGGGCTTGCGTATCCCGGCGGGCCGGCGATCAGCGAGGCGGCCGAGCACGGCAACGAGCGCGCCTACGCGTTTCCGCGCGGATTGTCACACGATCGGGATCGGCTCGATTTCAGCTTTAGTGGACTCAAGACGGCGGTGCGGTATGCCATTGCCGGACCTGGCCGGCCGGACATTCGGGCGGCGGGGCTCACTGCCCAGCAGGTCGCCGATTTGGCCGCGAGTTTTCAGGCGGCGGTCGCTGATTCACTCGTAGACAAATCGCTCATGGCGCTAGCCCGAACTTGCCTGCCGCGGCTGTGCGTAGGAGGCGGAGTGGCCGCCAATCGGCGATTGCGACAGCAGCTTGCCATGGCGACCGCTCGCGTGGGAGCGGAACTGATCGTCGCGCCGCCTGAATTGTGCACCGATAACGCGGTGATGGGGGCTATCGCCTTCGAGAGATTGCGGGCCGGCAAGACCGAAGCGTTGGACCTGGACGCACAGCCAGGACTCGTGCGCTACTGGCCGCTTGCTTTAAGCCGCTAGGCACAATGCAGTGCCGCTAGCGGCACTCGACTACGTCAAGAAATACCGCGAGGCGCCTGGTTTTGCAGCGCCTCGCGATTGATATCTGATTGCAGGCAGATTTAGAAGAATCCGCCGCCGCCAAAGCCGCCGGCGCCGCCAAACCCGACACCGCCACCACCTTGGCCTTGCCCCTGCGTGGTTCCCTGGCCGGTTACGAAGTTGAATGTCGAAACCTCATTGATTTGCGAGAAGAACGGGACGGGCGAAACGCGGACGTAACGGCGATCGGCCGAAATGACTGCGGTCGCCTGGAAACCGGCGCCTTCAGGAAGCACGGAAATCTGGGGGCGATAGCCCACAGCCCCGCGGCGGAAGAAGGGGAACTGGCCGTTCTGGCCTGCCAAGGCCAAAGCACGCGCGAAATTGCGAGCCGCATCGCTATCGCTCATGTCGGCAAGCTGCTGGGCCAGCACCTGCCTGTTGACGGCATTTTGCACTTTGGCCACCTGAGCGACTTGTGCTTCGGGGAGAGCGTCCTTGCGGCGACCATTCTTGATGTCAAACGTCACTACGGCGTTCTTGTCGCCCAACGGGACTTGCATCCGATTCGACCTCTGCTTATCGGTGCCGTAGTTGGTGTAAAGGTCAACCGTCACCTTCTTGTTGGTCGGCTTACCCCAGACGTTTCTGATGAGCAGGCGATAGTCGCCGCTGAACGCCTCGTTGCACACATAGGCCTCGCTGAACCCCTTGGTCGATTGGTCCTTGGCGATGGAGGCCGTGTCGCCCATGTGCACGCCACCGCTCGTGGTGCGGGGCTGGTGCAAAGAGCAGATGGTGCCGGCGGGCTCTTCGACCGCAATATCGACATCGGCCTCACCCGTCCATGTCACGATGACCACGCAGTCACGCTCTTTGGCCTTGCGCACTGCGGCGTCCAGCACAGCCGCCTCATCCTTCTTGCCCTCGCTGAGCAGCGACTCGTAGGTGGACTTGGCGAGACGATACGCTTCTTCAGCGAACTTGGCATCGTCGCCGGTAAGCGTCTGCGTCAGGAGCCCAGCCGCGGCCCATTTGATTGCTTCGGTATTATGCGTTCGTTTGGCCAGTCCCAAGGCTTGCACGAATGGTTCGGGACGCGATGGATCGGCTGATGCCAGTTGTTTGCACAGGCTAATCGAGCGGTTGTACAAGCCGGCGCTGGCCATGTATTGGGCGATGACCAGCACCTCGTCTGGGCTGCCGGCGAAATCGACTGCTGACATCAGAGCCCGCTCCAGCTCTTCAGGAGCGGCGTTGTCGGCCTGCATGGCCAGGGCCATTGCTTCGTACATCCACGGCTCAACATGCCCCTGGCGAAGAGCAGCCTGGATGAGGACGGTGATTTCACCGTACTTCTTTTCCGCCATGAGCTGGCGGACGGTCTCGCGGACCGAAGCCATCAGGTCGCGGGCGGCCGGCGTCGGGTCGGCCAGCGAAGTGAGCCGCGACTTCTGCTCGCTAAAATAGGCGTCCCAAGCCTCGGCCGGCGTTGCCGACGATGAGGCAAGGACGATCCGCTCGGCCTTCTTGGCCGCGGCCGGCTTTGCTTCGGCGGGGGCTGCTTCGGGAGCTGGACGTCGGACCTTCGGCTCATCGGCCTTGGCCGGCGCTTTGCCGCCGAGCGAGAGGTCATCTTCAACGGCGAAGAACCCGCCGCCCATGCCACCACCCATGCCACCCATGCCACCACCCATCCCGCCCATGCCACCCATGCCGCCACCCATGCCGCCCATGCCGCCACCGAAACCGCCACCCATCATGCCGCCCATACCGCCACCCAAACCACCGATGCCGAACATGCTGTTGTTCTGGATCGGGACAACGAGGTCGCCGACGTTATAGACCTTCGTCACCATATTGTCGGGCGATTCGGCATCTTCAGGCGTGGTGATTTGCAGCACCTCGTCCTTCACCATGTAGGTCAGCTCCAGCTCGCCCAGCATTAGCCGCAAGGCAGAGCGCAGGGTGATTCCCTTCAGCCGCTTGGTGACCGGCGTATCGATGTTGACGCCCGCTTCTTCGAGCTTCTTGGCGTTGAGCACGATCGGGATTTCGTGCTTCTCGGCCAGGAATTCAATCGCGTCCTTGAGCGGCGTTTCGACGAACTCGATGTCGGTCGGCGACTTTAGGGCGTTGAAGATGTCCTGTTCGCGGCTATCCGGCTTGAGCAGGTCCATCGAGCCGTATTTGGCAATGCGATCGATGCTGATCTTTTCCCACCACTCCGAATCGGGATAAACGATCGGCGGTTCATCCGAGAATGGAATGAACGACAGCTCGACCTGATAGAGACCGGCCAACCAACCTTCTTTGCGGCGTCGCCAGACATCGGTGAGTTCGTTATACGATCGCTGGAATCGCCCACCGGTATCGACCGCGGAGGCCAGCACCGTATTGGGAGCGAGCCGCTCGATCTCCGGAATGACCTCCTGCACGGCGACCGTGTAGCGGCGTTCTTCCATGAGAGCGTTGAACCGGGCCATGATCTGCGCGATTCGCTGCTGCTGAATTGCCAGCTCGTCGTTGATGCGCTGGAGTTCGGCAGCCGCGGCTGCGGTCTCTTGCGCTTGTCGTACGCGTTCGCTCACGACCAAGGCTTGTTGCCGCGCATAGCGAATTGCGTTTTCAACTTGCTCGCGAAGCTGGCGGCGGACTTCGGGGTCGAGCTCTACTGCCCGCTCGATATTCTCCATCATCACCTTCAGGTCCTGTTCAGCCTGAGCGGGATTGGTCCTGCTCAGTTTGTTGGCCGCACTCAGGCCGTTCTCGACCTCGGCCTGAATCTTGCCCGCGACGACCTGCCGCTGGGTTTCAACGTCCTGGAGGAAGCCCGGCTTCTCGGCCAGCACTTCGGCGAGCAAACTGCCGTCGGCAGGAGGCGCGGCCGCTGCGGCCGGTTGGTTAAGTCCGGTGAGTCTGAGTTCAGGCTCTGTATTCTTCGGGGCGGGGGCCTTTCCGGTGGCAGCCATTTTCTTGGCCGCTTCGCGGACGGCGATTGCTTCAGGATTTTTGGGATCGCGGGCCAGGGCCGCTGTGGCAGCTTGAGTTGCGCCGGTGACGTTTCCCGCAGCCAAAGCATCGTGACCCAACTTGGCGAGCTGCTCGGCGCTGGTCATCGTGACCGCAGCCGCCTGACGCAGGCCTGCCGAACCGAGCGTAGGCAGCGACAATCCGCCATCTGCCTGTGCAACTTCAATGAGCCGGGGTAGAAACGCAAAGTCCTCGTTCGACTTCTCGGGAGCAATCTTGGCGACCAGTTCGATCGGCTGACCGTTCATTTCGCCCGAGATTTTTACATCCCCCGCCTCAGTACCGGCGAGCTTGCCGATCACGATCGAATCGCGATCGGTCCGCAGTGGAGGCGTCTGCCGAGGGAAGGTCTCGCCGATCGACGCGGGCATCGCCACCGCCGTCGGCCAGATCACGCTGCCGTGAATCGAGCCGGCAAGCATCTTGCCGGCGCTAATCGCGGCTTGAGCTTCCTGGGCATCCGTGGCAAGCACGCCGCCCGTTTGATTCGCCAGTGCGGCCAGGATTTGCAGATTGTGCTCCTTGCCAATCGCGAAGCTCGACACGCTCACGCGATCCTTCGTCAGGTCACCGACCAGAGCACCGAACGATTCGGTATTGGGCAGATTGGCCTTGCTCATGCCATCGCCCATATAGATAACGGTTTTTGCAGCCTTCGAGCTGGTCAGGCTGGTGGCGGCGGCACGCAAGCCCGCATCAAGATCCGTAGCACCAAGGGGAACCCGCTGGCGAAGTTTCGCGAGGGCGGCCTGCATTTCGGGGCTGCCCGCCCTGACGAATCCTTCGTTCATGGGAACGGCATTCACATCAACCGCCATCAGGTGAACGCGATCATTGGGGCCGAGGCCCGCCAAAAGCGAGTCGAGCGCGGCCAATCCGTCATCGCGAAACACTCCGGCCTGGCTGGCGGACGTGTCGAATAGCACCACAACGTCATTGGCCTGCTGGGCCGCTGGGGCCACTTTGGGCATCACACTCAGGGCAAAATATGATTCGCCCGGCGCTTTGTCATAGGTTGCCAGCCGACCGACTGCTTCGGCGGCCCAAGCATGACTAGCGGCCAAACCGGCAAGAGCCAGGGTCGCCAGAGAAGCGGCCCGCCACAACTGCCTGCAAGTGGACATGCGAGAAACTCCACACAACAAGTGCAAAAAGTGAGCGCGGTTGCGGCGTGCTGGCACGCCGACGAGTCGGGTCGATTAGGCGACAGCGATTACGCTGCCAGCCCCTATTCTATTTGCACGCCACGGTATTCGCTACCAAAAAAAGAACTTACAGGCGCGAATACCGCTGCCCCGGCGGGAGCGCAAGACCCGACCGTCGACGAGGGAGAGCAAAGGTTATGCCAGCGGGATATGGGGCAAAGAGCGCTCCGCGAGATTTGACGGCAGGCCGGAGGAATCAGAACAGCAGCCCTGATTGCGATCGCAAAGGAAGTGCGTCGATCCCCATAGTCGGGAGGCTTGGGATGTGCCGCTAAGGCTTTACACGCTATGCACTTGCGTCCCTCGGCGCTACACCCAAGACACTTGCCATTCGGATCTCAAACGACGGTAAGTGCTTCCGCCGCAACTACTTCTGCACATCCGGCTGGGCCGCGCGCCCGGCTCGCTCGGCAAGCCGGTCGGCAGCTCGATCAACCCACTGGCCGATCAGCTCGTGGAGCAGTTCTGCTACACGGTTCAACCCTGCTACAGCGATTTGCAGCAGTTGGTCGCTCGGCTGGCTCCAAATTGCCACGCTGTTCGTATTTGATCCGTCGCGCCTGGCAACAGTCCACTGTTTTGAGCCAATCCAGGCCATGTATTCCGCCCAGGTTGGTCCGGACAGGGTGTTCACTCTTGCTCCATTCATCAGGCCAGTTTCGACAGCCGACTTGGTCCACTCGTCTGCCACTCCAGCAAAAACCAAGAGCTGCCAGAGGCGATTTTGAGCGCCAATAGCGACTGACTTCACCTCATAATCCCATCTCCGCGCCCGAAATTTCCCCAGGTACGAATTCGGCCCACGCTGCGTCGTTTTGCTCCGCACCAGAGAATCGAAAATGAGCACCATCGGATCCTCTGCATCGAGTTCCTGGAGTTGCATCGCTGGCGGCTCGCTCGGGAAGGATGACGATGCTGATTTGACTTGCCACAACGAGCCCAATTCCGCCCGCATCGCCTGGTCATAGGCCGCGTCATAGCCGGTCGCCAACGAATTGCTGCGATCGATTTCTTCCAGACGCACCATCCCCACAACCCGAACAATCACCGGTTGGAGGCAGTTGCCAGATTGAGCCGCATTGGCCCAAGATCCGATGGGTCGGACGTAGGGAGCTGAATGAACATCACCTATCGCCCAATCGAGTGGGCTATCTCCGGTGTATAGCGATCGTTCAATTGTCGATCCACACGGCAGTGGGGCAAAAAAAACGTCATCAGCGGCCAGCAAACCGAGCAGTTCCTGTTCGCCGGCATTGGGCAACATGACCACGTACATGGTCACGCCCGGCTGACGCCGGTGCAGTTCTGTCCCGCTGCCCCCCGCGCTCGGTTGCAGAGCGGTCGGGCGGCTCGACAGCCCGATTGCCAGCGTTGCCAATGCCAGGAAGGCCATCAGTACGCCAAGGGCGTAGAAGGGGCGATTCACCAATTGCCTCCCAGAGTCTGCTGCCCAGTGGCATGCCGCCAGAGAACGATACTTACAGTCAATCCGTGAGGCGCCCGGGTAGGAACGCCGCGCTAAGCACTGTCGCCGCAGTCCGCGGCCGCTAGCGCGCGATACGATGCAGACGTGGCTATCGGAGTCTGCGCCGTGCGACCGTTAGGCAATTGGGGCGAGCTTCGCTGCTCGTGCGGTTCGTTGCGGCGACGAAAACGATCGGACGACCCATGCGCACCGTTCCGAATTTGCCGTCAATTTGGCCGGGCACATCCTTGCCGCAGAAACCTGATCTCCGTGAACGCCAGTGCCCAGGGTGGTTGGCATTGCGTCAGCCGTTTGGTACTCTCTCCCGCAGTTTCACTTGACGAACTCTGGCTGACATAACGGGAGAATTTCTCATGTCCATGATGATTGGCGAAGGACTTGTCGGCGAAGGCAACGAGATTGCCCACATCGACCTCTTGATCGGCAGCAAGGACGGCCCCGTCGGCCAAGCCTTTGCCAACGCCTTGGCTCGCCAGAGCGAAGGTCACAGCAATCTGTTGGCCGTCATCACGCCGAATCTTGCTGTAAAGCCCTCGACCGTCCTCGTGACTAAGGTCACCATCAAGGGCGCCAAGCAGGCCGTGCAAATGTTTGGCCCCGCCCAAGCCGCAGTGGCCAAGGCTGTCGCCGATTCCGTCGCCGCCGGCGTCATCCCACAGAACAAGTGCGAAGACCTGGTCATCGTCTGCGGCGTCTTCATTCATTGGGATGCCACCGACAACAAGAAGATCTATCAGTACAACTACGAAGCCACGAAACTGGCGATCAAATGCGCCATGGAAGGCAAGCCGACCGCCGCCGAAATGATTGCCGGCAAGGAACAGGTGCACCCGTTCCGCGGGTTCTAGCTCGTTGGCGACGCGTGCGCGATGGAGTCCGCTTCATTGGCCGCCTTTCTCGGCCAGGCGACCATCGCGCCGAGCCACGCGGCCATCGCCGATCCGCCCGCTGACATGGCCAGCAGCAAGTGGGGCATCACTTTCGGCCCGCTGGCCAACTGCGATATTTCAATGGCGATGAAGCCCACAGCCATTAGCGCCGCGACGACCATTGCGCACCGCGTAAAATAGAGTTGCGGCACTTGCGACCGGCTCGACACCTCAGCCAGCTGCGGCTCGCCGGGGATGGTCATCACCGCAGGCAGTTGGGCCGGGCCGGCCGCCTCGCCTCTCCACCAGCGGCCAATCCGCTCGGCCAGCACCGGCACCGACGCCTGGCATGCGGTCAGCGTCGGCCCTTCCGTCGGGGCGAAGCTGAAGACCTCGGCCTGGTCGCCGCGCTCCGGCTGCCAGCGAATAAAGACGTGCCGCGGATGCAGCCGCTCAAACGATCCCGTGCCGATGCGCATGGCCTGAATCTGCTGGCGGCCGATTGACCACGACGTGCAATCGCCCAAATACACCATCCTGTCGCTGGTCAATAACAAAAAGCCCACGTCCCAATTGGTCGAGCCTTCATGATAGAGCCGCGGCTCATCCGAGAGGGCCAACTCGACAAACCGGCCACCGCAGGCCGCGGCGTCAATGCCCTTGGCGTTCCAGATGCGAGCCAGCCGCCGCTCGACCCAGCGATTGCCCCACATTGGGATGTAGTTGCACCAAAGAAACACGAGCGGAATCGCCACGGCAACGCCCGCGGCCGATCCCAGCCAGCAACCGGCGCTGTCCCAGCCGCTCAGGGCAAACCAGATTCCCGAGCCGGCCGCCGGTGCGCCCAACATCGCCACCACGATCGGCCCGATCAGCATGGCGAGCACGCTCCAGCGCACGAGCGGAGTAAACGCTCGCCAGCGCCAGCTCGGCGCCAGCGCCGCCGGTTCGCGCGGCGACTCGTAGGGATTGACGGCGTCGTGAGCAACCACGTTCATCGATCGAATCCCTAACCATCAGTATCAGGACTGATGCAGAATGCGGCGCATGACGCTGTTTATTACTTCTTTACCGTCCGCTCGAAGATCGAAATCGCGCCGTCCTGCTCCAGCGTGACATAAACGAATCGCCCGTCGGCGCTTACATCCACGTCGGCTGGACCGGTGTCGGGGCCAACGCCTGTTTGCGCGTCGTCGCGAATCGTCGTCAGGAATGACAGATCGCCGCTGGCCGGATCGCGGCGAAAACAAGCCAGTGAACGGGAGACCGTCCCACAAGCGAAGACGCTCTTTCCGTCGCCGCTCACAAAGATGTTGTTCCCCCCTTGGAACTTGACGAGGTCGCTCTGGTCGCAAATGAATTCGCGGACCAGCGACAACTTGCCGTCGTCGCCAATGCGAAACGCGGCCACCGCCTGGTCCCCCTGAAACCGGCCTGCCGCAGTATAGGCAAACTTGCCGTCGGGACTGGTGACGATACCGTGGACGCCCGCCAGACTGTTCACCTTGTCTTCCCCGTCGCGGAGGACCTGCCGCACTTCAACCCGCCCGGTTTCTGCATTGCGATCGAGCGCGCATAGCGTTCCCGCCCGCGTTCCGCCGACCAGCACTGTCTTGCCGTCGGGACACATGGCAAGCGCCCGCGCGCCCTCAAAGCAGCCGTCGCGGCCCTGGCTGAACTGCAACCAATTCAGATGATTGTCGGCAATGGCGAATGCCACAACAGCTCCACCGCGATCGTCGATTGCATAGACGTGCTTCTCGTCGGGCGAGAAGACGCCGTCGATCGGCCACTGCATGCTTACGCCCGGCGCCAGCTCGGGTCCTGCCGCGTGGGCAATCGTCAGCGTTCCTTTCTCCGGATCGCGGCTGAATAGCGTGACTGTTTTGGAGCCGAAAGAAACGCCCAGAGCCAGCTTGCCGCTTGGACTGATCCGCACGCAGACGACGCCGCGAAGTTTCTCGGGATCGGACACGGATTGCAAATGCGTGAGCGAACCTGTCGCCGGGTCGCGGCGAAGGGCCACAATCGTGTTCGTCTGCCAGGCGGCCGCATATTGAAACTTGCCGTCGGCGCTTGACGCGAGCGTGCAGGCACCGCGCAGATCATCGCGCTTGACGAGGCCGATGTGCCTTAAGCCGACGCTCTCCTCGCGCAGCTTGCGGAGGATTCGCCCGGCCCGCTGCTTGACTTCGGCCGACGTGCTTTGTGCGGCTTTGGTCACGGCCTCCAACGCCGTCTCGCCGAGCTCTCCAATCGCCTTCTCGGCGTCTTCCCGAATCTGGAATGTCTCGTCGTCGAGTTTCTGAATCAGAGCATCGATCTTTTGCTTCAGATCAGCCTTTGAAGGCTCCTGCGCCTCCAATCGGGACCAGAGGCTCGTCGCGAAGACGATCACTACGAGAAGTCCGAAATAGCTGCGCACGGCTTATCCTCCGCCCAGTTCGATCTTGCCCTGTTTGCACGAATTATCGGTGGACAGCGTGAGCAACGCAATGAAATCAGTCCCCATTATCGCCGAGCACTAGGCTGCGCGCGGCCGGAACGTAAAATCGAGTCACTGGATTTCCAGCTTCTCGGTGATTGCACTAGCCATGACCAAACGTAAGATTCTCATCCAGCTTGACGTCGATCCGCACGCCAGCGTGTTTGACGCCGTCGTTGCCGTCGATGCCGGTATCGATCAATTGCTGCAATACTCCGAAGTCGAGCCCATGGAGGTGCGTGACCTGGTGCACGGCGCCATGTTCACCCGCGGCCCGCAGGATCTGGCGAGTACCGCCATTTTCATCGGCGGGTCGAACGTCTCCGCTGGCGAGGAGCTGCTC
>Ga0065705_10002233_pt1 | contig 15080 bp, 17 predicted proteins | sample SwibulcommuniRL2_FD_59092 | JGI IMG/M metagenome (GOLD analysis project Ga0065705, IMG submission 59092) | Bulk soil microbial communities from switchgrass field near Rose Lake, East Lansing, Michigan, USA - RL2 Bulk Soil v2 (version 2) | ecosystem: Environmental > Terrestrial > Soil >...
GCGCCGCACGCCAGACGGCGAAACCCAGCGCAGCGGCGGCTATCAACGGTAGAAGCACATCGCCGCGAATTATCTTTTGAGATGTCACGGGTTTCTTTCAGAGGGGGCCACTGGACCATTCATGCCGTGTGGTCTAGCTCGAGAAATTCCGCCGCCAGTTTCGGACCGATGCCGTCGTCCTCATGCTTGAAAAATATGTAAGCATGATCCCAGCCCTGCGAGCGGATTTGCTCCCGCCAATTCACCAGATCTGCATGACCGTAGTCGGGGCGCCGGAGGCGGACGTAGCCCCAAGTCGCGGTGGAGATCAGATTGGCGTTTTCACTCTCCTCGGTCTCGGCAAAACAGAGCGCGCAATTGCGCCCTCGCAAGGCGGCGAAGACCTCATCGTCGGACCAGGAGGGATGACGGAACTCGAAGGCCACGGCGATGTCGTTGGGCAGCAGTGAAAGAAAGTTTTTCAACCGCTCGATATCTTTTCGCAGATTGGGGGGCAGCTGAAAAAGAATCGCGCCCACCTTGGGACTTATGACCATGGCGAGGCGAAATAAATATTCGACTTCGGCACCGGCATCCTTGAGCCGTTTCATATGGGTAATTCGCTGCGACGCTTTGAGCACAAAGCGAAAGCCGTCGGGCACCTGTTCCGCCCATGACTGAAGCACGCTTTCCTTGGGCAAGCGATAAAATGTGTTGTTGATCTCGACCGCAGGCAGGCGCGAGGCGTAAAAACGCAGCATCTCTTTGGCGGCGAGATGCTCGGGATAAAACTTTCCCACCCACGGTTTGTAGCTATACCCGCTGGTGCCCACCCAAAGTTTCATGGCGTTTCGCGAATTCTGCGAGCGGATCTCAAAAACCAACAAATCAAACTGAGCCAAATCAGCGGTCGGCCGACCGGTAAATTATGATCGTACGATCATGATACGGCACGATTCTCTTGGTTTGCTAAAACCTTGTCAAGAAACCACATATTTTGGGCTCGCGTATTCGACTTTTGCTACTTCACAAACTTGAGCGTGAAGCGGTCACTCTCGCCGATCGCCCGGTATTTCGCGCGATCCTTATCCTTCAGGCTATACGTCGGCGGCAGCGTCCACACTCCTTTCGGATGATCCTTTGTGTCCTTTGGATTGGCATTGATTTCCGAAGCGCCGGCCAGCTTGAATCCGGCCTTTTCGATCAGTGCGATGGCAAAGTCCTGTCGAACGTAGCCCGATTTCATTTGCGCGTCCTGCGACATGTCGGTGCGTCCGCGATGATCGACGACGCCAAGCACACCGCCTGGCTTCAGCGCCCGGTAAAAGGCGCGCAGCGCGCCGGCGATCTCATGACCTTCGACCCAGTTGTGCAGGTTGCGAAACGTGAGCACGAAATCGGCGCTGCCTGGAGGCGCGATCTCGTGCTTATCGGCGTTGAACTTTGTCACAAGCACTTTGTCGTAAAGCGCGGGTTCGGCCTTGAGCCGCGCCAACAGCTTCTGATGGTCGGCGAGATACTGCGGCGCCGCCGCCTCGTCGCGGTTCGACGCGACGTAACCGCCGCGCGCCTTCAGATAGGGCGCGAGAATCTCCATGTAATAACCGCTGCTGCCTGGCAGGATCTCCACGACAGTGCTGCTTTCCTTGATACCGAAAAACGTCAGCGTCTCGAGGGGATGGCGGAAACCATCGCGCGCCACATTTGCGGCGCTCCGATGGGGCGCCGCGACCCACCGGGCAAGCCCGCGTTGCTCCTCGGCCTGCGCAGGCGCGCAAGAAAACTTCAGGATCAGCACGAGAGCCGAAATAAACAGCTTGGCCGCTCCCCGTCGCGCTCCGTTGTTCGCCTCCGAGAGCGATTGCATGCAACCCTCAAAAAAGAATTTAGTAAAAATCAATCGAATCTACGTGCATTTGCACCGACGCTTGCGGTCCGTCGGCGTCAACATTAGCCATCGCGCGTATGGTTGGCGCTACCGCTTCTCCGGCGGAATATTTTTGATTGCGGCCGAGAACTCCGCATGCGCCACCGGATCGACAGGCCTATGCTTGACCTTGGTGCTCGCCGGGTCTTTGCCCAGAAAGTTGTCGCCTTTCCAGTTCTTCAGCGGCCGGATCGGTCTAGGAACAAAGCCGCCGGCGCAGTTCGGACAGACGTTACCCAAAACGGTGTCGACACAGGTTGCGCAAAACGTGCACTCGTAGGTGCAGATACGCGCTTCAAGCGACGCGGGTGGAAGCGGCTTGTTGCAGTTCTCGCAGGTGGGTCTGAGTTCAAGCACTGTGTCCTCTGTAACGGCTGACATTGAACCGCCGGGCTGAGGCGCGCTGAGTCGGCGCGAAGGCTGCGGCGGTGACGTCCCGTGCCGTCACAATTAGTCTCTGCGTTAGCGTGGCGTCTCGTTCGTCACCGTGTAGGCGGAGGCGCGTTCCGGATCGATGGGCCGGATCTCGTAAAACAAGCCGCACTTCAGACACGGATTCCCCGCGGCGATCTGCGCCGCTTCCTCGAGGCTGCCGGCGACGATAAACCAGTAGCCGCCGATGACTTCCTTGGCTTCGCCAAACGGGCCGTCCGTCACCAATTTCCGTGAAACGGTTTTTCCCTCGGTCGCGAGCCGTTGTCCCCTTTTCATCTTTCCTTCTTCGACGAGCCGGCCCAGCCAGAGATAGAATTGATCGATCGCGTTCTGTATTGCCTCCGGGGAAACGTCTTTGTCCCATTGTCCGCGGGAAATGACGAGGTATTCGGATGGTGAAACTTTTTCGCTCATGGCTTGCTCCTATGGGTCCAGTAGAGTGCGCGCGGCGCACACATGGCCTCAATGTATTAGGCCCAGCGGCGTTCCGCCGCCGCGTTGCCGCCACAGCTACGTGCGCCCTATCTTAATAGAGCGAACAAGATCGGTTTGTCCCGCAACTCCCTCATATTGCCCATCGTCCCGCTTTTTGAAAAACATCAGCAAACTTTCACACGTTTGGGTTCAAATTCCAGAAGTTGAGGCCCATTGGTTTCTACATTTCCCAGCTTTGACCGGCAATGTTGAGAGGAAGGGTTGGCCCTCATTCGGGGCTCGGCCTCTGCCTCACGCATATGGCGCGCCGTCTTTGTGAAAGAACTTCCACTTTCCCTCAACGAGCAAGGCCTCTAGATCGTCATCCGGGTAGCTTCCTTCGTCGCCTGGCGTTCGGTCGCCGACTTCGAGATACACGACCTCCTCGGCAGTTTCGTTGATCAAGCAGTGACCGTTGCCCGTGCCTGCCTTGAAGCCCGCGCACATTCCTGGAGAGAGCTGAGTTCGACCTTCGTCGGTGTGAAGCGTTGGGCGACCCTGCAAGATGTAGACGAACTCGTCCTGCTTGGTGTGGGCATGACGAAGGGCTGAAAATCCATTTGGAGCCAGGCGCGTGAGGTTGACGCCAAAGTTTGTGAGACCGAAAAGATCGCCTAGTTGGCGCTTCTCTCTGCCGGCCATGCGCAAAGCGAACGGCTTAGGATAGACAGATGGCTTGGTTCGTGCCGGAACTTCAGCAGCAATGACGGCGATTGGATTCTGCGTTTGTGACATAAGGCCTCGGGAGATGAACCAATAGGAGAGCTAACCATTGAGTTTACAAAATAGTACCAAAACGTGCCCGTCACGAGATTTAGACTGTCCGTCAATGGGTTGTCAATCATTCTGCTCGTGTGACCATAAACATGACATCGTGTCCGCGGAATGACCGCGCCGGTTGCACTTGCACCGCGTGATTGCGAGCCCGTCGACTCTCAGGTCCGGCTCATGAGAACGAAGTACAACACGTAAAAGGCAAGCCATGACACGCCGAGGGCGACGGACCAGGCCGCAGGATGCGCGTCGATCCATCGCCCGAAGAGAAGGCGCACCATCGAAAAGAGGACAAAGACCGGCGCGATTCGTGCGAAGCGGGCGAAGACCGTCCACAGCAACACGGATCCCAACGAGAGATCAAGCGAGAACGCGACGCCCGTAAAAACCTTGAGCGGCACGCCGGTCAGGATCAGCAGGGGTGTATAGGGCAGGCCGTCGCTCGCGAGTGAGTGCCCAACGCGCTGGAGTAGGTCGCTGGATATCCCGGGAATCGCGACTAAGATGGCAAGATAGTCAACGTGGAAAGTTATCATGCACACGCCTATGATCGCGACGGCAACCGTCGATCCGGCAATGGATGTGAGCCACGAGAGGCTGGCTGCTCGCAGGGAGAATAGAGCGGCGAAACTAAAGTAGACGTCGGGAACGATGAAAAAGAAGAGCCCTTCCGCGAATCCCCACCAGAAGCCTATGCGTCGAGCCAGCCCGTCGTCCTTAGCAAACCCCCGGAGCGACTCGCCGTTCATAGACACTCCCACAAGGTCGCGTTGCCGAAGCAAGTAGACCGCCGCAACGACCTTCGCTGACGTTTTAGAATTCTAGTGGAGTGTAGCAGCAAATTAGCATCCGCCGTGCAACCGTTCACCCTCAGCTTGTCGAAAAGTTCTTTCGATTCAGACGCCAATCAACAATTAGAGTCAACTAGCATTCGTTCTCGCTCCGTTGGCCGCGGCCATCACGTAAAAGCGGCGCTGGCTTAGCGTGCGTCTCGTTCCAATCCGATTCGTAAGATCGTGCGAGGAAAGTGGGAAGACGATTCGCGCTTGTTGCGGCCGCCCGCGGGCGTTATGTTAAGGAAGTGAGCTGGAATCCGACTCAGTACTTGAAGTTCGCCGGCGAGCGGCTGCGTCCTGCCATCGATTTGCTCGCGCGCGTGCCCGCGGCAGCTCCTCGAACGGTCATCGATCTCGGGTGCGGCACCGGAAATCTCGCGCCGCTGCTCATGCAGCGTTGGCCCGATGCGAAGCTGACGGGCGTCGACAGCTCCCATGAAATGCTGGCCAAGGCACGCGCCGACAATCCCGGCGCGCATTTCGTGCAGGCTGACGTGGCGACCTGGCAACCAGAGCAAGCCGTCGATGTGATTTACAGCAATGCCCTGCTGCATTGGCTCGACAACCATGAGAGTCGTATTGCCGAATTGCTCGCCGCGCTCGCGCCGGCAGGCTGGCTTGCGATCCAGATGCCGCGCAACTTTTACGAGCCATCCCACACCACTATCAACGACGCCATCGAGCAGGGGCCGTGGCGCGCCAAACTGGAACCACATCTGCGCCGGCGGCCGGTCGCGGAGCCGCAGCACTACTGGCGCTGGTTGCACGACAAAGTTGCCGCCCTGCAGATCTGGGAGACCGAATATCTGCAGGTGTTGCAGGGTCCGGATGCGGTCGCCGAATACGTCAAGGGGAGCTGGCTCAAGCAGTTCCTCGACCGGCTTGACGAGCCGGAGCGCGGTCTATTCGAAGCCGACTACCGTCGCCGTGTGGGAGCTCATTACCCGGCGGAAAAGAACGGTGCGACTCTCTTTCCGATACGACGGCTCTTCATCGTAGCGCAGAAGCAAGATTAAAGGATTGCAGATTGCGGATCGACGAAGTAACGATAACACGGAGAGAGTTGCGATAGGTTTCCGATGAGGCAAGACGATCTGCGTCACTGACAGCCGAGTCAGGCCTGTAACTCACCGCGGCCAAACCCTTCTACTTCTTGTCTGATGTGCTTGACCCGATCACTCTCGCGTTTTGTGCTCGGGCCTGCTCGATGAACCGATCACACGGCTCGCCGTTAGGCAAAACATCTTTTCCTTGAGGCGTTGCGCAAGCCCGTTCGATCCGGGCGATCTCACTTGCTGGAAAATATCCGACGTAAGATTTGATCATGCCGTCGCGGATGATCATTTCGGAAATAATTTGCACTGGAGCGACGTTGAGATTTCTATAGGAATCGTTAGACTCTCGATTGGTCCAAGTCATCTTATCTCCAGCCACCTGGACTGACTCAGGGTCCAATCGTTGTTTGGCGGTGATATTCGCCTGTAGGAAGCGCCTGAGACTTCCTCTGCCGGTGATCGTACGCCCCCGCGTGTTAATTATGACCGCGTCGTCGGCCCACAGCGTTAACGCTGCGTCCGTGTCCCCAGCATTCATCGCATCAGTGAAGCGCCGCAGCACGGATTGCGGGTCGAGCTTCTGTGGTTCCGTCGGGCTCTGATCGACGCGTTGTGGCGAATCGCCGTTGGTTTGCGCGACGAGCCCGCTGTCAAGGCCCAAGGTGAGCACAACCGGAATAGTCAACAATGGAATCACTGCGGCAAACTTCATCGTCGTCTCCATAGTGTGCGAAATGCACACCAATGCACTTTACTCGCGGGCGGCTTCCGGCGTCAAACTGGCCTAATGATTTTCATTGTCCGCTCCACTCTACTAATGTTACGTGCTCAGCCTACTCCGCCAATTCTTAATGAATAGAAGAGACCGCTTTTCTTCAACTGCAATCGAAAGCGCTCAAGTTGTCGTCGTGAGCTTAGGCGTCGATCATTCGTGGTGAATGTACCGTGGATCTCTCTGCGTTTTTCAAGTCGATACCAACCGTGTCCCAGTCTCAAGCATCGATTGAGCCGAGCAAGCAGTCTCATGGGACTGATACCATTGCCATACTTAGCTTTGTAGCCTAGAGACCAGCGTGGTCTTTCGAGTCGCTTGCGTATCGCTAAGATTCTCGCAAAACGCGCGCTATAACGGCTTAAGCGGCGAGTACGCATAAGGCAAAAGGGCTCGATCCAAATGGTGTCCGGACCGACTTTGCCATGCAGATCGAGTTCGGCGCGGCCAACTTCGTCAAATGCTTCGATCTGGAAGGTCTTGCCCATGGCAGCCGAGAAAACACGCTTTGAACGGCGGGGCATCGTAGCCACGGAACCTGGTATGCAGACAACACGAACGTAGTCGCCAACACGTAAATCGCGACCTGCAGTATCCGAGGGTGCGTGGGTGCTTACTACTCGAGGCATCTAACGAGATCGTAGAAAAACCCTAGTTGCAGCGGTTTCCCATGTTGGTTCCGGTATCACAATCAGTCAATTTCACTTTCGTGGCGAGCGCGACAAACGCCAGGGAGTAGATAAGTTGTAAGTTCTCATGGTCCTCGTGACGACACCGTTCCTACCGCTGAGCGAGGGGTTAGGCCGCATTGCCCGTGCTCCCCTGCGCGGCTGGTACCGTACGGCTACCCTCCATGAACGAGTATGCCGCTATGCCAAAACCTCGGATCGGGTCGAGATGCGTACGGACCGTGTAAGCGGCGACAGCAGCGGCTACCGCTGCTGCGCGGGCCATTTGCAGGTCGTCGAGATTGTATTTGCTTTTGAGTGGTTCAAAGATCGGATCTAGGCGCTGGTTCGTTTCGGGAAGGCTCTCCCTCGATTTTGTCGCCTCATCTACCAGCGGCTCCTGTGGGTTGCTCGGTATTGCGATGCCGAGACTTGACAGCACCGCTGCGCAGGTTCTCAACAGCAGTGGAGTTTGCTCGGAGGCCTGAGGCGAAAGTACGACTTCACCCGGTGCCAATCCTTCAATGTGCAAGTGAAAAGAACGGAAGAGGTAGGTGCCTGCCATCCGGCCGCAGGCTGCCACCAGTGTTGGAGCATGGACGTTCCCATTGGCGGTATAGGCCGGCACAGCTGCCACGGCCATCTGTCTGCCGCATTCGGCGATACGTTGATCCGGCGTTTGATCGCTCACGGGTGGCTCCTCGGCAGACTAGCGTTTTTTTCAGCGGCGCGCTTTAGCGCGTCCGCTGCAAAACTGGGGTAGGCAACGCGTTCATTCTTGCTCAAATCTTGACTCACTAATCACCATAGCCTAAACAACCCCGTGACGAAAAAAGAAAAAGAAGACGCCGAGAAAGATGATCGCAAATACGCCCCAGACAACCATATCCCAGGTCAGCCCGCGGTCGATGACGGCGTCAAGAGGATCGTCGGGGTTGACGTAGCAGATAGTTTTCGTGCCGGGCGCAAGGCGGTCGGCGACCCGCTTCTTTCCTCTGTAGCCAGATGTGGCTGAAGAAGGCGAGAAGCTATATTGGCTCGAGCTGTAATAACGTCCGGCAAAATTATACTGATATGTCACGAGTATCTTGTAGAGCGCTGAGTCCGTCGCGTCTTCGCTTACCGAAGTGGAGACAATGACGCAGGGCGTCTCTCGCCACGACTTTGCTCTGCGAACTTTTCGCAAGGGAATCAAGAAAAAGAAATAGAACATCAGTAACGGGAAGACTATGCCGGGCAGATAATCCAGAAAGTTCCACATCGAATCACGGCCAATTCAACGCGTCGATCCCTTTACGCTTCCCGGAGGGTTGTAACGTTCTGCTCAACGCATCGCTCAGCCGGCGCTCTTAGCGATCGGTCAGAAGCGCAAAGTTATGCTCTCAGGTCTCTTTCTTCTTTTGAACCTGTAAATCCTTTATCCACCGACGCGCCTTCTCTCTTCTTCAGGCAGCTTTGCCATGGGGGCTTCCATCTTAAAGCGCGTAGAATTTCGCGGCGTTGTCGCCGAGGATCCGTCGCTTGACGGCGGCGCTCAGGTCGGCCCGCTCCCGGATCTCTTGGACCGAACCCTCGCGCGCCTCTCCGTGGGGCATGTCGGCCGAGATCATGATCCGGTCCTCTCCGACAAAATCGATGACCTGGGGCACGAGCTTCTCCTCTGCCTCGCAAGTGAAGTAAACCTCGCAGTCCCGCACGTACTCGCTCGCTCGCCGCTTGGGGAGCGCTCGGCGGTTGGCGGTCTCGGAGTGAAAGTAATGATCCATCCGTTCGATCAGGTAGGGAACCCAATCGACACCAGCTTCCAAAAAGGCGACTTTGAGACGGGGGAAACGATCCAGAATGCCACCACCCAAAAACGCGTAGAAACCCATCATAACGGGCAATGTAAATCCTAGAACATGAGCGCCGTAGCTGTCCGTGAAGGGACGCTTGAGGCCCGGATGGCACCAGCCCGTATGCACGCAGACTGGTAGCCCAAGCCGCTCGGCCTCGGCCCAGACCGGGTCGAAATCCTCGTGGCTTAAAAGCGTCTCCCCGACGGTTCCGTAGACCGCTAGACCTGCAGCACCGAGATCTTTCGCGTGGCGCGTCTCCTCGACCGCTTCAGGCACCGAGCGCATGGGCAAAACAGCCGCCCACTTAAGCCGGTCCGGATACTTGCGACAGACCGAGGTCATCCACCTGTTGTAGCTCTTCATTAGGGCGGCCTCGAAGCGCGGGTCCTCTGAAAGCGGTTCGAGAAAAATCGTCGGGAAGACGACCTGAACATCTACGCCTCCAGCGTCAAGGTCTTTGACGCGCGCCGCCGGCTCGAGCAGCGTCTGACTGTCGAGGGAGAAGGGCTTGAGCTTCGCGCGTGCCATGGTGACCGGCGTGGCATAGATCGTTACCCCCTGCCCAGTCACCTTCGGATAGACAGACCCATCGATGTACCAGAAAGAGTTCATATTGTGCAGGAACGGACGGTTTTCACCGGTGATGGGAAATGGCCGGCGCATTTCGTATTTCGGGTCTAGATAATCCCAGGCAGCCTCGGGCTCCTCGACGTGCGAATCAGCGTCAATTACACGAAATTCCGCCATGATCATCCTCCTCTCGATCTCTCATAAGCCTCTGCGGCGAAACTATCGGATGCCAATCAGGTGTGTCAACGGTAAGAAAGCGCGACGTGGCAGCAAAGTGATTCTGACAGGAGTTAACGGCAACGTCATTATGTCAGGGTGTCGCGATGCTGACCCTGACGATGCAAGACGAGAAGCGCTAGCAGAAAGTGGAATCATTTCACAACTGAAGCTCGCCGTCGGCTCAAGCGGGTTCGATGGTTGACGTTCCGTTTGGAGCCGGAAGAGAGCACCGACAATGATAATGACGGTGAGCGCTAAGACGAGCCAGATCGCCCGACCGGCACGGCGGCTTATCTCCCTAACAATCGGAGGCCTATTTCGGCCTGGGCTTCAGTTATCACGTCGCGGAATTCACGCTGCCACCTACGTTTCAAGCAAACTAAACATGATCATCGTGGCGGTGACATCGCGGCCGAAGGACCGTGAATATGATTGCTGGTCACCAAATCGATCGCGGCGCGTTTAGCGTTTCACCAGCTGCTCGAAGAACCCGCTATCGTCGAGTTTTCTGAGAATGGTATGATTGATCACCATCTCCGGCTTCACCTTGGCGACGAGAGGATCGGACTCGGCGATGAACTCGATCATCGAGGTGATGCCCGCGACGTCGACGTAGGGCTTCGGCGCCATCACCTTGAGCGCCGATTGATAGTGTTCTTCGGCTTTGTCGACGCGGTCGAGACGCAAATACTTTGCGATAATTTGCTTCACGCGCTCCTTGTTCCTTGGGTCCAGGCTAAAGCTGTTGCCGGCGACCACACCTTTCATGACATTCTCGACGAAGTTGTAATCGCTCTTGATCGTGCGCTCGCGCACGCTGACGGTTTGTTGTGGATAGGGAATCGGCAATTCGGTGAAGTCCGCGATGATATTATTGCCCCGTTCCTTCAACGACGGTCCGAGGCCGGGATTGACGATGATCGCGTCGCTGCCGCCAGACTGGAGCGAGGCGACGCGCGCGCCTTGATTGCCCAATTGTAATATCGTGATCCGATCCCGGCGCGCATCGAGACCCCAGTGTTTCAAGCCGAGTAATACAGCATGATAGGAGGCGGTGCCCGCCTGGGCCGCGCCGATCCTTTTACCCTTGAGATCTTCCGGCCGCTTTATCGCCGGCGCGCCGATGAGAACATAATTCATCTTGTTGACCGTTCCGGCGATCATCGTCAGGTCCGCGCCCCGCGCTCGCGCGCTGATCACCGGTTGCCCTGACATGCCCATGATCGGAATATCAGCGGAAATCAACGCCTGCGCGCCGCGGGTGCCGCCCTCGATCAGGATCAGGTCCGGGTCGGTGCCGAAGCGCTTGAACAGGCCTTCGTCCTTCGCCATCCAGATCGGCGTCTGATTGGCGCTGAAGGAAGAATAGCCCATCAAGAATCGGGTCTGGGGAAAAACTTTTGTTGCGATACCGAGGGGGAACAGGACAATGAACAATGAGCTGATCCAACGCGATACTTCGATCATCGTCGTCATCGTCATTTTGCCTTAATGCAATGCGATCTCGCAAAGCACGGCCAAGATGCGAGGCCCCGGCGTTGAACTTTATCGAACCAGCTTACGCTCGATCAGCGCCAATAACCCGCTTAAGGTTTCAAAGTTCGCCGGATTGATATCGGCGTCCTCGATCACAATACCGAACTCTCGCTCCAGCGACATCACCAAACGCAGCAGGCCGACCGAATCGACTCCGCTGTGTTCACCCACAAGCGCCAGATCATTCGCGGAAAGCGACGCTTCCGAGAATCCTACGCTTTGTAATAGCAGCGGTTTCAACCGGCCAATGATGTCTTCACGATCGACGTTGTGTCGCATTTCCTCTTCCCTATTGCAGCAACCCATTCTTACCGAGGCACGCCCATCTCGACGTCGCAGGGATACACTCAAAAAAACCCGGTCAAAATATCCGACCACGGCGATTCCGAGCCGACAAATGGAGCCGACCAAGCTAAACATTTCAATATCTCGCGAGAGATCTTGCCCTGTTCTGTTCGGCCTAAGCTCCCTTTGATGGTAATCCGACGAGGACGCTTAAATGAATCCAATTGCCGCGAGCAATATCTCAAAAGCTCGATTTCGTCCACATCTCCATCAGTCTCTACGACGGCTTCGACAATCTCGTCCGCATGTCCGACCGAAGTTCCGAAAACCACGGCTTCCTTCACTTTAGGATGATGGCGTAGCACATCCTCTATTTCGGCGGGCTCGACACGATTGCCACCGACCTTGATGATGGCGCTTTTTCTACCGACCACATAAACGTGACCGGCGGCATCTGTGCGTCCCACGTCACCCGTATGAAGGTATTCCCCGCGCCGATGGGAATTCAGTTCAAACGACGGCTGCCATTTCTCCGGAATCCCGGGTAAATAAAAAACAATTTCTCCAGTCTCGCCGGGTTTCAAAAGCTGATCGTTATCGCCAAGAATACGAGCCGGAAAAATTCCATCCATGTGCCCGACGCAATCCGATGGCCCATCGACGTTGTACAGAAACGCAGGATGTATATGGCTCCCGGCGTACCATTGATGAATGGTCAACCCAAAACGCTCTTGAAAGGCCCGCGCAACGCTTGGCGCGAGGGGTGCTCCTCCGGCAACGCAAAGTCGAACCGAGGACAGGTCGCAGCTAAAAGATCGCGGTAAAGTAACCAGTGTTTCGTAAAAGAACGGTGTGGCAAGAATGACGGTAACCCGGTACGAAGCGATCGACTGGACGATTTTGAATCTTTCGAAGGACTCATGAACGACAACCGAGCAGCCAGCTATAATCGGCGTGACGACCTGATTGTTGATGGCGGCGGAACTGTTGTAAGGTCGCGTGGCAAGCAGCACATCATCGGGCCGGATTCCATGAGCTTGGGCTCTGAGATCCACCCTTTCCACCACCATCTCAGCCGAGCGAAAGTGGAGTCTCGGCTCTCCGGATGTTCCTGAACTCGAAACCGCAAAAATATGTTCTTTGCGAAACGCTTTCTCTCTCCTGAACGGCGTCCCAGAATTCGGAATTTCAAGTCCGCTCTCGCGGTTCCAGCTGACAAGGTAGCGCAGGCTCGGACAACGCTCCGATACGGCTGAGAGAAACCGACGATCACCGATGGCGACGATCGGTTGCTCTTGGATCACGGTGTTAGAAAGCTTGCCGGATGGCAAAACGGTTATGCTTGGCAGTCCCATAGCGGCAGCCGCAAACATGGCGACGTGTAAATCCGCACACGGCGGTATGCCTAAAACGATTGACTGCCCCACCAAGAGCCCCAAGGATTGAAGATACGAGGCCATTTTCGCAGCCTTGGTATAAAACTCTCCATAGGTCAAAATTCGACTTCCGCTTAATACCGCGGGATTATTCGGGTATTGCCGCGCGCGTTCGACGAGTAATTGATATAGCATCACGTCACTGAAGGTTTTACTGCATCAAATCCTTGACGCATTCCCGCAGGATACCTCGCTACCACTTTCCCCTGTTAGCATAGACACTCTTCCATAGCCGGCCATATTCGGGAAATCGTGTGATATAGTCTGATTGAATCTCCGCAAAAGCTCTTGCCGTGGTTCTCCCTAGCGCCAGGGGAGGATGAATCACGATCTTGATTTGGCGATCCGCATCTCCCACCGCAAAGCATGGCAAGACGGGAGCTTGGCAGATCTCGAAGACGCGAAACCAATTTGCGTCCAAGAAATATTTTCGTCCGAAAAACTCGATCGCCGTGTCTTCATCTCCTTTGTTAAAGCCATGCGGCGAAACATGAACGACGTCGTTCGCCACTAGAGCCCTTTGAATCACCTTTAGTTGCTGAACCCGATGCCAGTAGTCGCCCCTGTAGTGGAGATAATCCCAGTTCACGTCATCTTTTTTGCCCCAACGAGCCCGCCTGCGCTCCGCCTTCGCGCCACCGTTGCCGCCACGATGAACTCGATATCCCCGCCGGACCAGGACGGGAGCGACGATCTTGCTAAAGCCGTAATTGTGAGAAGAAAGAAGTATTGCGCCTTTGCCCTGCTCCATGGCGCGCCGAAGATGACACTCGCCCTCGATGATGATCCATTCGCTATGCCGCCGCTCCCAGTTGTTCCAGGCGATCTCGATGTCTTTAAAAAGGCGCAAATGGACTAAGTACAGGTAAGATCTGGCATGCAAATCCTTGGAGTTAAATTGATCCCGCAACACTTTTTCGAAAATGCGCCCGCGGCCTCTGGTCCCCGGCCAAAACCAAGTCGATAGCGCCACGCTCCAACGCGTAAACCTGAAAAACCAAACGGGATGAACTCGCACCGCCAGGGATCGAAAGCCTGGTGTTTGTTGGAGTACCCTTATTAAACTTGAATTCACTGTCGCGTGCGTTCAGATCTTCGCGAAGAATACTTTCAGCTTTGCCATCGACAATTATGTACCGGGGTTCACCCAGCGAACCAGGAGATTATTCCTTCGCAATGGAATCGCCAATAACGCCCGGGCCAACGATTGACCTCCATTGCCGGATCACTAAATCGCTGCAGCCATGATTGAATGCGCCCCGGCCGCTCAAACGGCTCTTTTCAAGGAAATGAAGCGAATAAGATTCTCGGTGCTGCCGAGATTAGCAGGACTGATCTCGTCATCGTTCATTACGATGCCAAATTCCTGTTCGACGGCGATGATGAGTTCGAGAGTCTTGGTGGAATCGAAACCTCCAGCGGCCCCCAGGAGCAAGGGACCAGTCGACGAGGTTATCGAGGTTTGGAGTCCACCGAGGATTTTGGCGACCAAAGTCTCCACCTTTTGCTTAATCTCTTGATCCATTGCACCAGCCACTTGTGAATCCGAGGTATTCTTTTGCATAACCTGGAATTCGACGCTCATACTAAACTTCCCTTACGAAAACAATAGCAGCTTCATAGAGGCTTTGACGTTGTCGCTTGCCTTTGTTAGGGTGCGGCAGTTTTCGCAGTTCACTTGCGGATTGTTTGATCCAAGCCGAGCATCCGACGATACATAGCTTTCATCGGTTTCCCGGACTCAAAATGTAAATATGAGATATCGCGCAATCGTGGTTTTGGAGCTCGTCGGTCTCTTATTTCTAATCAAGTGGACCCCTGATGGCTTCGCATCCGGCAACAGGCTTAACTTCGCTTACAGTGCTATCGCCGGCGCCCAGGCGATTCCATGGATAACCAAGGAAGCCGGTTTATTTGAGAAACATAACCTCGATCTTCAGCTGATTTATATCGATGGCGGCCCAAGGGCCGCGCAAGCTCTGCTGGCGGGGGACGTTCCCATCGTGCAACTCGGTGGCAGCGCCCCTGTAGCCGCCCGCCTTAGAGGCGCCGATATTGTAACCATCGGCGGATTGATGAATGCCCTTGCGTTTAGCCTGATCGTGCACCCCGACATTCGGCGGCCCGAACAACTCAAAGGAAAGAGCCTTGCGGTTAGCCGTCTTGGCAGCATCTCGGACTATGCGACGCGAAAGATCCTTACCAAATGGGGACTTCGACCAGATCGCGATGTGTCGTTGCTACAGATTCCCGGCGGTTCTCCGATCCGGCTCGCC
>Ga0065705_10002054_pt1 | contig 15069 bp, 7 predicted proteins | sample SwibulcommuniRL2_FD_59092 | JGI IMG/M metagenome (GOLD analysis project Ga0065705, IMG submission 59092) | Bulk soil microbial communities from switchgrass field near Rose Lake, East Lansing, Michigan, USA - RL2 Bulk Soil v2 (version 2) | ecosystem: Environmental > Terrestrial > Soil >...
GATCGCGCGGGATACGTTGGCCTGCGCGATTACCTCGATTACCTCGTGGGCCTGGAAGCATGTGATCCCACGAGCGATGGTTTTCAGAATGGCTACTCCGGCAGGGGCGCCCTCTCTTTCCTGCCGAATCATGAGTACGAAGTGGCCCTGACCATACGAATCACCGTCTCACACCCGAGCGCTCCCGCCGAATCGGTCGAGACAAAAGAGTATGTTTACTTCAAGACAAAAGGCTTGCCTGGCTTGAATGCAGTAGAGACTGTCGGTGATGAAGTTGCGCCTTACGTTCGCTCCGTCTACGAGGGCGGCCGCGGAACGCTGTACCGTGAAGAGCCGGTGGCGATTGTCTTTGAAGAAGACTTCCACGTAGCAGTGCCGTTGCCGTTACGGCCTCCGGGTACATCTGAAGAACGCAATACGCTCCTCGTTATGAAACTGTTGGTGAAGCCCGACATCGCGCAGAACCTTGCCACAGTTTTTACGACGACGACACCCGACTGGATCGTCGAGAATCGAAGCGTGCTCGTCATCGGTGCAATCTNGCCTTATATCTCAGCCTTATCGGTAAGNTCCACAGTCGGGACCGGCATGATTTCCAACGATCCCTTCCGAGAGCGTCTNGCCGAGGTAATCAATAGACCNACGGCCGTTTGTCCGTTGCCGGATCCTTTGAGCGTCGTGGGGACGGCTTTGATTGCGATGCCGCAGGGCGAGACGGATCCACTCGATCCCACGAAGCAACTATGGCCGGCAAACACGGTCTTCAGCGCAATGGTGAAACCAGACCAGACGGGTTTCATTGATCGGACCAGCTTTGTCTCCGAGGACCTGACGGCCTTTGACTTCTCGCTGGACGCGGGCGCCGGAGGCGGTGCTGCCTGGACTCTTGATGACGAAGAGATAGCAGCAAACGCCGGAGCGACACGACATTTCGCGATCTTCGGAGAAGCAACGTGGAACTACGTCACGGTAGAGCTCAGCATTTCGCAACTTGGCTCAGCAGCAGGGATCGGCGTGGCGCTCCCGGCCGGTGACGTGCCTTCGCGCGGTTTGTTCGTGATGGTCCAACCGACGTCGGGCGGACACAGGATCGCAATCTTCCAGCGTAACTCCGGCGTGCAATTCACCGAGATCGCCCAATTGGTCCTGCCGCCCGCGGCGGACAGCAATGCGCCAATTCTTTTGGCCGTGACCACGTTTGACGACAAGCTTCGCGCATCAGTTGGTGAAGCGGTGCTGGAAGTAGAGCGCGGGGAGTTGCGTGAGGGCAGAATGAGTATCGTTGCTCAGGGCAACTGCCGGTTTGCGAGTTTGCGCGTTCAGGGCATCGAGATCTACAAATTCCCATTCAAGGTCAGCCGCTTTCGATCGTTCACCGATCACATTGGCAGTTTTGTCGGCCCCGCCGATGTGATCCAGCCCAACGCGCTTGGACCAGGCACCACCACCACAACGTCTGCGGCAATATTCAGCGCCACGTTTGCCGACATCACCACAGCCATGCAGCCCGCCGCGAACCCGGGAGGGCGCCAGAAACTTTTCGAACGCTGGACTCGTGAGCTGGGCATTCCGCTCAAGGATGAAGTCAATCAACTCGAGATCAGCAGATTTGTGGCCGGCACAAGTACTGAGTTTTTCCTGATCGAGTCTCCTGAGCCACTCGACTTCAGCGAGGAGACGACGATAGAACTTTCGCGGCGCGTGCGAATTCCAAACCCACTTCCGCTTCCTGAGGTAGTGACTGGAACTACTCTGGGCCGTTCCGTTTTTCGTAAAGCGACCGCGCGAGAAGATCTCGTCCGTGCACTCGAGCTCGCGGAAACCGCCGTCATCGATACTGAACAGAAATCTGCACTGCTTGATGTTACACGACTCGATGACGAGCTTGAGATTCACGTCGATGCCGAAACAATCACCCGGCAAGCTACTGCCGCCGAACCTTTACTGCTCGTAGAGGCAGTGGGCCGCGGCGATGAGAGAAAGCTAAATATCTATTCCGTCTCTTCCCCGCCCGGAGCCGCGAAAGGTGAAGTTACACTCCGGTCTCGAAAGACTGATGAGATTGCATTCACGAGTGCTTCATCGTTAGTGTCGGAAGCACTTTCGGCGCTGGAAGAGGGCGCGTTCGCACTCGTAACATCGAGACTTTGGGACATTATCGGATCCTTCCGGCCGATATTTGTTTGGAGGCCAGTGCCCGTGATCGTGTTACAGGACGCAACTGCCCTACGCGCCCTGGTGATTCCAGCAACGAGCGGCACGCTCCAGCCTCTGAACGCGGGAACCTACCGGCTGAAGTTTACGCTTGACCGGAGAAGATGGGAGACAACCGATCCCCCGAGTGACCTGAATCGCTATCAACGATCATCTACAATCAATTTCGTTTTGACAGATTGAGCTTTGATCATTTCCAGCAGATAACCTAAGATTCGGCCCTGCTCACACTCAACTCCCGAGACCCAGAGACTTCAATCTACGGACGGAGGAACACTGGAATGCTAAGAGTACTTGTGCTGAGTCTTCTCATCTTCGCTTCACTCTTCATTGGAGTACCTGCAAAACCAAAATCAGTGGCTGCGTTTACAGGCGTCTCGGTCTACGGTGCGTGGCATTGCGGAAATGATTTTTGCACGTGGTCCAGCGTGCGTAATATGACTGACTTCAATACCCGCAATCGCTGGATGNTCGATCGCGGCGACGGCACGCCNTCCGTGAACCTCGTCGTGCTGAGCTTCGTGCACCCGCTGCGATTGCTTAACAAGACCAACGATGCGGGCACGTCGCTGGGTATTCCCATCGGCATGAATCAGGCCGTGGTTGACTACTTCAAGAGCCGCGGCGTGCGTGTGCAGTTGTCGATGGGTGGGATCACTTACACCGACGCCTGGAACCAGGCGCTCGCGACTAATCCCACACAACTCGGATTGAACGCAGCCGAGGCAGCGCAACGTCTGGGCGTCGGGTTCGAGATTGACTACGAAGAAAACACGAACCCGAATCTCCCAGCCTTGCAGGCGTTCATTACTGCCTATCGATCGGTCCATCCTTACGACGCTTCGGGAAACAATCACGCCGCGCGCTTGACGATCGATCTTGCTGCAGGCGATCGCTGGCTGATCGCGTTGACGCGCAAAGCCACTGCTGACTGGCTGAACACAACGACGCCCGTGCTGGATTATGCGAACGCGATGGTGCCAGCGCGGCAGCCTAATTCTGCGGCGACGGCGACTGCCGACTGGCAGGAGCACGTCGATGGCAAGCCGCAGTTTGCTCCTCCGATCCTGCCGCTCGCGCCCGCGAAGTTTACGGGCGCGCTGTACATCGTCACTGGTTCCAAGCCGGCGCCTGAATGTGTGAACTTCACCAGNTCGCTGACCAATTCAACGGGTGCTTACGTGCAAACTGTGGCGCCCAACGGNGCCGGGACTACGAGCGGAATGCTTGGCTACATGTTCTGGGCNGCTGAATGTCCGGCGACACGGCGTATTTGTACGGTGCCGCCGAATTCGTGTGAAGGTGGTGTCGGAGTTGGCGCTACGACGTACGGCGTTCCAATCCCCATGCCGGCGTTGCGACAGAATTAGCCGCTACGAAATGGAAGTAGTCCACAGATTACGCAGATTATCTGTGCAATCTGTGGACTACTTTTCAGAGGTCTACACTTCGATCAGAAGTTCAGCTTGAGCGCAAACTGCAGAATACGCGGATCGTAGGTCTGCGTGATCTGTCCAAAGGTAGAGCTGTTGATGTTTTGGTTCAAATTACCGAGGAAGAAGTTCGTCTTGTTGAAGATATTGAACGCTTCCATGCGGAATTCGACGTTGACTGTTTCGTTGATTGGGGTTCGTTTGATGAATCCCATGTCAAGGTTCCAGAGTCCAGGGCCACTGACCGGAGTCAACTGCAAGTTGCCCACGGTGCCAGGTCCCGGATTAGCGAGGAACCCATTCTGATTACGCAATGGTGAAGTGTCATTACGCAGCGCTTGAATCAATTCCGGACTGAACATCAGCGGCTGCCCGGTTGTCGGATCGAAGAACAGGCCGGTTAGGTTCTGCAACTCTTCAATCGTCAAACCCGTGCTCGCCGTGTTGATGCCGGAACGGCCGGTACGGTTTAGCGTACCACGCGCCGAGATGAAGGAGATCGGACGGCCTGACTGCGCGACAAAAATGCCGGTCAGTTTCATGCCGCCAAATACCTTGCTCATAACACCACTGTTAGCCCAGCGCTGACCAGGACCAAACGGCAGCTCGTAGCCGGCATTGGCTTTGAAGATGTGCGTGATGTCGTTAGCACCACGACGCTTCTCGACGACATTGCCAAGCGTGAGATCGAGCAGACCGGAGAAGTTGGTTTGTCCACCTTCGAAGTCGGTCAGGTTCTTGCTCCAGGTGTAGTTTGCCTGGAAGTCGAAGCCGTGCTTCAACCGCTGGCGAATTTCTGCCTGGAGTGCGTGGTAGGTTGAAAACGATCCGTTACCGATATAGTCGGCAACGTACGTGTTTGGGTTTGGCAGGAAAGTGCTCAGCAACTGCGTCGAGCCAAAGGCTCCCCCACCAAAATCGGCAAAGAAGAATTCTTTGTTCACGATGAAGAAGTCTAGAGCACGCGCCGGCTCACCCTGGCGCAGCGCCGTCAGGAATGTCGCCTGGTTCAGAGCGAATGCACCGAAGGACGGCAGCACCTGAAGCGGCATACGGTTCGGGCACTGTGCGGCAGTCGGATTGACGCGTCCATTGGGACAATTGAGCAGGTTGAAGCGTGCGCGCTGGAAGTCGTCGAAGAATCCACCAGCGAAAATGCGCTGCTGGTTGATATCAACTCCGCGCGTTAACTTCGTTCCGCGATTGCCGACATAACGGACTTCCGCCACCATGTCGCCCAACACTTCACGCTGAATGCCGAAGTTCCATTGCTGGACGTACGGCGTAGCCAGGTCGGGATCGATCGTGAAGATCGCAAAACCCGGGTCTGTGGTCGTAAAGATGTCGCGGGCCCGGAACGGGAAAGTCAGCGTGGGCACCGCGATATTCGGGACGCCACCGCCAATGTTGCCGCTCAGGTCATCCAACGTCACGGTGCGAGAGAAACCACCGCGGTTCGCGGCGTTATCAATCGTCGTGATGTTGTTGTCTATTACGTAGGAGATGCCGTAACCGCCACGCACCGAGGTCTTGCCGTCCTTGAAGGGATCCCAGGCAAAGCTGAAGCTCGGAGCGAAGTTGTTCCAGTCGTCCTTGTAAAGTTGGCGTCCGCCGCCGGTAACAGGCTCGATTAGAGAGTTAGTTAACAGCGACTCAAGTCCACCCTGCGGAAGGACTAGCAAGCCATTGACCTCTTTTGGCACGGACACGTATTCCCAGCGCAAACCGAAGTTAAGCGTCAGATTGGGTCGGAAGCGCCAGGTGTCACCCACGTAGGGTCCGACATTCCAGTAACGGTAGTTCTGAAGGCTCGTCTGGTTACGGAGTAATCCCGAACTCGAGTTGGCGGAGTTGAATGTTTCAGCAACCGTTGCGATCGAGCCGGAAAGAGTAGCCAGAATGCTGGTGGCGTTGTTGAAGTCTGTCGTGCCAATGCCACCAGGGAACAGCGAAGTAGCCAGCGGATTGAGTGTGCCGATATCGTTGAAACCGAGTGTGGCAAGCGGAATGGTTCCGCCGGCATTAAATGGATTGAGCTTCACCAGCCGGTAGTTGCCACCGAAGCGGATGAAGTGATCACCCCACGACTTGCCCGCGTTGTCGATGATCTCCCAGTTATCGACGTTGCGGCCCTGCTCGAGGAAGTTCTGTTCCGGGTTACTGAGAATCCCCGGAAACGCTACGCGGAAACCGCGGTCATGTGTAACGTCTGAAAAGAACTTCGATTTCTGGAAGAAGAAACCACCACGAAGCTCGTTGTTGAACGTCGCGGTTGGGGTCCAGTTCCAGGCCGTCGAAAGACGTGTACGCGTCGGACTTTGGCCGCCACCTGGCAGACCCGGGAACGGCTCGCCGATGTCGTTGAACGTGTCGTTCGGGAATACCAGAACGTCACGGCTGAACGACGCGTCGAAGTGGTTTGCTGAGTTGGCGTCGAAGTCAATGCGGAATCCCCATAGATCGTCGTCGCTGCCCGCCGGGCTATTGAATCGGAAGTTCGCGAAGTTGCGCTGGTCGCCGCCGGTAAGATCGTTCGGCAGTGGCGTCAGACCGATCAGTTGTGTTGCAAGCGGATCGCTTGTGAGACCACCGATACCCAGCAGGTTAACGGTGCGAAGTTGTCCCGGCGTGATACCTGCCGGACAAACGTTCGTGCCCGTGTTCGTACAAGTGACGCGATAGGTAAACAAACCACTGCGGGCTGCGGAAGAGAGCACGGTGCGGCTGATTTCAGCATCGGTGCGCTCACGAGTGCCCTCGTAGTAGCCGTAGAAGAACAGCTTGTCTTTGCCGAAAGTCGCTGGACCACCTTCGCCGAAACGAGGCAGCAAGAACGGTCCGCCAATAGAGGCGCCAAACTGGTTACGAATGAGCTTAGCTTTTGGCAATCCGGCTCGGTTGTTGAAGAACGAGTTCGCATCGAACGCATCATTGCGGTGGTAGTCCCACAATTGGCCGTGGTAGTTCGTTGTACCACGTGGCGTGACCAGCTTCACCTGGGCAACGCCCAAACCATCTGACGGTCCGGCGTTCTGAGTCACGAGTGTGAACTCAGCTACACCCGGAACGCTCGGCGCCGCAGCACCGAAGAGAGCGTCTGTGCGAATGAAGTTATCGTTGATGTTGATGCCGTCCCACGTCAGGTTCGAGAAAGTACCGCGCAAGCCGTTGATGGTTGCGCTTCGGTTGCTTGCACTCGCGGCTACACCCGCCTGAAGTCCGGCGAGGTCGAGAGGATTGCGGCCGTTCAACGGCAGGTCATTGATCTGTTGTGTTTGCACGGTCGTCGACAACTCCGCGTTCGTCGTGTTGACGGGAGCTGCCACATCACTGGCGGAGACCGTTACTACTTCTTCGAAGCCTCCCGGCGCGAGCTCGACGTTGACGGTGAACGGGACACCAACGTCGACTTTAATGTCTTTAATTTCTTTTTTACTGAATCCCGTATGTTCTGTGACGAGCCTGTAGACGCCTGGTCTGACGTTGGCGAATATAAACGTGCCTTCGCCACTGCTCGTCGTGGTGAGTTCTGAGTTCGTTGCTGTATCGATGAGTTTTAGAGTCGCACCGGAAACAACAGCGCCCGCCGTGTCTTTGACCACGCCGTTGACCTCAGAACTTGAGCTCTGCGCAAAAGCAACCCCACTCAGGGCAAACACGAGTAGTGCGAGTTGCAATATGCGTAAAGCAAAATTCGATGAAATCGTCATTGCATTACCTCCATGAATACTTCCGCTCGACTCTGAGAACCGTGCGGTGTTTGTCAAAACTTTGTTGAAGTCAGCGTCAGGAAGACAGTCTTATCCCTCAAGTGAGGACGAGCGCCTTACTATGATCTATTTTTTTGGATTATCCCGCTGACTTCTACTTTCGCATACTCAGTAAGACCCGAGCGTGCGCAAGTGATAGGTGCAAAGACCGTGCCCAATACGAAAACGCGTGAAGCCTCCAAAAATTTTTGGGTGATGGGAAGTGAGTTGTTGGGAAATTCGGATCGTTTACAAGTAGATGAATTTTTTTGCAAGTTACGCTGCAACAGAGAGCAAACACGAGGGCGTTCGAGTATACGAAAGAATGAATGGTTGTGTGTTTCCTCTGCGTTCTCTGCGTACCTCTGCGTCCTCTGCGTTTGAGTTGCAATCTCAACGCAGAGAACACTGAGGTACGCAGAGAGCGCAGAGATGTCTAGGAGTCTTTGCAGAAGAATGTAGATACGATCTACTATCTGCTCTCGAACCTGTCCAAGGCGCCCATCTCCCGAAACTTCTTGGCGTTAATAAACTGAGTATGAAGACTAAAATCTTTTCCCTCGTCATCCTCCTGTGCGCGTCGTGGTGTGTGAAAGCCCAGGATCCGAAGCCCACACCAGTTCCACCACAAGCCTCCGGAGGTGGAGCGGCGATGACCGAAGCCACCTTCCGTCTGATCCGATCTGTGGCTGGAACAAAGCTACTTCAGGACAGCGGGCGCTTTGTAATAGAAGACCCGCGCACAGTCTTTTATGCACCAGCCGATAAAGAGATCATCGTCTACTTCACCTGGGAAGGGCCGCCGGGACAACACCACTTCGAAGGTATGTGGAAGAACCCTTCACAGCGAGTGACGATGACTTCCGAGTTTGACTACAAGTCGGAACAAAGAAGGTTCGGAGGATATTTCAAGATGTCGCCGGGCGACGCTCCGGCTGCTGGTCTTTGGACTTTGGAAGCTCGCATCGACGGCGAAACTGCCGGCTCGCACCAGTTCGAAATCGTGGTTGCTCCGCGTCCGGAGAACGTCGGCGCCAAGCCGGCGCGGCGAGCTCTGGGTCCATCTGAGATCTACAACCGCGCGGCGGCTGCAAGTGTGCTCATTGAGAATATCAATGCGAAAGGATTGCGCCGGAATGTTGGCACCGGGTTCTTCATTGGACCAGGACGGCTGCTGACTGCGTTTCAGGTTATCGATGCCGCTGCCAAAGTCCGTGTGGCCGGTCCACAAGGACGCATGATCGAAGTGGTTGACGTTGTCGCATTCAATCGTCGCCAGGACTGGATCATCTTAAAGGTCCCATTGGAAAACATGCCGGCGCTCGAACGAAACACCACCGAAGCTGCCGCAGTTGGTGATCGCATTTACTTCCTCGACGTTCCTGCCGAAGGCAATCGCGTAATCGTCGAGACTTCGCTGATCGGAAAACAGAATCTCGGCCCGGCCGGTGATCGCTTGAACATCGCCGATACGACAAACCCGCGCGCGGTTGGTTCACCGCTGCTTAACGAGTTTGGCGAAGTGGTCGGCCTGGTGGGCGGCACCCTCGTGCCCGGCGCAGCCTTCCTTGAAGATCTCGCTTTCGGCGCTCGGAGTAACTCGCTTGGCATGACCTCGCGTGGCACCCTCGCGGTTCCGATCACCCTCGTTAATGAGGCGACCACTGCCGCAACCACGATCGATGGTCTATTGCGAGACGGACAGTTTATGCCGGCGCTCGTAAGCACGCAGAGTGTGCTGAGTGGAGTGCTGGCCCGCACCGTTAATAAGAAGAGCGATCCACCACAGCCGATCGACGAGAAGATCGAATTCTCACACGCAAGCCCGCAGGGAGTGCTGTTCCTGACCTGGCTGCCGAGAGAAAAACGTAAGGGTTATCCATCGCTACGCGTTTACGATCTTGACAATAAACTCGTCGGCGAGATGCTTAATAAGAAGAAAATAACTGTCGTTCCAAACAAGATCTCCTACTCATTGTGGGAATTGAATCTGGCGCCGTTGTCTCCCGGCATCTACCGCATCGACGTGCTGCTTGATGGCGACTTTGTCTATCGCACGTTCTTCCGCATGGTGGAATGAGAATGTTAGACGACGCCCAAAGAAAGGCAGCCACCACTTACAACGCGGCCTCTGACTTCTACGATCATCCCGCCAATACTTTCTGGAGTCGCTATGGCCGGCGAACTGTCGAGCGACTACGACCAGCTCCGGGTGAGCGTGTGCTCGATGTGTGTTGTGGTAGTGGAGCTTCGGCGATCCCTGCGGCAGAGACTGTTGGTCCAACGGGTTCCGTCGTTGGCGTTGATCTCGCCGAGAATTTGCTCGCGCTCGCACGCAGCAAGGTCGAGCAGCGCGGACTGGCGAATATCGAATTTCGCTCGGGTGACATGACGCAGTTGCCTTTCGACGAGGCTAGTTTCGATGTGGTGGTGTGTGTGTTCGGGATCTTTTTTGTTCCCGACATGGAGGCAGCGTTAGGCGAGCTCAAGCGCGTGTTGTGCGCTGGCGGCAAACTCGCGATCACGACGTGGGGACCACGATTCTTTGAGCCTGCCAGCACAGCGTTCTGGGACTCTGTGCGACGCGTGAGGCCGGATCTTTATAAAGGCTTCAATCCGTGGGATCGGATCTCCGAAGTGGACGACGTGCGCTCAATGCTTACCGCCGCGGGTTTGAACAGTGTCGAAGCTGTCGCCGAATCAGACTCTCAACCAGTCAACTCACCGGAGGACTGGTGGGCCATGATCATGGGCTCCGGCTACCGCGGCACTGTGGCACAACTCGGCCCCGCCGAGCGCGAACGCGTCCGCCTCGAAAACCTCGACTTCATTCGTCGCACCTCCCTCCACTCCCTCGAATCCAACGTCATCTATGCCACCGCCACAAAACATTAACCAACTCTTAATCAGACCGGCGGCCACGGAAGCCACACTTTTTTACAAATGTGCGGTTAAGCCAGGCGCGTACTTGAACACGTGAATCGTATTGGTATCGTATGACTCCGGGATGCCGATTTTACCCATGCTCATGGTCATGATGATGGTGTCACCGGCCATCGCGAGCTCAAGCCTTTCGATCACATTGGCTGCAATCATCTTCGCTTCTTCCGCACTTTTCGGCACGTAATTAATCAGCATGGAATAGACGCCCCAGTAAAGGCTCAACTCCATAAACGCGTCGTAGCTATGCGTGATCGCCACGATCGGCTGTGTTGGTTGATAGCGGGAAATGACTTCCGCGGTGTAACCGCTCGTCGTGTAGACCATTATCAGCCGGGCATTGATATTCGCAGCCCACTCGACAATCGGGTGTCCGATAGCCTGCGTAAACCCATCACCATTGCAATTGAAGACCTCTTCATTGCCAGGCTTCACACAGCTCTCCGCGCGACGTGCAATACTGGCCATCATCGCTACCACCGTAACCGGATCTATGCCCATGGAAGTTTCGCCCGACAGCATCACGACGTCCGCGCCTTCCCGGATCGCATTTGAAACGTCAGTGACTTCGGCCCGAGTCGGAAATCGATTCTTAGTCATGCTCTCGAGCATCTGCGTTGCGACTATGATCGGCTTTCGAGCAGCACGAGCTCTCCTGATCAGTTCGCTCTGCACCTCAGGCACATTGACGATTCCGATCTCCGCGCCCAGATCGCCACGCGCCACCATTATTGCGTCCGAAGCCTCAAGAATCAGGTCAAACTCCTGATAGTTGTTTCTCAGATCTACTGCTTCGACGGTTTCGATTTTTGCAATTACCTTTACGTGTTGCTGGTGGAAGAACCTCAGATTCGCTTTGAGATCGCGAATCTCCGAAGCCGATTTCACGAAAGAGGCACTTACGTAGTCGACTTGACCGTCGCGTGCGATGCCGATGTTCTTGTCAAACAACCACCTGAGATCGTCTATGTCTTTGTTTGTCAGCGCGGACTTCGTGAGCACTGTCCCCGGGAAATTTACTCCCTTGTAGGGGTACAGTCTCCACGCATTTAACGTGCGGCAGAAGATCTCGGTATTAGTAACCTTCTCCACCAGCAACGAAAAGAAGCCATCATCAATAAGCACTTGCTGGCCAACGCGGACGTTGTGAATGAGAAAATCATCCTCGACGTCCAACGAGCAACGTTCAGGGCTCCCAAAGGTTCCGGGTGTAACCCCGAAATTTGGATCAATCGTCAAAACAAACGGCGCGTTTTCATCGATATCCTGAGCTGTCAGATTACCGATGCGAAACTTCGGCCCAGCCAGATCGACAGATACGGCAATGGGCCGGTTGAGCTCCTTTTTGATTTGCTGAACACGATCGAGCAGGAGTTGTATATTCTTTCGGTCATCTTCGTCCTGTACGTGCGCAAGGTTTATCCTGAGCAAATTCATTCCCTTATCGGCCATGGCCAGGAGCAGATCCGTCCGAGGTCTTTCGGGCGTGACTTTCACTTGATTGAAACTGCTCGGCCCGATGGTCGCAAGTATGCCGGTTTTAGGAAAAGCCAGAGAATCAAACATTGGTAAATCAAGTTCTCTGATATCGTCTACAAATGATTGATTGTGAGATTTACGATCGCACATAGACCTCTCCTTCAGTGAGATAGTGGCGCCGGTTTATTTTTCAGATCTCGCGTGTAGCGCAAGTAGTTAAACGATCAAAAGTATGCGCCGCAGGACGTACAAACGATGTCAGGGTCCTGCTCGTCGGCTGAAGGCGTGATAAGAGCTGCTCGTAAAACATCACTAGAGCAATTTGGACAACTCCGATCCTGCCAACCGATGGGGAGTGAAGACGAAAGCAGAATAAAGTCAACGGCATGCTGAGCATTAACAGTCTCTAATTGCATGTGGGACCTCCAAGAAGGGGCGAACGCAACCCGTGTCGTTCGCGATTCAGACATTAGAACTATTAGTGAAGCACCCACAATCGCTTTTACAGACTGTCGTAATTAGTACACAATAGCTGTCGATTTTTTGCCATCCCTTTGACGGAGATCCCCCCTCATGTCTCTTACCTCCACGCTTGACGAATTAAAAAGGCAGTTGAAGCAGGGCAACTTCGATGACAGTGTCAAAGTGCAAACGGAGAAGCTGTGGGAGTTGGCGCAAGGTTCCGCAGTGCAGGACAAAAATTTCTTTAAGGCTAAATCGATTGTCAGTGAGGTTAGCTTTTACTTTAATGACATCGATCTGGCGCGCACATCAGTAGACGACTTCAGCAACTTCGATGTCGCCGGTTGCCCGGTGGATGATCGAGCGCTTGCCCTCGAGAAGATCAGATGTTACCTCGCACACATCCAGGCAACTTACTATTACAACGATGAATACAAACAAGCGCGCAAAAGGATCGAGCAGTGCCTGCATTTCATCAACACCCGACTCGTCTACAAGCAATTTCGCTGCTCCTCGACGCTTGCCTGGGCCAACTATCAGCTTGGTTGTTGCTTTCGCCAGCTCCTTTTAATGGGGAGGGCCGAAAAAGCCTTTATCCGATCGATCGGTTATCAAAATCAGAGAGCGCGAAATCGTCTGGCCGGTCCACGACAAACGCAGGCGGCGGATTGGAATACTGAAAAGCAACGGCTGCGGAATTACGATGAGATTCTCTTTTGTAATCGACGCATTGCGATCGTTCTTGGCCTCGGCCTCGGATTTTGCGACCTGACACGCGGCCATTTATCAGCGGCACGGGAAAAACTTATGATCGCAAGAGCTCTTATCGCCCCCTGCAACGACCGTTTGAATGATGCCTACCTTGCTCTTCTACTGGGAAATGTGCAGCGATGTTTGGCAGGAAGTGATGCTGAGAAGTTAGAGCAGGCCCGGAAGAAGGTTACAGTCGCGTGGAATGACTTTCAAAGCCTGGGGCACAAACGCTACTCGGCGCGTGCGACTTACGAGCTCGCCTTAATACGTTTCGCACTCGCCAATAATTCTACTGATGCTGACTTTGAGGAAAACCTGGCCGAAGCGACCAGAAAGGCTGATGAGGTATTTCGCGTTTCGGACGTGTTCAAGAATAACAGGTGGAAATCTCACGCCCTCATCGTTAAGAGTCGCATCGCACGAAAACTTTCTAACTTCGAGGATGCAGTAAAGTTTGCCGATAGCGCATTGGACCACGCGCGCGATCAGACGCTCTGTAAGATCGATGCTCGTATTGCTCTCGCCGAGGCAAAGATCTCGTGGGTCAAGTCAGACATTGAGAATAGTCTCCTACCGGAATGGGACGACCATCGATTAAGCAATGCGCGGGAACATCTCTACACCGCACTGCAACTGCTGGTGAAACAGCAGAGTGAAACGTCAACCGACAGTCAGAACGAGAAAATTGAAACGATCTGCCAGCTTCACATGGCGCGCAGTTTCGTGCTGGAGGGCAATTACGTACAAGCCTCCGCTGCCCTGCAAAAGATCAAGGACATCACCTCTATCGAGCACACGTGGATCATCGAGTTCTGGCGTCAGGTCAAAGCCGATGCAGCCCAGCTTAATAAACAATTCACGATCGATTGGGATTCGGACGTACTCGATTATGAAAGATTAACGAGTGAGCTTAGTTCGCTTTTGTTAACCGTGGCCCGGCAAAAGCATCCCTCAAACCAAAGCGCGCGGGCATATTTTCTCAATCTGGAAAGACATCGGCTGATTTACCTCGAGAAGTCCCTCGACAAGACTCGGTGACCGGAAAGGAGTCTAGACCAACACCCGCAACCTTTTCGCGCCGGACGCGCATCCGAGACACGGCCAATCCGAGCGCTCTCCCGCTTGCAAAAGCATTCGAGTCTTGCTAAACCTCGTCAACGGAATGCCCCCAATACGGGAGAAGTATCATGAAGAAAACATTTCGACTTCTGCTCTCCACTTTGCTGCTGGTTTCAATCTCCACGCCTCTGCTCGCCGATACCATTCGTCTTAAAGACGGCAGTGTTATTCGGGGTCAGGTGATCGGTTTTAAGGACCAGCAATTCACTATCTTGATCGGTGGAAACGCAAGAGGCAGACGCGGGCAAACCACCGTTTACGTCGAGGACGTCGAATCGATCGAGTTTGATGGAAACGCCGGTAATCCCGGCAACACGAGCACTATCGACGACAGCACCGCGCGCAACAATCCGCCGCCGATGTCATCAACGACACGGCCGTCAAATCCAGCCAGCCAGCCTGACAACGATCGAGTCGACACAACCCCTGTCTCGAACCCGGCAACTCCGACTTTCTTTACGATCAAAGTCGGCGTCAGGGCNGATAACGCGAACAACGGCTGGACGAACAGCGGTCTCGTNGTGCGCAAAGGTCAGCGACTGCGGATCAGTGCCTCGGGCCGTGTTTCCCTNGGCCGCGGACGCTTTTCNACGCCAGGCGGATTGACCAACATCCTCGACCAGGACAAGCTGATGCGCAATGAAGCCACGGGGGCGCTTATCGCCGTAATCGGCGACGATAACGACGACTTCATCCTCATCGGCCCGCGACGAGAATTCGTGGCGCAACGGGATGGAGTGCTGTTCCTTGGTGTCAATGAAGGCGATTTGACGGATAATACCGGCAGCTACGATATCGTAATCGAAGCAGAAGCCAGCGGCCGCTAAGGTTAATAGTCGCGGCAAACGCGCTTTGACGCGGCCGCATCAGACCGTTCTAGCCTCGTAGACGGATCGTGACTGTAAGCCTGCCCGGCAGGC
>Ga0065705_10104461_pt1 | contig 15041 bp, 16 predicted proteins | sample SwibulcommuniRL2_FD_59092 | JGI IMG/M metagenome (GOLD analysis project Ga0065705, IMG submission 59092) | Bulk soil microbial communities from switchgrass field near Rose Lake, East Lansing, Michigan, USA - RL2 Bulk Soil v2 (version 2) | ecosystem: Environmental > Terrestrial > Soil >...
TGGCGCAGTTCCTGGCCGAAGCCGCATTGCTTGCCACAGGTGGCGTCATCGGTGGCTTGATCATCGGCGGTGCCCTGGTTGCCTACTTCACTGTGTATGGAATTTATATCGGCGATTATGGCATCACAGGCGTACTCTTCGAAGACCACATCTATGCTCACCTCACCCTGCAAAATACCGTAAACCTTGCGGTCCTTACCTACATTATTACCCTCGTTGCTTCACTTTACCCGGCCAGGCTCGCCGCCCGACTGGAACCCGTCGAAGCATTACATGGACTAGGAGACTGAAATGGAAGTTACAAAAGTTAACAATGCCACGCGCGTATTCAAAATCGGCGAAGTGGAGACCAAAGCCCTGCGTGGCGTAAACTTATCGATCGAAGATGGTGAGTTCACCGCTCTCGTCGGACCATCGGGTTCAGGCAAGACAACCTTACTGCAACTCATCGGTTTGCTCGACAAGCCAACGACTGGCAACGTGTCTATCAACGGGAAGGACGCGACGAACCTTAACCGTAACCAGCGAGCGGATCTGCGCAAGAACGCCATCGGATTTGTGTTCCAGTTCTTCGCTCTCATTCCAACCTTGACAGCCTATGAAAACGTCGAGATGCCGCTCCTTTTGAGTGGGGTGAAAGCCGCCGACCGCAAGAAACGCGTCAATGAGATGCTGGATGCGGTGGGCCTGGCCGACCGCGCTCATCACCGTCCCGATCAGCTCTCCGGTGGACAACAACAGCGCGTCGCCGTTGCCCGCGCCCTTGCGACCAACCCCAAACTGATCCTTGCCGATGAGCCGACCGCCAACCTCGACACCGAGAATGGCAAACAGGTCATGGACATTATGAAGAAACTCAACAAAGAGACGGGTGTCACATTTGTCTTTGCTATGCATGATCCTCGGGTGATCGGCTATGCCGATCGTGTCGTGACCCTTCAGGACGGCGTGATCACGAAGGACAGCAAATCCAACGGAAAGTCATAGAGAAAGAATGAAAAACGTATATTTCACCGCCATAGTGATTATGGCGCTGACACTCTCTGCCTGCGCCTCAGCAGGAACACCGACCGCGCTACCGACCGTATCCCTGGACGGAGGTTCCTCGCCGACGAACGCACAATCGAGTGACTCAGGCTCGGTGACGGCCTCCGCAGTCATTGTGCCTGTTCAACAGGCAGAGCTATCGTTCGCGAATGTAGGCCGCGTCAAAGCTGTGAATGTGAAAGTCGGAGATCAAGTCACGACCGGACAAGTACTGGTTGAGCTGGATACGACTCTGTTGGAAGCAAAAGTCAAAGAGGCGCAGGCGAATCTGGCAGCGGCACAGGTTCAGGTCAACTATTTGAAGCGAATAGGCACAGATCAGCTACACCTTGAATCTGCCCAGGCTGAATCGGATCGCGCCCAGGCGCTCCTCGATTCCGCAAACGCGACACTGGCCGCCCAATCCACTCTGCTCGCTCCGTTCGATGCAACGGTTGCAGCGGTCGACATCTCCCCTGCCGAGACAGTCGTGCCTGGGCGTGTGATCGTAACACTCGGTGATTTTTCCAGGTTGCAGGTTGAAACAAAAGACCTGAGTGAGCGCGATGTACCGCGCGTGCAAGTTGGACAAGCCGCCACGGTATTTATCACGCCTCTGGCTCAGGAGTTTTCCGGCAAGGTGATTGACATTTCTCGTATCTCATCTACTGTGGGCGGGGATGTCGTGTTCAAAGTGACCATTGATCTGGATGAGCAACCCCAGGGCCTGTTATGGGGCATGAGCGCAGATGTAACGATCGAGACCGGAAAAGAAGAATGAAACGATTCTGTCGGTCAGTTTTCAGTGTGATCGTTATGCTCGTGGTTTTGGTGAGCCCGGCGCTCGCCGCATCAAGCCATATCGATTCTGCACAAAAAACTGTAACGGCCTCCTCTGTGATCGTTCCTGCACAAGTGTCGGGATTGGGTTTCCTGATTTCCGGGATTGCCAGGGAAGTTCACGTAAAAGAAGGAGATTCGGTAAAAGCCGGGCAAACGTTGATCGTACTGGATAGCCCTACTCTGGAATTCGCAGTTGCCGGCGCACAGGCTGCCCTTCGTGCCGCACAAGCGCAGGCAGAAATTCGAAGTAACGAGAGCATCAAAAAATACATAATTAATTACGAGACCTTCACGGTCAAGAAACGCAAGTACAGTGTGCCGCATGAAGTGATCGAAATTGCGAATGCAAACGTTCAACGGGCACAAGCTTCCGTTGAAATCGCAGAAGCCAACCTGGCACAGGGCACCCTCACCGCACCGAGCGACGGGACCGTAGCCTCCATCAACGTCATTCCGGGCGAATTTGTCAAATCAGATCAAGCGGTGATCACAATTGCCACATTGGATGCCTTACACGTCGAAACCACGGACCTGAGTGAACGTGAGATTCCGAATGTTCATATTGGTGATGCCGCTAGTGTGTTTATTGAAGCCCTGAACAAAAACATCAGCGGAAAGGTTATCAATATTTCGCCCATTGCCGATACCGTCGGTGGAGATGTCGTGTTCAAAGTGACCATTGATCTGGATGAACAACCCCAGGGTCTGTTATGGGGTATGACCGCCGAAGTTGAAATTCAAAGTGGGGAGTAAATCATGAGAACGAGAATGAAACAATCGTATTGGGCGCAGCTTGTTTGTTCAGGTCTGCTCATGATCATCCTCGTCAACCCGGTGCTCCCAGTGTTTGCTTCTGGTTCCAACCATCCGGATTCTGCACAAAAGACTGTGACTGCCTCTGCCGTGATCGTTCCCGCGCAAACAGCACAATTGGGATTTCTAATTTCCGGGATTGCCAGGGAAGTTCAAGTAAAAGAAGGAGATTCGGTAACGGTAGGTCAGACGTTGATCGTGGTGGACGCTCCTGATTTGGAATTTGCAGTCATCGAAGCCAAGGCTGCTCTTCGTGCCGCGCAAGCGGAGGCAATTGTACAAAGCTATAGACGGGTGAAGAATCAAAGAAATGGCAAAATTTTTTACGACGCAATGCCGGTAGAAGTGAGACAACGCACAGAAGCAAAAGTTCAACAGGCACAAGTGGCGCTGGAAATCGCGCAGATCAATCTTGCCGAGAGTACACTGCAGGCACCTTTTGATGGCACGATAGCCTCTGTCAGTGTCATTCCGGGCGAGTTTGTCGAATCAGATCAGCCAGTGGTCACGCTTGCCACCCTGAATTCCTTACAACTCGAGACAACGGACTTAAGTGAACGGGATATCACAAAAATAAGAATTGGCTCCCCTGCTAAGATTTCCATCGAAGCACTGAATGAAAGCTTCACTGGAAAAGTGATCAGCATTTCGCCGATCGCAGATACTATTGGTGGAGATGTGATCTTCAAGGTCACGATCGCATTCGGCGAACAACCGGAAAATCTTTTATGGGGCATGACTGCAGAAGTGAACATAGGCGAAGAATAAAATACAAGTTACAACGAACTTATGCAGATGCGGATGATTTATAATCATCCGCATCTCTCTTTCTACAAACTTCATGGAGCCCAACTATGTCCCATTCTACAAAGATCACTGTTATCGGCGCAGGTTCTGCATCCTTTGGTGAAAACACCATGTCAGCGATCATGCGCTCGAAACAATTACGCGGTTCGAAGCTCGCGCTGGTTGATAAAAATGCTGATAGCCTCGATATTGTGTGTCGACTTGCCAATCGTCTCAATCGCGAATGGGATGCGCAGTTCACAGTCATATCACACTTGAATCATCAGGATGCATTGCCAGACAGCAACTTCGTTGTCAATGCGATTGAAGTCGGCGCTCGCGAAAACTTATGGCAACAGGATTATGAGATCCCCATCAAGTATGGTGTACGTCAACCCTACGCGGAAAATGGTGGACCCGGCGGCTTCGCGCACGCCGCCCGGAATCTTGGTCCCATCATGCAGATCGTACATGACATGGAACGTGCCTGCCCGGACGCATGGCTCGTTAACTTCACCAATCCAATGATCCGCATTTGCGATGCAGTCAATCGCCACAGCACGATCAAAGCTGTTGGTCTGTGTCATCAGATTTACGTGGGATACACAATGGTTGGTGTTGCGCTCGCAAAAGATTTCGGCATTGAAGTCCCCGAGGGACTCACCGGCATGCACGCCGCGGTGGATCAACATCCATTTCAACATCGTGTGCGCGAACAAGTTGTTCCCCTGATTGATATTCGCGCGGCAGGATTGAATCACTTCACCTGGATCCTTTCCATCCATGACCGACGCACGGGTGAGGATTTGTATCCATTATTCCGCAAACGATTCTTTGAACTGAACCCCGCCTTCGAACCGCTCACGAGGGATGTTTTCTCAGCCTTTGGTTTGTTCCCTGTCCCGGGCGATACGCATCTCTGTGAATACCTTCCATGGCTCAGCGACGCGCAAACAAAGCCATGGGATAAGTACAACATTCGTCTCTATGAATGGGGTGTGAGGGCCGCAGGCCGCGAATTTGAACTTGCGCGTTTGAATGATATGGCAAGTGCAGAAGCCACGATTGCAGGACTGCTCGAGACGGATTCAGAAGGCGCATTGGAGATGATCGAAAATCAGATCTGCGCCACAACCCATTATCATCTTGCTGCGAATCTACGTAACGAGGGACAGATCAGCAACCTGCCTCATGGTTCCGCGGTGGAAACACCTGTCATCGTGGATGGCGCGGGGATTCATCCAATTCATGTGGGTGCGCTGCCCGAAGCGATTGCAGAACTATGTCGGCGAGAGATTACCTCCGCCCAGCTTGGTGTGGACGCCGCCATCGAAGGCAGCCGCGAAAAGGCGCTGCAATGTCTCCTTCTCGATCCCGTGATCACCGACATCGAAACTGCCAGAAAGATCCTGGATGATTATCTGATAAGCTACAAAGAGTACCTTCCCCAGTTTTGGAAATAGAGTTGAAATAGTAGAAGCTTGAATGAAAATCATATCTTTCCCGCCCGATGACGAGAAAATGATCCGGCAAGCCGCGCGGCTCCTGATGGAGGCGTTCCGGGAGCATTGGCCCGAGGCATGGCCCACAGTAGAAGATGGGCTGAAAGAGGTTCAGGAAATGCTCGAAATTGAGCGAATTTGCCGCGCGGCTGTGGACGAAAATGGTGATTTGCAGGGAATTATCGGCGGAATCCCAACCTATGACGGTCATGTCTGGGAACTGCATCCGCTCGCAGTGCAGCCATCCCTGCAGGGACAGGGCATCGGTCGGGCGCTGGTCCAGGATTTCGAGGAGCAGGTCCTCTCGCGGGGCGCGCTGACCATTACCCTGGGTAGCGACGATGAAGATAACATGACATCGCTTTCACAGCTGGATCTCTACGATAACCTTTGGGAGAAAGTGCGGGATATACACAATCTCAAAAACCACCCGTTTGAGTTTTATCAGAAGTTGGGCTATGTGATTACCGGCGTTGTGATCGACGCCAATGGTATAGGCAAACCTGACATTTTGATGTCGAAGAGGGTTTAATAAAAAGGAATCCAACGACTCCCGTTGTTTGGCTGTTCGGAGATAAAGAGTGCAGGAGCATACCGTGAGCTCCTGCACTCCAGCATTTAATGTGTTTCAGTTACTTTTGTGATATTGCGCGGTGTATCCGTGTTATATCCCTTGACTTCGGTCAGATGGCAGGCAAACAGTTGAGCGGGGATAATGCTCACGATCGGTGTGAGCCATTCGGGCATCTGAGGCGGGAGTTGGATCGGCGATTGAGCCAGCATGAGCGCGTCCACATCATCCGAGATGATGACCAGCTCTGCATCCTTTTGCCTCCGCAGACGGGTCAACATTTCCAGCATCGAATCGTGGACCTTGCCGCTGGGTGCAACCGCCAAAACGGGAAATCCACCTTCGACCATCGCAATCGGACCATGCTGAAAGTCTGCGGATGAATAGGGCTCGGCGATCAAATAGGTGAGTTCCTTCAATTTCAACGCCCATTCAAATGCAGTCGCATAATTGAATCCACGCCCCAGCACAACACATTGACTCATGTATCGATAGCGCTGGGTCATTTGCGCAATATGCTCATCCAGCGCAAGAGTCTGCTCCGCCCATTTCGAAACGGAGGCAAGTTCATTCCAGCGTTCATTGGAATTGCTCAATGCTGCAGAGATCATCGCTACAGACAGTAGCTCCGCCGTATAGGTCTTCGTCGCAGCAACTGCTTTTTCAGGACCAGCCTGAATGTCAAGCACAAAATCCGCAGCGTTGGCGAGAGGAGAATCAGGAATGTTGGTGATCGCGATCGTCAGGCAGTTTTGACGATGGCCCTCTTCAAGCACGCTGACAATGTCCGGCGACTGACCGGATTGCGATACGCCGACCACCAATGCATCCTTCAAACGTGGCGGGCTTTGATAGTATGTAAATAGCGATGGCGTTGCCAATGCAAGGGGAAGTCCATTATGTGCGCCCCACAAGTAATTTGCGTAACGTCCTGCATTGTCCGATGTTCCGCGTGCAGCAAGAAACGCGTATTGCACATTGCGCGATTGAATTGCCTCTGCAATTTCAAGAACAGTTTGTTTTTGATTCTTAAGCAGGGATTCAAGTCGTTCAGGTTGTTCGAAGATTTCAGAATGTAGTGTCATAGGTTCCTCGGATTCGATTCTACCGCTTGTCTCACACATGTGGAATATGTCTACGTAAACTTTTCGCATGGAGTAGATCTGGATTTCAAATTCACGATCATTCATCAAAACATATCTGCATAACAACAAAGCGATTCCCACGTTTACAACAAACGAGCATTGCAACGATTCGACGTTGAACGATTCTTCGATTCAAATATGGCGCAACACATTGCAAAAAAATATTAATTGAATCAACATCACGATTGCTAACAAAATTTTAAACTTATTGATCATCAAAAAACCTTTACATAAACGAATAAATAGATACAATCTGTATAGTTGCATGATAAAAAATGTTTGATTCAAATTAATTTGATACGATGAATCAAATAAAAATAAAAAAATTTAATAGTTCAGCATAATGCAGAAACAACATGCGACTCAATCAAGATCAAACGATATCGATAAGAAATCACCTTGATTGTAAAAGCAGAAAGAAAAGGACTCGAAATGTATCTCTGTGTATTGACAAGCGTACCCGACCCCAATGATGTTCCTTATGATCCATCACCACATATGAACGGGTTCAAATGGAAGCAACATCTGGTAAGTCCAAAGAATGTAGAAAAGCAATTGCGTGATCTGATAAACGAAGGGGTGGATGTATTCTTCAACTTATGTGATGGCACACCCGATGATGCACTTTCAGGAATCGGACTCGTGCAAACGATGGAAAAACTCGGCCTCGCATTTACAGGTGCAGATTCTGATTTCTTCGATCCTTCGCGTCAGGAGATGAAGGCGCATGCCAAGAAATCAAATGTCCCTGCGCCTGCTTGGGTGATGGTGGACCGCATCGAGGATGTGGAGCGTGTTTCGAAGCGTTTGCGCTTCCCTGTTCTCGTCAAGCCGCCGCATGGATATGCCAGTGTTGGCATCACACGCGACTCGCGCTGTGAGAATCTGGAACAGCTTAAAGTACAGAGCGAGAAGGAAATTGAGCAATTTGGACGCGCTCTCCTCGAAGAGTTCATCGAAGGGCGGGAGTTCACCTGTCTGATCGCGGAAAACCCCGATGACCCGAACAATCCCATCACATTCAAGCCTGTAGAATTCATCTTCCCCAAGGGCGAGTCGTTCAAGCATTACAACATGAAATGGGTTGAATACGAACAGATGTCGGTGGCGCCGGTGAAGGACGCCAGGATCGAGAAGGTTTTGCGCGACCAAACCACGCGTGTCTTCAAGTCGATGGATGGTAACGGCTATGCCCGCTGCGACTATCGCATGGCCGTCGATGGAACGATCCACATGCTGGAGATCAATCCAAACTGCGGCATCTTCTACTCCCCTGAGGAGCCGGGGTCAGCGGATTTCTCGTTGATCAACGATCCCGTTTACAACCATCACAAGTTCCTCAAGCTGATCATCCGCTCCGCGCAGAATAGACAGATGAATATGCTGGCGGCTCGAGCGAAGCGCCAGGTCAAGAAACAGCGTGTCGAGCAGATGGCTTACACATAAATTCGGTAATTCGTACTTTGTAATAACGAGCGGACATCTTAATGTCCGCTCGTTATTTATGGGTGGCAAGTATAATGACCGTTATGAGAATGCCGGAACACAATTCACCCGAATATCAGCGATATACCGCGTGACAGCTACATGTACACAATTAAACGATAAACAACGGAGAAGATATGCTCAATAAGAAGGTAGTTTTTATCGGTCCTGGTGTAATGGCGGAAGCCATGATTGCGGGATTGCTGCGAAAGAAACTGGCAAAGAATGAAAATATCGTGGCATCCGGTCCGCGTGAGGAGCGCGGCACAGAGCTGGAAAAGAAATATGGGATCCAAACGACTGTGGACAACGCGGCTGCGATCTCACAGGCAGATGTGGTGGTGCTCTCCGTCAAGCCACAGCGCCTGAGCGAAGTGATGAAGGGGCTTAAGGGTATTCACTCTGACGCGTTGGTGCTCTCCATCGTCGCGGGCGCCTCCATCAAGAAAATCAGCACAGGGTTGAAACATAAATCGGTGGTGCGGTCGATGCCGAATACACCCGGTCAAATTGGGGAAGGCATAACGGTCTGGACAGCCTCGAGAGAAGTCACCGTGGATCAACAGGACAGTGCCCGGGCGATCATCGGCGCTTTGGGAGAGGAAGTTTTCGTTGAAGATGAAAGCTATCTCGACATGGCCACGGCACTGTCGGGCTCCGGTCCTGCCTACGTCTTTCTCTTCACAGAAGCCCTGATCGATGCAGGTGTGCACATGGGATTCCCGCGCCGCATTGCCGAACAATTGGTATTACAGACGATCAAAGGCTCTGCCTCCTTCTATGAACAAGCGGAACGCCACCCTGCGACGTTGCGCAACCAGGTCACGTCTCCGGGCGGGACCTCTGCTGAGGCGCTGTATTATCTCGAGAAGGCTGGATTCCGCACCGCGATCTCGCGCGCCATTTGGGCGGCATATCAACGGTCATTGGAGCTGGGCAAGGAAAAGCCAGGACACTTGCACGAGACAGACGAAGAAGAGAAATGAGTCCACTTGCTTGTCTATTTGGGAGTTAAGAGTAAGGGGACTACTAGAAAGATGAATAGGGTTGCACCACCCAGACTGCTCAGAAGAATGCCTACAACTGCCATTCGCATTATTCTGTTATGATCACGCTGTTTCCTAAATCGTACAAGAGCGATAACGCCTACTATGAAGCCAGGGATGCCAAGGATCAATCCACCCAACATGATCAATAAAGCCAACATACCCAGGGCGAGGAGTATGGCATCCTGACCTCCCGTGTGCCTGCCCCACAGTATGGGCAGGCACGAAACGAAAGCAAATCCAAAGGACAATGTCCCCAGGATCAGGCTTATCGTTGCCAGCCATTTGTTTTTTGTATCAGATTCTGTCTTCATGGTTACCCTCCAGTCGGTAATGGGATAATGGAAGAAGGGGTAATCATGACAGGTGGAGGGGTGGACGAATTAGAAAGAAAAGTATATGCGAGAAGAACACAAACGATTGCAACCCCCAGACCGCCAAGAACAAGACCCAGGATTGCTATTCCTTTCGAACCATTTTCCCCACTTCCCTTCATTATCCTTCGAAGGGCAATCAGTGAAATAGCCGAACCAAAGAAACCAAGAAGCCAACCACCGATCGCCATAAAGAACACTGTAAAGCCAATGGCAAGTGCTTCGAGTCCGTGCTTGTCGATGGTAGTTACAAATGGATAAATAAATCCGGCGGCGATGAATCCCAACGACAGAACCCCCAGCGCACAACCAGTATTTGCCAGCCAGCCAACCCTGCGAACCGGTTGCTTATTCATAGGCGCCTCCTGAAACCGATCAGTGAATAATATTGAAGCATTATTGCACAAACGAGGTCCAAAAAGCAATTAGCAACTCATCTTTCCGTTTATAATTCAGCGGGCAATTACCCGTTACAAATTAAGTATCATTCACCATGTCACTGATCACTGTAAGTTCCCTCTCCAAATCCTTCGGCGCGGAGGACCTTTTCGCGGGCGTCACCTTTTCGGTGGCAAAAGGCGCGCGGTTGGCACTCGTAGGTCCGAACGGGATCGGCAAGACAACTCTGCTGCGCATCATCATCGGGCAGGAAGAACCGTCCGGTGGGACGATCACGCGCGCCAAAAGTCTTCGTATCGGTTATCTCTCTCAGGAAGCGGACTTCGAACTGCAGGGTGTCCTGTGGGACGTGTGCCTCGAGCCATTCTCAGACCTGATCCGCATGCAAGGGGAAGTGGAACGGCTCGAAAGCGAAATGTCCGACCCCATGAAACGGGAGCACTCTGAAGAGTATCTGCGACAGGCATTGGTCCGCTATGGAACCGTGCAGCATGAATTCGAACGGCGCGGCGGCTATGTCTATCAGGTTCGCATTAAGCAGGTTCTCACCGGTCTGGGATTCGATCCCGCTGACTTCCACATGTCGCTCGATCATCTTTCCGGCGGACAGCGTACGCGCGCCCATCTGGCGCGTCTGCTACTTTCCAACCCTGACCTGCTGCTGCTGGATGAGCCGACCAACCATCTCGACATCAAAGCCGTGGAGTGGCTGGAAGGTTATCTAACGCAATGGGAAGGCGCGGCGGTCATCGTTTCGCATGACCGGTATTTCCTCGATCATGCCTGCAACGCGCTGCTGGAAATGGCGATCAGCGGCTCGGAATATTACCGCGGCAATTACAGCATCTATTTGCAGGAGCGCGAGATCCGTTGGAACCATCGCTTCGAGGTTTTTGAAAGCGAGAAGGAAAAACTTCTCAAGGAACTGGAGTACATCAAGAAAAATATTTCGGGACAGAACACGCTCCAGGCAAAGGGCAAACTCAAACGGTTGACGCGCGTGGTACAGGCGATCGAACAGGTTGGAATGGATGCGGTGTCCAGTTCGAATTGGTCACAACTGGATGTGGAAACGACGACCAGCCCCTTCAGCGTGGAGGAAGCCGAACGACGTGTGCGCGGATTGCGAGCTCCTCAACGGGCTACACCAGATCTGCATCTGCATCTCCGTTCGACGAGTCGCTCTGGCGATCTGGTGATCCGCACCAAGAACCTGCAGGTGGGATATCGCGAGGAGAACGGCATTCCCGAAAAATTATTGTTCCGCGCGCCCGACATCGAACTGCGACGTCTTGATTGCGCAGCGTTGATCGGTCCCAACGGCGCGGGGAAATCAACGTTTCTCAAGACGATCCTTGGACAACTCGAACCGCTCGCCGGTGAAGTGACTCTGGGTGCGAGCCTGCAAATCGGATACTTCGCCCAGGCGCACGAGGGACTTAATCCTGAAAGCACAGTCCTGGATGAAATCCTGAACGCCTCGCCCGGCATGCTGCCCTATCAGGGACGTGAGTATCTCGGCAAATATTTGTTCTCCGGTGATGATGCATTCAAACTGGTGTCCATGCTTTCCGGTGGTGAGCGTGGACGTCTGGCACTGGCGAAACTTGCCCTGGAAGATACCAATCTCCTGTTACTGGATGAGCCCACAAATCATCTCGATATCAATTCGCAGGAAATCCTGCAATCTGTCCTGGATTCATACTCTGGAACAATTTTATTGGTCACCCACGACCGTTATTTGATCGATGCACTTGCGACGCAGATCTGGGAGATCGACCCGGACGAATCGAAAATGATCGCATTCAACGGCACGTACTCTCAAATGAAAGAGGAAAGAGAGAAAGAGGCGGCGCGGGCAACAGGGGAACAGGCCGCAGTAGTTTCCGATTCTCGAATATCGAATAACGAGGCTCGACGAGCGAAAAGTAAAGAGACGAAAGAAGAAAGACGCAGGGTAGCTCAATTACAGGAACTCGAAAACAAAATTGCCGAACTCGAAGCAACGCTGTCGAACCTGAGTTCGCAGTTGGAGAGTCCGTTCGTGAGACCCGATGAAGTCCGCAAGATCGGGACGGAGTACGAGCGTGTGCAAAAAGAGATGGACGAGAAGTTGGGCGAGTGGGAGAAGATGCAGGGGTGACGGCGGATGATAGACAATTGGCCACAGTCAGCCGGTCATCCCGATAAGGGAGCCTGACATTGTAAGACATTGGAAGGTAGATATGTTTGTTTCCGGGAGGTGCCGAAATGAAACTTCTTTCAGGCATTTGTTTACCTGTAATACTTCTGTTCTTAAGTAGTTGTGCAAACCAAGCCTCAACGCCGCCGGTGCAGGAAACGCTTACCGTCGATTTCAAAAACGGGAATCAAGGTGCGCTAACGAGCAAATCCTATTCAGGTCCGATTGCCATCCAAGTGGAAGGCGGTGGACAAGCTTCAGGTTTGGAACAGTCTGATGCCTTTTATATCTACACAGATTCCAATGGCAACGATATCCAGCCGTGGCACCCAACAGAGTTTTACAACTGGTCGCTTTGGGTCAATGGTGCACCTGTCGACGCATCGGTTTCCTCCATACCTGCTTACAACGCCAGCCATATATATGTGTTCATTATGGAAGCCCCTGGCGGGCAGCTAAACTTCGCGGTGGGAGACACAGGCATAGACGATAACTCTGGCTCCTATACAATCAGTATTTTGGAATAAAAAGCCTTCTGAGACATTATGAACTCCGAAGGCTCTTCTTACTTTATCCTTATTTGTTCCTTGACCAGCACCAGCTCTTCGGCTACCGCCTGGGTTGTCGCGCGTGGGGGTGCTGCGTCGCCATTGTGGGCCGATATTCATCCCCCGCTATCTCTCCAGTACCGGGCGAAATCCGAGACAGTCAGCCGTGCCGCCTTCATCCCATGAGCCGGGACCCGCATGCCGTGCGGACACTCGGACCCTGTCAACTCCCATGCACCACCCGCCCCCGCGGTCGACATGCCGCTGAGGTTTGCCCGTTTCGGTCTTCGGACCTTGCGGGTCAGTGCTGGGAGAAACCTGATAGTAATCCTTGTCGTACCAGTCGCCGGTCCATTCGAACACATTGCCGGCCATATCGTAGAGTCCATAGCCATTTGCGGGATACTGTGCTATGGCAAGCGAACTGTCGCTGTCATAGTTTGCCTCGTCAGGGGACATGGTATCTCCTTTCGGGAACGCTTTCCCATCCAGTCCGCCGCGTGCTGCATATTCCCATTCGGCCTCCGTCGGAAGTCGCATGGGGACGCCATACTTCTCGGAAAACCAGCGGCAATAAGCTTGGGCATCCTCCCATGTCACACCAACAACTGGGTGGTTTGGACTTTTTGCCTGTGCGTGTCCCGCAGGATAGCTGGTTTCATCCAGGAAGGCCTGCCACTGCGCGAATGTGATCTCCGTGCTGGCCATCCAGAAGGAGCTGATGGTTACTTGGTGCACAGGTTGTGCGTTCGCTGACGCTTCCTGCAAGCTGTCACCCATCTCGAAAGATCCAGCGGGAATCTTAACGAAGGTGATATCCCCAACGATGAGTGTGTCACCCGCTTCGTTGGTGGCTTGGGTAGGAATGCCACGACAAGCATTCGTCAACGTCATCAAAAACATAAAGAATATTGACATGATTATTTTTTTCATGACCTTATCTCTTTTTCCTTTTGTTTACGGCGAAGCGCCAAACATGATAATGTTACTTCGCAACAGCAACCAAAACAAAACCTTCCGATGGAATCCACCGGAAGGTTCTCTATTATCCCATCCTCTTTTACTTAACCAATACCAACTCCTCCAACAGCGCCTTGATCTGATCACGTGGCAGCGTACTTTCAATCGCGTACGTCATGCCATTAGGAGCTTGCATCAGCCCCCCGTTGAACTCTTCGCCTCTCGTGGTGATACTCGGTTGGTTGACGAAATAGAGTACCAATCCACTGGCAGTGGTGTACGTCTCATCTGTCCAGGATGTATCTCCAAGTGGCTTGTCGGTGAAGGTTCGAATGACGAAATAATCACCAGCCTGATTGGTATAACCTGCTTGATAGAAAAATGGTTGATCCGCGGGCTGTTTTGGCAGAACACTGACCTCCAGTGAAAAACCGTCTGGGATCGTCTTGAGCAGATAAGCAGAATCCGTCTTTGCGGCAAGCGCTTTCGCAGGAATGACGTTCGGGGCAAGCGTCTCGAACACACTGTGTTCTCCGTTTGGATCATCAACGATATTGATTCCCTGCAGGTCGCTCAAATCCCAGGCGATATGACTGTCCACAGGCAGGATTTCATCGAACAGGGTTTGCTGACGGCTGATCAATATTTCCTTGCCATCTTTTTCAATGGACGAGCGGCTGCCCATGAGTTCATACGTATGTACATCGAAATAAAGTGTCACCAGACCCGTCGGATCATTCTCAGCGAAGGACTTGACTTCCTGCTGCGAGCGCAGAACATAAACAGTATGCCCGTTGTCCCAGGTTTCCTTGCCTACGAGTTCCACATGCGGATCTTGGCGCATCCTGTCGAACATGCTTTTCGCCTCTGCATCCAGAGCGGCATTTGATCTTCCACTGATGCGATCGGCGAATGTGGTGCCGATCACGCTGGGTCGGTTTTGCGGGTTGCGGTAGACTGTGAGCAGCTCGATCACCTGCCTGGGCACGATTAATAAGATCCAAGCGTGGTCTCCATATTTTTTCTCGATACACTATACTATACACAGCAGAACGGCCGAAAGTTCGGTTGCCAACATGTTATCCGCACAAAAAAGATTAAAATTTCTTGCAGCACTCTCGTTCGGAGAAGGTGTCGTAGCCTTTATCTGGCTGTTGTCGCTCCCGACCAACCGCCAGGTATTCTCAGTCCCTCGTCTTGCAGGTCTTGTTGGCATTGCTTTGGTTCTATCGATCTCATTGGCAGCTTTCATCTTGTTAAGGGCACCAGGGAAGGATCTGCTCAAACTGAGCGAGAAGATAACAAACTTCAGGATCAAACTGCCGTTAGCATTTCTATCCCTGGCAGTATCATTATTTCTT
>Ga0065705_10104462_pt1 | contig 15038 bp, 25 predicted proteins | sample SwibulcommuniRL2_FD_59092 | JGI IMG/M metagenome (GOLD analysis project Ga0065705, IMG submission 59092) | Bulk soil microbial communities from switchgrass field near Rose Lake, East Lansing, Michigan, USA - RL2 Bulk Soil v2 (version 2) | ecosystem: Environmental > Terrestrial > Soil >...
TTAAGGATGGTCAATTGGTTCAGAAAACTACCCTAGCTGAGATTCGAGAACGATTGAAAGCGAGTCTATATGAAGCATTTATCGGAGGAACTCGATAATGAGGCATTAAAAGAGATTATTGAACGCCAAGATTGGAAGAAACTTGTGAATCAGAAATCTCTACCTATTGGTTATTGTTTCTGTGGGTCAAGAACATATCCATCGACTTATGACACACTCACTGGTGAATATCGCTGTCAACTTTGTAAAATGTTTGATGTAAAAGAAAGGGTGAATAAATTCTATGAATAAGCTATTTGGCTTCACGTCAAAGCTACTTAGTTTGCTTTATTTCCCTTCGAATAGGACAAATGAGCTTTTCGCTGTTCTCTCAGTAGATTCAATAGGAAAGTGGCATGTAGTGAGCGCATTTGAGAATATTGATCAAGCAAAGAAAGATTTTAAAATGGGAGATGTTATTGTTCGTTACACGCCCACGGCGCGGATTGAATTGACCTTCACGACAAGCGAGATTAAATAATGTTTGACATGAGACGTTATGCCCAGATACAGGAGCACGGGATTAAGGTTGGTGGAGATATAGTCGGAGATGTAAAGAGATTCTGTGCTGTGCAAGCGTATATGTACTGTACACATAATGAACTTAAAGACCTTATGGGGCATTATTATAATCCATATTTATGTAATATTCCAGATAGACACGAAATTATACAATTAAATGATATGGGCACAGCGAAAGATCGTGAGTGGTTAGTTTCTATTCTTCCCCAATTAGATAAATTTGCGAAACTTAGAAAAGAAAAATTAACTTCTGAGATTAATCGTAAATCGATGGAGGCCGTATGTCCTTAGAAGATGATCTCCGAGAAGATATCGCTAAATTACGAGAAGACTTAGATGTACTGGAAGAAGAGAACGACCGTCTAAATACGGAATTATCCGCTGCCCAAGATGAGATTGATGATTTACTTTATCAAATCACTACTCTGGAAGAGGAACTCCGGGCAATAGACGAGCGTCGAAATGAGTCATAAAATAAAAGTGCGAGAGACTGTCAGCGGGCTTTGTTCATCGTGCTCGCATAGTCAGACAATGAAAACGAAGACAGGACAAACGACAGTTTATTGTAATCAAATGGGGAAAAATATTTTTGAACCACTAGAATCATGTTCCTCTTTTAATGAACGGAATGCGCCTGGATTCTGGGGGATGTGTCAGATAGCATGGATTCTTGACCCCAATCAGAAAGCTGTTGGCCAGATTGGATTTATCAAACCAGGGACTAACGCACATCGGAAACTAGCGAATGAAGCTTATAATTTAGAAGAGTAATCCCCTGGTGGAGAAACTGGTAAACTTAATGGACTTAAAATCCATCCAACTGCGGGTTCGAATCCCGCCCGGGGGACTTGAAAGGTAATTATGGGAAAAATGATTAAGAAAACAACCACAGTAACAGTTGAAGAGTTTGAAGATGCCGTTAGTACCAACCAGACCTTATTAACAATTGTACTAGATGAGTCTGGGTCGATGGGCGTCGTCAGGGAAGCGACGATTGAAGCTTTCAATAATTGTATTCATGATTTAAAGGATAAACATATGGGTGAGGCTGTGAAAGTCACTCTTCAAACATTTGATACTCGTGGCCTGCGGTATCGATTTGAAGGGAAGCCCCTGTCTGAAATGACAGACTTGACTAAGGCTGACTACCAACCTAATGCCGGAACTCCACTCTATGATGCTATCATGGACGGGATTAAGAAGACTGAAAAGATTCGTTCTAGTGAAGGTGTATTCTTCGTAATTCAGACCGACGGCGAGGAGAATTCTAGCCACAAGCATGATCGGGCTGATGTCTTCGCGAAAATAGAAGAGAAGAAAAAAGATGGTTGGGTGTTCATGTTCCTCGGGGCAAATCAAGACGCCTGGGTCGCTGGTGGGGCAATTGGAATCATGGCGGGGAGCACATATTCATATGATAATACCGCATGCGGGACTGCCAGAGCAAGCAGTACGTTGTCAGCTTCTATAGGAAGTTATCACTTCGGGCTTCCTGTTGAGAAAAAACAAATGGTTGATGATATCGCTTCCGTAACTGGGGGAGAGACAGATGTGCGCGGAAAAGACGATTCCGACGACACTACAAGTACCGATAAGTGAAGACCGTTACATCGCGGAACATAATACTATCCTACGAGCAACTATTGGCTCTAAAGCTCACGGACTTAACATTGATGGATATGACGATACCGACGAAATGGGGGTCTGTATACCTCCACCTGAATTTGTCCTTGGACTCAGACTTTTCGAACAATGGACATATCGGACTAAACCTACGGGCGTACGAAGTGGACCAGGAGACTTAGACCTAACAATATATTCTCTGAAGAAATTTGTCGGCCTAGCTGCGCGAGGCAACCCTTCGATACTTACGTTATTATACCTTCCACTAAGTGCTTACACTAGTCGAGGTCCTGGACTTGATCTCGTTCGTAATCGAGATTGGTTTATTTCGAAGGATGCACTCCGGGCTTATCTTGGGTACATGACGGCGCAGAAAGAGCGTTTATTCGGTGAGCGCGGTCAAAAACGAGTTAATCGTCCTGAGTTAGTTGAGAAGTATGGATATGATACAAAGTATGCGATGCACGTTATCCGACTAGGAATGCAGGGTTGTGAGATAGCAGTTGACAGTAAAATAAGTCTCCCAATGCCAGAAGCTCAGCGAGAGGAATGTCTTAAGATTCGAACTGGATTCTACTCTATAGAATATATTGAGGTTGCTTTTAACACTTTCAAAAATATCTTAGAGTTATATCTCAACAAAAATAATTTACCCGATCACGCAGATATGAACAAAATAAACAAATGGCTCGTCAAAGCCCATCAAGATTTTTGGAGTCGAAGTGAGTCAAAAATCGATTAGTCTTAAAAAGATGTTAGAGAAAGAAGAACTTGAAGAAGCTGATGAAGAAATAAAGGAAAAAGACGCTCAAGAGGCTCTGAAGAGAAAAAAGAAATATGCGAAAAATTATCCATATCCTGAACAGACGTAGAGTTTGGTGGTTAATTAGGAGGGTGAATGTATCCGACAATTAGTTCGCCATGGTACGTGATTTACCGCCTGGAGCCAGTCCTCAATGTAATTGGACCTACGGATGGACAAATTTACGAGGTATCGTATTATGTTGCCTCGCAGGAGGGGAGCGATCATATATTTTCTACCAAGAAAATGGAGGCACAAGTATTTGATAATATGATTGCCGCCGCGCGGGTTGCTTCAATTGAGATGGCGGAAATTCGTGCTCTCACGCGGAGAGAGGAGGCCATGGAATTCAATGCCGAAGTATCGAAAGAAACCAATCGTCGTTGACGCTGTTCAATTTACTGATCCTGAGCATCTCCCTGAAGGAGTTTATCTTGATCCAGATTTAGTTTATGGTGTGAGTTGGTTGATTGAAACTCTTGAAGGAACTATGCGAGTGAATTTAAAGGATTGGATTATAACGGGTGTTACTGGCGAGAAGTACGCGTGTAAACCAGAGATATTTAACCAAACTTATGAAAGAACGTGGTCCACTACTTAAATGATTCTAACTCCTGAGGAAATAATTAAGATTCGGGCCGCCATGGAGCCTGAGAGATTCATTCGTCTTATTAAAGATTTAGGGTTTGTACGAATCGGTGCGGGTGCATTCAGAGATGTTTACCGCCAGCCCAAAGGTAAGATTGTAATTAAGTTCGGCGACTCTGATGAAAATCGTGATGAGCATGTAAATTCATTTAAATTCCCAAGTAAATATGTAGCAACAGTATTAGCATCGTCTGATGATGTACTTATTCAAAAATATGTTAAAGGAACGATGTGCGGACGAAAGTGTTGTGAACCGCCGAAGTGTCTATCAGTATTAGATGATTGGCACCAGTATAATCATGTGCACGTTGGAAAGAATAAACGTCCTGTGGTTTTTGATTTAGGGGGAGAAATTTGAAAAGGTATTGCAGGAAACCACAAACGACTGCGCGACCACGGATAGGGGTGGATTTAGATAAGACAATTGCGAGATATGATGGTTGGGTTTCTCGCGACCATATTGGTGAGCCCCTCCCAGGTGCTCGTGAATTTTTGCAAACCCTCGTTGATCAAGGATGGTACATTATCATCTTCTCAGCCCGCGCCGAGGAAGCACAGGACTGCGAGGTAATAAAGAAATGGGTGCGGGATTGGTTTCCTTTCATTCCTGAATCACAGCAAGTAGAAGTTACAAATGTGAAACTTCGTGAATTTGAGTGCTTCGTAGATGATCGAGCGATTCCTTTTTACGGAGATTATCACGAGGCTCTCGTTTATTTGAATCAATATATCTTGGATCATCCTAAACTTCAAGAGGTTATAAAATGAGACGAGCGCCAACAGTGAGTGAAGTGATTGTAATGAGGAATACATTTAAACTAGATCGTTATTTACGACAGCGAGCAGTTAGGTTCATGAGGCGTAAACACGCAGGTTGGGGGAACCGGAGTTTTCGTAAGTTTGTGAATAACGTTTATATCTTTGCGTCGGGAAGATTGATAATTAACGATGTGGCTACTCCGGGGACAATAGTCTGGTGGACAGCACCAACTAAACCAAATGAATTCAGCTTCATCTAAACAACCTACAATCGGAGTGTTTATCGCAACGCCCGGTCGTAGGTCACTTATTCGGACGGTCCACAGCATATTAACCCAACGTCTTATAGACGGAGATGATATTCTTATCGTCGGAGACGGCTTTGATCAGTGGACCGCCGATTATATTAAATCTGTGGGTGCGCCTTTCCGTTACGTGGCTTTCCGAAAGACTCGTGACTGGGGCCACTCACAGTGTAACTTCGGGATGTATAATGTCGGTGGCGATATTATAATTGCCCAGGATGATGATGATATATTTGCACCCAGGGCATTTGAAGTCATTAGAGAGGCCGCGCTTGAATTCCCCGACCGGCCTATTATGGCGAGAGTAAAGACACCATTCCTCGGGGTCCTCTGGACACAACCGCTGACACCGCCCTTTGACGGCCACTGTCTTATATCACCTAATAATAAACATAAATTAGGTTACTGGTCAGCAGATTATGCTGGTGATCAGACCTACATCAAGTCAACTCTTGAGCAATATAATAATATAGGATGGTTAGATAAAGTGGTCGCAATCACTCGTCCGACTTGGAAACTGTGGTCTAAACCTGTAAAGACATACGATGAAGCTGAAGTTGTCCGGAAGATTCGTAACTCTGGACGGGAATTTATGACCAAGGAGAGGAATGAAATTACAGCTAAAGAACAAGAAGATTGGTGGACGCACCTTGATGGCAATAGCAATTGGATATGGTTATTCTTTGACGAAGATTGGAAAGTTATTGGATATGTATACCTTCGTAAGGGAGATAAGACTTATGCATCTTACTGCCTCATCCCAAAAGCCAGAGGAAAGGGATATGGGAAGGAACTCGTTGAGTTCTCACAGTGGGCGGCACAAGAGGAATTGGTAATTGAGGTCCTTGAATCGAATGATCGTGCTATTAAATTGTATCGTAAAATGGGATTCAAAGAACATTGGACCCGTGATGGAATAATGGAGATGTACTCAGAGTGGCCCCCGAGTACACCAAATTCGGAAGGACCAGTGATCAATCGTGATAAAATTATTTAATGTGAATATGTCTCCCGATGTTGGAGAGCATGTTTCGAAGATTTTGCAGTCTGGGTATATTGGTGAAGGCGGGACTGTCCAGCAATTTGAGGCATTACTCAAGGAAAAATTAAGAACTGATGCGACCCCCATATCTACTAATTCTTGTACTTCTGCTATTTATCTTAGTTTATTGGCCTTGGGTATTGGCCCTGGGGATGAGGTTATCACAACACCAATGACTTGCACGGCGACTAATTCGCCGATTGTGTTACTCGGGGCGAGACCAGTCTGGGCTGATGTTAGCACTGTGACAGGGAATATTTTAACAAACATTGGACATCTTATAACTCATCGGACGAAGGCAATCATAGCAGTGGATTGGACAGGTCGGTCTTGTGATTATTACTCCTTGAGGGAATTCAAATTACCAATTATTCAAGATGCCGCCCACGGTCCACTCCTGTCGAATTACACAAATAATTCAACGACTGGTGATTTGGTTTGTTTGAGTTTCGGCGCGATTAAGCACTTGACCTGTGGTGACGGTGGTGCTATAATTGTGAATTCAAATTCAGTTGGAAATGTACTCTCGGATTGGATTAAAGAGGAACTCCGTCTCCTCCGCTGGTATGGACTTGATCGAACCTCCTCTTCAGATTTCCGCTGCGCTCAGGATATTCGATATGTAGGGGGGAAATTCCATATGAATAATATTAATGCGGCAATCGGTATTTCGAATCTCCAGCACTTGGAAGATATAGTGGACGGACATAAGAAGAATGCCTTATGGTTGCACGGGCATATTGATACGAATAATTCTAGACTCTTTCTAGCTCCTTATGATCCATTTTCAAATTATTGGGTTTTCCCCATTATAGTCTTTGGAGATCGTCGCGACGAGTTCAAAGAGTATTTACTTAAGAATGGTATTGAGGCAAGCCAGGTTCACGCTCGTAATGATAAACATACTGCCTTTAAATTCCCGGCCCCGAACCGATATGGATTAGAGTTATTTGATAGTCGTCAAATAAACATCCCCTGCGGCCCCTGGGTGACACAATTTAACTTAGACTACATGGCAAGGATTATAAACGAATGGAACCCGACGAAAAAATAGATTTTGAAACTCCCGAGATGAAGGAGAAGATTGAGCAACTCAAAGCGAAATTAGATATCCCAGAGGAAGGAGTTGAACGTCAATCATATGAGGAAGAGAAACCGATCAAAGGTTCAGAGATCGACTGGTCCGACTACGAACTTGACTCTAACTATGAACATTTTTACCCAAGAGCTGAGCTTAAAATCATTGACGAAACACCTACGTGGATCGCCCAACTTGACGAGTTTCACACAACCAGCGTCGCTTGGAATGGGAAAGGCGTTAGAGAAGATGGGACTCCTAAAGGGGTCGGAGAATATATTACTTGGATGGTCAATGGTGTCGGTGGATGGAAGCTTGTGTCTGTACTTCCTAACGGAGTCGGACTCGCCGCGCTCATCTTTCAGCGGAAAGTATCTGTGTCTCTCCCCGACCCGAAACTTATCGACACAGAAAAACCAATCGTAGAACCACCGAAAGATGAAGAACTCAAGGAAATTGAAGACAAGGCCCTTAACTGGATGGTTGAGAGAATTGAAGGCGCTGACTTCGAGACTCCAGAAACGACTTAAATGTATAAAACAAGTATATCTGAAATCCAAGATTTCATGAGATGCCGTTTCCGTTGGTGGTGCAAATATGTCCATAATCAAGTGCCCCGCGAGGAATCGCCAGCCCTTAAGCTCGGTAGTTTCATTCATGAAATATTCGAAACACAAGCTCGACTGAAGAAATCAATGCCAGATGCTATAAGTATAGTCCAACATAATTGGGCATGTCATGCTGCTCACACCACAGATTCTTACGAGCGAGATGCCCGCCTAAAAGCGCTTCAATCGTTGAATGATTTTGGTGAAGCCCTCGAACAGTGGGAAGACGAATACGATTGTGAGACTCTTGAAGTCGAAGAACCATTTGAGTATCAACTTCTCCCTGATGTGATTATTCAGGGTCGTCCAGACCGAGTTGTATTGATGAATGATCGACTCTGGCATGTTCAGAATCGTGGTCTGGCCCCTGGAGTTAATTTTGGTGTCTATCTTGAATTAGCTAAGCGTCATTATCACGAGCACCTTTACGCTCGGGCATTGATGGAAAAGTATCCAGATCATCCTTACGGGGGGACGATATTTAACCTAGTTCGTAAACTTAAATATAGGACAAAGAATGGTGAAGTGAAGAGTCTTTCAGAGATGTTTTTCCAACATCCAATGTCAATCGATCCAGAATCATCTCTTCACAAGAATATCATAGATTCAATTAAATATCATTGTAATGCTATGATTGTGTTACGTAAATCTGATAAACCACCAGCACCTAATGAATTTATGAACGGTGGCCCTTATAATAATTCTCCTGATGTTTATTTCAAGGTCCTCATCGGTGAAATAGAACTTGGAGACTCACGTTATTTCAAACCTAGAGAAGAGAGATATGAAACAGTTACAGTACGTGATAATTGAACAATTTCATTTTAAAGCAACACAGAAGTCTGTCTTCCCTTGGATGGGTGAGATGAAGCGAACTGGTTATCTCATTATGATGAAAGATAAGAAAGGATTCCGTGGTTACGTTAGACGCCAGGATGGTGAGTTACGGAAGTTATACTCGCGGGCGGGAGCTAGGAAAGCGATTCATCGTGAATTGACGGGAGATTATCATGGCTGAATTTTGCCGAAAATGTGCAAAAGAATATGGATTTCCTTATCCTGATTTAACTATCCACAGGCTCAAAGTAAAACCTAATTATGTAATACGAGAACTCTGCGAAGGTTGCGGATGGATATATTTGGAGAATGATGATGGAAAAGAAATTGTCTATAGACCCTCCGAACCTTATGAATATACCGACGATGAAAAGTCTTTGGGGCCTTCTTCCACATCCGACTTCTGATCATGTAGTTAGATTATTCGCTAAGAGAGGAGATGAAAAGATTGGAGATTTTGCCGCCACTCCCGGTGAGCTTAGGCGTTTTGTTAATAGCTGTAATTTGTACAATTGCTATGTTGCTCCTAATCCCACCACGAGTAAAACGGGTTTACGTCATGATTCTTCTGATGTTACTCATTGGAGCTACCTGTTCTTTGATATCGATCCTGTCGAACCCAATGCCGTTCCCACCCTCGCACTAGAGGAGACTCTGAAAATTTTTGGCGGGTGGTGTGGAAGAGATTTGGTAGAGAAATATCGACCTACAATTATTGATTCAGGGCGGGGAGTTCAGGCGTGGCTCCGCACAGACGACTTCGAGTTTCAGGCTGACGATCCAACTCTTTCGAGAAAAGTTGTGCGTAGAATCGTGGGTTATTGGCTTAAGAGATTGTCAGATCGTTTAGGGTTAGCCCACGGCTGTAAGCTCGATACTTCCTGCTCTGATCTTCCTCGCGTTATGAGAATCCCAGGGACAGTGAACATCAAAACAGGCACCGTTACAAAGCTCTTGCACGCTCAGGAGCGCCCGTTTCCCTGGTTAATTCCTTTCCTACATGCTGGATGCCCCCGCGAGGCAACAGAAGAGGTCTACCACGTTCCTTGTCCTGGCTTACCCTGGCAAATGGCGTTTACTAAGCTGACCCCTACAGCGCAAAGATATATTCAAAATGGAAAAGAAGAACCAGGGCGACATTCAGCCGCTTTTCACGTAGCAAAGAGCTTTCAAGAGCTTGGAATTGATCGGAATGAGGCTCGGAAGGCTTTGAGAATCGGCAATGCCCGCCTTGGTCCTTCGAATGAAATGGCAACAAAAGACTTAGAGCACGCATTAGATTCAGCATATGGCTACGACAATTGAGCTTGACAAATGGTAAAAAATGGGGTATACTCATCGTTTACCTCAAAAAGGAGATTTAATGGCAGGATTACACATTCTCAAAGAAGTGTCAGACCGAGATATCAAGGAACGGATACTTATTTACGGGCGGGCTGGTATCGGAAAAACTCGGTTCGCCCTCTCGGTTCCACCCCGCTTCGGTAAGATCGTATATTACGCCGCCGATATGAACGCAGAATTTCTCTCGTCTCTGGCTTCCGCGAAACACAAACGTATTATCGTGGTCAAACCCGATGGTGATGATGCCATCAAGAATTTTACTCAATTTTGTCGTCAAGATTGGAGAAAAATTGATCCAGAAGTACAAACTTTGGTGGTGGACACTTATTCTAAGGTCGCTTTTGACGCCATCCGCTACTCGGCGAACAGCGGTGCGGTCACGGCAGAGAAGCATTACGTAGTGGGTGATCCAAATAATGGTGGACAAACAATTCCGAATAGAGGGGATTACCTGGGAATCGAATCGTTGTCTAAGGGTTTCCTTGACATGCTTTTTAACTTTCAATCTCACAACAATATTATATTTATTCATCATGAAGATATTAAACTCGTGGACGGTATCACCGCTGTTGGTGGACCTTCTCACCCTGGGCGGCATATGCTTGAATATCTTCCTGCTCAATTTAACACTGTTATTCGTCTTATTAGGGATAGTATCGTGGTTCCGGGAGCGTCAGCACCCGAAGATGTAGTTATCGCGATTGGTGAGAATGATGGTAAATTTATAGCAAAGATGCGAACTCGTGATGAGGAAAATGAGAATCCTCTTGCGAGAGTTACACTCGACAGAAACCCCGAGAATTACTGGAAACTTTACGACGCAATTTATACAAAGGAACCTGTTCATGCCTAACGAAAATCTCCCGATGCCTGATTTTATTGATATTGACCCCGAAGCCCAGGCGGCTGCTGCGGCGGCAATGAGTTTCGGTAAAACTCTGACTCCTCCACCTGACGCCGTTGTTTCATCAAGTGATGGAAAACTTTATAAACGGTGGACCGAAGCCGCAGTCATTGAAGATGCTTGGAAAGAACCCGCGAATAATGGTTGTGTGGTAGCTGTGGTCCAGGCAAAAATACGATCAGGATACCCTAATGAACATAATCGCGTTTGGGCGAGACACCTGCTCCATTTTGGAGCCATGGCTGGTCAAGAAGTACCGAACAAGGATTATAAATCGATGAATTATCGTTCAATAAATGCGATAACTACTCTTATTCAAGCAACTGGTTTCAAGGCTGATGCCGGGGGAATTAGTGGGAAGATGCTCAATTTTCTTTTTCCTCCCAAGAATCAACCCGGGGTTAAATCCCCCCTTGTCGGTAAAGCTGTAATGTTGAATCTCTCAGAGTCACCCAACAATGGGAAAAACGCTAAAACCGAACGTCAGACGGGTGTTGATACCTACTTACCTGATGTAGATGTAGTGGAATAAATGGATAATCAAGTCGCGGTGGAGAAGAATAACTCAATGACTCAACTTCTCCATCAAGTGAAACAACTCAATCAGCAGCGAGGAGCCCTCGCGGGGCGATCTTCGGGAACCCCAATGGTTCCTATGTCGGGAGGAGTCCGAGTTATCTCGGCTGAAATGGCCAAACCTCCAGTTCTCCCCGAGGCAGAAAAAGCTGAGTTAGATGCAAGAGCACGGGAAATTGGTATCCTCGCTGATGAAGAAAATGAGTCAGGGCCGGAGATTATTCTTCCTAATCTTGATCTCACCCCTCGACAGACTGCCCGCGAGGCAACGCAGCAGCGTTCTCGACTCATAGATTTCAAGAAGGTTCAAGGAATTGACCTTCACCGAAGTTTAGCCTATGTTGATGGGTTTGAGATTGAAATTCCTCAAGAAGATACTTTACATTTTAAACAATATGTTATGGAATTGGCAGTAGATTATGTCACAAAACAATTAGCGGAGGCTATTGCGGCTTTAAATGACTCCCAAAATGTGCAAGAAATGTCAAACGGTTCTCCCGGAGCGGAAGTTCTTCCTCCGAGCGAGGGACCGACTACAGACTCGAAACCTTTGCAAGAAGTGCGACGTAAAACAAAATCTTCAGTGGGCACAAGAAAACCCCGGAAGACGAAACCAAACAAAAAAGAAGTACGACAACACAGTGAAAGGAGTGGCGAGAACTCTGCGGAATCACCATAAGTATGATCGTGAAGATTCGTTAATTCTCGCTGAACAGATTTGTGATCCTAAATCTATGTGCCAAATTTGTGGCGTCCCTAACTCTTTTATATTTGAAGTTTATCGACAGGGTGGTCCATTTCCTCGGCGAGGGAACCAAAACCGACGACTGACGGTAGATCATATCGTCCCGGGTGGACCGAGCATACTGAAGAATACACGATTACTTTGTTGGGGATGTAATGAAATTCGGGGGGAGAATCGGCGGTCTGATAAACAAGTCTTACAAAAGATTGCTAGATTATACAAATTCCTCTTCTCTGAAGAAAAATTAAGTTGGTTAAATGCAAGCTGACGGACGTAAAGATGCACCACTTCTAATCGTTATGACGAACCAGCAGTCCGATGGGATGATGGCGTGGTTCTGGAAGATGATTGGGAAAGCTGGTATTAAAAAAATAGATTGCCGATTTGTCTATCTGTTAGATGAGGTCCCCACAGCACCGGGGGGCAAGCCGACTAAAGAGCAAATTCGCCGGTCTTGGCAACGATTTGTGGATGATATAGAAAATTCATTCCCTCAAGTTGTCATGCCGATGGGGGCTCACGCCCTCTATTACCTCACTGGTATCCGTGAGAATATATTCGACGCCAGGGGTTATATATTAACATCCAAGTATTTTCGTGAAATGGAGTTCGAAGCCTGGGAACAGGTTGGCGTATACAAAACAGGAAATAAGGCACGAAATGTTACGAAAGGTGATCCAAAATATAAGTGGACTAAAAAGACGACACCCGGACTTCTGCGTAAGCATAGTAGTGTTATCATTCCTACTTTTGACTTGGAGTATCATATCCGGAGGCCGGGATTCATTTATACTCCTGCTTTTCGGGAAGATATATTTCGCGTTAAGCGTGCCTTGGATAGCGTCCTTAGTTCAGTTGATCGCGATTTCACTTATTATAGTAGCTTTTCTCGTCTAGAAACGTCCCAAGGTCCAATTCAATTATCAACTACCCCATTAGATAAATTAAATTGGAATAAAGATGTTATCGCTGTCGATATAGAAACTCATGGGATTGATAATGAAGTAATTGATCGGGTGTCGGTGAGTGATGGTGAGATTACAGCTTCGTTAGCATGGTCTTTCGATGCGTGTGAATTCCTCAATTATCTATTCTCTTTGGACAAACCGATCTTCGCTGTCCATAACAGTCCCTTTGATATCCCTCGGTTGCGAGATAACGGTGTGAACATTAGTGATAGGGTGTTAAGAACGCGAATTTTTGACACCATGTTCGGTGCTGTTGTTCTCCAGCCGGACTTATACAAAGGTCTTGGGCGTTGTACAACAGTTTATCTTGATTGTGAGCCATGGAAATGGGATTCGCTCATTGAAAAAGACCCAGTATTCTACTCGGCGAAAGATGCATTCATAACGGCTCTCTTAGCCAAACAAGAGATTCGTGTGATGAAATCTCTCGGAGTTTGGGACTTATTTATGGGAGGTCCCCTCGGGGCAGGAGTTATGGCCTCGATCCCTGAGTTGACGGACATGACGAGGCGGGGGATTAAGACTGATAATGACTATGCTAAGTGGTGGGTTCCGAAACTTGAGCGGCACCAACTTAAGCTTGAGCGATTGTGGTCTAAGCAGTTCTCAGATGTTAATCCTCATTCAACGAAAGATTTAAAACGATTATTCTACACTGAGTGGGGTCTACCTGTTCAGTACACAGAGAACAAGCAAAAGAAACGGACGATCTCCACGGATGAACTAGCATGTGTCCATTTGAAGTTTTACATCAATGAACCTTCCGAAGAGGACATGGGACCTTGGCGATCTGATGTTCGCTGTACTCCTCGCGTGTTCGATTTGTTACTTACTCTTCGTGATATTTCTAAAACACTGAGTACCTATGTGAAGCCGGTCGGCGAGGGAACAACGCACTACGTTCACCCTGAGTACATGCCGGTCTCGAAAGATAAAGAGAATGTTTCTGCCGGTAAGATCATGTCCAGTAAAGGTAATACCGCAACTGGCAGATTGGCGACATTTGGCATCAACATCGGCAATCAACCGAAGAAAATTCGTAAATTATATATCCCTGACTCTGATCACCATTGTTTTATTGAGGGTGACTGGAAGGCCGCAGAACTTGTAGCTATTGCTTTTGGGGCTGGCGATGATCGGTTAATTGAAGACCTGAAGTCAGATATTCACTTACGCAATGCTAATCGATTTGGCATCACCCGAGATGTTTCAAAGAACGTTATATACGCTTCGCAGTACCTCGCGGGACCGTCGAAGGTGAGTAAAATGATTCTCGAACAGGAGCATATGTACGTTCCTGTTATTGAATGCAAGCGCATCATGGACGGACTCAAGGAATATTATTGGAAGACTACAGCTTTCAAAAACTATCTAATTAATCAATGTGAAACCAAAAAATATATTCAAAACCCGTTTGGTCGAATCAGGTGCTTTCATGACGGTCGCGCTCCTGCTGCTGTGGATTTTTACCCACAGTCTGTGGTCGCTGATTGCCTGTGGTGTGTACTTTGGCCTATTGCTGATAGTGCTCGTGGTCTAGGAGGTCGATTGACAACGACTGTTTACGATAGTATTCTCATCCAAGTTCCAGAAGAGAAGACAACCCAGGCAGCAGATGAGCTAAGAAATATTATGCAAAAAGAATTCCCGAATATCGCACCTGGGTTTTATTTACCAGCAGAAATTAAAATAGGAAAGCCTGGAGAAAGTTGGGGAGCATTAAATGACCACAGAGTTTGAAAAATGTCCACACTGTGACCGCCTCTATCCTGGAACAATAGCACACAATTGTCCAAGTGTGAAACGTCATGTAATAATAAGAAATGAGTATTACTGTAGCAATGAAAATTGCCGAAAACCACTTATAAATACAGACGAAATACGGGACGGGTTGTGTACAGATTGTTTGAATAAAGAAGTCCAGGGTAAGGTGATATTAGGATCGAATTTCAAAGAATCTTGCTCAGACGGAGGTTGCATGCCAGCAGTAGAAGTCGCCCCTCTGCAGACACAAACAGAAACAAGGGTTGCCTCGCGGGGCGGCCTCACTGTCTATTTATCCGGGCCTATGTCTGGTTTGCCAGATTATAATCGAAGCGAATTTCATAAATATGCTGAGGAGTACCGTCGCCGTGGATATCATGTCATTAATCCTGCAGAAGTTGACATTGAAAATAATAGGTCTTATGAATACTATATCCGGAAAACCCTCGGTACTTTTTCTTCTGATGTGAATAT
>Ga0065705_10104463_pt1 | contig 15023 bp, 34 predicted proteins | sample SwibulcommuniRL2_FD_59092 | JGI IMG/M metagenome (GOLD analysis project Ga0065705, IMG submission 59092) | Bulk soil microbial communities from switchgrass field near Rose Lake, East Lansing, Michigan, USA - RL2 Bulk Soil v2 (version 2) | ecosystem: Environmental > Terrestrial > Soil >...
GCCGCCATTCGCAGCTTCTCACCGCATGACCTGCGCCGGACCTTTATCTCACACCTGCTGGATGCCGGCGCCGATATCTCGACTGTCTCGAAGATGGCCGGGCATTCCAATGTCCAGACCACGGCCCGCTATGATAGACGGCCCGAAGATGCAAAACGAAAAGCTGCTGAATTACTACACGTCCCTTATTAGATATTCAATCTCAAAACCCCGTCGCACTCCGCAGGCTCATCGACCTTCACGAAGAAGAGCCTGCGGAGTGTTATTCGTTATGTAACTTTCTCTTCAATCCACGCGGCTCGCACCATGCGCGCCCGGTACAACCGTTTCCATCGTTCGATCACTCGCTGACCATATTGATCAGCCTGGTCCTTTGACTTCAACCGGCGCCTCGAGAATTGTGCGTAACCGCTCATCTCGAATGCGGCGCGGTAGTGATTGCCGTATCGCCGGCTCGGTGTGGCCTGCGCCCAGGTGGTTAGATAGTTCGGGTCGATCATTCACTCAATCCATAAGTCTCAATAACATGATCTCTTCTTTGCCGCTGCAACTCCTTCAAGATGATAGATTGTGCTCCTGCAAAATTGGCTCGGCCTATTTCCTTGCCGACTTCGATCTCGGCGGCGATGTCCAGGTGAAACCATTTCAATGAGCGAGCCTTTACGATAAACATGATGTAATCCTCGAATGTCCTGTTGATGCGCTCCACTCACAGGTAGATCCTGTACGGGTCCGGCAGTGTGGTACTCGTCCACCTCTGCAGCTTCGCCATCTCGATCTTCACCGGCTGCCGTGCGATCAGGGGGATCAGGACATCCTGCCCATCCCCTTGCGGAAACCGTCCAATCGTCCGCTCACCCGATACGGTTGTGGCATGGAACACCTGCCAGGGTTTCCAAACCACAGGCACGCTATCATCGATATCCAGGTAGTCCAACCACAGCCAGGCGCCATCCACTCGCCCGGTAACGACCGCTCCGCCACAGATGCGCGGCTGGTCGAAGGCAGGGAGCGGATCAGTCAGATTCAGCTGGTTGATATAGTCTGCCCTTGGCTGTCCCGGTTCGTCATACCCCGTGCCATTCGTGAATGCCCGGTTGTACGCAAGCAGCGCCCGGTACTTCTGCCCGATCGCCCAGGGGTTGAGACGGACGATAAATCTTTGCCATCGCTCCGCAAGCGGAATATGATGATCAGGCTCAAGCCTGTACACCTCCGGGCTGCCAATACGCCAGGCGGAGCCCATCTCGATGTCATGCTTGACCCGGTACAGTGGCGGCAAGATGTCAGAAACGAAACGACGATCTCCGACAGTGAGGTAGTCGATCATTCCGGCACATATCTCCGAGTCGTGCCGTCCGTGAAATGTGCCGTGATGTAATCGACGATCGGCTCGGGCCCGGGATCGGTCACGTCTCGCAAAGTCAGACACGTGGTACCCAACGACGTGACCGCACACCAGGCATTCATCATGCCGATCGTGCCGTCCACGCGCAGGACCTTGGAGAAAAAGAACCAACCCGAAGCAATATCAACATCCCCGTACACCCGATCACCATGGAACAGATCACCGATATCCCCGTAGCCGGTCCCGGGTCCCTGGCGAATATTCAGCTTCGTGACTATTACTGTGCCTTCCTTCATCGTCTCTCCTGTTGGTGGCTGGGGAGCTTCCCCGCCCAAAATCCTTGCGAGCTTTGCACTGTCGCCGTTGAATAAATCCAGGTCGATGTCAAGGCTCTCCACGCCTGCCTGCCTGCCCACTGCCGGCGTTCCGCTCTGGACCATGATCACATCCGCATCTGTCCATGGAGATGGCGTATTGACATACTGCCAGTTGGGGTGAAATGGGTCCGCAAAGTACGATGCCAGCCATAACGGGAAGCGCTTGAACCAATCCCGCTGCGCAGTTGTGATTGGACCGGCGCACTCTGCGAAATAAGTCTCGTTGGTATAGATCCAGATTTGGTCATTCGGCAAACCAGTCAGGTGCTGCAGCTCCACCAGAAAGTCATACCAGTACCGCCAGCCTATAAATCCAGACTGCTTATCCTCGATGTCAAGGACGCACACCGGCGGCAGATCTGCCTTGATCGCATTGTAAAATGTGCGGGCCTGGTCCTGTGGCGGCTTCGTGTTCACATAGTAGTGATAGACAAAGCGCGGGAGTAAGCCGCGTGAGTTTTCCCAGAACTTTGGAAAGTCATCATCCGGTGCCAGCCCGATCGATGCACGGAAACCCACAAAGCGACCGCCGAACTGCACCATCTTCTCGAAGTCCACCGTGCCCGTGATCACTGGTGAATCCTGGTGGGATGAGATGTCGAAGCCGTAGATGCCCTGATAGCCGATCATTCGCTCTTCCCCTCTGTGCGTATGGCTTTTATCTTCTCCTGGGTATCACTCAGGCCCTTTTCCAGTTTATCCACCCTCTGCTTCTGCACAAGCATATCCTGCAAGTCGTCCAGCCTATCCTTCAGCTCCACCTGTGCTCCGAATGTAAAGTTGGCATGCTGGGTCATGGCGGCAAACATCGCCGTAAGCCGTTCGTTGGCTATGGCGATGCGCTCATTGCCGGCCGTGATGCCGAGTGACATCTGCTCCAGCGCCACAACCATGCGATCTTCAAGCTTCAATCGTCGCTCCGCTTCGCGATCGTCCCGTTCGATCTGGGACTTGAGCAGGATAGCACGCGATTCCCGCTCCGCCTGGTCGCGTGCCTGTCTCTCGTCTCGGGCGGCTTTCCCTTCTTCTTCCCGTTCCTTGATCTTCTGCGGGTAATAGCGTGTGGCGACAAACCGGAACGCTTCGCGCAGTGTCCAGACGATCACGAAGGCGATCCAGCCGTACTTTTCGAGAATGGTCCCGAGGTCCATGTGGATAATGAATTAGGCGGACATCTCTGCCCGCCCATGTCATTAGCTCCGAAAACCTTTGACGCCCCGCTTCGCCAGGAGATGAAACCCATACAACGTGACGATCACAGCCACAAGCAGCTGCATGACGATTGCCACAACGTTGTCCCACATCGCCGGGATCTTATCCAGTATTCCCGCCTGCAGGAACTGCACGACCACGCCGGCCAGCCAGGCAGAGATCGCCATCTTGTAATTCTCTGCATGGAGATATTCCAGGAGCTTCGCCACAAGCGGGATCTCAGCTGCCTTCGCAAACAGGATGCCGACAAGCAGGGTCGCTGCGATCGTGACCCAGTTTGCCAAAGCAGGATCGAGTTGAACGAATGCTCCTGCCACGGGAGCACATGCCGAGAGAACAACACCAAGCACCAGGATCGAGAACAGATTACGGAACTTCATAGGGACTCCTTTTGGGTAACAAAAAAGCGGATGTGCAAAACTTGAATCTCTTCAAGTCCTACACGTCCGCAAGCGTCCGTTTTATGGCAAATCCGCAAGCGGACCGCCACACAAATTGTTATTTCATTCTATCACGCTTCAGTCGTCATCCATGTTCGTCTTGAACGTTGAAGCCGCGGCAGCCTTTGAACGAAGCTCGGCTGTCAGGAAACTATCGATTCGTTGCGCCATCTTCAATAGTTTTGCAACTGCCTCAGGACTCAAGCCGACGGCGTTGAGCGCGGCGCGCGTGTTTTTGTCGATCTTCTCTGAGATCGTATCCCTCTTTTTCGGTTGGTTATCTTCGTTGAATGCCATAGTCTCTAACTCGCTTTTCATGATGTTATCCTGGGAGTGGCGGAAACTTTGTGAGGTAGTAAATTGACATCCAGCAAATGAATGTAACCACAAATACAACAATGGCGATCAGGATCGCGCCGCGCCGGCTGCCGTTGGACATAATTTACTCATAGACGCGCAGGGTAACATACTAGAACAGATTTTCACAGGGTTAGAGCCTTACCAGTTGGTTACAGGTTGTCAAATCGCTTGATCGCATCTTCAAGGTCGGCAAGCGTCAGACCGCGCGGCACAGGTGGTGCAAGCGTTGGTATACCTAGTGCGGACAGGACTAGCTTTCTCTCCTGCTCTGCTACGCTTTCACCTATCTTACGTATGAGCGCATTGTATATGTCTGGGTGCATGACGATGCCCATTCCTTCGACCTTATACGCTCGCGGAGTTCTCTTCACGAACCGCTTCACCTTGTAGATCGGCTTGACATTGTTTGGTCTGCGAACATCTACCACGATCGCGACTGCCCGATAGGTCACTTTTTCCGTGACGCAGTTCTTGTCCACAAATATATTCATCGCCGCAAGTGGCATCATTGAAGTTTGCCAGTTCATACCAGTCCCAACACTTCCCCGTCCTCACGCTTGCATTCCGGGCACTCATAGCGGGAGCCGTCGTCGTAGTCGGTTAGTTCCATGGGGATTTGATGCTCGTCACAGAATGGGACTTCATCGTCCGCTTTGTTGATAATCGTAAAGCCATTCTGACGCAAGAACTTAGCCGCGACAGCGGCATCTTCAATCCCTGCAATGTCAAACGTTTTTCCGTTCTTACTGACTTTCATTTTGCCTCCAGTATTGCAAGAGCGCCATCAATATACTTTTCAGCCAGTCGCAAATCTTCATGAACATAAGCCGCGTCAAAAACAGACCTGGCTTTCTTCAACGCCGTTCGCACTTCTTTGATTTTCTCCTCCTCCTTCAACAGCCGACCTAGCATCGTTTCAAAGTTCTCGCGTCGCTTTTCCACCTCTTCCAGTAAAGCCGAATAAACATTGTTGTCATGATGCAGGGCATCCAATTCAGCCGCCGCATTAGTTGCCATAATGGACAACACTTCATGATCGGCTATATTGTCTGCTAGGTCCGCGATCTGAGATAGCTTCACTATTGCCTTAGAAATCGCACCTGTTGTTTCGGTTCGGTAACTCATAACGCGCCGCCTTCCAAGAAATCAACTTCAACATTTGACAGCGCATCCCCGTACTTATTTATGAAGTTTCTGATTATCGCCTTGTCTGCTAGTTTCGGCTTTGTTCGGAACGCATCGTCGAACGCTTCCATCATGTCGGCATCGTAACTCATCATGAACGGGGCGACTTTGCAAATCTCAATTATTATCTCCTCGTAATCCCTGCCAGCATAGGAAATATCGAATTCCATCTGAGTTGCAGCCACAAGAGTGACATGCAAGGTCTGCTCCTTTTTGTCGTCGTGCGCAATTTCAAATACCAGATGTCTTGCCATCATCTCTCTCCTTCCTTCACCACAACGGGATACCCACCCAGCGCAGTATCCCAGTCTTCGCCGATCAGACCTTCCGCCTGCAATTGCCCGATCACCTTGTGCGCTTCACCTTGCAGCGTGTGATATCGCTGCTGGATGTAGCCGATGGTGATCGCCTGTCTCGTCGGCAGTTTCGCTTTCACGGTTTCGAGTAACTCAGTGTAGATCATCGATGCGCCTTTTATGTTTCGTTCGTATTGCCGCAATTCGCTGCGGGTTGCTTTGAATGGGGTCATTTGATCAACTCATCAAAAACTTTCGGAGCGCAAGCACGTTCTCGGTCTGCTTCTCGGCCCATTCAATCGCTTCGTCAAGGGTTACTTCTCTGCCCCCGCCTACGTCCTTGCCTTTGTGAAATACGGCATACCCACCGCCTACCTCAGCATTACCGCGAACGTATTTGAAGGTAAAGCCTTTGGCTTCTAATGCCGCTCGTCTTTGCTTTCGTTCTGCTCTGTTCATCGTCTCATCTTCCTTTCTTCACCGCCGGGTATTCTCTCCGGCTAGGCTTGTGTCTCACTACAGCGTCGGCGGTTTCGCGTGCCATGGAGCGGATCTGCTTCGATAATGCGGCTTGTGGTTTGCGAGCTGTCATCTTCCGCTTCCGCTTTGGCAGGAACATCTTTGCCCGTGTCTCACGTCCCTTTTCGGTTTGGTCCGTAGGCTCGATCCCCTTTCGCAGAAGCTGCGAGACATACAGGATATTCACGCCCAGGCGGCGGGATAGTTCGCGCTCACTGCCAGCGTCACACAAAGCCTTGATCAGCCGCTTGGGCGTGCATTCGGGAAAATCGTTCCTGTGGGCATTTACGGGCATTTCGCTCATTAGGTCCTGTAGCTCATTTTGCAAAGTCAGGCATGTCTCTAGCCTACGGAATTTGCTGATAATTTGGTTATCAGTCCTTCATAGATCATGTCTACCAAAATCATCATTTCGCAGTACAGCCTAGGTTTTTTGGATTGTCTGACAGACAACCCCTGAACACGTACCCGCGGGGTTTCTGGATCAGGCACCAATCGCCACTGCAAGAGATGATCGTCACCTGCTGCCCTGCGGTCAGGTATTCATCGGTTGACTCGCCGTTGGGAGAAGTGCGGACGTTGACCACCGGCAGCTCTACTTTGGCAGTCCAGGCTTTCGGCGTGACGGTCCTGGTCATGACAATCCGCTTTGTAGCCGTTGGTTCAGGCGTTGCAGTCATGACAGGCTGGGCCACCTGAACCGAGCAAGCGAGTATCGCAACGGTCATGACAAGCAGAAAGTATCTTATTTTGATTGTCATGACCGTCACTCCACGCTCACAACCGGCGCACCGTTGACTGTGAACAACTTGTCATGACCGCCTTTTTTCTCTACCTTTCCCACCTGCATTGAAGGCGGGATCGGAAAAGCGGTCATGACAAAGTTGCCGATGATCTTATTGTCACTCCCCGGCCACAGAGAAAGAATGTCCTGAAGTCTCGCCAACAGGTCCATCACTTCCTCGTCGGTCATGACACTTGTGTCGGGCTTCCCATCTTGCCGCTTCGGTTGGGCACTTGGGTCTAGCGGCTGACATGACTCCAATGTACCGGCGCTTTTTGCGTCCTGGCTTTCCGTTCTTTCTAATCTCTCGTCTGGACTCGTCAACTTCGTAGACATAGTGGTTCCTTCCGTCGCAGTTGAAATAGAAGTGTTTTCCTCGGGTCATGACATCGCCTTGCTGACCGTTTTCCAGTCCTCGCAGCCATGTCATGACCTCATCGGCTATTCCTTCCCCTGTCATGACCGTCATGACATTCTCTTCAACGGTCATGACAGGGGTTGTTTGCGCCGCCTCCGCCGCTTCTTCAGGCGGGACGGCTACTGAAAATTTTGCTTATCCTTTCCGTTCTTGGAGAATGCGACCGGCTCGGGGATGCGCTCGATCACACCATCGCCGTTCAGGTCCTGCCCGCGTTCGGCTTCCAGCTGGCGCAGGGTTTTCTTTGCCCGCCTTGCAGCCATAGCGTCGGCAGCGGTCAGGCGACCCTCTGCAACAGCTTTCTTGTATGCTTCGATCTCGGCGATCTGCAGCTGCTCAGATTCGTCCAGCTCCACAAGCGTCATGCGCAGGGCGTGATCTTCGCGAAGTTTCCGAGCTGTGTTCTCCGTAAGGCGTTTATTCTTGGCTTCCATCGATGACAGGCGGTAGAACATCAACGCCAGAAGATAGAGACCGAAGAGCACCGGGATCGCAGATACAACATAGACCTGGGTGGCGTGCGGGATCTCGCGAAAGTCCGTCAGGAAACCCAGGACCGATGCGCCGATCCGAGCCCCGGCAAATCCACTGCCCAGGATGCTCAGGAACGAGAGCAGGATCATCAGTCCCATGCTGACCGCCTGGGTCAGGTTCCCATCTTCACGGGCGTGAAACTTATTCTTTGCCAGAAGGAAACCGCCTTCGGTCACGGCGATGAAGGAAGCCGCGTACAGAATCGCCACCATCACATGCAAGACATCGGTGTGGAATGTGATCATCGTGGAGCCGTCCGGGTTCGTCACCAGGGCAGGGGCGAGGCCCAGGATCAGCCCGAGAATGCCGGTAAAGACGGCACTGATCGCAGCGAAGATGTAACTGGCTTTATCTGCCTTGAATTCATCCATCCAGGAATGCTTGCGAGCGACCTGCTTGTCGTTATGCTCTTGCAGTGTCTCTGCAAGTGTGGGACGTGACATGATCTCCTTCACCCGCGCATCGATCGCGCTTCGAGTGGTGTCCCATGAGTTCGTACTCTGTTTTTCATTCATGATGTGAAACTCCTATTCGTAACTAATTATTTGATACAATGAAATTCGTCCGTTCTTGCGCTGACTTGAAACTCCTACAGCGCGGGGCGGACATTTACTCCGAGAGCGTTTTCGGCATCACCTCCTCTCGTTCAACGGTCAGGCGTTCGGGGTTTTTGTAGACCGTCATGGTTCCATCTTCAAACCACACAGCGACACACGTTATCCAGTGGCTTATCCGAACGATCTTGCCCTGGTCGGTTACATCGAATCTTTTCAATTCATCCGCACGAATAGTTGTGTTCATTAGTGCATCACACTCGCCACCAGCGACGCGATCGCGCCGATGATGAGCAGGATCAGGAACAGTGCGCAGACGATGCCGGCCGCGCCTGGCGTCCACTCTTCGCCGGTTGAGTCTGTGATGGGCGGGAATTTCTGTTTGGGTTGCATGGTGTCACCTTTGCTACATCACGGCGCCGACGGCTATCACAAAGCCAATAGCTGCAAGCGTATAGAAGATCCAGAATAGAACGGTGAGATGATTACGCATCGCCGTGCCTCTGCCTGTATTCCTCGTTGCGCTGGTTCTGGATTCGGCGCTGCTCGGCGATTGCCTGCCGCATCTCTTCCAGGCTCTGCGTGCGGCTCCAGCTGACGCGGGACTTGTGTCTCGCGTCCGGGGCGGTATCCTTGCGGACCCATGCGCCGTTTACTAATTCATAGTTCGGATTGTCCATTTGTCAGAGTTCCTTCTTGATATAATTTGCTTCGGGCTATCCCGCCTCGGCTTCGTCAGAGTTGCTTCGGCGGGGTAGTCTATTTCTTTCGGAATAGACTGATGCAATCGGGGTGACTGCATGTTTCAGGTGTACCTGTATGCTCAATCTCGATCCCGTAAATCATGGCATAAGCCTCTGCGTAGGAACGCGCTCCGTTGTTGTGAGCGTCGGCAAACTTCTGCGCCTCTTTTTTGCTGTCAAAGGTTTCTTCGTTATAGAGAATGGCGTCGTGATCATCTGTGATTCCATACCAACCCGGCTGTATTTCGCTTTCAATGGTTTTGAACATGGCTATTTCCTTTCTTGAATAACAACGATCAGCACCGGCTCAGTTTCTTCGATCATGCTGATGCGCTTGCCGTCTACCTGTAGAGTGCGCCTGTCCACGAGCTGCACGGTGTAGTGATTGCGCACCGTCTCAGCGTTCACAGTCGCTTTGATGTTGATCGGTTTTGCCTGTCCGCACATCGGACAGATGGGAGCGAGGATGAACGGACGCAAAGCGGAGCGGGTGAGGGTGGTCATTTCTCTACCTTTGCCACTGCAAAATAAATGAGTCTCTCGCCACATGGGCACTCGTAATACTTCTGCCCATCTTCCCGGATCATCTTCTGCGTCGTGACCTGTGAGCAGCCGAAGCAGTACAGCATCCGCGTCTTGGCATTCGGCTCCACAAGAGGAGACAGCAGCGCGCACGGTTCGCGCACTTCGAACGCCAGGGGAGCGACGGGCGGGGCGGTGGTGGTGAGCATTACGAGCCCTTCAAATACGGCCGCAGATCTGGATCGTCATTGCGCACGATCACGCCCTGAGACAGTCTCGAATAGATCCACGTCGGCAGGTCCTGCGGATTCCCGTTCATCGCGATCATCGTCCCGGCTTCTTCGTTCACGCCCAGGCGATACCGGCGGTCAATGATGTCCGTCAGCTGCTCCGCAACCCAATCTGTGACGCGTACCTTGTCGTATTCGTCGATCGCCAGGAACGGCACCCGCCCGAACTTCACGATCCGCGCATAGGCGCTTTCGCTCTTGATCTCTTTCTTCTCGTCGAAGGCATCCCGGATGTGAGAGAGCAGATCGAAGGCTGTGATATAAACCGCTTCCACCCCTGCTTCCACCATGTGATTGACCGTCGCCTGCAGGGCCACGCTCTTGGCGTTGCCTGACGTGCCGTGAATAGTCAGGAAGCCGTATGGCTTTAGCAGGAACCGCTTGCACTCTTCCACCATCACCTTCGTCTGTGGGTGGTTGGATACCTTGATGTCAGACAGTCGCACGGCGCGCTCCGTTTCGGTTAGTCCCGAGAGTCTCTGGAGTCTCGCGGCATCCTCGGCAGCCTTGCACTCACAGCGGATCAGCCTGCCGAAGCGATGATCGTCCATGGCAACATCCAGGCGATAGAAGCCTGTGCCGCCGCAGATGTCACACACGGGCAGATTGTTTGGCTCTTCGTTCTGCAAGTATTTCGGCTCCGAGGGCTGCAAGGGCTGGATCGTATTCATCAGCCGGCTTGTTGTTTCCTGAATTGTTTGTGTTCCGTTTCGCATGGTTCGCTCCGTTCTTCTTTGCGTCTTCGATTTGTTGCTCGCGTGTCTTGGGGTAGCCGTTTGCTTCCCAGCCGATAAGGATCTTGTCCACATACTTTTCGGAACGCGCCCCCTTTTCCTTCGCGATATCCACGGCTTTGAGTATCCATTCGGCTGTGTGCTTTTCCAGCCAGCCATCGACGTACCTTGGAACACTTGTATTCAGGGCACCCATAAGACTCTCAAGGGCTTTGAAGATTTGGGCACCGCTTCTCTCTATCTCATTTGGGTCGTTAATTGGGTCGTTAACGTCAACCTCAGAAGTTGACGGGGTGTCAACGTGATTGGTTGACGGGGTGTCAACAACAGGTTGACGGGGCAGGTCGAATTTCAGGCGATAAAGGCAGGATCTGCGAGCACCGTTTTTGTCGTATCTTGCAGTGACTTCCAGGTATCCGATCCTCCTAAGCGCCACAGTGTCTCTGCCAACGGCCTGCTTGCTTTTTCCAAGGTCGGCTCCAAGAGTCGTGAGGCTTGGGAAGCACCAGCCATCTTCGTCCGCGTACATGCCAAGGGCAGCAAGTGTTCGGAACTGTGAATCCGAAATCCGTTTATCTTTCACAGCGCGAGCCTGGAGAATGGAAAATCTCGCGTTGCTCATTTCGCTCCTCGCAGGTATCCAATAACCTTGCCTAGTGTTTCCGGGTCGAGTGCAAACCAGTCACCGCCCAGATGAAACTTACCAACAAGCATGTGGATGCGTTGCTCGACCTGGTACGAGTCAGATACCGGCGCAGAGTAAACAACCTCGAGATCGAAGGCAAACTTCCGTCTCAGTGTTTTCAATCGCCGCTCAAGATCAGTCGTTTCACCAATCTTGTAAACATTGGAATGGGCGGGCTTCACAACATACACACACCCTGCTTTGGTGCTCTGTAATACTTGGCTCTCTTGCCCAGCTCTGATTATTCTGAATGTTGCCATCACGTCCAGGATCGCCAGGTGCTTGCCGGCAACCTGCTTGATGATCAACTGTTCCACCGGCTTCCCAAGGGCGAGTAAATAATGCAGATGCTCCACCACGAACGCCACACGGACCAGAACCAGGCTATCGAAATAATTGATCGTCGAAGGTAGGAGCCCGGCCTCTACGCCGTAATAAGCAGCGGCGCAGGGCTGAAACCAGGGCGTATGATCGAACATCCAGCTGCGCTCCATGACAACCTTCGATTGAATGACCAGGTGGCAGCGTTGGCAAAGCGGCGGAAGATTCCACCAGGCACAGTTGGCAGGGTTGATGTCGAGATGGTGAACGGTCAGGGTGTAGCCGTTGGCCGGGTCGTGCAACTTGCCACAGCGGACGCACTTCCACTCAGCCGCGTCTTTCACGGCTTTGGCGATCTCTTTCCAGTCGTCAGGGTATTCGCCCGTGCTTTTACGTTTCATAATGATTCCGTTCCTTCGTCGTCACCAAATAATTCCAGCCACGCCGCCGAATGCGTCATCTCGCAGGTGATCGGCACATTCAAGTGGAGCAGGCAGCGAGTTTCACCAAGCATCCCGTCGTCGCTTTCCACGTAATAAAGCTCGGCTTCATCCGGGTCTTTGCAGACGATCTCTTGTCCACAATAGGGCAGGGTGCATGTAAGGCGGATCGGCATGGGCTTCTCATAATCCACAATACTTGTAAATAATTCTCCAAGCCGCACTCCGAGCCGCACTCCAAGCCGCACTCCAAGCCGCACTCTCAGCCGCACTCCGAGCCGCACTCCGAGCCGCACTCCGAGCCGCATTCAAATCTTCCTGTGTGGCTTTTCCGTACGCGAATCGCTCAACGGTATCCATTGCGTCGTCAAGCGTCTTGTCGTCCGGGTGATATTTCTTCCAGATCGGCAGCGATATTTTGCGCACGATTTCCACGGCGGCAAGTCGGCAGTTCTTTTCGTTCCAGCCTTCCACTTTGCGGACAAAGCGCATTTCCTGCGCGACAGTCTTGGTGTCACTCTTGATCTTCTTGCCGCGGATCTCGACGATATACAGATCGTCATTCGCCCACTCGGACAGGTCTTTCTTGAGGCAGACGTGGTAGCCGCTTTCGCACGGCTCAATCTCGTCCACCTTTGGCAGCCATTTTCCGGGCCTGCCGTGCTTGGGGAGGTAGTCGGTGTAATCGAAGGCAGAATACTCGCCTTTATGATTGGACTTCAAGAATTTGTAGTAGGTAGTAGGAGTCATGAGTTTTTCTTTCTGGATAATTCCTTCGCCTGGGCGGTTTCCGGACCGCCCAGGCTCATAAAGCGCATTGGCTAGTTGAAAGACTTCATTGCCGCCAATGCTTCGGCAAAGTCGTTATCAAACGCGGCCAGGTGGGTAAGCCCTTCTTCCTGGGTAAAGCGCAGCTCTTTTGCCTTGGTCCAGTAGTCAGTGGCAAGTTCCTGGTGCTTGAACTCTTCCTTGGGCTCCAGCTTTGCATTTGCCATCTTCACGGTTTTGACGGTGACATTCAGCAGGCGCACGTCAAACTTCTTCACGTTGTTGTTGCTGTTGGTCTTGGCATCGCCCAGGTATTCGATCAGCACAGGAGTGCCGGCCGGGATGGTCTTGAACTGCTCGACCAGACTCGCGCCGCTGTTCAGGAATACGCCTTCCTTGGTCTGGAACACGATCGCCGGGATCTGCTTGCGCTCGCCGTTCTTGGTCGAGGTGATGAAATCCATACCGTTGAACACGGCGCGAACCTTCTGCCCCTTCATCGTGAATTCGTAATACTTCTTATCGATGCTCATGCCGATCTCGGCATTATCCAGATCAGGGAAGTCGCCGGGCATGACGAATGCCATGCCGTGCATTTGTGTTTCAACCAGATCGGCAGGCTGGTCACTTGCTGGGATCATTTGATTGTCCATTTTCGTTTTTCCTTTTGGGTAGTGAGTTGGATAGGGTGGGTGGTTTCAGGTTATGGTATTTGCGCTTGTGCTTACTCCTTCCGTCAGGCTCTTGATCGCCATCCGTGCGCGAATATGGATCACATCGGCTTCGGCGATCTTGTATTCCTCGTCCGTCTTTGCCTCGCGCAACCGCGTCCATGCGGCTTCGAGTTTCGCCGTATCGTCCAGCGGTTGCGATTCGGGATATGTGACCATCTTGCGGTTCAGATAGGTTAGGGTTGGGTCGGTGACGATCATGATGCTCTCTCCACGAATAGGTTGGTCTTGGTCTGGTTGACGATGATCTCCCGCTGCCCACCGAAGGGCTTGCCCTTGACTGCCCGCACATGGACATCCGGCCGCAGGGAGTAGGGCGTGGGGATGGTATGCTCGACGGTGCAGAGGATGCGCTTGCCGTCTGCTGTTTGCACAAGGGCGCAGAGTTGAAGTTTGTTGCTCATGATGTGCCGTTGTCGTTCAATCCAAGAGCATCACGCAGGACAGAAATCAAGTTTTCTTCTGACGTGCTTTGTTCGGCTTTCGCCCGGCACCAGTGATATTCGTACGATGGGTTGACCACTAGCTCGCCAATGTTTTCAGCCGTCCACGCCTTTTCGTATGTGCGAAGTTCTGCGCCGCAGTCCTTGCAAATGTCCTGTCGGATAACCTGCCAGTAGCCGCTTTTGAAGATCCGCAATTTGACTTCCTGCCCTTCATACTCGAATATTGCAAGGTTTCTTTCTTCGATCCGCAGAGGTATCAGACCGGAGGCGGTCAGTGCCTCCATTGTTTCTTGTCGTGCCCTTTCGGTCTCAATTGCTTCGCGCTCCGCAATTTCCACCTGTTGCTTTCGGTAGGCTTCAACGGTATCGGCAATGGAGTGGGTAACTTTTGTTTCGTTCATTTCAATAAGTCCTTTCGTTGTATAATGTGCGGCGGAGATCGCCGCCTGCGGTTTCCAACAACACCGAGCACCACCTTTGCCGAGGTGGTGCTTTATTTATTGCGCCAGTTGTGCGCGCAGTTCGATACTTCGCTTCCAGGCGTCGTACCAGAGTTCGCCACGATCATGAGCAAACGCCATTGCCATGACATCCTCGGCCGCATTCAGACTGATTTCCATCTGGCGACGCACGGATAAGCCGACTGGCGCTTGTGCCTCTGAATATCGTTCTCTAGTTTCGGGGTGTAATAGACTGGGGTGATACATAAATTTCGCCTGATTTCTGCTCCTTGCCGGGAGCCGGGTAGGGGATTAGTTGTGAGTTACTTGTTTGATTTGGGAAATAAACGACGCGCGCCGAGCTTGAAGTAAATGAGCGGGATATTCGATCTTGGATTCGAGCGCCCGGCACGTCTTTTGGAGATGGGAGCAAAAGAGACGATGCCCCTGTACTTCCTGGGGCAAGTACCTGTGTTCGATATGAGTTGTTCGCTGCGTAAAAGTCGTGTGCATTTCTTCTTCCTGTTTGGTTGACAAAATAGCTAAGGTAGAATTGTTTGCCGTTATCCGAGTCGCCCATGGAGGAAAACAATGAACAAGGCTGATTCAAAAACACAAGTCATTCATCACGTTACAGTCATGCACGCCATCGCCACCTTTCTCAAGATCGCTTTGCAGGGGAAAGCCGAACAAACGAAACGCTGGTACTGGTGCAGGTTGTCTCTGCTCGCAAAATTCCTGGGAGAGACACGCGATCTGTATGATGTGATGGAAATGGATCTGATCGACTGGCGGGAGAGCATTGAGCGTCAGGGTCTTTCCGTAGATACCCTGCATGGTTACATTCGGGCTGCGCGTCGCTTATTTCGTTGGCTT
>Ga0065705_10104464_pt1 | contig 15020 bp, 10 predicted proteins | sample SwibulcommuniRL2_FD_59092 | JGI IMG/M metagenome (GOLD analysis project Ga0065705, IMG submission 59092) | Bulk soil microbial communities from switchgrass field near Rose Lake, East Lansing, Michigan, USA - RL2 Bulk Soil v2 (version 2) | ecosystem: Environmental > Terrestrial > Soil >...
GGGCTATATCGAAACCCTCATCTGGTCGGGCATCGGCCGGGCCCGTAGCGGCTGTGCCAGCGCGATCGTGGGCAATCCGGATCAGGTACACGGCAAACTCCAGCGGTACATCGACATGGGAATGCGGGCGTTTATCCTGTCGGGTTATCCCCATCGGCAGGAGTGCGACCTCTTTGCCCGGTATGTCCTTCCCCGATTGCGGACATGTAAACTCGCCGAGGCCCAGGGGCGCGTTGTCCCCGATCCAGTGACCCCGCTGACGACGGCTGTGCGGAAATGAGACCATGAAGCCGCCGCAGCCGCCTGACGATGCGACGCAGCCCTGGTACGCGGGGATTACCAGTTACCAGTGGATCGTGCTGGTGATCGCTTCACTGGGCTGGATATTCGACGTCTTCGAGGGGCAGGTCTTCGTCGCCAGCATGAACGAAGCCATGTCGTCGCTTTTGCCATCTGGCACGTCCTCTGCGGCAATCCAACTCTATAACAACATCGCGCTGGGAGCTTTTCTGGCAGGCGGCGCACTGGGGGGCGTGTTGTTTGGGGCGCTAGGCGACCGCGTCGGCCGGGCGCGAACGATGGTCGTGACCATCGTCATGTACTCGGTCTTCACCTCGCTTACGGCCTTCGCTCAAAGCTGGTGGCAGGTCGTCGTGCTTCGTTTTTTGGTGGCCTTGGGTGTCGGCGGCGAGTGGGCCGTAGCCAGCGCCATGGTGGCCGAAGTTTTTCCGCCGCGAGCGCGGGCGTGGTCCGGGGCGATTTTTCACGGCTCCAGCGTCTTGGGCACGCTCCTGGCCGTCGCCGTGGGAACGTGGATCGTTGCCAATCCCTACCTCGGATGGCGATGGGGCTTTGCGGTGGGCGCCTTTCCGGCACTGTTGACGATCTGGATTCGCTGGCAACTCCACGAACCGGAAACATGGGAGCAAGACCACGCCCAGCGCGCCGCCGACGCGGGCAATGTTTCCTCGCAAAGCAACCAGGCCGGTCGGCTCAGGGACCTCTTTGCTCCGGGCATTGCCTCGCGCACCTGGCTTGGGTTTACGCTGGCGGTCATCGGGCTGGCGACGTTTTGGGGCGTGCATATCTACGGCAAAGACTTCCTGCTGCGCCGCGCCCGCAGCCAGGCCGAAGCGGCGGCCGGTTTGGCAACCGACGCTCCTACCCACGCTCGCCAGTCCGCGTGGAAATCGAACCAAACATCGATCAAGCGGGCTGAGATGTGGGGCATGTTCCTGACGACGACGGGGGGCGGGCTGGGGCTTCTGACGTTCGGCCCAGTCTGCCAGTGGCTTGGCCGGCGCTGGGCATTCGTCGTGTTTCACGCCGGTGGATTTATCATGGGGCTGTTGCTGTTTCAATCGCACGAGCGAATGGGCGACACGGCGCTGGCCGGCCTGCTCCTTTTATTTGGATTCTGGACGCTCGGGATGCACGCCGGCTATGCCATCTACTTCCCCGAGCTCTTTCCCACGCGGCTGCGCAGTCTGGGTGCAGGCTTCTGCTTCAATTTCGCCCGCTTCACGACGGCAGTAATGCTCGTCGTCAATGGCTGGCTTCAGCAGCGGGATGTGTCGTTCGAAACAGCCGGCAGCGCGCTCAGCTTCCTCTTTGTTGTCGGAGCCGCCGTCGCGTGGCTCGGCCCCGAAACCAAAGGGACGACACTGTCATAACCCAATGAACGGATTCAGGGCTTGGCGTTTTTGGCCTTTGCGGCTGCTCGTTGTCCATCTTTCGCCGCGTCATAGTCGGGATTCGCCGTTGGCATTTGCGCCCCGACCTCCTTCCGCCAGGCGCGAAGCTTAGCGAGCAGCTCATCACGCCTCGCAGGCTCGGCAGCGGCCAAATCGCTCTTTTCGCTCACGTCCCGGTTGACGTTGTAGAGTTCGACCTTTCCGTCCTCGTAGAACTCGACGAGCCGATAGTCGCCAGCGCGGATCGCACCATACGGCGTGGCGCCGCCCGGGTGATAGTGCGGGTAATGCCAATACAGGGCGTCGCGCCCGACCCCTCCGCTCTGCTTGAGCACTGGCACAAGGCTCACCCCATCCCAAGCCGGGGTCTTCGCCAGCTCCAACCCGCACAGCTCGACGAGCGTCGGCAAGAGATCGATGCTCATCGCCGGCGCGTCAGTCGTCGAGCCGGCGGCAATCATAGGCGGGTACGAAACGAAAAGCGGCACGCGAACTCCGCCTTCATAGGCCGATCCCTTACCAACCCGCAGCGGCACGTTGGAAGTGCTCGATGCCAGACCGCCGTTGTCGGACGTGAAGATCACAACCGTGTTGTCTCGCAGCTTGAGTTCGTCGAGCGCTGTGACCAGCCGGCCTACTCCATCGTCGAGACTCTCGATCATTGCGGCGTAGACGGGATTCCGGTGCGGCTGGTTGGGCAATCGCGCGGCCTTCTCCCGGTATTTGGCAACCATCTCAGGCTTGGCCTGAAGCGGAGTATGCACGGTGTAGTGCGGCAAATAGAGGAAGAAGGGCCGCTCACGATTCGCCGTGATGAACTTGATCGCCTCGTCGGTCAGCCGATCGGTGAGGTACTCTCCCGGTTTGCCTTCCGCCAGGCCCGGCAGCTTGATGTCGTCGCGCTCGTAGGGAAAGAAGTACGACGGCGGCTGGCCGCGGTGATTGCCGCCGATGTTGAGGTCGAAGCCCTGAGTGGTCGGCCAAGACTCTTCGTTCCCCAAGTGCCACTTGCCGATGTGGCCTGTCGCGTAGCCGTTGGCCTTGAATATCTCCGCCATGGTGAGCGTCTCGTGCGGCAGGAACATCGTCCAGTCCGGAACCTTAAGCTTGGCATACGGTCGCTGGTGCCCGTCGATCCAGTCCGTGATGTGCAATCGGGCGGGGTACATGCCGGTCATGACGGCGGCCCGCGTCGGTGAGCAGACGGTGCAAGCTGAATAGCCGTTCGTAAATCGCATGCCGCTGGCCGCCAGCCGGTCGATGTGCGGCGTCTCGTAGAACTTGCTTCCCTGGCAACCAAGATCGGTCCACCCCATGTCGTCGATCAAGATGAGTACGACATTCGGCCGCCGCTCGGCGCATGGCGTGCGGCTTTCCATGACCACCACGGCCGCGAGCGCCAGCAACACCATCGCAAGCCGATTAGGCAACATCTGTGGGCGGTCAAGACTTGAACAGTGGAATTTTCACAACGCCATAGTTATACAGTCTCCTGACGCACGGCGCTTGCGGAATTCATCACCTTTGCGAGGCAATCATGTTGGCTCCTTCAACTTTGCTGATCGTGGCGCTCTGGGCCGCCGATCATGTCGCTGCCGATTTGGTCCTCCGCGGCGGCACCATCTATGACGGTGGTGAAGGGGCAGCCGCCCAAGGCGATGTCGCGATCAAGGGAGACCGGATCGTGGCCGTCGGGAAGTTCGACGTGGCAGGCAATCCGCGCGACTTTGACGCGAAGGGAATGGTCATCTCCCCCGGTTTCATCGACCTCCATTCGCACAGCGACGATCCAATCCTCGAGCCCAAGACGCGGCAGAACGCGAACTTTCTGACGCAAGGGTGCACGACAGTGGTCACGGGGAATTGCGGCTCGGGACCGGTCGATGTGGCCGCCTACTACCGCAAGATTGACGAGGGCGGGGCCGGGACGAACGTGCTCCACTTGATTCCGCACGGCAGCTTGCGGTCGCAAGTGATGGGGCGAGGCAACCGCCCGCCCAGTCCGGCCGAGCTGGACCAGATGAAGCAGCTGACGGCTCAAGGGATGAAAGACGGCGCATGGGGCATGGCGACCGGCCTGATTTACGTCCCCGGCTCGTTCTCGAAGACCGACGAGTTGGTCGCACTGGCCGCAGTGATCGGCCAAAATGGAGGCATCTACGCCTCGCACATTCGCAACGAAGGGGCAGAGCTGATCGAATCGCTGGAAGAAATCCTGTCGATCGGCAAACAGGGGAAACTGCCCGTCCACGTCTCGCACATCAAGGTTTCGGGCAAAGCCAACTGGGGGCTCGCGCCCGACGCCATCCAGAAGCTCCGCGATGCACGGGCCGGCGGGCAGCAAGTGACGGCCGATCAGTATCCTTATCCGGCCAGCTCGACGTCGCTGGCGGCGATGGTCATTCCCGACGAGCTGCGCGATTGGAAGGTCCTGAGGGCGACGCTCGACGATTCCACCAAGGCGGAGAAAACACGCGGCGAAATTGAACGCAAAATCGGCGGCCGTGACGGGGGCGAAAGCCTGGTGATCGCCAATTTCGCCAGCGAGCGATCGTGGCAGGGGAAGAGTCTGGCGGCCATCGCCACAGAAACCAGTCGCACGCCCTTTGACGTCGTGCTCGACATCATGAGCCGCGGCGGGGCCCAGGTCGTCAGCTTTGGCATGAACGAAGACGAGGTTCGCCTCTTCATGCGCGAGTCGTTCGTCGCCACCGCCAGCGACGGCAGTGCCCAGTCGCTCGATTCCCCCTCCCAGCCGCACCCGCGGTCGTTTGGCTGCTTCCCGCGGAAGATCGGCTACTACGCGATCGAAGGAAAGGTGCTGCCCCTGGGCCAGGCGATTCGCAGCGCTTCGGGCCTGCCGGCCGACATTCTGCATCTACGCGAGCGCGGCTACCTGAAGCCCGGCTATTTCGCGGATGTTGTCGTGTTTGACCCCGCGACGTTTCGCGACAAAGCAACGTTCAAAGAGCCGCTCCAATGGTCCACGGGTGTGAAACTGCTTTTGGTCAACGGACAGGTCGCGGTCGAGGACGGCCAGCCGACCGACAAGCTGGCCGGCCGGGCGATTCGGCACCAATCCTCCAAAGCCCCGAACAGTGGTCGGGGTGAATAGCTGAAAACCGGACATCGAGAAGCGCCGGCCGCAGCCACGGTGCGGCGCGGATTGTCTTAACGCAGAGGCGCGAAGGATCGCAGAGGAGCAAGGAGGCAGGAGAGAGAAGAGAGAGGAGAACGAAGCGGCGGGCACTATGGATTTGGATGGTCGGCAGGGACCATGTATTTCGTACTGTCAACTTCGTACTCAGTACCAAGTGCTGAGTACTTAGTACTGGATTCGTTCCTCCATTCATTTCACTTTCGCACGCTTCCTTCCTCTCTGCGACCTCTGCGCGCCTCCGCGCCTCCGCGTTAAACCACTCCGGTCGCCGCTGGCAGATGATCACGGCCTTGTTTCGTCAGCCCGAGGCGCACTGCCGCTGTCACCTTCCTCCTCCGGATCGCGCTCGACCGGCACCGAGTAGGTCTCCCGCAGCCATCTCCCCAAGTCGATCTGTCGGCACCGCTCGCAGCAGAACGGCATTGCGGGGCTCGCAGCCGGGTCGAATTGCTTCTCGCAAATGGGACAGCGAATCGTCGCCATGGCCCGCTTCACTTCGAGACCTTCTGGTCCAAATGCCCGCTCTTGCCGATCGCCCACAACAGCCGCAGGCCGACCAGCAAGCTGACGCTGCAGCCGAGTAGTCCGAGGATCGAGACATTGTGCAGCCCGAACCACAGCGGCTCCTTCTGCGCAAAGAGCACCGGCGGCACGTCATAACTGAGCATTAGCGACGAACCCACAAAGAGGGCACTCGCCAGCATTCCCAGCACCAGCCGATTGACGCTGGGACCCAGGCCGCGGTGGTCCAGGTGGACGTCGAATTTGCCCGACTGCACCTGCTCTAGAATCTGAATCACGCGTTGCGGCAGCACTTCGGCCAGCTGTTCCAGCTCCATGTATAGCCGCCGCAGCTTGCGGGCCGCCCGGGCCGGCGACAAGCGGCTCAGCAGCATCTTGCGGTGGAACGGCTGCATCACCTCCATCAGGCTGAAATGCGGGCTCAAGAGCTTCGATGTTCCTTCGAGGGTAACCAGCGTCTTGATCAGCATGGCCACCTGGGCGGGCAGCATGATCCGGTGCCGCCGCACGATTTGCGTGATGTCGGTCAGCGCGCCGCCGACGTCGAACTGGTCGAGCGCCTGTGTCGCATAGTGCCCGACAAAATCGGCCACGTCGTTCGACAGGCTGCTCTCGTCGAGCTGCGGCGGCGCCTGGCCGATCCGCTTGATGATCCGCACCAAGAGCGGCACATCGTGCTGAACGATTGCCATCAACATATCTTCGATGTCTTCCCGCATTCGCTCGTCGATGCGGCCCACCATGCCGAAATCCAAGAGGCCAATTACATTGCCAGGCAATAGAACGATGTTCCCCGGATGGGGGTCGGCGTGAAAAAAACCGTGCGTAAAGATCATCTGCATGTAGAGCGACGCGCCGCGGCGGGCAACCTCTTCGCGATCAATACCGGCTGCTTCCAAGAGGCCCGTTTCGGCGACCGGAATCCCCTCGATCATGTCCATCGTCAGCACTCGCGGCGTGGATAGCTCGGTGTGCGCCTTGGGAATGCAGATGGTGGCGTCTTCCTTGAACAGCGACGCAAACTGATGGAGATTCCGCTCTTCGCGGCCGAAATCGAGTTCCCGCCGCAGCGTCCGGCCCATCTCACCCACATTGGCCACTGGCCGGTACGGCTTGAAGTCGGAAATCTGCTCGGCAAGCTGCGCTAATCCCCCAAGGACTTCCAGGTCTTCGTTGACCTTCGTTTCGATGCCGGCGTGCTGAACCTTCACCACGACCCGCTCACCAGTCTTCAATCGCGCCCGATGGACCTGGCCGATCGAGGCGGACGCGATCGGCGTCAGGTCAAACTCGCCGTACAGCTCTTCAAGCGACTGGCCCAATTCCGTCTCGACCACTCTGCGTACGGTTTCGGGCGCATCGACAGGGGCTGACGACTGGAGCTGCTTCAGCTCATTGGCCAGATCCTTACCCACTACGTCCGGTCGCGTACTGAGGAGTTGTCCCAACTTGATGAATGTCGGCCCCAGCTCCGACAGCGTCAGCCGAATCCGGGCTTCGCGTGTCAGGCGGGCGAGCACTTCGCCATCGGGTGCCTTCAGCCGGTCCTTGACGAATTCGATGTTCGTCTGGGCAAGCCAGTCGGCCAGGCCATACTTGCTCAGCACCGAGAGGATTTCGGTCCAGCGCTTGACATTGCGGTAGATCGACGGGATGGAGCGGACTTTGATCATGGAAAGTCGATTCTACACGGGCTGGAAGGTTAGTTGTCAGTTGTCAGTTGCCAGTTGTCAGTCGTCGACTGACCTCGAACCCACTGAGTACTGACTACTGACCACTGACAACCGACCTCTGTTATGCTGGACGCACTCCTCGGAGACTCTCACATGCGTATCTGGCGCGGCTCGCACTACCCTCGCGGGGCGACGTTCGACGGTTCGGGCGTCAATTTCGCCCTCTTCTCGGAACATGCCACGCAGGTCGATCTGTGCCTGTTCGACCAGGCCGAAGATGCCCAGGAAAGCCAGCGGATTCCGCTCCCGGAGTGCACCTATCACGTCTTTCACGGCTATTCACCCGACCTGAAGCCAGGGCAGGTCTATGGCTTCCGCGTTCACGGCCCTTATGAGCCCGAAGCGGGTCATCGCTTCAACCCGCACAAGCTGCTCCTCGATCCCTACGCCAAAGCGATCGCCCGAGATTTGAAATGGGATGACTCGCTATTTGCTTACAAAGTGGGCGGGGGCGGGGCCGACATGGATCTCGACGACCGCGACAGTGCCGCGTTTGCCCCTCTGGCTCAGGTTGTCGATACGGCGTTCACCTGGGGGGACGACCGCCCGCCGAAAACGCCCTGGGAAAAGACGATCATCTATGAGCTGCACGTGAAGGGCTTCACGAAGCTCATGCCGGACGTGCCTGAGGAGCTGCGCGGCACTTACGCCGGTCTGGCCAGTGAAGAGGCGATTGAATATTTGACCGACCTGCGTGTCTCAGCCGTCGAGCTGCTGCCGATTCAGTACCACATCGACGAGCGGTTCCTGGCAGACCAAGGGCGGGTCAATTACTGGGGCTATAACACGCTCGGCTTCTTTGCCCCTTCGCCGCGTTACTGTGCTGCCAAGGATCCGCAGAAGCAAATCAACGAATTCAAGTCGATGGTCCGGGTGCTGCACGAGGCCGGAATCGAGGTGATTCTCGACGTCGTTTATAACCACACGGCCGAAGGGAACCACATGGGCCCGACGCTGTCGTGGAAGGGGATCGACAACCGCAGCTACTACCACACGAGCCCCGAGAACGCCCGCTATTACATGGACTTCACCGGCTGCGGCAACACGCCCAACACCCGGCATCCGCGCGTCTTGCAATTGATTATGGACAGCCTCCGCTACTGGGTGCTGGAGATGCACGTTGATGGGTTCCGCTTCGACCTGGCGGCGACGCTCGGCCGCGACTTTCGCGAGGTCGATCACCGCAATGCGTTCTTCAATATCATTCACCAGGACCCGGTCCTCTCGCAGGTTAAGCTGATTGCCGAGCCGTGGGACGTCGGCCCGGGCGGCTATCAAGTGGGACAGTTCCCGGTGATTTGGACCGAGTGGAACGGCCGCTATCGCGACGCGGTCCGCCGGTTTTGGAAAGGAGATGGCGGCCTGACCAGCGAGTTCGCCACGCGCCTGGCCGGCAGCTCTGACCTGTATCAAGACGACGGCCGCCGCCCGAGTGCCAGCATCAATTTTCTCACCTGCCACGACGGTTTTTCGCTGCACGATCTGGTGAGCTACAACGAGAAGCACAACGAGGCGAATGGCGAGAATAACCGCGACGGCGCCAACGACAACAACAGTTGGAACTGCGGCGTCGAGGGCCCAACGAACGATAAGGCAATCATCGAGCTCCGCGAACGGCAAAAACGCAACTTCCTGGCGACACTTCTTTTGTCGCAGGGGGTGCCGATGCTATTGGCCGGCGACGAAATCAGCCACTCGCAGATGGGCAACAACAACTGCTATTCCCAGGACAACGAGCTGTCGTGGCTCAACTGGGAGATGATCCCGGCCAAGCAGGAGATGCTGGAGTTCACCCGCCGATTGATCGAGATTCGCCGCACGCAGCCGACGCTGCAACGCCGCCGCTTCTTCCACGGCCAGCCGATTTTTGGAACGAACGTTAAGGACATCTACTGGCTCGACAATCAGTTCCGCGAAATGACCGCCGAGGCCTGGAGCGCGGGCTTTGCGAAGGCAATGGGAGTGGTCCTGATCGGCCACGATCATGAGACGGACGACCGCGGGAATCCGGTCGAGGGGGACAACCTGATGCTGCTCCTCAATGCCCATTGGGAGCCGATCGAATTCAATTTTCCGCGGGTGGAGAGCATCGTCGATAACTTCGAGCGGCTCTTCGACACGGCCGATCCGAAGGCCGGCCCAACGCTGATCGACGCCAATCACAAGTACACGATGCAAGGCCGCTCGACTGCCCTATTCCGCTGGACGATGGTGGGGCGGGCGACGGAGAAGTGAGTAAACGCTGCGCGCAGGAAGTTGTAGAACGAACGACCAACTTTCAGATGGACGACGAATTCCTCGTTTGCGTGTACTCGGAGGACAGCCATCGTCATGCGATGCTCGCTGACGACGGCGTCACGGGGATTCTCTACTTGCACGTACCGAGTGACGACGCTGCAAAGACTGGGGATGTTGAGGCGACGTGTTTCGCCTACAACCGAGTCGATCCGATCGACGTCAAAGAGGTCCAGCGCTATCGGCCAAACCCGCCCCCCATCGCCAGAGGCTATGCGTCGAAGGATGCCGTTTGCCGAACCCCAGAGTCGCACAAGTGGAATTTGAAGTTCTCAACGGATGGGACGGCGGTCCTGCTCCTCAGGGACGGCAAGCCGTGGGCCATGGTGTCGCTCGAGGCGCCACGCGGATTCAGCAAGGCCATCGAAGCGCCAGGTCCATGGGGTAATCCCTGGTCGAGTGAGGTGCACAAAGCCATCGCGTGGTCCGGCCGAACAAAGCGTTGCACTTGACCGGGTCGGCGGGACGGTTTTTCAAGACACCACGTTCCTTGCAGCCGGCCCCGCAAGTGAATGCAGTCGTCGGGCCTCGAGCACGATGAAGACGCGAACACGGTATCCCAGGGCGATCAACCCGGCCCGCGTCGGCAGGTACCCGGCAACTGCCGGAGCCGGCGGCGGGTTTGTTTGGGATGCTGTCTTGGAATATCGCGTGTGGTGCCACCCCGAACGCGGCGCGCCGGACAAGGCGGAGGGAAACGATTATTACTACGCTTTCGCATCCTTCCCCGAGGCTCTCCGGTTTTCGAAGAAGTACCGAGGCGCGGAGGAACCTCTCGCTTTGATTCTGCAAAAGGAATACATCGATGAACCAACGCCAGGCAGGTACATTCATGTAAAGAAGCGGCGAGTGACGGAATGGCCGGTAGGGTTTCTCTCTCGTCCGCGACGAACCAAAAGCACTATTCCCGATTTCCTCTCGCCCACGGCGCCGGACAATCGGCTCGATATTCTCCGCGGCCTTGCTCGAAGGCGGGGCCTGACCAAGCGTTGAACTTGACCGGGTCGGCACGTCGGTTTTTCAAGCCACCCTGTTCCTTGCGGCCAGCCCGGCAAGTGAACGCAGTCGTTTGGCGAGGTAAGCTGAGTGTGGAGGGTCCGCCGATGGACAAGCTGGCGATGATTCCCAACGACGACTTAGCCGACGGAGTCATCGTCGAGATGCTGCCCGGGCAGCGGTGCTTGGTGCGGCTGAACGACGGCCGGGTGGTCATTGGCCGCATCCCGGCGTTCGACACGCGGTTTTGCGAACCTTATTACCCCGAGCCGGGCCACCCAGTCACGGTGTACCTGAAGGGCCCGGACCTGGGGGGCGACCTCATGTTGGTCGGTTTCCCGATGCTGCCCCCGCGCGGCGCCTGATTGCATTCTCCTGGCCCGCGCGGCGCGGTATCCTCTGAGGCGCTGCGTTGACCGCGGCGCTAACCAACGGCAGAAGCCGACCGGGGCCGCCATCTGTTTTTCCGCGCGTCAATGACCTTGGTGGCGGCCCCAGCAGATCAGCCTCGACGTGAGCCAGCATGCTATGACCGATGCCGATTTCACAGCGTTCTGGAAATATCTTGTGTCAAAGAAATATGGAAATCCCCCAAGCCCGCTGACGGAGAATGAACGCCTCTTCTACGGAGCAAACTGGCTTAGAGGATCTGTGCCGCGAAGCGGATTCATTGGCTATTTCGAGAATTCAACTGGTGACGATATCAAGGCTGCGCATGAAGCCTTGCGAAGCATGCAATTGAAGGACGGCCTATTTCTTCTACAGCGTGCGCAGTATCTCGTTCTTGGTGATCGGCCTCTGAAGATCGGTTCAGAGCAGATCGATGTATTTCCTGAGGAGCTAACCGGGAAGGAACGGGAGAAAGCATCAGACGAGCTCGATCGAGCCCTCAGACCGATTGAGGAAGCTTTCTATAAGCTTGATGACGATATTTACGAGGCCCTTTGTACCTTTGCAGACCAACATGGCTTGTTCAGACCAAATGGCTAACAAGACGCGCGCAACCTGGGCCAGCCGCGTTCGGCGGCGGAGTTCATGCGTATGGAACACAAGGTCCGACTCGAACAACTCGGCAGCCGTCCGCTCGCGGTCGTTCGCCGTCGCGCACGCTCACAGGAACTCCCCAAGGTCGTTCCCGCCGCCTGCGGAACGGTGTGGGGCGTCGTCCGCGCGAAACAGGTCCCCGGGGCAGGTCGGCACGTCGCGGTTTATTGGGACTGCCAGGACGGACAGATCAATCTGGAAGTCGGTGTCGAGTTGGACACACCATTCGCCGGGCATGGCGAAGTGATTGCGTCGGCCACCCCGGCCGGTCTGGCTGCGACCACCACGCATTACGGACCATACGGTCAACTCCAAGAGGCGCATAGTGCGATTCTTTCGTGGTGCCGCAGCAACGGGTACACATTGGCAGGCCCAAGCTGGGAGATCTACGGCCACTGGAAGGACGAATGGAACCGCGACCCGGCCGAGATCCGCACGGACGTCTTCTACCTGCTTGTCGCGGACGGGACGTCGGCCGCCGAATCAGATGCCGCAGCTGACCGGCGGGCTTGACGGCTCTACAATGCCCACAGGTTCCTGCCCGCCGACAGGTGAGCTCTACCGCTTTGCGGCGGTGGCCGGCATCCCGCTCGCCAGTCACTTCAATCGGAACGTGAGGGCTACCTTGTAAAGGCAGCGCCTACTTGCGGGGGGACTACTATAGGTGAGTAGGTGGAGCGCGTCGGACATCCAAAATATGGTATGTCTGTTGACATAGTTATATACGTTTGATCTAATTCGCGGTGGCTCGTGTGCCAGTTACTCGGTGAGGCTTGCGGCCCAAACGTGCGCCGAAAGTGTGGGCGCCCCGCCTTCACATGGTTCGGCGGCAGTGCGTGGGACTGAAAATTATCGGGAGGCTGACGCCTCCCGCTTGCCTTGGTCTGGGGCGGTCAACTGCCGCGGGCGGAAATGTCGGCGCTAGGCGCGACTTTGATCGCGTTTCAGTTCAGCAAGCGGCGATTATGCGCATGAGCGCGCATAGGCGCATATTAGGGTAGATGTCGTAAGTGTTTGTGGGGTAGGGAGTTCAGTGTGATTCATGGGAAGAAGAAAAAGTTTGGGACTTATGCGCGGAGGAAACGGATCCGCGGACCGGCGGTCCAACGACTCTGGGGAAAGCGGCCATCATGCATAAAATGCATAACTTGCATAAGGCGTTTTGTGTCGTAAGTCGTTTTGGGAATTGGAGTTAGTGGCGAATAGCGGGCGGAACAAAAAATTTGCATGGATGAATAACTGGCGGCCGGGCCGACGGAACGGGCTTACAAGGGCGACGTACTAGCGAAGGAGAACACGTATTCCTTCGCTTGCGCTTCAGGCTGGTAGTTTGCCAGGGAGCTTCACCGAGGTGATGCGGAGCCGAGGCGCGACGCGTGCGACCCGGGCTACCACCGTGCCGTTTGACGCGACGGGCCGGTTGTGGTCCGATTGATCGCTGGACATCGCTCGGATCGACAACTTGGCATGTGAGGAAGCGGGTAGCCCAGGTTGCTTGAAACCTGGGCCTGGAAGAGGCCATGGCTAAGGCTTAGGCGTTCAGCCCGGCCAAAGATTCGCTGCGCCTTGAATCATTGCTTCTGAGCTGGCCACAATCGTTGGCATGAGCGACCGCCGACGAAGATTTGCCGGTGAAGTCGGGTCTCGTGCAACGGGCCAATGATTGGCGCTTGAGTTCAGCGCGCGGTGGTATATTCGGCACCCGACGGTGGGCGTGCCGAACACCTGGATCGATTGACCAGCAGGAGCAGCGGTGGTGCGCGCGACGTAGAAAAGCCTCGTGCCGCTCCAGTTGCGAGCAACCTGGGCCACCTGCGTTGCTCTGGAACCGGATTGCCCTTGAGAGTACGCTGGCTCCAGCCAGCGACAACGCTGGTCAAATGACGATGAGCCGCTGTCAAACTATCCTGCATTGGGCCATCCTTGCCTGCGCACTTGCGCCCGCGATCGGCTGCACGCCGTCGGCCAAAGCGCCAACGCACGAATCACCGGCCAAGGTGGCCCAGGTTGCTCAGGAGGAAAAGCTCAACACCATCGTCCTCACGCCGGAAGCGGAAATTCGCCTGGGGATTTTGACAGCGGCGGCGGAGCGACGGTCGATCCGCCGGCTGCGAACCTACGGTGGGGAAATCGCCGTGCCCCCCGGCGCATCGCTGGTCATCTCCGCGCCCGTCGGCGGCACACTGAGTCTGCCCAGTGCCGCGACCCAGCCCAGCGTCGGCGCGCTGGTCGCCGAAAAACAGCCGCTCTTCGTGCTGACGCCGCTCATCTCGGCCGACCGCGAAGTGCTCACTGCCGCCGAACGGGCCGCCCTTGCCCAGGCGAAGAATGCCATCGCCACGTCTCGAATCGATGCGCAGGCTCAGGTCAAACAGGCCGAGGTTCAGGTTGAGGCGGCTCAAATCGCCTTCGATCGGGCGGAGCGTTTGCTCAAGGAGGCTGCCGGAACCGTCCGAGCCGTAGATGACGCGCGGGCCCAGCTCAGCTTGGCGCAAAAGACGCTCGAAGCGGCCCAGGGCCGCCAGCGGCTGCTCGACGATCTGACGTTGGAAGGCGAAACGAGTGGCAAGCCAACACCACTTCTGATTGAGACGCCGCACGCTGGCTTGATCCGCAGCCAAAGCGTCACTGTGGGCGAGGTGGTCGCGGCCGGCGCACCGCTGGTGGAGGTCTGGCAGTTCGATCCGATCTGGGTGCGCGTACCCGTCTATGTCGGCGACACGGCGGAACTGGACCTCGATCGTCCGGCGAATGTTTCCCCGCTGGGGGCCGACGACCGATCGCCGGGCCTGGTGGCGCAACCGGTCGCCGCTCCGCCCACGGCGACGGCGCTAGCCTCGACGCTCGACCTGTATTACGCACTCCCCAATCCGGAGGCCAGGCTTCGCCCCGGTCAGCGTATGAACGTTCAGTTGGAGCTGCGATCCGCGGGCGAGGAACTCGTCGTGCCGTGGTCGGCCGTGATCCACGACATTCATGGCGGCACCTGGGTTTATGAAGCCACGGCTCCACACACTTATGTGCGCCGCCGTGTGGATGTGCGCCACGTCGTCCGTAACGACGGAGGTGAGCTGGCCGTGCTCGCCAGCGGTCCCCAGCCCGGAGCCAAAGTCGTGACGACCGCAGTTGTGGAACTGTTCGGCGCGGAATTTGGTTTCGCCAAATGAACGGCGTCGGGACTCTCTGTTCGACGAGGATTTCATTATTCGTGTTTGGGTAATGCCTGATGAGCTGGCTCGTTTCTACCTCACTCCGCTTCCGCGTCGTTGTGCTGGCGCTGTCGGTGCTCTTGGTCATCGTTGGCATTCTCAAACTGCGAACGACACCTCTCGATGTGTTTCCGGAGTTTGCCCCGCCCCTGGTCGAGATTCAGACCGAAGCCCCCGGCCTCTCGACCGAAGAGGTCGAGAGCATGATCACGATGCCGCTGGAGAACGCGCTCAACGGCACGCCGTGGGTCAAGATAATCCGCTCCAAGTCGGTGCTCGGATTGTCTTCCGTGGTGCTGATTTTCCAGGAGGGAACCGACTTGATTCGCGCCCGCCAGCTCGTGCAGGAGCGGCTGGCCACCGAGGC
>Ga0065705_10104466_pt1 | contig 14963 bp, 14 predicted proteins | sample SwibulcommuniRL2_FD_59092 | JGI IMG/M metagenome (GOLD analysis project Ga0065705, IMG submission 59092) | Bulk soil microbial communities from switchgrass field near Rose Lake, East Lansing, Michigan, USA - RL2 Bulk Soil v2 (version 2) | ecosystem: Environmental > Terrestrial > Soil >...
CCCGACGTGTTCCAGCGGTAGTTGGTGCCGTAGATGCTGTCCACGCGCCAGCCCCAGTCAAAGCCGCAGCCCTCCGTGTTGGCGGCGCGGCCGGCGTAGAAGTACAGTTCGTTCATTTGGTAGTCGTTGGCCCGGTCGGTCCACGTCATGGGACCGTTGAAGCGGTCTTCCGGCTGGTAGGGATTCCAGACGTAGCTTTGGGCCAGCCAGCCGCCGATGACACCGCCCCGCTCCTTGAAGCAACAGAAGTGGTCGGCGAGGGCGCAGGCATCGCCCATGTCTGACAGCGCGCATCCACACGGCCAGCAGTTGAGCCAGTCGAGGCAGCGACAGTGGTGACCGCAGTCGCAGCACTTGTCGTCGCAGACGCTGGTGCAACCGATGTCGCAGGACGGAGCCTGGACCATCTTGTTCCCCGGGGCGACCGCGGCGGACTGATCGCTGGGCGACGGTTGGGTGTAGTAGTAGTCGGTCGCGTAGGAGGCCGATTGGGCCTGCGGCTCTTGGGCGAATGCCTGGGCGGCACACAGGCCCCAGGCCGCAGCCGCCGCGATGGCCAGCTTGGTCAGTTTCATGGTAAAGAACTCCCCAATCCTTGGAAAACAGGTAACGGGCGGCCGGACGGCGCAGTCCGTGCGCCTCGACGGGTAGGCCAGAGGGCAGGTGCCGGGTCCTTGGCTAGCGGAGGGAGAGCACCGCGACGCCGATATCCCAGCATGTTGTCTATCGGACGAACCTGCACGGACGGTGTATCGCAAAGACGCGCCAAACGCCGCAGATATGGGTAGTTCGGCGCCTTGCGATGCGGGTTATAGCGGTAATGCCACAGGTGCGGGCCAGCTGTGTCACGCTTGAAATGGCAACGCTCTAAAGCACGTGGCAATCTGTGACGGTCGTAGCGGATGTACGGAATCCGTTGGGCGCGTGCGGTCCCGCTCGTTAGGTTGGTGAGGTGCTGGGTCGTGGACAGTCCAAGCGCAGGGAAAAAGCGGCTGATTGAGGATTCTCGGATGAGAACCAGGATGGCAGTGGTAATTGTGACAGTAGGACTCGGTCCGAACTGGGGAATCAACGTCAACGGTCGAAGAAGAGCGGATGTTCGAGGACCAGGTGAAGATTGTGCAAAACGCGTTGACAACAACGACATTGACAGCGACGACGAAGTGACCTTCCCTCACTCTGCGTTCTCTTTCGCTTCCTGCACCGACAGCCGAATGTCGTCGTAGCCCGCGTCCATGCAGGCGTCGAACACGAGCACGGCCGCTCCGTGCGTCGCGTCGGCGTTCCCGATCACCAGTACGCTGCGCCGCTCGTTATTCTTCGTGCGCTCCGTACGCAGCCGCGTGCGAATGGCCATTTCGCCATAGACCTGCTCGTCCTCGATCCAGATCTCATCCCCCTCTTCGATGCGCACGGTGAGAAACTCCGGATCGGTCTGCATTTCGCTTACTGTCTTTACCTTGCCCGCAGCGCCCGACTGGGCCTGGGCGGGCGGCATTGGCAATACCGCAACGATCGCCTGGGCCGACGCGACCATGAAGAAGATGAGCATGAAAAAGACGATATCGACCATCGCCGTCATGTCGATCAGGTCTTGCTGCTGATGGCTTCCCGCGGGCAAGAGCCCGAAGGGGTCCAGCGCGCCTTCGTCGGTCAGGGCGGCATGTTCGGTGTCGATCGTCGCAGCCGTTCGATGGGCGACCGACTCGGCCGTGCTGCCGTCCGCGAACGGAATGCGCACTTTCTGCCCGCAGCCGGAGCAGAGGGAGCTTCGCCCGGCGTCGTGATCGGGAGCCTTGAGCTTCTTGCCGCAATTGGGGCAGGCAAAGCGAATGCTCATTTTTGCCCTTCCTTCTCCCACACCGCCATGTTCAGCGTCACCCCTTCCCGCGACGCGGCCGCCGAAATCCTCCGCATTTCGCGGAGGCGAATCGTCTTCTCGGCCTTGATCAGCACGTCCGCCTTCTGCCGGGCCAGCCCCGCATCGACGGCAGCGGCGATTTGTTCCTCCTGCTCGGTCGGGTCGGTCATCGCCTTCCCTTCCTTGCCGTCGCCCAGATAGACGACCACCGAGCTTGCGTCGCGGCCAGGCACGACCGTGATGATGGTGGCATGCTCCGCATCGAGCGGCTTGGAACGGACGGCCCGCGGCAGATCGATCTCGCCCGCCGACCCGACGCTCAGCGTGATCAAAAAGTAGATATTCATCAATGAAACGAGGTCGATCATCGCGGTGATGTCGAACTCCGGCATTTCGCCGGGCGGCTTGGGCGGAAGAAGTCCGCCCACGGTCGTGCCGCCATGGGGGACGTGTCCCCCGCCGCCTCCCGCCATTGCTCTACACTCCTCGCTTCTTGAACACGTCCAGAATGCGGACCATGCCGGCTGCCAACGAATCCTGCAATCGCCGCACGCGGACGTTAATGCTCGCCAGGAAGAAATTGAAGGGAATCGCCGTGGCCAGGCCCATCGCCGTGCAGATGAGCGCGATGCTGATTTCCTTGGCGATCATGGCCGGGGTGGTCTGCACGCCCGTTCCGATCCGACCGAATGCCGCCATCATCCCCAGCACCGTGCCAAAGAGGCCCAACAAAGGTCCGCTCTTGATCACCGTGGCGATCCAGCTCGTCCGATAATCCAGCTCGCCGATTACGTCTCGCTGCAACACTTCCGCGACCGATTGCCGCATCGGCTCGAAACCCAACCCGCGGTTGAGAATCGCCATGTGGGCCAGTTGCGGCAGGGCCCGCTCGTCGTCTTCGCACATCCGGGCCGCTTCGTCGTACTTCGCATTCTCGACGTGCTGCATCAATTGATCGAGAAACTCGGCCTGCTGCTGTTTACTGTTAAAGCTGAATCGCTTCACGCGGCGAAACGCCATCACCACGTGGTACAGCCCCCAAAAGAAGTTGATCGCCAGAAATCCATAGCACGCATCCCCAGCGTGCCGAATCATATCATTGAAGTCGCCCATATTCCGCTGCTGTCTCTCGCTGATTGCCTCTGCGAATTAGTCCCGTTGACGCTCCCCTTGCGGTTCGTCCTAAACGGTCGATTGTCATTGGCGGGCAAGCCCGTGACAAGCTGGTGAGAACACTTTGGCGTCGCAAAAGCTTCTCGTTTTCACATCGCCATTTGCAGTTTTGTAAACCCTTCGCCCGCTGCGAGTTGCGCACACAAACGCCATCCCGCTACCGCCTGTCCGCTGTTGGCCTCAGATCACCCAGAATCGTTCTTCCCCTGGTTGACGACCATGGTGTTGCGGACTCCATCCTTCCTTGTCGATTCCGCCAACTGCCATTCGACTAAGGGGTGGAGCCGAGACACTTTCGGCCAATCAAACCACACGATTACTCCGGAGCAATTCACGATGTCCAACTCAACAGGCACTGTCCGCCTTCACCGGGTCCTGCGTGCTCCAGCCGAGCGAGTCTATAAGGCATTCCTTGACCCGGATGCGATGGCCAAGTGGCTTCCGCCGCATGGTTTCACCGGCAAGTTTCACCAGATGGACGCCCGGGTCGGCGGCGGGTATCGCATGTCGTTCACGAACTTCAGCACGGGCAAGAGCCATTCGTTTGGCGGCAAGTACGTCGAACTGACGCCGGCTGAACGGATCCGCTACACCAACCGATTCGACGATCCCAACCTGCCGGGCGAGATGAGCGTTTCGATCACACTGCGCAAAGTGGTCTGCGGAACGGAACTGTCGATCGTGCAGGAAGGAATCCCCGCTGCCATTCCGGTGGAATTCTGCTACCTCGGCTGGCAGGAATCGCTGGCGCTACTGGCCCATGTCGTGGAGCCCCAAATCCCGGATGGAGCATGATTACTCTGGCGGCGATCCAATCTCCGAGGAGTAGCGGGAAGGTCGCATCCTTGCATTCCACCCCGCGCGCTGGCTAAATGAGGCAACTCGTCCCGGCGGCTCTCGCCTTTCCCTTCCCGTGGGACGAGGCGATTCTGGGCGTTTTCCAACGCGATTTAGCAACTCCTGAGGAGAACTGTCCGTGCCTAAACAAGTCAACGTGGCGATCGTCGGGCTGGGATTCGGCGCCGAGTTCATTCCCATCTACCAGGCCCATCCGAATGCCAACATCTACGCCATCTGTCAGCGCAACGCGATGAAGCTCAACCAGGTCGGCGACACCTTTCGCATTGGGCAGCGAACGACGAGCTACAAACAGGTGCTCGAGGATCCCAATGTCGATTTCGTCCACATCAACTCGCCGATCCCCGACCACGGCTGGATGTCGATCGAGGCTCTCAAGGCCGGCAAGCACGTCATGTGCACGGTGCCGATGGCCACCACGATCAAGGAGTGCGACAAGATCTGCCAGCTCGTGGAAGACACGGGCCTCAAATACATGATGGCCGAGACCGTTGTCTATAGCCGCGAGTTCCTCTTCATCAAGGATTTGTACAAGAAGGGTGAGCTGGGCAAGATTCAGCACCTGGCCGCGTCCCACCCGCAGGACATGGACGGCTGGCCCGACTATTGGCAGAAGATGATCCCCATGCATTATGCGACGCACGTCGTCAGCCCGTGCCTGGGCCTGCTCGACAAGCGGGCCGAGTACGTCTCGTGCTTTGGCAGCGGCACGGTGCGGAAGGACATCGCCAAAAAATCCGGCAACAAGTTCGCCGTCGAAACGTGCCACATCAAGGTCAAGGACTCCGACGTCGTCGCCCACATCTGGCGGTTCCTCTACGACACGGCCCGCCAGTATCGCGAGAGCTTTGACGTCTATGGCACGAAAAGGAGCTTCGAGTGGACGCTCACCGAGCATGAGCCGCACATCATCCACACGGCCAAGAAGCCCGAGCCAGAGATTCCGAGCAAGGTGACCGTGCCCGACTACGCGCATCTTTTGCCCGAGCCGATCCGCCGCTTCACGCAGCCGGCAGAGATTCACGACGCCGGGCACCTGTCGTTCATTCAAGGGGGCGGCCACGGCGGCTCGCACCCGCATATGGTCAACGAGATGGTGACGGCGCTGACCAAACGGCGTGATCCGTGGCCCAACGCGCGGACCGCGGCGAACTGGACCTGCGTCGGCCTGTGCGCGCACCAGTCGGCTGAAAAGGGGGGCAAAATCGTCAAGCTGCCGGCATTTACGCTAGAGTAGGGTCAGCGTCTTGGACCCAGGCTCTGCCTTGGACCACACTTCCACGAGGCTACGCCTCGCCAGCACAAGAGTCGCCAGCACAAGAGCCAGCCCATGTTCGTTCGCATCCTGATCGCGGGAATCGTGGGCGGGATTCTGGTATTCGTGATGGGCGCGGTGAACCACATGGTTCTCGGCCTGCAGGGCCGGACCATGTCGAGCATTGCCAATGAGCCGACGTTCATCGAACACCTCAAAGGGCGCAATCTGAAGCCGGGGCTATACAGCTTTCCCGAAGTGCCGGCCAATGCCGCCGAGCAGGACCAGGCTAAGGTCTATGCGGAAGTGAACGAGCGCTATAAGGCCGGTCCTGCGGGCCTATTGCTCATCGCGCCCACCGGCGAGGATATGATGGGGGCCAAAACGCTGGGGCTGGAGTGGGCCACGGACACCCTCGCGGCACTCTTGGTCGCCTGGATCGTATCGCTGATGGCATCGGACGTCAGCTTTGTACGGCGCTGGATCGCCGTGGTGGCCATCGGAGGCGTGGCGTGGCTGTCGCTCACTGCCAGCTATGGAATCTGGTATCGGTTTCCGCACGCTTTCGTTGACGACGAGCTGTATTGTGTGCTGCTGGAATGGGGTGTCGCGGGGCTGGCGATCGCGGCGATCGCTCGCCGGCCACCGGCGGTCATCGCTACGAAATAATCTGGCAACTTGAATCTGTGGAGGGATTTCGATGTCCTGGTTGCGGCGAAATCGGCGATTGTCGGGCAATTGGTTAGCAATCCTCGTGACAATGGCTTTGGCGGCCGTCGCTTTGGCCGCGGACGACGGCGCCAAAAGACCGCCCGCTGGCCTGCGCGTGTTCTACACCGGCCACAGTTTTCACATGTTCGTCCCGCCACGCGTCGAGCAACTGGTGAAGTCGGCCGGCATCGAGGGGCACAAGCTGGTCGGCGTGCAGGGAATCGGCGGCTCGCGCGTGATTCAGCACTGGGACCTGGCCGACGACAAGAACAAGGCCAAGCCGGCGCTGACCAGCGGCGAGGTCGATGTCTTCACAATGGCCGCCCATCTGCAAATTCCCGACGAAGGGATCGCGAAATTCACCGAACTGGGGCTCGCGCACAATCCAAACCTGCAGCTGCTTGTGCAGGCTTCGTGGTACCCGTTCGACGGCCCGCCGGGAGAAAATGGCAACCCAGGCAAGAGAATTACAAACAACGCCCAGCGCGACGACGCCAAGATCGCCGACCTCCAAGCGGCCATCGACGACTGGCGAAAGAAGCTCGAAGCCCAGGTGGACGAACTCAACAAGCAATACGGCAAGACAGCCGTGTTCATCATTCCCGTCGGCGACGCAGTGGTGAAACTGCGTAGTCTGGTGATTGATGGCAAATACCCGGGCGTCGCCAAGCAATCGGAGCTGTTCACTGATCCGATCGGCCATGGCGGACCGCACATTCAGGCCTTGGCATCCTACTGCAACTTCGCCGCCATCTATCGCACGACTCCCGTCGGATTGAAAATGACCGCACCAGGCATGGATGACGCCCAGCACGAAATCCTCCAGAAAATCGCTTGGGAAACGGTGTCCACTTATTCTTATGCCGGCCTCCCGGCACCGCCCAATTCAGCCAAGCCCGCGACAGGCGACTCTCCATGAAGTCGATCAGCCCACTGGTTCTGACAATTGGCCTCCTTCTTGTGCAACTGCCGGCGGCTCATTCCGCAGAGCCCCTCAAGCTGCTCTTCCTTGGCGACAGCGGCCATCACCAGCCGCCGGACCGTTTCAAGCAGCTTCAACCAGTGCTGAAAGAGCGCGGAATCGAGTTGACCTATACGGACAAGATGAGCGACTTAAATGCCGGGACGCTGGGCAAGTACGCAGGCCTGGTGATCTATGCGAACACCACGAAGATCGAGCCCGAGCAGGAACAAGCACTCTTGGACTACGTGGCCGGTGGCAAGGGGCTCATTCCGCTGCACTGCGCGTCGTATTGCTTCCTGAATTCGCCCAAATACATCGAGCTGGTCGGCGCCCAGTTCCAGCGGCACGGTACGGGCACGTTTCGCACGATCCTTGCAGAGGGGGACCATCCCATCCTTCGCGGCTTTGGCGGCTTTGAGAGTTGGGATGAGACCTACGTGCATACCAAGCACAACGAGATGGATCGGACCGTGCTCGAATGGCGGCAGGAAGGGGACCGCAAAGAACCCTGGACCTGGGTCCGCACGCACGGAAAGGGGCGCGTCTTCTACACCGCGTGGGGCCACGACCAGCGGACTTGGGGCAATCCGGGCTTTCAGAACCTCGTCGAGCGCGGCATTCGCTGGGCGGTTGGTGACGACCCAAGTGTCGTTCCGGCGTTTACGGCAAAGGCCAGCGATTCCGCAGCGGTCCCGGTGAACATCGCCGATTATCGACCAGAGATAAGCCCCAAGCGAACCGACGTGAAGCCTTTTGAATATCAAGACGCCAAGATCGCGTTCTACCCGCCTGGCGGCCGCAGCCGGGGCGATGGCTCGTGGAACAAGATGCAGTTGCCGCTCGACCCGGCCGAGTCGCTCAAGCACCTGGTGACGCCCGCCGGCTTTGAGCCACGGCTGTTTGTCGCCGAACAGGAGCTAGGGGGCAAGCCGATCTTCATGACCTGGGACGAGCGGGGCCGCCTCTGGGTCAGCGAGACCTACGACTATCCCAACGAACTCCAATCGAAGGGGGAGGGCCGCGACAGGATCCGCATCTGCGAAGACACCGACGGCGACGGCCGGGCCGACAAGTTCACCGTTTTTGCGGAGAAGCTCAGCATTCCGACGGCGATCGCGTTCTATCGGGGCGGGGCCCTCGTCCAGGAAGGGGGGGAGACGATCTACCTCAAAGACACGAGCGGTGACGATGTGGCGGATCTGAAGAAGACGCTGGTCACCGGCTGGAGCATGCGCGACACCCACGGCGAGGTGAGCAACTTCCGCTATGGGCTCGACAACTGGTACTACGCGATGCAGGGGTACAACGATTCGCGGCCGGTACTGACCGACGGCCGCGGCGTCACCGGCTTCCGTCAGGGGTTCTTCCGCTTCAAGGTCGATGGCGAGGGGGACAAAGTCGCCGTGACCGACCTCGAATTCCTCCGCTCAACGAACAACAACACCTGGGGCCTGGGGATCAGCGAAGAGGGGCTGATCTTCGGCTCGACAGCCAACGGCAACCCGAGCGAATTCATGCCGATTGCCAACCGCTACTACGAAGCGGTCCGCGGCTGGAGCAGCACGGTGCTGACGGGCATCGCCGACTCGAACCGCTACTATCCGATTACCGACAAAGTGCGGCAGGTCGATTTCCACGGCGGCTTCACGGCAGCGGCGGGGCATGCGCTCTACACGGCCCGCAATTACCCACAGCCCTATTGGAACCGCACGGCCTTTGTCTCCGAGCCGACAGGACACCTCGTCGCGACGTTCGTGATTCGCCCCGACGGCGCGGGCTTCAAGTCGAAGAATTCCTGGAACCTGGTCGCCAGCGACGACGAATGGACCGCACCGATCCAGGCCGAAGTGGGTCCGGACGGCAACATGTGGTTTATCGACTGGTACAACTACATCGTCCAACACAACCCGACGCCGCAGGGTTTTCGCACGGGCAAGGGCGCGGCCTATGAAACCGAACTCCGCGACAAAAAGCACGGGCGGATTTACCGGCTGGTGCACGTAGGACGGGTTTCCAACCCGTCCGGAAATTCAGACGCGATTGGGACGGGTTACAAACCCGTCCTACGAGAGCCCGGCCAGCTCGTCGCCGCCCTCAAAAGCGACAACATGTTCTGGCGGACGCATGCCCAGCGGCTGCTGGTCGAGCGTGGTGACACCAGCGTTGTCCCCGCGCTCGTGGCCCTCGTCAAAGACCAGGCGGTCGATGCCATCGGGCTGAACACTGCCGCCAACCACGCGCTGTGGACGCTCAAAGCGCTTGGTGCCATCGATGGTCGAGATGGGGTCGCAACGGCCGCAGCAATCGGCGCCCTCAAACACGCTTCGGCGGGTGTGCGGCGGAATGCGATCCAAGTTCTGGCGCAACAAGACAAAGGCACGGCGGCGATCCTGGAAAGCGGTGTCCTCGCCGATCGTGATCCGCAGGTAAAGCTGGCCGCCCTGCTTGCCCTCGCTGACCAGCCCGCCAGTGCAGAATCGGCTCAGGCCGCCATTGCGGCTCTTGGAGATGGCCGCATCCAGCAGGATCGCCACCTGCTCGACGCGGCAACGGCTGCGGCGGCAAAAGGCGGCAATCTCTCCCTAATCACCGCCGCCAAGTCGTCAGAAAAATCTCTGGCCACCAGCGCCGCGACCGAACGCCTGGCCATCGTCGCCGGCCACGTCGCTCGCAGCGGCCTCGACAACCCGGCTTCGCTCCTCAATGAGTTGAAGCAGGCCCAGCCAGAGGTGACCGTGGCCATTCTCACGGGACTGGCACGCGGCTGGCCGCGCGATAGCAAACCGACGCTCAGCCCCGAGCTTGAGGTTTTGCTTGGCGAGCTGTTCGAGAAACTTCCAGCTGCAGGCAAGTCGCAACTCGTTACGCTGGCGACTCGCTGGGGCAGCCGGGGCCTGGGTCAGCATATTGCCAAGCTGACGGAAGGCTTCTGGGCCGCTGCTTCCAAGGAAGACGCGACCGACGAGGCCCGTATCGCCGCGGCCAACGAATACGCCGACCTTTTGCGGAACGAGGCCGCGGCCGGCAAGCTGCTCGACCTGATTACGCCGCAAACCTCGCCCGATCTGGCCCGCGGCTTGGTCGAGGCATTGGGCCGCGCCGAGGCCCCCGACGTGGCCCAGGCGCTAGCCGACCGTTTGCCAAAGCTGACCCCCGCCGTGCGCTCGGTTGCCCTGCGGGTTCTCTTGGCTCGCAGCGACTGGACGATTCCGCTTCTTGACGCGATCGAGCAAGGCAAGGTGCAGCTAACCGATCTCTCGCTCGATCAAAAGCAGGCCTTGGCCAATCACCCCAGCCGGCGACTTGCCGAACGGGCCAGGGTGCTCTTGGCGGCAGGGGGCGGCCTGCCCAGTGCCGATCGGCAAAAGGTCCTTGACGAGCTCAAGCCGTTGACGGAGGTCAAAGGGGACGCAGCGGCGGGCAAGGTGGTCTTTAAAAACCAATGTGCCAAGTGCCATACACACTCCGGCGAAGGAGCCAAGATTGGGCCGGACCTGACCGGCATGGCGGTGCATCCCAAGCATGAGCTTTTGACGCACTTGATCGACCCCAGCCGCAACGTCGAGGGGAACTTCCGCGTCTATTCGGTGCTGACAGTTGATGGCGTGGCACTCAGCGGCCTCTTGGCGTCGGAAACGAAGACGTCGATTGAGCTGATCGACAGCGAAGCCAAGCGGCACGTCGTCCAGCGCGAAGACATCCAGAATCTTAAGGCCTCGACCAAGTCGCTCATGCCCGAAGGCTTCGAGAAGCAGGTCAAGCCGGAAGAGATTCGCGACCTCTTGGAATTCCTCACGCAGCGCGGCCAGTTCGTGCCGATTCCGCTCGACAAATACGCGACTGCGATCAGCACACGCGGCATGTTCTACGACGAGAATTCGCCCCAGGAACGGCTCATCTTTGCCGACTGGTCGCCGAAGACGTTTGAGGGAATTCCGTTCACGCTGGTCGATCCGCAGGAAGCCAAGCGGCCAAACGTGATTCTGCTTAACGGGCCCGAAGGGAAGCTGCCGCCGACGATGCCCAAATCGGTGACGCTCCCCTGCAACATGCCGGCCAAGGCGATTCATTTCCTCTCGGGCGTCTCGGGCTGGGGTTCTCCTTACAGCAGCGAGAAGTCGGTGTCGATGATCGTGCGGCTGCACTACGAAGGGGGCAAGACCGAGGATCACAAGCTGATGAACGGCGTGCACTTTGCCGACTATATCCGCCGCGTGGATGTGCCGGGAAGCAAGTTCGCGTTCGACCTGCGGGGCCGGCAGATTCGTTACCTCGCCGTGCAACCCGAGCTGGCCGATCCGATTGTCCAGATCGAACTGGTCAAGGGTGAGGACCGCACCGCCCCCGTGGTGATGGCGGTGACGGTTGAGTCGCGCTAACTGGGTGCCACTGCTGGCTTGCCCAGCAGTGCTTAAACACGGGTGGGCAAGCCACCCGTGGCACCCGAATCTTGCCGCTCATGTACTAGTCAGACAGCCGCCGGCCGTCCGCGTCGTTGACCCGGCCCAAGAGAACGAGCGCGGCATCGATCAGCGACCAGACGCCGCATCCGCCGAGCGTGAGCAGCATGGCCAGGCCGAGGCCCCAGTAGCCGAGGTAAAAGCGGTGTATTCCCAGGGGTCCGAGGAAGATTCCCAAGAGGCCGGCGATCGCTTTGGACCGGCTGCTCGGCGCGTCCGCGTCGTCGTCCTTCGCCGGTGAAGGAACGCTCTTTTTGGCAGCAAACGCCTTTTTGAGGGGCGTCGATTTTCTGGCGGTCGGCGTTGGCACAGCGGCCGCTGCGGCAGAATGTGGCTCGCCATCCAAATCGGGATAGACGTCGCCGGCCCATTGCCACTCGGTGCTCCCTGCCGCGAGCAATTGACACTCGGCGGTGATCCGCCCTTCCTCTTTCCAGGCATCCAATTCGTCGCGCGAGACCGGGCCGTACTGATCGCCCTCCTCGGTTTTGAGATACCACTGGTCCGATTGGGTGGCGATCACGGGCACATTCTGTGGCGGTTCGATCGCTGACTGCTCGACTTCTTGCTCGCGCTCAGCAATCGGCTCCGGCACCGCCGCCGCGGGGACTTCGATTGCCCCTTTGCATTTGGGGCAGCGGATCTTTTTGCCCGCAGCCGATTCGGGCACTCGGAACCTGGCCTGGCAACTGGAACAGGAGATTTCGAGGGGCATGCCGCTCTGGAGGACTAGTTATATGGCCGGGTCGCGATGACGCCCTCGTCGGGACTGCTGGCGGTAGCGTAAAGTCGCTTGGGAATGCGGCCGGAAAGATAGGCGAGGCGGCCGGCCTCGCAAGCGGCCTTCATCGCCCGGGCCATGCCCAGCGGATCGCGGGCATGGGCAATCCCCGTGTTGAGGAGGACGCCATCCACGCCCAGCTCCATCGCGATCGTCACATCGCTGGCCGTGCCCACACCAGCGTCGATGATCACTGGATAGTCGGGATCATCGGCCTTCAGATATTCCAGGATGATGCGGATGTTATTGGCATTCAGCACGCCCTGACCCGAGCCGATCGGACTGCCGGCCGGCATGACGGCCGTCGCACCGGCCGCCTTGAGCCGGCGAGCGATGACCGGGTCGTCGCTCGTGTAACAAAGCACTTGGAAACCCTCGGCGACTAACTGTTCGGTAGCCCGCAACGTTTCGATCGGGTCAGGAAGGAGCGTTTTCGAATCGCCCAGACACTCGAGTTTGACCCAATCCGCCCCCGGATTCTCCAGGCTTAGCAGGATCTCGCGTCCCATCCGCGCGACGCGCAGGGCATCGGTCGCGTTGTAGCAGCCGGCGGTGTTGGGCAACAGCGTGTAACGATCGAGATCGAGGAAGTCGAAGATGTTCTTCCCCTGGCCGTCGTAGAGCCGTTCGCGGCGAACCGCCACGGTGACGCAGTCGGTGCCCGACAGCGCCAGTGATTCGCGCATCGTGTCGTACGTGTCGTACTTTCCAGTGCCGACGATCAGCCGGCTGGTCAGCGTGTGCTGGCCCAGCCGGAGGATGTCAGGGGCGGTATTGGTGGCGAGGGACAAGAGCGGGTGGGTGGACGGGGAAAGTGGGTGGGGGAGCGGATGTAAATAAGATGTTCAACCGCCGCCGACGAGGGAGACGACTTCCAACTGGTCGCCGTCTTGGAGTGGATGTTCTCGATGGCGAGCGCGGGGGACGATCGACTGGTTGACTTCGACGGCGATCCCGCGGATCGGCAGTTTGAGCAGGGCCAACAGCTCGGCCACCGTCGTTCCATTGGGAACCTGACGCGGCTGACCGTTGACGAACACGTTCATGCTGAGCGAGGCCTTCTGCACGGGAATACAACCGTTTCACGCATTCTAAACGGTTGGCCCCCGTAACCGAACACCCCGCAGGGCGGCTCATGACGCCTTCGGACAACCGCCATAGCGAGCTATAATTCCGTTGACGCTGGCTCGGCTCTCGCCCATTTGCCCCTCGCCCATGTGCGAGGAGCCCAGCCGTGTCATTTCATCCGTCAGCCAGCCTGTCCAGGTTTCTCATATGAGTCGCCGCAGTCGGGCACGAGAAATCGTGCTGCAAGTCCTCTACGAGGACGATCTGAACCCCGATCGCAACCCGGAAGCGGGCGATGCGTTCCTGTGCAATCGCCTGCTTCAGGACGCCGAGCTGATCGACTTTGCCCGCTCCCTGGTGGCGGGCGTCCGTAAGCACAAGGCGGAGATCGACAAGCAACTCGTCGAGCGGGCCGACAACTGGACGATGGAACGCATGGCCGTTACCGACCGCAACATCCTGCGACTGGGGGCCTATGAGATGCTGTTTGGCGGCACGCCCCAGCGCGTGGCCATCAATGAGGCGGTCGAGCTGGCCAAACGCTACGGCGGCAAGCAATCGCCGCACTTTGTCAACGGCGTGCTCGACCGCTTCATGCACAAAGAGCGGCGCGAGCGGCAGTAGGCACCAGGCGGCGGCGATTGGGAGGGCGAGGCTCCTGCCGAGCCGCGGTGATTGATTCAGGAGGCACATCGGTGGGTGTATTTGATTTGTTCAAGAAAAAGGATCAGCCCGCAGAGGATGCCGCGCGGAAAGCGCCGAAGCCGCCAGATCCCGAAAAGTCTGAATCGCCGCCGGAAGCCGCGCCGAGCCTGTTCGGTCGGTTTCGGTCGGCGCTGAAGAAAACAACGGATTTCCTCAAAACCGACATCCGCGACCTGTTCAAGCGCGAAGGGCGATTGGTCGATGACGAGTTCCTGGCCGAACTGTACGCGATACTCGTGAAGACCGACATGGGAACCGGCCCGGCGGCGCGCATTCGCGATCGCATCGGCAGCGACTTTCGGGCCCGCGTCGTGCACATGAGCGACGTGCTGAGGAGCGTCCAGGACGAAGTGCGGGCGATCCTTCAGCAGCCGGAGCGGCCGATTCATTTTGCCGCGAGCGGACCGACCGTCATCCTTGTGGTGGGTGTGAATGGCTCCGGGAAAACGACGTCGATCGCCAAGCTGATGCGGATGTTCCGCGACCAGGGCAAAAAAGTCGTTGTCGGCGCCGGCGATACGTTCCGCGCTGCCGCGGCTGAGCAGCTCACGATTTGGGCCCAGCGCGAAGGCGCAGCCATCGTCAAAGGCGAAAACCAGGGCGATCCGGCGGCTGTCGCGCACAAGGCCGTTGCACTAGCGATCGAGACCGGCGCCGAGGTCTGTATTATCGACACAGCGGGCCGATTGCAGACGCAGACCAACCTGATGCAGCAGCTCGAGAAGATCTACCGCGTCATCACGAAGCAAATTCCCGACGCGCCGCACGAAGTGCTTCTGGTGCTCGATGCCACGGCCGGTCAAAACGCCCTCAGCCAGGCCCAGGGATTCTCGACCGCTGCCAAATGTACGGGGATCATCTTGGCCAAGCTCGACGGTACGGCCAAAGGGGGCGTGATCATCCCGATTCGCGAGCGGTTTGCGATTCCCGTCAAGTTCGTTGGCGTGGGCGAAAAATCGAGCGACCTGGCGGTCTTCAACGCCGACCAGTTCGCCGCGGCGCTGTTTGCCGACGCGGCTTAATCGCTCGCGTTGGTTGATCTGCACTGCGGGTGATGTCCCCCACCGGCCTCGTGCCGGTGGAGTAATGACTGATCAGCTAGTCACGGAGCCCTCTCCAACGCACTT
>Ga0065705_10002132_pt1 | contig 14956 bp, 12 predicted proteins | sample SwibulcommuniRL2_FD_59092 | JGI IMG/M metagenome (GOLD analysis project Ga0065705, IMG submission 59092) | Bulk soil microbial communities from switchgrass field near Rose Lake, East Lansing, Michigan, USA - RL2 Bulk Soil v2 (version 2) | ecosystem: Environmental > Terrestrial > Soil >...
TTTCCAAGCAAGCAGGCGTGGATTTTGCGGTGGGTGGGCTGCCTTTCAATGAACCATCAAATGGCACAGATGCGCCGTGGGATTATTTGCCTCTTTTGCGCATGAAACAACGTTATGAAAGCGCGGGATTCAATCTGGCTGTCATCGAAGTCCGCCCGCCTTTGAACAATGCGAAGCGCGGACTGCCGGGCGGCGATGAAGAGATCGCCACTGTCTGCACACTGCTCGAAAATATGGGACGCCTGGGAATCCCGGTTTGGTGCTATGAATGGATGACCGATTTCAATTGGATGCGCACCAACACCAGTACGCTTTCGCGCGGCGGTTCTGTGGTGACCAGTTTTGATAATTCCTTAATGAAGGACGCGCCAGTAACCGAGAATGGTCCAATCTCTGAAGAAAAACTTTGGGAGACTCTTGAACACTTCCTGAAAATTGTGGTTCCCGTTGCAGAAAAATGGAATGTAAAACTTGCCATGCATCCCGATGATCCGCCGCTTTCGCCCATTCGCGGCGTCGGTAGAATTATGCGGAGCGTGGAAAATTACCAGCGTCTGCTCGATCTTGTTCCAAGCCCGATAAATGGCATCACTCTATGTCAGGGTAACTTCACGCTCATGACAGATGATCTGCCGGGAACGATCCGTAAATTTGGCAGGCAGAATAAAATATTCTTTGTCCATTTCCGCGATGTGCGCGGTACACCGGAGAAATTTGAAGAGACCTGGCATGATGAAGGTAAAACGGATATGCTGGCGTGTATGCAGGCCTATAAGGATATCAATTTCGAGGGCGTGCTGCGTCCCGATCATGTACCAACGGTAGAAGGCGATAGCAACGAAAACGCAGGCTATTCGTCCTTCGGCAGGTTGTATGCCATTGGTTATATCCGTGGCTTGCGCCAGGCGGTTTACGCCGGCGATCAGAAAGGAACTTCCCAATGAGAATCGCAGTTACCGGCGGGAACGGGAGGGTTGGTCGTGCCATCGTTGAGATGGCACTCGCTCAGGGTAACGAAGTTGTGAGCATCGATCAAACGCCCCCGCCAGGTATGACCCAACCTCATTTTTCCTTTATCCAGGCCCACTTGAGTGATTATGAAGAGTTTGTGCAGGCCATTCGCAGCTGTGATGCTTTGATTCACATGGCGGCCATTCCGGCTCCCGGACATCACCCGGATCACATTGTGCACAACAATAACGTTGTGGTAAGTTACAACGCGTTGCGGGCGGCAGTCGAAGTTGGAATCAATCGAGTATGTCAGGCCTCCAGTGTGAATGCGACCGGGCTCGCCTATAGCCGCTGGCCGCGTTTTGAGTATTTTCCTTTGGATGAAGCACATCCCACCTATAACGAGGATCCATACAGCTTGTCCAAATGGATTTGTGAAGAGCAAGCCAACTCGTTTGCGCGGCGGTACGAACAGATGATCATCTCAAGCATGCGCTTCCATGGGGTCGTGCCAGAACGCTCCACGATGGTGCAGGCCAAGAGTTATAGTCAAACCGATGCGGCAGTGAAGAATCTCTGGGCGTATACTCGTTCCGAAGCGGCTTCACGAGCCTGTCTCCTTTCCCTTACTGCAGATTTCGCAGGACACGAGGTGTTTTATATTGTCGCTCCTGATACCATCTCCAACATCCCCTCGCTTGAACTCAAGCAAAAATTTTTTCCTGATGTGGCAGTGCGCGGCGATCTAAGCAGTCACATGGGCTTTTTTGATTGTAGTAAAGCCGAGCGCTTGCTCGGCTGGAAGCATGATATCTAGGAGAAGCAAATGCAATATCGAACTCTTGGCAGGACAGGATGGCAGGTCAGCGATATTGGCTATGGTATGTGGGGTCTGGCTGGATGGACCGGCTCTGATGATGAAGAGTCGTTAAGATCATTGGATCGCGCGGTTGAACTTGGCTGTAATTTCTTTGACACGGCATGGGCATACGGGCGCGGGCATAGTGAGGAGTTGCTGGGTCAGTTGGTAGGCGCGCACCCCGACAAAAAATTATACGTGGCCAGCAAGATTCCCCCGAAAAATTTCAAATGGCCCGCTGAACCCGAATATACACTGGACGACTGCTATCCTCCCGATCATATCCGCCAATATGTGGAAAGCAGTTTGCAAAACCTCGGGTTGAGTCAAATGGATTTGATCCAGTTCCATACCTGGGACGATTCCTGGGCGTCAGACACGCGCTGGCAACGTGCCCTGGAAGATATGAAACGCGAGGGATTAATTTTGGCGGCGGGCATCAGTATCGACCGATGGGAACCGGCTAATGCAATTCAGGCTCTCCGCACCGGATGTATTGACGCGGTTCAGGTAATTTACAACATCTTCGATCAAAATCCCGAAGATGAACTGTTTCCAGTTTGCCGGGAATTGAATATTGGCGTGATTGCCCGTGTACCTTTTGATGAAGGTACCCTGACCGGGACCCTGACTATGGATAGCAAATGGCCCCAGGGAGACTGGCGAAACAGTTACTTTGTCGCTGAAAATCTCACCGCAAGCGTGGAGCGCGCCGAAGCCCTTCGCCCTCTGATACCACCTGACATGACGATGCCTGAAATGGCATTGCGATTTATTTTGGCAAATTCCGATGTCAGCACCATCATCCCGGGCATGCGGAAGCTCAAGAATACGGAAATGAACATTGCCACCAGTGACGCGGGTGGATTATCACCAGAACTGATTCAAAAATTGCGCCATCATCGCTGGGACCGCAAACCAACGCCATGGTCGCAATGACATCACAAATTGGAGACAAGCATATGCATATTCAACCCTCTCGAGAAGATCTGATCGAACTAACCAGCCTCAATCCATTTGAGCGTTTCCCGGATGGCAGACCGTGTGTGTCAGATGACCTGCTGGAGCGCATGAAACTGGTTACCACAGAGGAAGCGTGGTCTGTACTGATGAATCACGGATACCCTCATCAATTTGAGGGTGGTTTTGTACAAACACACCCGGGCGTTGTGCTTGTGGGGCGTGCTGTAACAGCCTCCTTCCTCCCGCACCGGCCGGATTATCATGATGCAATACAACAAGCTGGAATAAAAGAGGGACGCGGGAAGATCGGCGGGCAAAACTCATGGATCATCCAGCAACTTCAACTTGGTGATGTGATGGTTGTCGATTTACTTGGCAAGATCGAAAACGGAACAATCGTCGGCGATAATCTTGGCACAGCGGTTCGCACACGCACCCGCGCTGGGATTGTGGCTGACGGTGCGGTTCGAGACTTGCCCGGGCTCGAGCAACTGACCGATGTAAATTTCTTCGTGCGCGGTTTTCATCCGACTGCCATTGCGGATTTAACCCTCGAAGGAATCAACATTCCGGTTCGAATGGGTGCGGTTACGGTCCTGCCCGGCGACGTGGTATTGGGCACTAACACTGGGGTTATTTTCATCCCGCCGCATTTGGTGCAGGAGGTTGTTGAAACGAGCGAAGCCATTCGGGTGCGTGATGAGTTCGGCAAAATGCGCCTTGCGGAAGGCACATATAGCAGCGGCGAAATTGATGTTTCGCCCTGGCGTGATGATATCGAGGCTGATTTCAATGCATGGAGAAAGGCAAGCGACAAATGAATGCACGGCCCGAGGATCATGTCAATCAACGCTCCCGTCCAAGCGAGTTAAAGATCACCGACGTCCGCTCGGCAACGGTCGGTTGGGATGGGTGGCGGTTCCCCATCATCCGCATTGATACGAATCAAGGCGTGAGTGGATACGGCGAAGTGCGGGATGGAGCGAGCAAGACGTTCGCTCTGATGCTCAAGAGTCGTTTGCTCGGAGAGAATCCATGTAATGTAGATAAACTTTTCCGCAAGATCAAGCAGTTTGGCCACCATGCGAGACAGGGCGGAGGCGTCTGCGGAGTTGAGATGGCGTTAATGGATCTGGCAGGAAAGGCGTATGACGTTCCCGCGTATATGCTCACGGGTGGAAAATTCCGTGACGCGATCCGCCTGTATTGTGATACGCCCAATGAAGCAACGGGTGAGGCAATGGGTCACAAATTAAAGGAGCGTCTTGCGCGTGGCTTTACGATGTTAAAGATGGATATCGGTATCCAGCCTCTCATCGGTGTGAAAGACGCGCTGGGTTACCCAGCGGGCATGCTTAATACGAATGACGGTACCGCCCTCGAGCGGATGCTGGATATCCGTTCGATTCAACATCCCTTCACGCATGTCCGTCTCACGAACAAAGGCATTGATCTGATTTGCGAATATGTATCGGCGGTCCGCGCGGTGGTGGGTGACGAGGTGCCTATTGCCGCTGACCATTTCGGTCACATTGGGATCGATGACTGTTTGCGGCTGGGTGAGGTGCTGGAGCAATTTAACCTGGCATGGCTGGAGGACATGGTGCCCTGGCAATTTACCGAGCAATGGATCCAACTGGAGCGCGCACTGAAAACTCCGGTGTGTACTGGTGAAGATATCTATCTTAAGGAAGGTTTTCTGCCTCTTCTACAGGCGCATGCAGTGAATGTGATTCACCCTGACCTGGCAACCAGTGGCGGTATTCTCGAAACAAAAAAGATCGGCGATCTCGCACAGGAGCATGGGATCAGCATGGCGCTTCACATGGCAGGTACGCCCATCAGTACCATGGCAGCCGTACACTGTGCCGCCGCGACGGAAAACTTCATTGCCCTGGAACATCACTTCACCGAAGTACCGTTCTGGGGTGATTTCATTGATGGCTTGGCAAAACCAATTATTCAGGATGGCTATATCCCGGTTCCTGACTCGCCCGGACTTGGTTTCACGCTCAACGAGGATGCGATCAGGGAACATCTTATTCCTGAAGACGGCGGTTTATTTGAGCCAACGCCTGAATGGGACAATGAGCGAAGTTGGGATAGGCTCTGGTCATAATGTATCTTGTTCTAAAAAGAAGGACAATGGAGATCACATGAAAATCAAAAAAGTAAGGCCCATTCTTACGGCGCCAGATGGTATCGCGCTCGTCATCGTAAAGGTGGAAACGGACCAGCCCGGCCTTTATGGAGTGGGTTGTGCCACATTCACACAGCGTCCCACACTTGTAGCAAAAGCCGTAGAGGAATATTTAGATCCTTTGGTGCGCGACCGCGATCCGGCAAACATCGAAGACCTGTGGCACATGATGTATGTCAATTCCTATTGGCGGAATGGACCAGTGTTGAATAACGCCATCAGTGGTGTGGATGAGGCGTTGTGGGATATCAAGGGTAAAGTTGCGAACATGCCGGTCTATGATTTGTTGGGAGGAAAGTGCCGTGAAGCGGCGATGGTCTATCGCCATGCGGATGGTCGCGATCATCAACAAGTGCTGGATAATGTTCTTAAATATCAGGCGGAAGGTGCCTTGGCCGTCCGCTTGCAAATGGGTGGGTATGGCGGACGCGTCAAGGACGTAACAAAACGAAATTCACGACCCAATAAGAAAGCGCCGCAAGCCACACACCGGAAGAACCCGATGGATCTCCTGCAATCCAGTTTTCCGGGTGCGTACTATGACCCCGATCTGTATGCGCGTTCCATCCCACCCTTGTTCGAATACGTTCGCAATAAAATTGGCTTCGATCTATTTCTGCTACATGATATTCACGAGCGTCTCGTTCCCATTGACGCCATTCGGATGGCAAAGGTGCTTGAACCTTATCGGCTGTTCTTTCTGGAAGATCCGCTTGGGCCCGATCAGATCGAGTGGTTTCGCCGTTTGCGCGATCAATGTGCCACGCCAATCGCAATGGGTGAGTTGCATAATAATCCACTGGAGTGGCGACCGCTCATTGCTGAACAGTTGATTGACTTTGTCCGCGCCCACATCTCGCAATTGGGTGGCATCACGCCTGCCCGCAAACTGGCAGCGCTGTGTGAAGCATTTGGCGTGCGCACGGCCTGGCACGGACCCGGCGATACATCACCAGTTGGCCACGCGGCAAACCTTCACCTGGATCTGGCATGCCACAACTTCGGCATTCAGGAAATGATCTTCTTTGGCGATCCGCTCAAGGAGGTTTTTCCGGGGATTCCAGAATTGCACCATGGCTACCTGTGGCCAAATGATAGGCCCGGCCTGGGTATTGATATTGACGAGACGAAAGCCGCTAAATATCCAATCAGCATTCCTCCCATTGAATGGACGCAAAGCCGCTGGCCCGATGGAACGATCTGGACTCCATAACAGCAATCTTGTTCTGAATGCACCGGATGGATTGGCAGGAGTGATGCAGCCTGAGAAGCCCCGTGGGTCCCTCATTGACTTGAGAGGACTAAGCTCAAGAGCTTCAGCCATGTTGTCGAAGCCAACGACTCCAAGACTCTGCGGGATCCGCTTCTGGAGGCGGTTGGCAATATGCAGAACAGCAAGCGCCATCTGGTCGTTCGCCACGAACACTGCGTCCATTTCAGGGTAGTTCTCCGATAGCATTTTGAAGGCTGCCTCCCCGCTCGCGGAGGACCAGTTCCTTCTACAAAGTGACGATCTTCCACAGCCAATCCAGCCTTCATTATGGCATCCTGCCAGCCTTTTTTACGCCGCCGGGCTTCCCACCAGTCCAGAGGACCGGCAATATGTCCGATATGACGACAGCCCTGTTCTAGCAGGTGCTGCGTAGCGAGCGTCCCGCCGAGAAAATTGTCAATGGAAACGACCGGAATCCCAAGACGCGCCTCCATGGTGATGAAAACAACTGGTACGGGGATACTGGCAAAACTCTCATCTACCCAAGCGTGATTATCGCCAATCTCAGGAACCGCCCACAAGATTCCATCAATATGGCGGGCCAGCAAAAATCTAATCAAAGGTCGAATCTCATTTGTAGTGAAGTGAGGGAGCTCCTTGAGCAAGAGGGCATAGCCCAGTTCTTCGGCTTTAGTCGTGATCCCGTTTAGCGTACGGGATGACCCAATATATTGCAGTCCCGCGATGACAACACCCAGTGTGTAACTGCGGCGTTGGGCCAGGCTACGCGCCAATTCGCTGCGCTGATAACCCATTTGTTGAGCGATCTCCAGAACACGTTGGCGGGTTTCCGGTGCAACATCGTGACGTTCGTTGATGACGCGGGAAACGGTCTGGGCGGAAACTCCCGCTTGTTTCGCCACATGTTTGATTGTGATCCTTCTATTGTGTGGTATAGTTATGTTAGCGCTCCCGTTACCGTTAACATAGCAACATATGAGGGTTTTGTCAACTTATTGAGCAAAAATTATCTCCCAAAAGGTGTTATGTACGATTGAAGGAGTAGATCTTGAAAGCGAAAAGAATATTCTTTCTAATCCTTGCGCTACTGGGCCTATCAGCTTGTGAAATGGCGCCTCAGTTGACGTCGTCCCCTCCGCCTCAGGCAGTCACAGAAACATCCGCGCCTGAGGCAGACACGGCGACCCCAGCTACCCCGGACATCCTCCCGACTCCAACATGGAGCGTCGGCGATCACGGGGTTCAGTGGGCCAAGGTTTCCTTCGATGATCTTGCACCGTCTGGGATGAATATGCAGCAATGCTGGAACGGTCTAGGTATGGATGATCAGGGCCGCATCTACATCGGCTTCACGAGTGTACGATCCGACGGGCGCGAGGATTTCTCTGTTTTCCGCTACGATCCCAAAACAGGCGAGAGACTTTTCCTGGGCACATTTTTGGATATTGTTGCCGCGGCTGGAAATTCCAAGCCAGGAGAAGCCATCCCTAAGGGCCATACACGCCTGGTCTTTGCGGATGGGAAGATGTATATGGGATCGCAGAGTTTTCATGATCTGAAATGGGAAATTGATGCTCTGCCAACCTATCGCGGCAGTCACATCTTCGCTTTTGACACGGCTGCCAGCACTTGGGAGGATTTGAGTGCTCCGCTACCGGGTGGCGTGATCACCGAACATGAGGGCATTATCTCTCTCAACATCCTTCCTCAGGAACATTTGCTTGTTGGACTAGCCCATCCCTCTAGCGACATTATTCTGTACGATTACCAGACGAATAGACTTGTCAAGCGAGTTCCTGGTATCCCATGGGAATTGGGTAATCCGTTGAGCAGGGAAGTCATTGTCGCTCCAAGTGGGAATATTTATACGTATCGCGGCACGGAGGCGGTGAGCCAACGCCATCAGATTCACACCGTCTGGGTTTACAACATCCATACCGGCGAAATGAAAGATACCGGTTTTCAGATGACTAATGGTTTCTGGATTGGCCAGACTCAAAAACGCGATGGCAGCAAAATCTATATCAACACCACGGGAGGCGAATTGTATGAATTTGATATGGTCACCGAAACCTTCAAGGATCTGGGCTACGAGTTGCCAAGCAGCGATAAACGGATCATAGACTATACCTATGCTGTCACGCTGTCCCCGGACGAGAAGCGGATCTACTACATCCTGTCCGTCATCCAGAGCCCCGGCGGATCAGAAGATGATGGGAGTGGCGGCAGCGGCGAATTGTATTACTACGATCTCGCCACTGGCCAGATTGTTTTCGTACAGCAGTTGCCGCCCGGGATTTATACCAGCCAGGATTTACGTGACAGTGAAAATCTTTATTTCTCTCATTTTGGCGGTTATACCGATCTCTGGTCCGGGAAACCCGTATTGTTCATCGTACATGTACCTCCGCAGACTTAGAGATTGAGGGCCAGCCTGCCGAATTTCACGAGGAGAATGTTCTATAAAAACGACAAGGATTCTATTTGTCTATAACCTCGGGAGCGGTGACGTACGGCTCTTGATCCTGTATATTCCTCCATAAGACTACGACTGATTCGAGGAACGATGACTACAAATACCGCAATCCCGAAGATGGCAATTTCCAAGCAGACACGTCGTGGATTAAACCGGGCACAGAGGATCAATCTGACATTTTATGGTTTCCTGACGCCCTGGCTGCTGGGATTTGTCTTTCTGACTGTGATCCCACTGGTCATTGCCATGGCGCTCTCGTTCACCAATTACGATGGCATAAACTGGGATAGTATGAAATTCGTAAAGCTCAATAATTATGTCCATGCCTTCAGCGATGATCGTGTTGCCTATTCTCTCCAGAGGACTCTGCTCTGGTTGTTGCTCTATGTTCCTCTTTGGATGATCATTTCATTTGTCCTGGCGCTCCTGCTCAATCAAAACATAAAAGGAAAAGGTTTCTTCCGCGTCCTTTACTACCTTCCCAGTGTTGTTCCGGCCTCCGCCGCTGTGATCGTATGGAAAACTCTTCTTGATAAGAACACTGGGTTGCTCAATGGGTTGATCGGTTTTTTCAAACCTGGAACCGCTATCGGCTGGTTATCGAGTTACTCGCTCCAATCACTGGCAGTCATCGTCCTTTGGACGGGCCTCGGAGCCGGGATGATCATTTTCCTGGCAGGTCTACAGAATATCCCCGATGAACTGATTGAGGCCGCCCGTATCGATGGCGCGAGCACTTGGGACATCATCCGATATATCACTTTGCCTCTGATGTCACCCGTGATCTTCTTGCAACTTGTCCAGGCTTTGATTGCAGCTTTCCAACAGTTAACCTATCCCTTTTTGATCGCCTACGTCAACTATTCGGGAGGCATCTCAACTCCGCCGCGAGGCGTATTTTTCTACATGGTCAACACGTATCTGGAAATTCGGTTGAACCAACGCTATGCCTATGGGTCAGCCCTGTTATGGTTGTTCTTTCTCGGCATCCTGATTCTGACCGGGCTCGTATTTTGGTCTCAGAAATTTTGGGTTTACACAGGCGAGATCGAGGAAGAGAGACGATAGGAACAAACAGGCGGATTAACAACGCCGCACCCCTGGCATCGCCCGCATTGCACCGCTTCCAAAGATGGAGAATGTACATGAACCAAACAAATCGAATTGCCAAGTTTCGTTGGCTAAAAAGCCTTCCCGTATATCTGGCTCTGAGTGTAATCGGCTTGACGATTGTCATGCCGGTTCTCTGGTTGTTGATTTCCTCCCTAAAAAGTGATAACGAATTATCGGCGTATCCCATCCAGTTTCTTCCGAAACATCCGTTATATCAGCTGATTACCTATTATTTTACACTCCGCTATTCACCGATCATGCTGGCAATGCTGCACACGTTAGTCTTGGGGATTAGTACTGCCTTTATTACTTGTATCACAAGCGCGATGGCAGGATATGCGTTTGCACGGATCAAAGGCGCCGGGAGCAAACAGTTATTCTCACTGGTGATCGCCTTGCTCATCGTCCCCAATATTATCCTGCTGGTGCCTCAGTTCATCTTGTATGCTCATTACCATCTGATCAATAGCTATTGGCCCTGGTACCTCGCCGCGTTTGGAGCAACAAGTCCCTTGTATATCTTCATGTACCGCCAATTCTTCCTTGGCTTCCCAAAGGAACTGGAGGAAGCGGCCGAGATTGATGGGGCGTCGCCGTCGCGTATTTTTATCGAGATCATTCTCCCCAATTCCAAGCCCGCCCTGGCGACTATATTGATCTTCGCTTTCAATAGCGTATGGGGAGATTTCATTACACCTCTAATATTCCTGAACAATCCATTCAAATTGCTGGGTCCCTGGCTCGCTGGCGCCCCGGTAGCTTCCCCATTCGTCCTCGCTGGGGCTGTGCTTTACATGCTGCCCGTGATCGTTTTATTCCTACTCATTCAAAAGAACATCCAGAAAGGAATGCTGTTCACCGGTCTGCAAGGCTGAGTCTTTCACCTCATCCAACATTAACTGCCATTACAGGCCATAAAGAAGGAACATAGCCATGGAAGCAAAAGACACAACTTTTCTTCGCGTACAGAATTCCAAGATTGTCAACGGACGGGATGAAACCATTCTTCTGCGCGGTTTCTGCCTGGGTGGCTGGATGAATATGGAGAACTTCATCATTGGCTACCCTGGACACGAATCTGGTCTGAGGTCTGGGATAGAACGAGTATTGGGTAAAGAGAAAGCCCAATTCTTCTTCGAACGATTCCTCCACTACTTCATCCAGCAGGAAGACTTATCGTTTATCAAGAGTCTGGGCTGCAATACGATTCGTGTATCACTCAACTACCGTCATTTCGAGGATGATGATCGTCCCTTTGAATACAAGCTCGACGGGTTTGCCTTGTTGGATAAAGTCATCGCCTGGGCGCGCGAGTTGGAACTCTACGTGATCCTGGATTTGCATGCTGTGCAGGGCTGCCAAAATAGCGGTTGGCATTGTGATAATTCCGGCGGCGAGCCGCGCTTTTGGGGCCAAAAGCAGTTCGAGGATCGTGCTGTTGCGTTATGGGCAGAATTTGCGCGTCGCTACAGGAACGAAAGTTGTGTTGCCGGGTATAACGTTATGAATGAACCAGAAGCGGACCAGATCCATTGGCTCAACCACTATTACCGGCGCGTCACCGACATCATCCGCAGCATAGATCCCCGCCACATTATTTTCCTGGAAGGGAATCAGTTCTCGCAGAAGTTTGAAGAACTCAATCCACCCTTCGACTCGAACACGGTTTACAGCAGTCACAACTACGTCGAACCGATGGATGGCTTCTACCCGGGGACGGCGAATGGCGAACCATTTGACCGGTTTCGCCTTGAACGCGATTATCAAGTGAGGGCCGCGTTCATGCTCCGCCATCAAGTTCCCAACTGGGTGGGTGAGTTTGGCTGTATCTATGAAAATCCCGCGCGAAATGAGTCAAATCTGCACGTGATGAATGACATGATTGACATCATCGAAGCATACGGGCATCATTGGAGTATCTGGACATACAAGGATATTGGTATGATGGGAGCTATGCTGGTGGACTCGGAATCCGGTTGGATGCGACGCATCCAACCGGTGCGTACGATCAAAACAAGAATCCGCTGCGATTCCTGGATTGAGCGGACTCCCGGGCCGATCGACCCCTTCATTCTGCAGATCGCTGAGTATGCGATGGGAGTGTTTCCATATATGTCTCAGGCCAATCTTCTATCCAAACTGCAATATGGTCTTCAAGATGGCATCCTTGCTCAAGCTCTGCTGCCCGCGTTCGTTGAGCAATTTCGAAACATAAGCGAAGTGCAGATTGACAGCATGATGCAATCCTTCGCATTCAAGAATTGTCGGCCGCGCCAAGATCTTATTGAATTGTTGAAAAGAAAACTCGGTACGCCTGTTGAAGGTGAGTTAGACTTCTGAAGGTAAAACAATAGTATGGGAAAACATCGTCCAAAATGGCAAGCGCCGGGGGTTGTTTTTCAACCCAGAGTTTACCAAGGCCTGCAAAAGGGGATCAACACCATCGCCGACGCGATCCGGCCAACGCTGGGGCCACTACCGCGCTTTGTCCTCAACGAGAAACAATCGAAGGCTGGCCGCCCGGAACTTCTGGATGACGGGGCAGTTATTGCACGACGTATCATCCAGCTAGAAAATCGCGAGGAAGATATGGGCGCAATGTACTTGCGCCATGTGTTATGGTCGCTGCATGAAAAGGTTGGTGACGGCACCACAACAGCTGCTGTAATGTTCCAGTCAATTTACAACGAAGGCATCCGTTATATTGTCGCCGGGGGCAACGCTATGCAGTTGCGCCAGCATCTTGAAGAGGCATCTAAAGCTATTGTAGATGAGCTAGAAAGCCAGGTCATTCACCTTCAGGGAAAGGAACAGTTTGCCAAGCTGGCCGAGACCATTTGCTACGACCCTCCGCTGGCAAAAATGCTTGGTGAAATTTTCGACATCGTGGGCGAGTATGGTCGTCTGGACATCCACCCCGGGCGTAGCCGGGAACTGGAGCGAGAGTACGTCGAGGGCATGTTCTGGGACACAGGCGTCTTCTCACGCGAGATGATCCCAGATCGGGTTGCGGGAAAAGTCCAAATGGAAAATGCAGCCATCCTGTGTACTGATCTGGAAATCAAAGAACCCCGGGATGTTTTCTCTTTACTGGAGATAGTGATCCGCGCTGATTGCAAGGCTTTGCTGCTGGTGGCAACCAGCTTTTCCGATCGCGCTCTGTCCGTGTTGTTGGCCAATCGCGAAAAAATACAGGTAGTCGCTGTGAAAGCGCCCGCAATAGATGCCGCCACCCGCAGCGAGGCGTTGGAAGACCTGGCTTTGCTCACCGGCGGACGGGCTTTTTTCCAGGCGGCCGGGGAGACGCTCAATTCGGTGCGCCCTGCTGACCTGGGTCATGCGCGTCGCATCTGGGCCAGATTGGATAATTTCGGCATATCGGGAGGCAAGGGCGATCCACGCCGCCTCCGCCAGCACATTTCCCAGTTGCGTGATGCCCTCTTAAATGTCACAGAACCGAACCAACGCAGGCGATTGCATGAAAGGATTGGCAAGTTGATGGGTGGCGTTGCCGTGTTTTGGGTTGGCGCAGACACGCCACTGGCTGTCGAGGCGCGTAAGGCGCTGGCTGAGCGAACAATAGAGGCGATGCGTGGTGCCGTCAAAGACGGAGTTTTGCCCGGCGGAGGCATAGCTCTTTTATCTTGCCAACAGACTCTACAGAAGAAAATGAAGGCAGCCAAAAATATGAACGAGCGCGTTGCTTATCGCATCTTGTCGAAGGCAGTCGAATCCCCGATTCGGACCCTGCTTGATAATGCCGGCTTGGAGCCAGACAGAGTGCTTAACCAAATTGCCCTGGCCGGGCCGGGTTCAGGATTTGATGTTGTGGGCAGGCAAATCGTCAACATGGCTGGTGTCGGTATCTACGATTCGGCTGCGGCACTCAAAGGAGCTGTGTTCGGTGCTGTGCATGGAGCAGCATTGGCTCTGACCGTTGATGTACTTGTCCATATGCAAGACCCGATAACCTCTTATCACAGAACATAGGTTTTATCCCTCTTATGGCATCACAAAACAATATTTCTCGACTGGATTACATCTATCAGTTCTGTGAATCAGGGAAAGTAGATTATTTCGCAGCGCGCGTTTCGGGGCTTTATCGTTCCTCAGATGGCGGCAAAAGCTGGACTTCGGCTTTTGATTCTTTGAACTTGCAGAAAGATCCATCAGCCCTGGCTGTGGCAATTTCTCCTGACCTGGAAGATGATCCCAGTATTTTTGTCGGGTTGAATGGTGGGATCTTACGCTCTCCCGATAATGGACGCCACTGGGAAAGCGCCCTGCTCCCCTCCCCTCCACCTGTGATCTCAGCCCTGTCGATCTCACCAAATTTCATCCGGGACGGGATTGTATTTGCTGGGACACTCGAAGATGGAATGCTGCGCTCATCTGATCGAGGAGGGCGCTGGGATGCCTGGAATTTTGGGCTATTGGATTTGAACATCCTCTGCCTAGCCATTTCTCCCGATTTTGCCAGCGATGAGACGCTTTTCGTAGGCACGCAAAGTGGAATCTTCCGAAGCACCAACGGAGGTCGTGCGTGGCGCGAGGTCAATCTGCCGGGGGAATTCGAGGCCGTTCTCAGCCTGACCCTCGCACCGGATTTCGCTAGCAATGGCACTCTATTCGCAGGGACCGAAAATCAGGGATTGTTCCGTTCCACAGATGGAGGCAAGACTTGGCAGCGCCTCGCTAAGTCGAAGCTCAAGGAACCGATCAACAGCATTTTGCTTGCATCGGACTTTGTTGCCCGGCCTGAACTTCTCATTTTGCATGGAAATCGACTCCTGATTTCAACCGATTGCGGCAGAAGCTGGGGACCTTTTCGAGCTAATTTGGTGACCAGGAAAAGCGTAGCTACCATCCTGTGTCCGTATGGGTTTGACCCCAGCGTGTCAGTTTTGGTCGGATACGCGGATGGAAGCATTAAATTCATATGATCAACTGGCATGCCCCGGTTACCGCCATACGTTTCGATAACGTTTCTCATTTTTAAAACCAGTTCTTTTCTTCGCCAACCAGATAAAAAACTGTTTAAGCTTGACATTGAGTTTCTTTTTTGCTAAACTATTATGTGAGCGCTTCCGTTAGCGCTCACGGGAGCGATAACGACCCATTTGACTGGACTTTTCTCATGATCGCGAAAAGACACGTCAC
>Ga0065705_10002044_pt1 | contig 14947 bp, 14 predicted proteins | sample SwibulcommuniRL2_FD_59092 | JGI IMG/M metagenome (GOLD analysis project Ga0065705, IMG submission 59092) | Bulk soil microbial communities from switchgrass field near Rose Lake, East Lansing, Michigan, USA - RL2 Bulk Soil v2 (version 2) | ecosystem: Environmental > Terrestrial > Soil >...
TTCGACGGAACGAATCTGACAGACTGCAAACTGTCCACCAGTGACTTTACGGGTGCGAGCTTCAACAAAACCATTCTGGTACGCACCGAATTCAACACATCAGACCTGACCCGGGCAAAATTCAGCGATGTAAAACTGGTCGACGTCAAGCTGACCATGACCGACCTTAGCGAAACAATCTTTGAAAACTGTATCTTTCACGGTGTGGACTTTAAGTATACCGATTTGCGAGGGCGATGCCTTGACGGGCAGACCTTTATCGGCGTCAAGTTTGACAATACGGCGCTGAACGAAGTTACGTTTAGAGGCGCAACCCTTAAAAATGTGTCCTTCGTTGCAGCGGTTACCTGGACTAGCTGGTCTAAAAAATACTATCGTGCCATAAAAACCATTTCCTTTGACGGCGCGACGATGGATAAGCTGACCTACGCCGCACTCAAAGGCATGGAAGCCGATTTATCAAACGTTACTGTTGTATAAGGAATGAAGAATATGCAAAACCAAGCAATCCAGGTGAAAGGGCTGCAAAAGTCCTACAAGCAACTTCATGTTCTAAAGGGCGTGGATTTTGAAGTGGAAAAGGGCAGTATTTTCGCCCTGCTCGGCTCCAACGGTGCGGGCAAGACAACGATCGTCAAAACCCTCACCACGCTGCTCAAACAGGATAGCGGAACCGCCACCGTCAACGGCTTCGACGTTGCGGCAAAGCCCGACGATGTGCGGCAGTCGATCAGCCTGACCGGGCAATTCGCCGCTGTAGACGAGATCTTGACCGGGCGAGAAAATTTGATCATGATCGCCAGGCTGCGGCACCTCAAAAATCCGCTTGAGATCGCGGCTGATTTACTGAACCGCTTCAGCCTGACCGATGCCGCCGACCGCAGAGTTTCCACCTATTCGGGTGGTATGCGCCGCAGACTCGACATCGCCATGAGCCTTATAGGAAAACCGCAGGTCATTTTCCTCGACGAACCGACCAACGGGCTCGACCCCGAAGCGCGCCTTGAGGTTTGGAAGACTGTCAAAGAGCTTGCTAATAATGGCACGACGGTATTTCTGACTACACAGTATTTGGACGAGGCTGAACAGCTCGCCGACAGAATTGCCATTCTGCATAAAGGGAAAATTATCGCGAACGGCACACTCGCGGATCTGAAAAAGCTGTTCCCGCCTGCAAAGGTGGAGTATGTGGAAAAACAGCCGACATTGGAGGAGATATTCCTTGCAATCATCGGCAAAAAGAAGGAGAAGTAAATGGAAACGATCAATAAACATTTTCGCGAAGCGAGCGATATGGGCGTTATGCTTGGACGTTCCATGCGCCATATTCTTCGCAGCATGGACACCATCATTACAGTCACTATCATGCCAATCATGTTTATGCTGCTGTTCGTCTATGTGTTTGGCGGCGCAATCCAAACCGGCACGGACAACTATGTGAATTACCTGCTGCCTGGTATCCTGCTGATGGCGATTTCAAGCGGCATTGCCTATACGTCTTACCGTCTGTTTATGGATATGCAAAGAGGCATCTTCGAACGGTTCCACTCCATGCCGATTGCGCGTTCGGCCCCGCTGTGGGGGCATGTGCTGACCTCACTGGTATCCAATGCGATTTCGGTGGTCGTGATCATTCTCGTGGCGCTCATTATGGGCTTCCGCTCGTCGGCGGGAATATTGTCATGGCTTGCTGTAGCCGGGATACTGGCGCTGTTTACGCTGGCTTTGACGTGGATCGCGGTGATTGCCGGACTGTCTGCAACATCAGTGGACGGCGCAGGCGCCTTTGCCTACCCGCTTATCTTCCTTCCATTTATCAGCTCGGCCTTTGTGCCAACCGAGTCGATGCCGCCAGTAGTTCGCGCCTTTGCAGAAAACCAGCCGGTGACCTCGATCGTGGATGCCATCCGTGCGCTGCTGTCAGGCCAGCCTGTCGGTAATGATATCTGGATTGCGCTCGCGTGGTGTGTCGGGATTATGCTCGTGGCTTATGTCTTTGCGATGAGAGCGTATAAAAAGCGGGTGTAAAAAAAGGACAGCATTTTTTGTGAGGCTGGGGCGGATGATGNCTTTGTTGATGTTATCCAGTACCGGGCTNTTCCCCATCTCGCAGGCAATCGCCGGCGCCTTAAGNAAATGNAACCTGACCCTAGTATTTNCATTACCCGGTGCGTTGGTTTTACTGATGACGATATGGATAGCCTTCCAATCAGAGCTCAAAAGCTTCAGCGCAAGCCTCACCAGCGCAGAAGCGGAAGGCTGACATTCGAAATTTCCGTTTACTAAATTTTGCGGCACTCTGTAAAAGATGCCGTGGTGAGATCTTTTGAAATGGGCCGCCTCCGGGATGCAGATGGGACCAGGAATGCATGCGCTAGCGGAGGCGGTCCCCTCTGGGGCTTGAGCAAGAACCACAGCGAAAGAGTAATTCTGCCCAACGCATATTGTTTCCAAACCGCGATTTGAATTACAATCCCCGTCTCAACATACAGAGCGATCAAGTTCTGATCCTCCGATCAAGGAATCCCATTTGGAACATACCGCATCCACCGTCGCGGTGGATATCGCCATCGTATTTATTTTAGTCCTGGCGAACGCCTTCTTTGTGGCGTCTGAGTTTGCGCTGGTCTCGGTGCGCAAGACCCGCATCGATCAGCTGGCTGCCGAAGGCAACGGCACAGCGGCTGTGGTCCAGCGTGCTGTGCACAACCTGGACCGCTACATTGCAGCCACACAGGTTGGCATTACGCTCGCTTCACTACTACTGGGTGGAATTGGCGAAAGGACGCTTGAACCCATCCTGGCCTTCTTGTTCGGCTGGGTACCGCAGCAATGGTGGGTTCTCACCCGCACCGGGCTGGTGGCGGGCTTTGCCTATTTCATCATGACGGCTCTGCACGTGATCATTGGCGAGCTCATGCCCAAATCCATTGCGCTCCAGCGACCTGAACGGACGGCGCTCTGGATCGGCCGCCCGATGACCTTCTTCGCGGCACTATTCTCGCCTCTGATCTGGATGCTCAACGGCATTGGCAATTTCCTCCTGCGTAGATTGGGGTTTCACGCGGCCGAAGGCCATTCCCAGGTGCATTCTCCCGAGGAACTCGATATGATCTTTACCGAGTCTCATAAAGGCGGTGAGATCAATCAGACCGAGTTCGAGATTCTGCACCGTGTGGTCCGCTTCTCCGATACGAACGTGCGCGCTGTGATGATCCCTCGCCTGGAGATGCAGGCACTCCCCATATCAATCTCTCGTCAGGCCCTGACCGCTTTTTTGCAGAGTCGACCCCACACCCGCATCCCGGTCTATGAGGATTCGTTGGACGAGATCCTGGGTGTGGTCAACTCGAAGGATGTGGAGCACCTGTACAACCGCGTCCTTTCTGAGGAATTGGACAAATTGAAATCTGCCATGTCAGAGGGGAACGAGGGTCCACGCGCCCTGGAGGGTATCCAGGCCACCGATGAAACCATGCTGGACCTGAGGCCGATCCTGATCGAGGCGACCTTTGTGCCGGAAACGATCCGGATCGATCAGTTGCTGAACGAGTTCAAGAAACGCCGCCAGCAGCTTGCCATTATCATCGACGAATACGGAGGCACGTCGGGGATCATTACACTGGCCGACCTGCTGGAACAGGTGTTTGGAGACCTGCCCGATGAAGCCGCTGAATCAGAACCAGAGATCCTGCAGCGACCGGATGGCAGTATCCAGGTGGCAGGCGGGGTCAGTATCGATGAAGTGAACGAACTCTTTGGTCTGGGCTTTCCCTCCGAGGAAGCCGTTACGATGGCTGGCCTGATCATCAATGCTTTGGGGCGAACCGCCGCGGCGGGTGATGAAGTGGAAATCAATGGTGTTCGCCTGCGAGTTGAGCGCGTTACCCGCTTTCGCATCTCTACTCTGAGTCTTTTCCTGCCCGCGGATGGGGAAACTGAAAATTAGAACCTGCAGAAACGGATCAAAGCCCGGTTCTCCATGGTTGACATGCCTGCCTCGCAAACTTATAATGATGGCACGCGGAAGTTCTCGCCGACTCAGACCGCACTCCAAGCTCACTTACATTTCCTAAGACGTCTGCACGTATGTTTCGAGCTACCAAGCACGTCCTTTTGTATTAAGCGGAAGTAATACGCTGCTTTCTAAATCGCTTCCACGTCCTTTCCTTTTGACGAATCAGTCCATTTAGAATCTTTATAAGTTCCCAAACCACTTTACCGGAGGAGAAATAGATGTACCCATCCAAACGAAGTCCCTTGATGATTTTCATGTCCGTCGCGCTTGCCGTAGGTCTCACAGCATGCGGCACGGCGGCACCAACCGCTGCCCCTGCGGCCCCACAGGCTACAGAGGCCCCAACGGAAGCACCGGCTGCAACAGAGGCACCGACCCAGGCACCCGCCGCCACTGAGGCCCCGATCAGCGTAGAGAACACGCTGGTCGTGGATAGCAATATCGACGACCTGATCACGCTGGATCCGGCCGTGGTGTATGAATACAGCGGCATCCTGATCGCTCATAATGTGTACCAGACCCTTGTGACGTTCGTCGGGGCTGATATGCAAACGATCAAGCCAGGCCTGGCCGATACGTGGGATACCAAGGACGCTGACGACCACTGGGAGTTGACCTTCAAGCTCCACCCCGGCAACAAGTTCGCCAGCGGAAACCCCATCACCGCCGACGACGTGGTGTATTCCTTCAACCGCGAGCTAACGATCCAGCCTCCGCCCCCGCCGGTGTTCCTGTTTACTGATATAGCTGGTCTCACAACTGACAGCGTGACGGCAGTTGACCCCGAGACGGTCCAGATCAACCTGCCCAAGACGTCCAGCCCCGGCGCATTCCTGGCGATCCTGACCAATAACATCGCTAGTGTCGTGGACTCCAAGGAAGTGAAGGCTCATGAGACCAATGGCGATAATGGCACAGCCTGGCTGCTCGATCATTCGGCTGGAAGCGGGGCTTATGTGGTAGACCACTGGACCAAGGATGTGGAAGTGCTGCTGACAGCCAACCCAAACTTTAGCGGGCCCAAGCCAGCCCTCACCTCGGTCCTGATCAGTCATGTGCCTGAATCGGCCAACCAGCTTACCGCGCTGCAAGCGGGCGACGCCGACATCGCCTTGAATCTGACCGCCGAGCAGTTAGCCACCCTCAGCGGAGATGCGACCAGCGTCAAAGGCCAGGATCTGCGGTTGTTCTACGTGGGGATGAACGCCACCGTGCCGCCTCTGGACAAGGTCGACGTGCGCGAGGCACTGCGTATGGCGATCGACTACGATGGCCTCGTCAACGATCTGCTCTCGGGCAACGCCCAGAAGGTGCAGACCGTCATCCCTTCCCCCATGTTTGGCTTCAACAGTGACGCACCCTTCCAGCAGGATGTGGATGGCGCCAAGGCATTGCTCGAAAAAGCTGGCGTCAGTGACGTGAGCCTTGAGCTGATGATCCCGAGCGGTGCGGCACCGGGTGGCGTGCAATGGTCAGACCTGGCTGCCAAGCTCCAGTCGGATTGGGACCAGATCGGGGTGAAGGTCGAGATTAAGCAGGTGGCACAATCAGAATTGCTAGCTGCTTATCGCGAGCAGAAGGGCCAACTGGTTCTGATCCTGTGGGGTCCCGATTTCGCCGACCCTGACACGAATGTGACGCCCTTTACGAACTACGATGCGCACTCCATCGCCTGGCGTAATGCGTGGAACGATCCCATTGGTCAAAAGGCACATGATGCGGCGTTGATGACGGATCAGGCAGAACGCGAGGCGGCGTACAAGGAGATCACCGAGTACGTGCTGCACAACGGTCCCTATGCTGTCCTGTACCAGCCCGCTGCGCTGTTCGGCGTCCGCTCCACCGTGCAAGGCTTTGAGTGGAACCCAATGGGCTTTACCGACTTCTGGTCCATCGTTAAGATTGCCTAGTACCCCTAACCAGACTTCCCTACACGCCGGCTAGCGAAAAGCTGGCCGGCGTGATCTTGCCACTTGCCGTAAGGCGCCTTCCATGACTCTACTCACTTACCTGCTCCGACGGTTAGTAGGCTTTGTGGCCGTGATGGTCGGGGTTTCGATCATCACATTCGACCTGTCACACCTCGTTCCCGCCGACCCGGCCATTGTGGCACTCGGCGATCACGCCACGGACGCGCAGATCGAGGCTTTCCGTGAGAAATATGGGCTGAACAAGCCCGTGCCCGAGCAATATTGGATCTACGTCAGCAACCTGGTCCAGGGCGATCTTGGGATCAGCCTGCGCACGCGGCGGCCCGTAGCTGCTGATCTGCACGATTTCTTTCCGGCAACGTTTGAGCTGTCGCTGACCGCGTTGATCCTTTCGATCTTTATTGGCGTGCCGGCCGGGGTGCTCTCGGCCACGGCGCGCAACCGTCTGCCCGACCATGTCGTGCGCATCGTATCACTGATCGGCGGGTCTGTCCCTATTTTCTGGCTGGGCCTGATCCTGATCGGTTTCTTCTATGGCCGCCTGGGCTGGTTGCCAGGTGGCGCCCGCATCGACAAGTTCATCCCACCTCCACCGCACCTCACAGGTCTGTTCACCGTGGACAGCCTGCTGGCCGGTAACTCAAAAGCATTTTGGAGCAGCGTACAGCACCTGCTCCTGCCGGCCCTGGCTTTGGGCTATTTCTCCACGGCGATCATCGCACGTATGATGCGCTCGAGCATGCTCGAGGTGCTGCCCCAGGGGTACGTGCTGGCGGCGCGGGCCAGGGGCCTGCGTCAGAGAAGAGTGGTCTGGCGCCACGCGGCGAGCAACGCAATGATCCCCACTGTGACGACGATCGGGGTGACTTTTGGGAGTTTGCTCTCAGGTGCTGTGCTGACCGAGACTATTTTCAGCTGGCCGGGTTTGGGGCGCTATGCCACCAACTCGGCGATCAACCTCGACTTCCCGGCGGTGATGGGGGTGACCTTACTCGCGGCGCTCGTCTACACGATCACGAACCTGATCGTGGATGTGGGGTATCACTGGCTCGACCCCCGGATCCGCAATGGCTGAGACAATCGCTACCCCTGCAAATCCCCGCCGCCCGGTCTGGCGGCGCAGCCCACTGACCGTGGCCGGCCTGGTGTTGATCGTCCTCTTGGCCCTGATCGGGTTGTCTGCACCGCTCCTCGCGCCGGCAGATCCCCTCAAGCAGGTTCTATCCACCCGCCTGAAGCCCCCCTCAGCGGCGCACTGGTTGGGCACCGATCAGCTCGGCCGCGATGTACTGAGCCGGATGATGTATGGCGCGCGCATCTCGCTCTTGATCGGGACAGTGGTAGTGGGCCTGGCAGCCAGCGTTGGCACATTCGTTGGGCTGATCGCCGGCTATGCAGGCGGCTGGCTGGACGAGGGCCTGATGCGCCTGACCGATGTCTTCTTCGCTTTCCCCGCGCTCATTTTAGCCATGGCTATCTCGGGGGCGCTCGGTCCCAGCCTCACCAACGCCATGATCGCCATTGCGGTGGTGACCTGGCCTGTGTATGCCCGGCTGGTGCGGGCACAAGTACTGTCGTTGCGCGAGCGCGAGTATGTGGACGCGGCGCGCAGCCTCGGCGCTTCGGCGGAGCGCATCGTGTGGCAGCATATCCTGCCCAACACGCTGGCGCCCCTGCTGGTGCAAGCCAGCTTCGATATGGGCGGCGCGATCCTGTCTGCTGCTGGGCTGAGCTTTATTGGCTTTGGCACCCAGCCCCCTACGGCCGAATGGGGCGTTATGATTAGCGAGGGCCGCAATTACATCGCCACCCAGCCCTGGCTGTCACTATTTCCGGGGTTGGCCATCCTGTTCACCGTGGCCGCCTTTAACCTGATTGGGGATGGACTGCGCGACGCACTGGATCCACGCTTGCGTGGGACTGGATAACTGGCGCTTCTTCCAATCCTGTGCTGACAATGTCCAGGTATCCCTAAGTATATTGGACGTGGTTTGCATTATGATCGATTTTTGGTCTTTTCGGATCTGGATTTGACTTCTGTTTTATCGGTGGAACGGAGCGAAACAAATACGGCGACCAGCATAATCACAAATATCACGATGGCCGTCAGCCAGATAGAGCCTGCGAATATGAGTTCGGGGGGAAGTGTGTGATGAGGCATGGAGGATCCCTTCATTGATCCAGACCTGGCTGAATCAGTAGCTGCAAAGATGGTAAGAATGTCAAGTTACTAGACGGTCATATGGAAGAATAGGTTACTCCTCGCTGGCACATTGTCTACCGACCTTCAGAACATATAGAGGAAGTCCCTGTGTTCATCACGACGACTCGCACTGATGTTGTGGGTCTCTGTTGACGTAGGGAAAACCCTCAGTGCTGCGCTGTAACCGTCACATCGAAAACCCGTCCTTTCTATATGAACTGGCCACAGTTCTCCCCTGCCCAACCACACGCTCGCTGGCGCCCGTCATACCCCATCACGAAACTGGCATGCGGCGCGCAAAACAGTATGCGCACTCCGTCTCCTTACGCCTGTTCATGTTTCGTTTGAGCGTCATCTCTGTTGCCCTTTCGCTGACCTCGCTCCCTATCGCCGCCCTGGATGGCGCTTGCAGGTTTTCTCCTGAAATTTGGTTTTGATCATTATTCCATCGATCAAACCACATAAAGGTAATTTATAGACTTTATCAGTCGAGGAGCGATAGAATGCTTGAAGTTCAAACATTTCAGTATGTTGTTGAGAACGAAGTCGGAGAAACAATTGGCGGGTATATATCAACCGACGAACCACCCGTAAAAGGCGATGTAATCAGACTCCATGACATTCCTGACTGGGACTCTGCAGAGGTGTTGGGAGTAACGATGATGTTATCAAAGTACTACAATAGGATTGTGTTGAAAGTAGGGCCAGCAGACAGGTATCACTGATAAGATAAATAGATCGGTGCCCGGTTCCAGTTGGTGAGGGTCAAGCTTCAACCATAAGAGTAGGCGAATCCCCATCTGGCAAATTTGTGATCAGGCGTTATAATTTATTGGCGATGAATATGTGCTCCCGACCAAGGTGGCCTTTCCATAACGAGCGCTCCCCTCAAAACTATTAGAAGTGCATTACAGCACCCATTGTGTTTTTCCACATAAATTTACCGGGATTATTTATTTCAATGGAAACTGATCTGGCACTATTGAATGCTGCAAGAATGATGGATAAGGAGGCCCTGGTCAAGATCTTTGATCTTTACTCGTTGGCTCTATACAAGTATGCCTTGCGCCTATGCAGCGATCCAGTGATGGCAGATCATATTGTGGGGGATGTATTTGTCAAACTCCTGGACCAATTGTCAGCGGGGAATGGACCCAGAGCGAACCTGCGCTCCTATCTCTATGAAATGACCCATCACCGCATCATTGATGAAGCGCGTTATTCGCGACACAGAGTTTCCCTCGAAGCAGCAGACTGGCTTCGACAGGATGCGGATTCCACGGCTCCAGGTTTGGAAGACCAGGATCTGTTCAAGCAGGTCTTGCATGCCATGCAGCATGAGTTAACCGAAGACCAGCGGCATGTGATCGTTTTGCGTTTTCTGGAAGAATTTAGCATCCGTGAGACGGCGGCGATCTTGGGCAAAAAAGAAGACCATGTGCGGGTGATCCAGAGCCGCGGCCTCGCCGCGCTGCGCCGATCGCTCGAATATCAGAAAGTTCGGAAAGTTATGTCCGCGCCGAGGAACAGGATGGTATCCGAAGCCTTAGGGGATTGAGTTCCTCTCCCCTCCATAGGCATCCTTGAAGAAGTTCGATGGGCTTTCCAACCGCATCAGGAACTCGCGTTTTCGACAGATGGTGGAACGTGGCAACGACTGGGGATGGAAGCAAAAGGGATCTGTAGCGAGTCCGGGATGGTTCCCTGCACCGTTTCGCTTTGGAGCAAAACCGAAAACCATAACCTGTTGTTAACAAAATTTTTTTCTGAAGTCAATATAATTGTGCAAACATCTCATCAGAAGGTGAAGCATGGAACTGCATTATAGCGAACTTGAAAACAACATAAGGTTGATTAAGCTGGTTGGCGATCTGGATATCCTTGGTGTCGGCGAGATCGAAACCCAATTTACAGGTTATTGTGCCGGAGAAAATCCCCGTGTGCTGGTGGATCTTTCAGGGGTTGACTTTCTCGCTTCGATCGGAATCCGCTTGTTGACCCTGAACGCCAAATCCATTCTCAGCCGTGGCGGCCGGATGGTGTTACTCAGCCCCACACCCGATGTAAGAAGTGTGCTCGAGATCACCGGCATCCCTGCGATCATTCCCATCTATGATGGGCTGGAATCGGCTCAGACTGTTTTGTTGGCCTCGTAATTTTCATTGCTAGCAGTAGAGGCAAGTCTCCTTGGCGAACAGGATTGACCTGTCTATTTGGTCTTCTGTAGAGGACAGTTTACACGCCCATCAGGACGACTTGCCCCTACATCTTTGCAACTTTATTTAAATCGAAGCAAAAAGACCACTCTTGATGAGATGGTCTTTTCATTTCATCATACTACACTTATTTAAAGTTCTTCCCTGACGGGAGGTGTAGGGCAAGCAGTTGTCCACCTTCCACCAATTCCGCGTCGGTGGCATAGTGCGCCTGCTGGTCCAGTAAATACCAGCCATCCCCCAGGATGGCAGAGGCATCGATCACGCCCGATGATTCTTCATCCTGCGTAAGGAAGTTCGGTGCTCCTAGAGCAAAGCGATTAGGGTCATGGTGAGCGACTTCCGTCAACGTATCGCTCGCAATATCATACAGCCAGATTTTTGCCACATATGTTTGATTACCGGGGTCTTCCTGGATCACGATCTGTTCCCTGTTATTGATCGTGATGTTATCCATCATCTTCTGGCCTTCGGTTCCATCCAGCAGGATTTCGGCCGTACCGCCGGCGGCTGGATCCGCAGGATTATTGAAATGCACGCGCCACAAACGGCTTTTCCCGGTGAAACTGGCAGTAGTGACGAAATAGAAATCGTTCGGATGATTCGGATCCCAGGCGCTATCTTCAGGGCGATTGAAAGTTGTTACGCGGAAGGCACCGGTCTCATCCTTACTGGCAGTTTCGAGCTGTGCACCTGTGAGGGAGGAGACATCGCCGAAGTTGTAGGCAGTGAACGCTGTTGGACCACTCAATACGGTGCTGTCGGTTTCTGTATTCAGTCCGTTCACTTTGATGCTGAATAGATTCCCGTTGGTGAGGCCAGCCGCATCCACGGGGTTGGAGGAAGAGGTCTTGGTGCCCACATAGAAATAGACCTGACCACCTGTACCGTCATCCGTTCCGGCCACGACTGTGGAGATACCGGTCGCAGGATTCGCGACCGAGTTTTCCCAGGCGAATTTCCCAAGCCAGGGCAGTTCATAACTGGTGCCATTCAGCAGGTGAGCAAAGGCGCGACCCTCTGAACCACTCTCTTCACCGTTCATGTAGATGTGATCGTTATAACCCAGTCCGGTGGCCGAATCATAGAAAGCGGATACAGCCGGCAGGTCAGCAGAACAGAAGCGCAGGAAGGTCTTTTGTGCCACGATGGCAGTTTCATACTGGCTGGTGGTCGTATTCCAGACCTGCACGTTTTGGATCAAATCTTCGCCACGTAGAACCGTCAGGTCTTCGGTGTGAATGATCCACTTGGATACAAAAGCACCGGGAGCGCCATGCGCGCGGGTCACGCCCAACCCGGAGGGAATTTCATGATTCATCAAAAGCGTAAAGGTCCCATCGCCATTATCAAAGGCGCCCAAGCCATCCGGAATGCCTGCCATGCGGTAAGGCGTTACCCCGTCGGGTTTGAGATTGACAGAGTCACCTACTGTCAAAATAGCCTGTGTCACTACGCCCGGCTGACTGCGGAGAATATAAGGGGATTGTGAACTACTCGGACCACTAATTGAGTTTGCGAACACTGTTCCTACGGTGGTCAATTCAAGCATAACAACAAGCAAAAGACTAGTGAAAGCTTTCTTCTTGAATTGCATACGTGTCTCCTTTAAACGAGTTATGAATCAATCATTTGGATTTTGCAGTCCCCACTGGAACAAATCTTTAAGTGTCAGTTAACGTTTGAATAACAGTCGAGGTATAAGCCAAGCCAGTGACCGCATAGAAGCTTCCTGCGCCGCCTCCAGCCCAGGCTAAACAGTAATCGCCGCCTTCCCAAAGGATGCTGTGCCAGGACGGCGGCTGGAGCACATAGAGAATTAGGCTGAGTCATTCCATGCGTTTTGCGCCATTTCCTTTGAGACCTTATATGTTTTTAGTAAAACAACACGCGATTCCTTGTGTAACCAAATCAATGAACCCTTAACCAGATGTTAACCAATCCTTCTTTTGTCCTTAAAGCCTGCTTGATAAGATGACCACGTATAAAACATAAGGAGAAATAGAAATGACCAAATTTTTTCGCACATCAATGTTCTTGTTAATCGCACTAAGCTTTGTCCTGGCCGCCTGTGGCGCGCCGTCGACACCGGCCGAGCCTGTGACCGTGGTACAGACTCAGCTCGTTGAAGTTACTGCACAAGCTCAGGCAACTGAGCCGCCGCTCCCCGCTGGTTCTGTTCAGATCAATGGAGCCGGCGCGACCTTCCCGCTCCCCATTTACACCGAGTGGACTTACGCTTATTCCTATGTTGATCCCGCAGTTGTGATCAACTATCAGGGCATTGGTTCCGGCGGCGGCAAGAAAGCCATCGTGGATGGAACCGTGGACTTCGCTGGTTCAGACTCACTTCTGAAGCCCGAAGAATATGATGCCGGGAAAGACCTGCAGATGTACCCCATGGTAGCGAGTGCAGTCGTTCCGATCTATAACATCGCCTGGGCCAAGGAAGTGGCTGCCGATGTGAAACTCCCGGCGCTTGTGCTTGATCGACAGACCCTGGTCGATATCTTCAATTCCAAGGTGACCAAGTGGAATGATCCTGCCATTGTGAAACTGAATCCTGATCTTACGGATTACCTGCCAGATGCAGGGATCACGGTCGTCCACCGCTCGGATGGCTCCGGTACGACAGAAATCTTTACCAAGGCCCTGACTGCCTTCAGCGCAGACTGGACGGCGGGCGGCGCTTCCTCCATTGAATGGCCCGTTGACAAGGCGGGTAACGGTGTAGGCGGCAAAGGCAACCAAGGTGTGGCCGCGGCCGTGATCAACACGCCGAACTCCCTTGGCTATACCGAAATTTCCTTCGCCCAGTCGAACGGTCTCACCTTTGCAGACCTGATCAACAAGGCGGGACAGAAAGTCACTGCAAACGCTGCGAGCATTGCCTCCGATATGTCTGACTTTGCCCAGGCGTTCGACGACAAGCTCACCGCCACCATCGTAGATGGCGAAGGCGCGAGCAGCTGGCCAATCACTGGCTATACCTATCTCATCCTCCACACGACCAGTATGACCGATTGCACCAAAGCGGAGAAACTGCTCGATTACATCAACTGGACCCTCACCGATGCTTCCGCGGCGGACCGCGCAGGCAAGTTGGGCTACGCGGTCCTGCCTCAGGCAGTTCGCGAACAGGTCCTCACCAAACTCGGTGAAGTCACCTGCAACGGCAAACCCGTGATGAGCAACCAATAACTCGCTATCTTCCCCTAGTCCCCGGAGGGTCTTACGGAAACGTGAGACCCTCCCCATCCTTTACTTCCCTGCGAACGAAATCCCTTTCTTCACTCTGTCGGGACTACAGAATGGATAAAGTGATCTTGTGCGGCGGGGCAAATGGATACTCTTATGACAAATTATATTCAGCCTCTCCCTGAAACACACTGGCTCTCACGCCTGCGACGCTTGATCTCGCATGGCGATTTGCCTTGGAAATGGATCCTGATTGCAGCCTCCATCCTTGTAATGATCCTGATTCTCGCGGTCGGCGAAATGCTCTGGCGAGAATCCGCTGCTGCTCGAACGACCTTTGGCTTCAGCTTTCTCGCCCCGACGAAAGATCCAAACTGGGACCCAGTCAATGATCAATTTCAAGCCTGGCCGTTCATATATGGAACACTGCTCACATCTTTGGCTGCTCTCATTCTTGCACTACCCATCAGTGTGGGCATTGCCATCTTCATGTCAGAACTTTGCCCTGCGTGGCTTCGGCTCCCATTGAACTGGCTCGTTGAACTTCTGGCCGCGATCCCCAGCGTTGTGTATGGATTATGGGGTATCTTCGTCTTTCTGCCGCTGGTCGTTACACCGGTCGCGGAAGGATTGTTCAGATCCCTGGGGGGAATACCCGGTATAGGGGGCCTGTTTGCCGGACCTGTACCCGTCAGCGGCGCCTCCCGTCTGGGCGCAGCATTCATCCTCACCATCATGATCACCCCCACGATCACCGCAGTCATGCGGGATGTTTTGCTCGCTATCCCGACCCATCAGCGGGAAGCTTCCATGGCGTTGGGTTCCACTCAATGGGAAACCATCTGGCAGGTATTACTCCCCTATGGACTTTCCGGGATTCTGGGCGCGGTCATCCTTGGGCTTGGACGGGCACTCGGTGAAACAATGGCTGTTACCATGGTGATCGGAAACTCCATCGAAGGCAGTGTCTCGCTGTTGAGGCCAGGCTATACCATGGCCAGCATCATTGCAAATGAATTTGCCGAGGCGGTCACCCAACTGCACTCCCAATCCCTGATCGAGATCGGGCTTGTTCTTTTCTTCATGACCCTGGTCCTGAACATCGTCGCCCGCTTCCTGGTATGGAACGTTGCACGGCGAACACCCCAGGAGGTACGCGCATGACCACGACTATGACAACTGTTACACGTTTCCAGCAGCTGATCGAAAAGAACCAGGCCGTCCATTCCTCCCGCCGTAAAGTGACCAATACAGTTATGCTGATGATTACCGGACTGATGACCCTGCTGGCGCTGATCCCATTGTTTTGGATCATCGGCTATGTGGTTTATAAGGGCGGCCAGTACATCAACCTGGATTTCTTCATTCATACCCCGCGGCC
>Ga0065705_10002175_pt1 | contig 14938 bp, 11 predicted proteins | sample SwibulcommuniRL2_FD_59092 | JGI IMG/M metagenome (GOLD analysis project Ga0065705, IMG submission 59092) | Bulk soil microbial communities from switchgrass field near Rose Lake, East Lansing, Michigan, USA - RL2 Bulk Soil v2 (version 2) | ecosystem: Environmental > Terrestrial > Soil >...
ATCGAAAACTGTCATCGAAGTGGTGAAGGAGGCGGTGCAACCCATCGTGGAGTTGATGGCACGCTACGATGCGGTCAATGCCAGATTCGCCGAACCCGATGCAGACTTCGACGCCCTGGTCACGGAACAGTCAAAGTTACAGGAACAGCTCGACAAGCACGATGCCTGGAACCTCGAGTCTCATCTGGAGGTCGCCATGGAGGCATTGCGCTGTCCACCCGGGGATATGCCGGTCAACGTTTTATCGGGTGGAGAAAAGCGCCGCGTCGCCCTCACCCGGCTGCTGCTCACCGAACCGGACATCCTGCTGCTGGATGAGCCCACCAACCACCTGGACGCCGAGTCGGTGGCATGGCTGGAGCATCACCTGCGCGACTACAAGGGGACGGTCATCGCCGTCACCCACGACCGCTACTTCCTGGACAACGTCGCCGGCTGGATCCTCGAACTCGACCGCGGCTACGGCATCCCGTGGAAGGGCAACTATTCGTCGTGGCTCGAACAGAAACAGGAACGCGTCCGTCTCGAAGAGAAATCCGAATCCAAGCGCCAGAAGACCCTCGAACGCGAGCTCGAGTGGATCCGCATGTCGCCCAAGGCGCGCCAATCGAAGGGACAAGCCCGGGTCAGCGCCTATGAAAAATTATTGAACCAGGAAGCCGAGACACGTCGCGAAAGCCTGGAGATCTACATCCCACCCGGACCGCGGCTGGGGGATGTGGTCTTCGAATTCAAAGACGTGAGCAAGTCCTATGATGATCGTCTCATCCTCGAAGGGTTCTCTGCGACCGTTCCCCCCGGCTCCATCGTCGGAATCGTGGGACCGAACGGTGCAGGGAAGACCACTTTATTGAAAATGATCACAGGACAGGAGAAGCCGGACAACGGAACTGTCAAGATCGGCGAGACCGTCAAACTCGCCTACGTGGATCAGTCGAGAACTCTCGACCCTGAGAAAACCGTCTATGAAGAGATCTCACAGGGTGCAGAGAATCTTGAACTTGGCAAGAGAAAAATCAACGCACGTGGATATGTTTCCACGTTCAACTTCGCGGGCTCTGACCAGCAAAAGAAAGTCGGTATCCTCTCCGGCGGTGAAAGAAATCGTGTCCATCTGGCGAAGACCCTCACCGAAGGCGCGAATGTTCTGCTTTTAGATGAACCAACCAATGATCTGGATGTCAACACACTGCGCGCACTTGAAGAAGCCATCGAGGAATTCGCAGGGACTGCCATGGTCGTCAGTCATGACCGCTGGTTTCTGGACCGCATCTGCACGCATCTGATCGTCTTCGAAGGGGACTCGCAGGCGAAGATGTATGTAGGAAACTGGTCTGATTACGAAACGATGATGCAGGAAAAGTTTGGGAAGGACCTCACACCGCATCGCGTGAAATATCGAACGCTGAAGAGGTAACTTAAGGGTGCAGCGCATATCATCCCCGAATGGAGACCAAGCGGAGTCTGGCGGCCACCTTGTCCGTCACATTATCAACACAAGCGCTGCGCCCAACCCGCACAAGAATAGGTCCGCCGCCACCAGACTGATCCACAGGACTTTGACGATACTGGGTGTGCTGCGCTCGAGCAACGCCTCGGATGGGTTCTGGGGATTGTAATACACCATCACCTGCGTGCCCATCGGATAACGTGCAACAACTTTCTGCGCACCCATTCCGCCCACCTCGGGTCCGGGCGCGATCTTGTTTCCCTGATACGCTTGTCCCATGGCTTGATACGAATACATGACCACAGGATAATTTGCGCCGCTTGTGCTGCTATTGCCGCTAGCCCGCCATTGAATCATGGACATCATCACTGTTCCCGCTGTGGAAGGCCACCTGCTTGCCTGCGCCACTTTGCGTCCGGTGGAAAAAATGATGCCCAGAAAGATGGCATCGAAGATGAACATAAAAACACCAATCCACGCAATGACGGCGATGTTTTCAGTAATCAGGTTGATCATGTTGACTCCTATAAAATGCTCGTTGTTGGGTGACCCTGAGACGCCGCCAACGTTTCGCCGCCCAAGGGTTGTTGGTTTGATAAAAGAAAACCAAGAACTCGTACCCCGCTATCAATTTTCCCCGGGGATTTTGAATTCATGATTGACCCTCTGGATAAAGAGTATACTACCGCTTATCTCATTATTAACTTTACTTTTTTTCATCGATTTGCAGGGTGAAATTCAAACATAAAGTAAAGTAAATTATGCGGCACTATGTAATGATTCTCGGATCGAGCAATGCCGGGATGCTTTTTAGACGGCCAGATCGAAAGATGGGACGAATGAGCTCTCAGGTTCCTCGACCGCATCTGCACGCATTTGGTTGTCTTCGAAGGCAAGTCCACTGCCAAGATGTACATCGGCAACTGGTCCACAGCGTGAAGAATGTATAATGCTGGAATAGTGCACTGAATGGCTTCCCGCTTAGCAACCAAACTTTCTTTCGATAGCCCAATCAACCCATGAGAATGTTCAACCCAAAGCGCTCATCGTTCATAAGGAAGTGGATTCCTGCCTTGCTGTCGCTGGCTCTCTTTGCCTGCAGCCCGACCGGACCAGTTGCCCGCCCTACGGAGGAGACGATAGCCATGTCAACGGCGGTAGTCCAGCCAACGCCCCTTGCGACAGAAGTACCCAGCACGCAGGTTGCCACTTCGACTCCGCCCGGTAGCCTCCATCCGGGCACGCCCGTGCCGTATCCAAACGACATTCAGCTGCTCTGGATGGTCGATGAGTTCAACGGCTGGGCTGCGGATACCAATGGCAAGCTCTACCGTACGGCGGATGGTGGCGAGAGCTGGTATTTCCTGATGGCTCTCGCAGGCTTGCAAGCGAGTGTCGGCCTCAGCGCGTTCCTGGATGCGGCTCATGCGTGGGTAGTCCCGTACGAGGTCCGTACTTCTCCCACCCTCTGGCATACCACTGACGGCGGCCTTACGTGGACACATTTGACTGACATTGGCTTGCCGGCAACCGGCGCAGACCCGTTTTACCGCTTCACATCCCCCGAGAATGGCATCGTCAATATGTCCGGCTTCGGGGAAGGGAATCTTTACGAACGGGTATTTGAGACCCATGATGGTGGGGAGAGCTTCGCACCGATCCCGGTTGTCGGACCTACGGACGAAATGGGCCTCGCTGAGGGAGTCATCCAGTACTGTCGATTATGCGGGAATGCGTTGTACTACGATCTCTCCCGCGCGATCGTTGTAGAGGGTGGTCTGGAGAAGCCGCCTGGCGCCGTCCACGTGAGACAGAGTACCGATCAGGGCCAACACTGGAGCGAATCTACTCTGCCCCTGCCATCCGGTTATGAGGACGCGCTGGTCGTCGCACTTCCGCTCACCTTCCAGGGTGACGGACATGGCTACCTGCCCGTCCGGCTGCTAAAGTACAATGCGAATGGCAAAGCTTACGATGCAGTTGCCATCTACACTACTTCCGACGGCGGCACGACTTGGAGCCTGCCCATCAAGATCCTTTCTAACGCCGAGCCCTTCATGCTAAATTTCAACGAACTGGATGTGGAAGTCCTCTGCGGCGACGACCTTTGTGTTTCGCATGACGGGGCCCAAACTTGGGAAACTATCACCCCGAATGTGGATTTTTCCTACGCCGATACACATTATGTTTCGGGGATGACCTTCCCCACGCCTCTCAACGGCTGGGTCATCCTATGGGAGAGCCCAGCGACCTATAAGGTCTACCGAACCGACGACGGCGGCGCAACCTGGACTTTGCTCAACCCCTAAGAGTTGGTGGGTGAAATATCGGACGTTGAAACGATACTCGTAATTCAATATTCGTAAGGGCCAAGTTATCTCGCCCCTTTTTGATTCCCAAAACAAAACCAGCTTGACTCCCGCGGGTTGTATTGTTGGATCAAACATTCGCCAGAGGAAAAATGACATGTCCAACAACAGTCTGTACCGTTTTGCAGGCTGGTCTGCCTACGTGAGCGCAGGCTCGACGATCTGTGGAGAGAGTCATCCGCTCACCTACGTTGGAGGCATGGCTTCCATCATCGGCTATCCCACCTGGGTGATTTGGCTGGGTAGAAAATTATTGTCAAGGCACTGAAATTGGTTCCTCGACCTCATCAGCACCCACCTCAACGTCTTCGAAGGGGACTCACAGGCGAAGATGTATTTAGGAAACTGGTCTGATTACGAAACGATGATGCAGGAAAAATTTGGTAAGGACTTAACGCCGCATAGCGTGAAATATCGCACATTAAAACGGTAAGGCGAGATACGCCCTATAGGGCAGTCTCACCTTACTTAATATAGAACGTTGAACAGATGATGTTAGCAGGGGCGGGCAGCTCGCCTGATCACACCCTCTGATACTGTGGAACTTCCACATCCCTCAGGATCGCCANAACGCTCTCGTCCAATTCGTGGTTTTCAACCCGGATTTTTCTGTAACGCGTTTCAGGTGGTAGTGCGAGATAGGATTCGTTAACCCTGCTGAGCGGCAGGGTCAGGATGGTATTTGCACGGCCATGTCCGCCATATTCGAAATCCTTGCGTGCAAGCTCCCGTAGGTCTTCATCTGAATATAACTGATTGATGCTCCACATGATCTTGCACAGGCTGGGCGCAGTGATCTGTACTCGAAAAACTCGATACAGATGCACTGTAAGTTGTCCACGTGCATAGTCATTCTTGGATCGAACCGGGTTGTTTTCAATGACAAATCCCAGTGGCTTCACTGTGTATTGACCGGCATGGATCCTGACGTTCATGGTGTCCATGAATTCCTCGGTCAATTCACGATCCGGTCCCGATTCCAGTTCGATTTCCTCCTCATCTGCCAGCTCCAGGTGATGCATTGTGTATTCCTTGATCAAATCCCACTTGGAAGCTGGGATCAAGATTCGAAAATCATGTTCCTGCTTCGACCGCTCGCTATCGAACTGGATTTTTCCAATAATTTTCTGTAGTGGAGCTGGGTTCAGAATTCGGATTCCGCCGCCGAAAGGCTGGGACAGGACGGTGACGCTGCCGTCTTCCAAAACGGTTGCCTTCCGTTCCAATGCCAACATTGTTGTTCCTGCTTCGGGATGGGGAAAAATAACCTGGTTATAGGTGGAAACACTTGCGCGCAGACTTAATCCCTCTTTCGCACGTGCTTCAGTCTCATTGTGATTTGGTCTCATTTTGATCGATCAGTCAGAAACGCGCCGGCTTCCTGCAGTCGGATGTTGTGAAACCTTCCGTTGTTTTTGCTACGCGTAGCATTTTAGGTTTGTGCCCTGCTTATGCAAGTCTTCCAGCAAAGGCTTGAGATAATGATGTATTTTACTCCAAGCTAAACCGGCAACTCTATAAAGATATGCGGGCAGGCATGAATCGCAACGCACGACCGCATTGACACGCATCTGATCGTCTTCGAAGGGGAGACGCAGACCCAAATGGACCTGGTCAATGGGTCCACCTTTTTCATCCGAAACCCTTGACTTAAATCGTATACGATATTATGATTTCATGCATAATCGTATACGATTTATTTTATGAACCAATCCTCTCCCGTTGTCACAAACCAATCCATTGCAGATGCCCTGCGCGTCGAAATTCTGCGCGGCAAGTTGCAAGGCGGGCAAGCGCTCAAGCAGGATGCGATCGCCGCCCAATTTGGGGTGAGCAAGATCCCCGTCCGCGAGGCGCTGGTTCAGCTCAAAGCCGAGGGGTTGGTTAACTTTTACCCCAACCGCGGTGCATTCGTTTCGGAACTATTCGCCGCGGAAGCGGATGAAATCTATGTCATGCGAATCGCCCTTGAAACGGCGGTTCTGAGGCGCGCCATTTCGCACCTGACCGTATCAAACCTCCAACAAGCAGGAGAAATCCTCGACGCCATTGACCATGAAGACAACATCGCCAATTGGGGTGAGCTGAATTGGGAATTTCACGCCACTCTATATTCCCCCGCTGGACTGCCGCGGGTCATGGAAACCCTTCGAACGTTGCATACGAGTATCGCCCGTTATCTGGTGCTCTATCTGGCGGGAATGGAATATCAGAAAAAATCACAACGCGAACACCGCGCCTTGCTTAAAGCCTGTCGTGCAGGTGAAGTGGAAAAAGCGCAAGACATTCTTGAAGCCCATTTGCGTTCTGCCTCCACGCACCTGATCAAGTTTCTGAATCAGCCGCCAAAAGTCAAAGAAGGAGATGAAAAATGAACGAAAACGCATCCACCCAATTTGAAGTCCATGACCGGGAAGCACTGGCGCACGCGCGGGCGATCATGAACGCGACCGAGTCGCCGCGCGCCTGGGCGCAGGAGGTGATCCAGGCTGTCAAACGCAATGAGGAGTGGCGCGGCGAGCGTTGTCTCAACCTGCTGGCTCCCGAGGCGCCGACCAGCCCGATGGTGCGCGCCCTGCTTTCCTCCGAAATTGGGACACGCGCCGCCGAAGGGCACATCGGGCGCGTCAACCGTTGGTTTGCCGGAACTCAATATATTGACGAAGTGGAATCGCTGTGCGTGGAATTACTGAAAACCGCGTTCCGCTGTAATTACGCCGACCACCGCCTCATGGGCAGTATGCTTGGCAACATGACGGTCTATCACGCGCTGACCCAGCCAGGTGATGTAATCATGTCCGCGCCGCAGCCATTTGGCGGGCATTCCAGCAATCGCTACGATGGCCCTGCCGGGACACGCGGCGTGAAAATAGTTGATGTGCCGTTCAATATGGACGAGCTCGAAGTGGATCTCGATGCATTTGCAAAAGTCGCCCGCCAGCACAAACCGAAACTGGTCGTGATGGGCATGTCGATGACGCTGTTCCCGCTGCCTGTGCGCGAGATGAGCCAGATCATCGCGAAATGGGATGGAAAATTCATCTTCGATGGTGCGCATCAGGCTGGCTTGATCGCCGGCGGACAATTCCAGGATCCGTTGAATGAAGGCGCGGTGATTTTGACCGGTTCTGCGGGCAAGACGTTCAGCGGTCCGCAAAGCGGCATGATCCTGTGGAACGACCCGCATCTGACCCGACCGATCACGGATACCATTTTCCCGGCGTTAGCTGCCACCCATCAGGTCAACCGCGTCGCCGCGCTGGCGGTTGCTGCCGCCGAGATGATCGAGTTCGGAAAATTCTACATGGCGCAGATCGTGAAAAACTCGAAGGCGCTTGGCAAAGCCCTGGATGAACGCGGCATCCCTGTGTTGTGCGCGCACAAGGGATACAGTCAAAGCCATCAGGTCATCGCGCGTGTCAAACAGTTCGGCGGCGGACTCGAGGTCGCGCATCGACTCGCCAAGGCGAACATCATTACGAACAAGAATCTTGTTCCTGAAGATAAGCCGGAGGATTGGGATCGCCCCAGCGGACTGCGCATCGGCACCATCGAAGCCACGCGCCTCGGCATGAACGAAAAAGACATGGAAACCATCGCAGACTTCATCGCGCGTGTCCTCGTGAGAAACGAAGACCCTGAAACTGTTGGAAAGGATGTGGTGGATTTCCGCCTGCCCAAACAAGCCCTGTACTACAATTTCGATCATGAGTATCCCGCCTGGGCACAGGTATGATCAAGTGATTTCGGCAAGGATCTCACTCCGCATCGGTTGAAATATCGAACGTTGAAACGATAACTAAGAACCATGTCATTGCAAGGAGGAGCATACCGACGACGTGGCAATCTCCTTGTAATAAGGAGATTGCTTCGCCTACGGCTCGCAATGACATTTAATAGCGCAGATCGCGATAACCCAGGTCGATCATCCACTGGCAGAGAATCGGTCCGCCATGACGATCTGGGAAGGGACCGCCAAACGAGTCGGGGAGTCCGTTATAGCCGCGAAAATAACCGGCGGGACCGGTCAGTTGATCCTGGGCGGGGACTGACAACTCTGCGTCACCGATCGCGATGGCATGGATGTGGATGGGCGAGTCCGGGTACAGTTCGCCATAGTCACGAAGCCAGGCTGCGAAGCCCGCCAGGCGCAAAGCGCGGATCAATGGCTCTACATCGTCCCAAAGTACCGTGTATGTTCCACGCCGCAGGACCGAGAGGTCGACCGCGCCTCCTCCGAGGTGCGTCCCAAAGGAGGCCGCGCCGTTGTCATGGTAACTACCCTGGGTGATGGCATATCCGTTGATTTCCAATTCGCCGCCGTACAACGCCTGGGCGTGGTTCAGCATCGCCAGCGTGCGTTGATTGATTGTCCAGCCGTTGATATCGATGCGCGTGTAATCCTCCGGCGGCTTTAGGCAGCCTGACGGTTCCGGGGTGGGTGTTATAGTTGGCGTAAGTGTAAACGTGGACGGGAGAGGTGTCTGGGTCGCGGGCGCCAGTGGTGTAGCGGTGGATGGGAAAGGTGTGTTCGTCTGAGGCAACGTGACAGGCTGCATAGCGCTGAGGCAACCGAGCAACAGCATCGCCATGAAGATCCATGTGGACAGCCATCCGGGGCGGGAGAATTTCTGCATGCGGTAATTATATACAGCAGGCGGAACCCGTTGAGTAGCCGGGGATAGAATATAGGGTACTTCCCGGGAACATCCTTGCCCTTTGGTACTGCCTACACACTTTTTCTGGTAGTTGCGTATAAAATGAATGGTGTAAGCTCATTTATCCACAGGAGAAGACATGCCTGAATCTCTGATCGAAACCCGTGACCTCGTTAAGCGCTATGGCGATAAGGTCGCGGTCGAAAACGTCAGTTTTGACGTGTACGGGGGCGAAGTCTTCGGCTTTCTCGGTCCGAACGGAGCGGGCAAGACCACCACGATCAAGATGATCGTTGGACTGCTTCTGCCGACCTCCGGCACGGTCAAAGTCGCCGGCTATGATGTCCAGAGACAGCCCATGCTGGCAAAAGCGTCCAGTGGCTATGTCCCCGATACTCCCAACCTCTACGCCAAACTGACGGGACGCGAACTGCTGCGATTTGTCGGCGACCTCTATGATCTCGACCGCCTCCAGGCGAGCCGGCGCATCGACGAGCTGCTGCGCATGTTCGAGCTGGTCAACGCCGCGGATGATACGGTCGATTCCTACAGTCACGGCATGCAGCAAAAGGCATCCCTGGCTGCGGCCTTGATGCACGATCCCCGCGTTCTGGTCCTCGACGAACCGACCGTGGGTCTGGATCCCAAGTCGGCGCGCTTGATCAAGGATATCCTTCGTCAACTGGCGGACCGCGGCGCGGCAGTCATGCTGTCCACGCATATCCTCGAGATCGCCGAACGTATGTGTGACCGCATTGGGATCATCAACAAGGGCAATCTGATCGCCGTGGGCACCATGGACGAGCTGCGCGCCTCCGACAAGACCGGCCAGACCAGCCTGGAGGATATCTTCCTCGATCTGACAGGTGGCGCGGAGGAAATGGAAATCGCCGGATTCCTACGATGACCCTGTTGACTTCAACCCTTACACACCCACCGGACCCACGAGTCCTGCCGGCCGTGTTGAAGCTGGTACTCCTGCGTATCCGCATCTCCTATAATAGTTTCCGGCATGCCAGGCTCAGAACCAAGCTTCGAATGATATTCGTCTGGGGCTTTTTGTTGGGATTCGCATACTTCATTCTGTCCGCGAGCCGCTGGGTGCTGGGTCTGCTGCAGTCGCCCAAATTCGTTCAATATGTCAGCATTGACCTGCACAGCATCCTTGCCTCCATCCCTGCCCTGACGTTGACAGCGTTATTTGTGATGACATTGCTGACCAGCTTCGGCCTGCTCCTGCAGGCAATGTATCTGGCAGGCGACATGGATTTTCTGCTGGCAACACCTGTTCCAATTCGAGCGGTTTTTATCGCCAAGTTATTGCAGGCAGTCCTGCCCAATTTTGCGCTCTTTTCGCTGTTTGGGATTCCGATCCTGTTTGGATTGGGAATCTCCAACGGCTATAACGTCAGCTACTATCTGTCAGCGATCCTGCTGATGATCTTCCTGGCGCTGGCAGCTGCAGGCATCTCTTCGCTGCTGGTCATGCTGGTTGTGCGCGTCTTACCACCGCGCCGGGCGGCCGAGATCCTTGGCTTCGTGGGTGCAATGTCGGGACTGCTCTGCTCGCAATTGGGAAACTTTGCCAACTCGCTGGGCGGGGATGTGAATATCTCGGGGACGCGGCTTGCCGGTATCCTGTTGCTTTCCAATGTTCGCTGGCTTCCGTTGAACTGGGCAGGGCAGGGATTGGTGGCACTTGGCGAAAGTCACTGGCTCGCCGGCGGGCTCCTCCTGGCAGGGACAGCTGCCTTTGCCTCGGTTGTATTTCTGTTTGCTGTGGTCACCGCCGAACGATGGTATTACACCGGTTGGGCACGGATGCAGGTTGTCGCCCGCAAAAAGGTAGCCCGTCCATCCCGAACCGAAAGAGCAGACAATGGGATTGGACCTCAACTCATCCGACTTCTACCCAAGCCTGTATTTGCGATCGTTCAAAAAGATTTCCTGACTCTCAGGCGCGATCTGCGCAGCCTGTCGCAGCTGGTTTCGCCGGTCATCTTCGGTGCGATTTACACGCTGTATCTGCTGCGCGGCAATGGCGGACCGCCGGCGGGTCGAGGCGACGCACCCGATTGGTTCATTGAGTCCTTTCGGCTGCTGCGCACATACGGCAATATCGGGATGTCCCTGTTCGTAGGTTGGATGCTGCTTTCCAGACTGGCTGGCATGGGCTTTTCACACGAGGGCAAAAATTACTGGATGCTGAAAGCTGCCCCGGTCCGCATATCGCATTTGCTTGCCTCCAAGTTCATTGTGGCGTATGCACCCACCCTCGGACTGGGATTGGTCTTTCTCAGCATCATCTCCATCGTGCAGAGATTGCCCTTCCCTGTCTTTGCCTATGGACTGCTCGCCGTGGCGATGTGCCTGGCGGGCATGACGGGAATCCTGTTGTCTTTCGGCGTTGCCGGTGCAAACTTCACCTGGGAAGACCCGCGTCGAATGAACGCCGGCGGCATGGGATGCCTGGGACAGATCGTCTCGATGCTTTATCTGCCGATCAGCTTTGGCTTGTTTGTTGCCCCACTGGGATTCGCCAGTTTTCTGGACTATCCGATCAGTTACGGCTATTGGATCGGACTGATCCTCGGTTCAATGGTTACCACAGCATGTACGATCGTCCCACTCTGGCTGGTCCGGAAACGCGTCGAACACCTGGGCTTGGGATAGGAACTACTCCACTAAAACGCGGCGCTCACCAAACGTAACTAAACTGTATAAGCCATGTCATGTTAACACAGGGATTTCGAGAAAACCCTGCTGTGACTTTTGATGAATTGCGTTCCCTCGAGTCCAAATTTATACTTACGTTCGATTCTCATTCGACTAAAGGAGATACGAGATGAAAATACGATTTGCAAGTGCAGGTTTAGTGGTACTTGTCCTGCTTACTCTCTTTACCAGTGGAGCCTCCGCAGGCAAGGAGGGACCAGGCACATCGACCGGAACCGGACAGGTTTTCCTGCCAAATCCGGTGGCTTATCTGGGTGACCAATCTCTAACCGATCAAAGAGATACCAACTACGATGCATTACAGCCTGCCTATCAGACTGTCACGCTCACAAACCTGGATGGCAGTGGTTATTTGCGCGGCGACTGGGCAAATGTTCGTACCGAAACCGGAGACCCAGCTTTCTCATCCGACAATACATTTATCTACACACGCGATGACGATCGTTTTGAACAGGTGATGGCGTACTACTGGGTTACGGAGGCGCAGAACTATATCCAGAGCCTGGGATTTGGCGCAACCTATGATGCCATCAACATGGAGTCACAGGATCTCCGCATCAATCAATGGGGGCAGGACAATTCGTTCTCCTGGGACAAGCATGATTACCTGCGCTTCGGCAAGGGCGGCGTGGACGATGCCGAGGATGCGGAAGTCATCCTGCATGAATACGGTCACGCCATTCACGATTCGCAGGTCCCCGGCTTTGGCTCCTCGGTCGAAGCAGGATCCATTGGCGAGGGGTTCGGTGATTACTTCGCGGTTACGGTCAGTGATGTGCTTGCACCGACCGCCGATCCCGCCTGCGTGGCAGATTGGGATTCGGTTTCGTACACATCCACAATCCCGCACTGTCTGCGCCGCGTGGATACCGATCTGCACTATCCGGAGGACCTGAACAATCGCGTCCATCACGATGGTCAGATCTGGTCGCGTGCGTTGTGGGATATCCGCCTGGCGCTCGGAAACGTCACTGCCGATACGATCATTCTCAAAGCACAGTTCGATTTCGCGCCCGATACATCCATGCCCGCCGCGGCACAAGCCACCGTCAACGTGGCGGAAGCCCTCTACGGTCATTCCACGGCTCTGATCGTGGAACAGGCATTTGTGGATCGGGGTATTCTGGGGAACTAGTTCTGGTAGAAGTGAAAAGGCGGATATGGGTCCGCCTTTTTTATTTAATCCATAAATTGACTATTGTATCTAGCCGTGGAATAATGAAGCGGGTCCCGTTCCCATTTCGACGATTGGAGGAAAAATGAAATACCCCGAAACATCCCGCAAACCGGTCACCGACGAGTATCACGGCATCGCCGTCGAAGATCCTTATCGCTGGCTGGAGAATGTCAAAGATCCGCTCGTCCGCGAATGGACGGAGTCTCAAAACCGTCTCGTGCGTGAAACCCTGGACGCTATTCCCCTGCGCTCCATGTTTTACGAAAAGTTCAAGAAGTTATTTGGAGAGGCGTCGCCGGAATACCATGGACTTCAAATCCGTTCCGGACGGATATTTGCGATCAAGAAACAGCCGCCTTTACAACAGCCTTTACTGGTCATCCTCTCCTCGATGGATGACCTCGCCTCCGAGCATGTTTTACTTGACCCCAACCAGCTCGATCCATCCGGTGGAACGGCAATTGATTTCTACGTCGCCTCCCTGGATGGAAACAGGGTAGCGATCTCAATTTCAAAGGGTGGCAGTGAACGAGGAGATTTGTACATTTATGAGGTGGAGACATCCCAGCCCCTCCCGGATGTGATCACGCGCGTCCAGATCCCCACCGGGGGAGGCAGCTTTGCATGGACGGAAGGTAACGATGGAGTGTATTACACGCGTTATCCGCGCCCTGCGGAACGCCCGGAGGAGGATCTCGATTTTTATCAGCAGATCTACCTGCACAAAATCGGGCAGCCCGAAACGCAGGACACCTACATCATCGGCAGGGATTTTCCGAAGATTGCCGAATGCCTGATGGAAACCACGGACGATGGGCGTTACCTGTTGCTGAAGGTCAAGAATGGCGATGGCGGCGAAGAGGCTCATTATCTGCGCGACCCGCAGGGGGGCTGGAGCCAGGTCACCCGCTTCGAGGATGAAGTCAAGGGTGCCAAACTGGGGACTGATCACCTCTACCTGCTGTCGCGCCAGAATGCGCCGCTGGGCAAGATTCTGAGCATCCCTGTGGAAAACCCCAAGCTGGACGCGGCGCAGATCATCGTCTCGAAAGGCTCGCTTTCGATCCAATCGTTTTTACCTACTCAAAATTGTCTCTACATCCTGGAAATCGATGGCGGTCCGTCACGTTTACGCGTCGTCGATCACGAAGGCAGGCATATCGCGGATGTGCCGCTCGGGCCCATCTCCGGGATATGGGAGTTGAAGTGCGAGAGTGACGACACCATCCTGTTTCTGGTCAGCAGCTACCTCCATCCGGATTACTGGGCGCGTTATGACCCCGCCCAGGATCAGGTCACGCGCACAGCTTCGCAGATGAGCTCTCCGGCTGATTTCAGCGACTGCGAAGTGCTGCGTGAGTTCGCCACTTCACGAGATGGCACGCGCGTTCCCATCAGTATTCTGCGCCGCAAGGGCACAAAACTGGATGGCAGCAACCCGGTCCTGTTGTATGCATACGGTGGATTTGGAGTGAGTCTCAGCCCGTTCTTCTGGCCGCGTCTGCGAGTCTGGCTGGATGAGGGTGGGGTCGCCGTGATCGCAAACCTGCGCGGCGGCGGAGAGTACGGCGAGGAATGGCATAAAGCTGGGAACCTGACCCGCAAACAAAATGTGTTCGATGATTTCATTGCCTGCGCCGAATATCTGGTGCAAACCAAATACACAACCCCGCAACGTTTGTGCATCGAGGGCGGCAGCAATGGAGGCTTATTGATGGGCGCCGTGCTCACCCAGCGCCCTGACCTGTTCCGCGCAGTGGTCTCGCACGTGGGGATCTACGATATGCTGCGCGTCGAAGGGGACCCCAACGGCACGTTCAATGTGACGGAATTTGGCACAGTGACCAATCCTCAGCATTTTGAGGCTTTATATGATTACTCTCCATATCATCGCGTCAAACAGGGAACTCAATATCCTGCCGTCTTCTTTACAGCAGGAGAAAATGATGGACGCGTCCTTGCCTATCACAGCCGCAAGATGGCAGCCTTGTTACAGTCCTCCTCCTCGGGGAAACCCATCCTTTTGCGCACAAGCACTGCCGGGCATGGGTTTGGTACTCCTTTGGAGGAACAGGTTGCCGAAAATGCTGATGTATTTGCCTTTCTAACTAGTCAGATCAAAGGGTAACAAAACATACAAAGCAACAACCAGGGACGGACCGTGTTCCGTCCCTGACTTTTTTTACATATCTGTAATTTTGCACGCAAAAAGATGGGGGTATCATCGGCATGACACACGGAGTACATCATGCCACTATTCGACCTATTCAAAAAAGCTCCCAAAAAGGAACCTGAGAATACAACTGCATACAAGGCAGCAAAGCCGTCTTTGGATGAGTCCTTTCTCTCGCCCGAAATGCAGAAAAAGCGCTACGACGCTGCGCTGGAATTCGTAAAGCTCTTCCAGGAAAAAATTCCGCTGGTGGGCGGAAAGCCACATACTGGCACGGTCCTTGCCGTTGCAGCCCGACTTGCAGGATCGAGCCTGTACCGTGCTCTCAACTACAAGGAGGATGTTGCTCCGGGGACTGTGGTCCTTTCCAATGAA
>Ga0065705_10104468_pt1 | contig 14934 bp, 19 predicted proteins | sample SwibulcommuniRL2_FD_59092 | JGI IMG/M metagenome (GOLD analysis project Ga0065705, IMG submission 59092) | Bulk soil microbial communities from switchgrass field near Rose Lake, East Lansing, Michigan, USA - RL2 Bulk Soil v2 (version 2) | ecosystem: Environmental > Terrestrial > Soil >...
AGACTGAGCTGGCCCGCCGTCAGAAAGAGGCCGCCAGGAGTGAGAAAGCTCCGGCCCGTCAGGCCGGTCCGAAGGAAAAGCCCAGAGATACAGTGCTCACGTTTATTCGGAAGCAGGGCGGTATCAGGACTGAGTTTCGGAAGCAGAGCGGTATCAAGACTGAGAATCTTGACTATGGCGGAGAGATACTGGAAACCATTGACGTGCCCGCCAACCGTTCAGGCGGGCTTCTGAACTCCAAGGGGCTGAGCCCTGAGACGATCCACGAGAGGCTTGTTGAGTCTGGCTATCTCCCGCCTGACTCGGTGGACATGAATGACATGGTGGAGCTGATTCGCAAGGAGTGGGCCAATCGCCTTGCGGGTAAAGCTCAAACTACCGGTTTCCTTAGTGAAGAGGAGCAGCACGAGCGCGAGCAGTTTCGGCAGTCGCTTCCCGACGCTCCCACTGCCGATCTGGAGGCTCATAGAGCTGAGATTGCTGACTCCCTCAAGATAAAAGGACAGGACAAGGAAAACTTGCGGTGGCTGGACGAGCAGCGTGAGCTGATCAAGCAGGAGCTGGCACGGCGTGCCCGGGCACTCAAGGAAAGGGCGGAGGAGTTCCAGGCAATTTCCACGGAGTTCGGCGCCGCAATCGAGAGGCTTGAGAAAGCTCCAAAGGGTGAGACAGAGCACCAGACTTCAATTCGCACCTCACGTTTAGCGATAGCCAGGAATGGGTTAAAGCTGGCGGAGCTTGAGAAGGCAGAGTTCGAGGCCCGGCTTGACGGCGATCACGAATTTCTGGCCGAGCTGGCTAAGGATATCACTCAGACCAGAATAGACGTAGAGGCGGCCCGCGATTCCCTCAAGGTCTTTCAGGCTGCAGAGGCTAAGGAGCCCCCACCCCCGGTCAAGGTGAAGCGTGCGCGGAAGGCCAGGACTACCCCGCAGACGGAGGCAGCGCCAGAGCCAGTGCCCGAGCCAGTGGTAGAGGAGCGCACCGAGGTCGGTGAGGACGTACCGCCTGAGGATTACGAGGAGCCCCCAAGAGCTACCACCCGTGCGCAGAATGCAGCCAACCGACAGAAGGCTGCGAAGCAGGGCGTAACACCCGAACCACTGCCTGAAGAGCAAATGCCCAAGGCGCGGCGTGAGAAAGAGGCGGCTCGCCGGGCGAGAGAAATTGCTGAGCGTCCGCTTGACGTAAACGAGCAGGCTGAGCTTGAGAAGAAGCTGAAGGACCCAGGTTTTTATGCCAAGAACAAGCTCGTAGACGGGGACAAGGCCCTTGAGGAAGCTAAGGACCTGTGGTCACACCTTAAGCCTAATGACATTTTTCAGATCAGCATGGAAGCTGCATGGGTCCTGACCAAGATAGGGGTTGCCACCGTGGAAGCGGGCGTTCGCAATTTCCCTCAGTGGTCAGCGGCTATGATGGTGAAGGCCCAGGAGATAGGCATTAAGGACATGGCCTGGTTCAGGGCTCAGCTCTACGGTATCTACCGCTCAGTGCAGGCCTATCCGGGTCTGAACGAGATACTTCAGGAAGAGGCAGACAAGCGACTCCAACAGATCGAAGAGGTCAGGACTGAGATTGCCCGAACCAACCAGAGCCTCTCAGGCGAAGAGCAGACCATAGCCAGAGCTGAGGGCAGGGTGAGGGCTATGGAGGCTACGCTCGCCCGGCTTGATCCCACCAGCTTCCACGACCGCTTTAAGATAAACAATCTGGAGCGCAATATCAGGGAGGCGCAGCAGGTACTGGAGGAGCTGCGCGGTAAGGGGGCCGCCAATCCGGTTGCTCTTATGACTCGGCGGATTGCGGACACCCGGCGCCAGATAGATCAGGTTGAGAACTACCTGGAGGTGCTGGCCAAACCTCTGCCAGCAGCTGAGCCCCGGGTTGAAGAAGTCATAGATCCTGAGAAGGACGCTCGCCGCACAGAGAAGGCCCTTAATCAGTTCCGTAGTGTCCTGCGCCTGCAGCCCCTGACCCAGGAGCAATTTAATCGGAAGCTGGTCCAGGAAATGGACCGCGCAGGCTATGACTATAACGCCGAGACAGGTGAGTACTCCGTGCGCCGTCCAGCTCCAGTGCCGGAGCAGTTCGGTCCAGCTTCTTTGTTCAAGCCTGAGCGGCGCGAGCAACAGCGCGTGGCGCTGGAAAAGGAGCGCAGGGGTCTTCAGGATCTACTGGATACTCAGGAGTTGGAACTAAGGAAGGCTGAGGCCAGCAGGTCCGGTCCAGCGGCGGGTGGCTGGGAGGGTATTCTCCGTTCACTTGAAGCCGAACATGAGCAGAAGCTGGCTGAAGGCTTCACGTCACTCGCAGACGCCAAAGCCATTTCGCTTAAGTGGGAGCGGCGCGGACTCTATGAGGGTCAGGCACGAAGTGACGAAGCTCACGCCGCAATTCTGGCTCGCTTCAGAGAAGAGCAGGCGGTGCGTGACGAGGAGCATGCTGTCTACGTGAGACGGTATGCCCTTTCGGAGGAAGCAAAGGAGCAGCGTGAGGCCCTTGAGCCAGGCAAGAAGGCGTATCTTGAGCAGCGCAGAATGTGGCGGCGCAATCTCCAGACGGCTCTAAAGGGCGGGATAACTGAAGAGCAATTCAAGCGTACATATCCTGAGCCTGTAGAGCCCAATCAAGAGCCTGATACTCATATAGGCGATATACCTATCGAGAGGAAGGCAGGGGAGTCTGAGGCGAACTATCAGCAGCGCAAGGAAATGTTTGATCGGCAGGCCCGGGTCTACGCTGAACGGGTCGCTGCTGGTAAGTACAGGGAGCGCAGGATACAGTTCATTACCCAGAAGGGCCCCAATAAGGGCCGGGTGAGATATGAACGTGCCACTCCTGGCCAGCTCTCCGACGTTCCGCGTCAGGAAGGTCTAATACAGGCGGGCCTTCTTACCCGTCTTGCCACTGAGCGCCTGAGCGCGGCCAGTCAGCGTGGCCTGCTCGGTCAGAAGCAGATAATAGACGCGGAGGGCAACCGCAGGCAGGTCCCCATACCGTCGCCATTTGCTCCGGTCGGTATGACCATTGAGGAGCAGGCCGCCAATCCACGTGCGGCTCTCGCCCTTGAGGACTGGGACCGCCCACAGTTTGACGCTGACCAGAAATTGATCGACGCAGGAAGAATGGACGTAGTGCTTGACCGTGAGGCTGCGGCGCAGGCCAAGGCAGCAACCCAGGCCGCTAAGGCCCAAAGGGAGGCGGCTCAGCGCGAGGCTGAAGCTGCCGGGGAGGACGTTACTGAAGAAGACGACGAAGAGCTTGAGCCTGAAGTGGTACCAGAAGAAACAGAGGAGCAGATAGAGGCGGCCAGGGCTGAGGCGGAAAAGAAAGCAGAGGCGGAGAAGAAATTTGGCAAGGCCAAGCCGATCACTAAGGCGCAAATGGCCGAGTACTACGAAAAGAAGGCGCAGTATGACAAGGATCTGGAAGCGTGGGAGGCGGAACTTGAAAGGGCTGAAGAGGGCGGGATAACTGAAGCGCAGTACAGGTCATTAGCCCGGCAGGGCAAGGTCCCCCCGCCGCCTATACGTCCACTGAAGCCGCGCCTGCCATTCGTAAAGTCTGAGGGCAATATCCTCTCGGAGAGTGATCCCAAAGTTGTTGCGCTTAATGGCTTCATAAAACAGTACCTGGGATACCTGACGCGCATGACCCAATCTCTTGAGGCGATTCAGGCATACCGTGACAAGGCTGCAGACGAGGCAAATAAAGCCACGACCGGAGCGGAAGAGAGAATCCACAGGAATGTCTGGAGGCAGTACCGGAAAGACGAAGGCCAGCTCATAAAGGACAGAAAGAGGGTTGCCCGCTCCCTGCAACTCTTCCAGAACAAGAAGTACACGCTCATGGGTTATAGCGTCAAAGGCGGGGCGCAATCCATAGACAATCTCGTTAGAAGTATTACAGAGGGGGAGGTCACTGGGGCGGAGGTATATAAGCTCCTGGATCAACCTGATCTTTTGCAGGAAGTGAGTGGGGTCAGGTCGGAAGCGGAGAAGCTGGCTACGGCTCGGGGTGAAGAGTCTGAGCACATGGGGGAGACGGTCATTGCGAAGGCGCGACTGGAAGAGTTGCGCCGGGCCGGACTCAGTGAGGCCAGGCAGAAGGTGCTTAAGCCGATAGCGAAGCTCCTCAGCAAGAGCGAAGAGGAAATGAATAAGCAGGGCATAGGCCTCTCCACTGAATCCAAACGTCATGGAGCCCGTGAGGACCTTACCGAAATGGGCTTTGAGCCTAAGCCTGAGGCAAAGCTCCGCCCCGGTGAGGCGGCTCAGGCCTCTCGTGAGACTCTCGCCAAGCAGGGCTTCACCCCCAAGGCACCTGAGACGGAGGCCGCCACACCTGCGCAGGCCTTTGAGAACCTCTTTAAGAAGGAGCCTGCCAAACAGGGCAGTCTGCTTGACGTGAGTGAGGCTGATATTCAGAAGGTTCGCCGTCTTGAGCGTGAGCGGGCAATGAACGCTCCCGTGACGAGGGTCTTTGAGCGGGCTGAGTGGGCTGACGACATAGTGAATCTGGGTACAGCCACAACTGAAGAGATACTGGGAGCCGCTGATATCCAGACCACGCCGGAGCTTGAGACTCTTGGCAGCTATGTAGCGCAGGCCAATAACGCCGGGATCGCAGTCGTTGAAATGGCGCTTCAGGATCTCGGCTATATGAATCCTGACGCTGACGGTCTGGCCATTCCCCTGAAGGCTGTGCCGAAGCTGGCTGAGGCTCTGCGCAAGTACGGTGAGGCCGGGGACTTTCTGGCCCGGTATATGGAAGCGGTAGTGAGGCTCAAAGAGAAGGGCCATGAGGTTTATGGCGACCGCATAGTGCTCGTCAATGCTGCTGATCATATCGACTCTCAGCACCTCTACGACAACGTGCAGCACGAGCTGTTTCACCTTCTCCAGACCGACATGGCGTCGGAGAAGGACCCTCAGGGCCTCAACCGTGGCAAGTTCGTCATACAGGACCCTGACTACCCGGTGCTGGTCAAGGCGTTCAGGGCGCTCGGGGAGAATAGCTCGTCGGCCAATATTGAGATCGAGGCGGCAGGCTATATCGCTTCAGGCGACTGGAAGGCAATGGGATTTCAGTCAGCTGACCATGCCAAGGCATATCTAAAACGCTACCTGCGCCACCTGGTCAGGGAGTACGGGCTCCAGAAGCTCAACAAGTGGCCGCTTATGGCGGTTAGGGGCTCTACTGTAGCCCAGGCAATCAAGGAGGTGCAGGGTGAAGCTAGGAGGGCTGAAAAAGCCAAGCAGGCACGCAAGGAAGCTCGCACAGCAGCAGAGGAAGCAAGGGTTCAAGCGGCTGCTGAAACAGGTGTCGAACCAGGTGAGGGAGCACGGACAGGAGAAGGGGATAGACCAGGCAGTAAACGAGTGGTTCGAGAACTTACAGCCGAACAAAGAAGGGCCAGGTACGAAAAGCGGAAGGCCGAGCTTGCCAAGCTCAGCCCCGAGGAGCGACAGCGGAGAAGGGACCGAGCCCGAGAGCTGAGAAAGGAACGTGAGTCGTGGGAGGCCCCTCTTACCAAAGAGGAGCGGAAGGCTGCCTACCTTGAGAGGCGCGAGCGTCTCAAGAACATGACGCCTGAAGAGCGGGCCGAATATGACGAAGACAATCGCGCACGTCGCCAGAACTTCAGGGAACAGCTCAAGGAGCGCAAGGAATGGGAGAAAGAGGAGCAAGCCAAAGAGCAGGCAGAAACGTGGAAGAAGGTAGAGGAGGAGAATAAGCAAAGGGCTGAAGCCAGGGATAAAGCCAGGGCTGAAGAGATAGCCCGCAATCTGGAACTCTATGGGACACCAGAAAATCCGAACGATCCAAAGGCTGCACCTTTCAATGATCTAAAGCTCCACCCGGACCTCCAGCCGAAAAATAATACAGAGGAACGCTGGTGGTGGCGCGGTGCTGCTCACCTCTGGCCTGAAATGGGCAAAGATCCTATGGTCAGGGCGGGCGATCTGAGCGTCCTTGACCATGAGAAGCAGGAGAATGAACAAGGCGGCGGTCTGACTGTGACCCCGAAAGTGGACCCGAGGGCCAAGAATAAGGGCTGGCGTCAGTTTGCGGCGGTACGCCAGACAGTTCTTCTGGCGTCGTACGCCTTCCTTGGGACGAACTATGGCACTGCTTTCTCAACTATAGGCTACGAGTGGCCCCGGTCCTTTGTCGCGGAGTTTCTTGACCGCTCGATCTTTGCAAAAATGGGCGGGCTCTTTTCCAGGAGTGACGTTACGAAGCGGGTAACGGCCAGGGTCCACCTGGCTGACATTGGGGCAGCGCACCGTGAGACACGGCGCATGCAGGCCGACGTTAAGTTTAAGGGAATGATTTATAAGGGTCCAATGCGCGGGGCTGCTGCTCGCGCACAGACCGCTCTGCCGTTTGAGGAGTTCAAGGAGGCCACCTTCGAGGGCTACCCTCACCAGCTTGCGGCAGAGTTTGAGGAGGTCCAGAGCAACTGGAATGTCAACAAGGCCGCCCAGCGCCAGCCGGGAGAGACGCGCCGGGCCTGGCTCCAGCGTCGTACTGAGCAGGCTATCAATCCCAAGAACGAGGCTCCCCGCATGGAGTGGGGCAATGTAAGTAATTACCTGTTTGAGGAGCTGCTCCGCAAGGCCAACCAGATCCCTGACACATACGGCTATAGCGTCCACTTTCTTGCGCACGTATCGGCGCTTACGCGGCTTCTGGAACAGAAGGTCAAGGTCCGTACTGAGCGGTTGATCAAAGAGGCTGAGAGCAAGGCGGGCCGCAAGCTCACCGCAGCTGATCCTGAGTATCAGCAGGCCATGATCGACGGCGGCATGCAGCCCTGGGAGACTACCGAGATTATTGATCAGGCCGGGGCGACGGCTCTGGATAATGCAATGCGGGGCCGCAACTTCCCGGCTATGCTTGCCAGGACCACTCGCATGAGCATAGCTGGCTTGTTTGAGGGCATAATCAGGCCCAACGCAAAACAGCCCTGGCAGGACTCCATGAAGAGGGCCATGAACGCCGCTGACTATGTAGGCAACCTCTCCTTCTGGCGCATACCTATGGGCATGGTCCACAAGGCAGGAAAAATGACCGCCCCCTTCGGCTTTCTCAACATAGGGACCATGTACTGGAAATGGCAGTGGGCTGAGCGCAAGAACGACAAGCAGAAGGGCCGTTACAAGGCTCAGTTCATAGACTCTATTTCTGACGTGATCACGGGTACGGGCCTGATTGCCACGCCAGGCTTTATTCTCGGTGTAATGGGCATGGCGAGCGGCGGCGCTAAGGACTGGGAAGAGGAAGAGGCCATGAGGGCGCAGGGGATTCCGCCCTTCAGTATTAACCTCTCGTCTTTTGGTCGCGCTCACAGGTTCCTTATGGGTGACTGGAAGGCGCTCCGCCACCAGCCCGGTGACATTTACTGGCGCGGCTCAAAGTACGCTGCGCCTCTGGCTCTCGGCTTTGAAATGGGCATGGGTGCAGGCGCGGCCCTGCGTAAGGCCCTTGACGGCCAGCCGCAGACCTGGAGGGATTACGTCAGGGCCACAACGTGGGAGCCAACGAAGGCAATGGCTACCTCCCTGCAGGAGATCACCGCACTTGATCGAGTGTTTACTGACATATTGAGAGCTGCTTCTTACGCTGAGGGTGTAGGTGACTTTGCTTTAGCATTAGGCAAGGGGGTCGCTCAGCAGGTGGTTGGCTTTGGTGCTCCCGCACAGCTGACTCATATCAAGAGAGTGGTGGATCCATATGAGCGTGAGTCTCGCGGCGAGAAGGGTGACTGGCTCGGGGATATGTTCCGCAAGCCTCTCTCCAAGCTGCCGGGAGCGAGTCAGACACTGCCAATCAGGCATAACGTATATGGCCAGCCAGTAGAGACTGAGCCTGGTATGCCGCTCTGGACCCGCTTCTTCCCCGGCAACTTCTCCCGCTACAAGGGTGAGCCGATCATTGAGGCGGGCCTTGAGAGAGGCAAGATCCCCGGCCATGTCAAACTGAGAGGGGAAAAGCCGGGCCAGCCTGCCGAGACTATAGAGCATATGCGTGAGCGTGGAATCGAGCGCGGTCAGCGTATATTGAATGCGGGCAATGTGATCGCGGCCACTGAAGCGTTCAAGGCACTCTCCAAGACTGAGCAGGACTACATACTGGCTGAGATCGCCGACAGAGCAGGTGATCCAGAGCAGAAGCTCACAATGGCAGCAATGATCAAGAGCCTGCAGGCGGCCAAGAAGCGGGGCACACCTGGAGCAAAGAAGCATGCTGGCTTTTAGGGCGGGGGGTTGCACCCCGTGGTAGGATCGAAGCTCGCGTGAATCGGCAGTTTCAGAAACGGTGGGGTAACTGGTGTGGTGCCTGCGGTAACATTCAAGCTCGGCGTCGATTCCGGTGTGAACGCTGCAATAAGCCTACAGAGTGCGAAATCTATTATGTGATTTGCCCGTCTGAGACGCCATGCGGCAAGGTGAAAGTGTCCGACCTTAAAGAGCACCTGCAAGAGAACCACGCAGGTGAACTCGCCCAGTTCTTCGTGGAGCATATAGCCCTCTTCTACGATCCCAATTCTCGGGTACGATATACTCGTGCATACACTTCCGAGAGGATCCATGAGCGAAGAGTCCGCAAGCTCCCCGGCGACTGACAAACAATCTATAATTTCAAATACCGGACTGGTACGTAAACCACGTCCAAAAGGGAAGGAGAAACTTTATGCACTTGGCTGGAAGAGTGTGGTATTCAACAACTATTGAAGGCGTCGGCACACGCTGTGCCTTCTGTCATGAGATATTTCCAAGAGGCTCTGAGGTCCTCTCGTCAGAGGACGAATACTTCTGCTCAGAGGACTGCTTTGAGGAGAATGAGAAGCTCTTGGGAGAACTGAGCTATGCTCAGAGATATGATCCACTGGAGGTGACTGACTGGTGAGCTTTGAAATAGTGAATCGCAAACTGCAGATAGTTCAACTGTACTTTGGTGAACACCAGAGCGCCGCGCAGATAGCACGGAAGCTGGGCATGTCCAGGACTGCTGTCTATAACGAGATCAACTCGTCAGGCAAGCAGGTTGAGGTACTGCTTGAAGCACAGATCAGTGAAATCGTACGTAACTCAATAACAGCACTGGCGGCAATGGCTGAGAGTATCCGCGCTGACGCGGAAGCAGAGATAGACCTGCTGTTAGTGGAAGGCCGTCAGCTTGACGCTATAGCTCGGAAGCGGCAGGCCGATATAAACATGTACTCTGAGTTATATGACAAGGCTATGCCTTTCATAGAGAGGTATTGGGAGCGGCAATCACTCCCTATGACCTTACCGCCTAATCCTCAGCTTCTGGGGCGGGGGGTTGGCGAGGGTGGTAAACTGGATTCGACCGCGAACGGCGCGGAAAACACTAGCAATAACGGGAGTTCTAATGGCGTGGTTTTGGAAGACACGAAAGAGGAAACTGAAGTATGAAGTAAAGACATTTGAAGCCGAAGGGCTGGAGGCGCAGTGGGTCAGATACCCGGGTGGAGCGTGTCGAATAAGGGCTAGGGTGAATAACCTTAGCCCTTGGCGTTATATAGACAGCTATACCTGGGCGGAGATACTGCGTACCCGGCAATGCAAAGAAACAATTATCAACTATCCATTTGAAGGACAATAACCAATGTACAAAGACATACACGACAGACTGACACTGATTGCGGGAAAGATACTTCACGAGCCAGCGTCTGAGTTCAACAGAACTCTCTACCTTGAGATCAAGGAAGTGAAGGAAATGCTCACTTATGACAACGATAACGGGCACCTCTATTGCCCTCTCTGCGAATCGCTGGTTGACGTTATAGAGGAAGAGGAAGAAGACCCGACACAGGAGATTGCTGAACAATGGTTTGAGCAAATGGTTGTCAAAGAGAAGACAAAACAACCGGATCACCAGGCTATCACCATGAGGACCATGATCAATACGGTAGACAACCCCAAGAAGGAGAAATAAATGACTTCAGTGAAGCTGATCTCAGAGACAGACGCAAAAGCCCTGCACGATCAGGGCAAAACTATCTGGGTGACAAGAGACTTTGAGCACGGCATAAAGTACTCAAACGATCCGTTGCTCTCAGAAATCACACCTAATGTTGTGTGGGCCCAGCATATCGGCTGGCTGGACAAGAGCGATTGGGGGGCCAGTATGAACATGTTCTTCGCTGACGACGAAGAGGACGTAGAGGAGCTTGAACTATGAAGGTGCAGATTGTGTCTTCTAAGGACTTGGAAAAATACTGGAAGGAGCAATATGAAAGCAAAAGGCGATTACGACGACGTAAGCGACGAGTGGTTTGACGAGACTTTACGGCAGATTGTCTCAGAGCAGTCTGCGGGACAGATCTTAGCCATTCCCGGTGTCTATGAAGTCTTGGCAGAGTACTTCAATAATGAGGTGCTCTCTCGGTGGGAAGCACAGGAACAATGAGGCTCTATACAGAGAGTACAAACAAGAAGTGTCTGCGCTGTGGGCTTAAGGGTCTGTCCACTGACGCGAGACTGGTCGGGGCCGGGTGGGTCTATGACGGTAAGGCGAAGAATAAGACCTGGTTCTGTCCTCAGTGTCAGAACGAGAGGCCTATACGCGAAGTAGGTCAACACATAACAAGAAGGGGCTGTGGTGGTGGCCGTCGCCGCCTGCCTAAGCCCCCTCTTTGAAGGACAAAACAATGATCTCTACAGAGAGTAACAGCATAAAAAGGAGCAACACAATGGCAGAAGTAATAAGTGGCAAGCAGGCAGGACAGTTGATTCAGGGCAAGACAATTAAGAGCGTCAAAATGAACGCCTTTAATGACGGGCGTATGGGAGAGGCATTTGCTCCTGTGATTACATTTGAGGACGGCTCTAAGCTCCTGTTCCTGGTACAGGAGACTGAGGACGAATACGGAGTAAACCTGATCTATACACCTAAGGCTCTCAAGACTATAAAGCCCAAGAAATGAGGCGGGGGGTTGCAGGGTCGGGTAGAATCGAATCGGGCGGAAACTTCTCGGAGTTCCCGCCCTTTTCATTATGAAAGGAGACATATGGAGAACAACGAAGTTCGGATTGTAGACATAGAAATGGGCTTCGGCTCAATGGTCGTGTTCATGATCAAGTGGGCATTTGCCGCGATACCGGCACTGATCTTTATAGCCGTGATTTACTTCATTGCAATGCTGGTGTTTACCGCACTCGGCATAGGCTTTGGCTCAATGCTCAAGTAAGGAGACGACATGGAAGTATGGGTTGTGGAGTGTGACGAACACGGGTATCTCGGCAGTTGGGGAACACTGGCAGAAGCAATAGCACGCTCCTCTGATCACTGCAATCACTTTGGGGAGAGTGAGGCTGAAGTCGAAATATACAGAAAGGACGAAGACAATGGGGATTGATATTTATATGAGCTGGAAGGACCAGACAAAAGAAGAAAAGGAAGCTCAACTGACAGGCTTCTCTGTGCACAGCGGTCATGTCGGCTATCTGAGAGAGGCCTATCATGGGGGACCATACGCAACAAAGGTCCTCTTGCCTGAATGCTTTGGCCTGCCTGTTGAGGATCCACAGGACAGAGGTCTTGTGAATCCGGTTAACGACGAAGACAGGACCTTTGAGTATCCTTACTGGGTCCTACGCAGGCGGTTAGAGTTGACACTGGCAACAGCCAAAGAGCGTTCGATCAGGGTCTATCAGGAGCCTTCAGAGGACGATAGTCCACAGATCAAGGCCTTCACGGACTTTGTGGAACTGGCTGAACGCAAGGAGAAAGAGACGGGGAAGCCCGTTACTATATACGCAAGCTACTAGAAAGGAGACACACATGCCAATTCACACACAATACAGGGTGCTATGTGATTTTGAGGAGGAAGATCAGATCACCTGTGAAGAGGACTCAGAGAGCTATGAGCCTGAGCTATGGAAGGCCAGGGCGATCTTTGAGGAGGAGGGCTGGTCTATTGTAGACGGAAGGGCTTATTGCCCGGCTCATACGCAAGAGCGCAAAACTGAAAGGAGACATACATATGGGAACACGATCACTGACGAGAATATTTGACGGAGAGACTGAGATTGTTTGTATCTACAAACAGTACGACGGATATCCGAGCGGGTTGGGGCAGGACTTGGACGAGTTTGTAAACTCGTGCTATCTGGTCAACGGCTTTAACGCCGTGGATCAATTCAACGGCGCGGGGGACTTGGCCGCACGCTTAGTAGAGAAGCTAAGGGAGGGGACAATAGGCCCAGGTCAAGTCTATTTACTAGAGCCTGGGAGTGCTGACTGTGGGGAAGAGTATGTATACGAGATACGGTGTCCACGTCGGGGGGACTTTGAGGCGGTAGGATACGGACACGAAAAGAAGAAGGTCTACGCTCAGCTGAAGTGCTTTGACGCGACGAGCGGAGAGGAAATCAGCTTAAGCACAGGAGAGACTGTTAAAGAGCCTTGAAGGCGGGGGGTTGCAGGTCGTGGTACGATTTTGGAAACGACGGGGGCGGCTTCCACTCCGCCCCCTTTTTACTAACCCATAAACAACTAGATAGGAGATTACAATGAATCAAGGTAGAGGTCTACAGGCGGTACTCAAGGAGCTGGTACGCCAAGAGGAGTCTAAGCGCGACTTCGTGATACCTACTCCCAATGTGAGTATGTCTGACGACGCCGAAACCCTGCAGTTGGCAGACTTTACGCCAACTGGTATTACAACCATTGCTCATACTCAGCTCGCTGAGCAGACGGGCATTCCACAAGCCTATTACAACCGGCTGAAGAAGGATCATCCTTCGCTTTTAGCCACAAACGTCAACTCGCTCTTTAATCGAGAGCCAAAGAATCGCATGTTCCGCACACTGGACGGTGATACCAGAGCCGTACGTTCTGACTCATATCGCCGCTTTGACAACCTTGACCTGGTGCGTCATGTGGCGCCTCAGATCCTCAATCAGCAGGACCTGCTTGTGGCGAGTGCTGAAGTCACTGAGCGTAAGCTCTACCTCAAGGTCGTCTCCAACAGAACCGTTGGAGAAGTCCGTAAGGGGGACGTTGTAAGAGTCGGCGCCGCTATTTCCAACTCTGAAGTCGGCATGGGCTATGTACGGGTAGACGGGTTCGCTGAGCGGCTCGTATGCTCAAACGGCATGATCGTGCCTGAGAGCCTCATAGGCGGCTCACTCAGGCGTGTTCACTCAGGCTCAAAGAATGACAGTGGTGAGCTTGAGAAGTTCTATACAGCCTCTACTCAGAAGCTCACCGACGAGGCTTTCTGGGCACAGGTGGTGGACGTGGTACAGGGCATATTGAACGCCACATACCTTAACGATCTTCTGGAATACCTGAGAAATGGTGTCAATAACCTGATCGAAGGCAGTCCCAAGAAGGCCGTAGAGGTAACGGCTAAGAAGTATGCTCTGGGTGAGAACGAATCTGACGCGGTGCTTATGCACCTGCTTCAGGGCGGGGACTTCTCACAGTACGGGCTTATGAACGCAATCACGCGTTCAGCCTCAGACGTGGACAGCTATGACCGGGCTACAGAGCTTGAGAAGCTGGGCGGGCAGGTTATAACGCTCAGCCCCTCAGAGTGGCGAGTTATCTCAACCGCCAACTAACCAATGAAGGGGCGTCCATATAGGACGCCCCATACTTTTCCAATGAAAGGGACAAAACAATGAGTTGCATACTGTATAGCAAGGCCAGTTATAACACTCTGGCCAAAAACCCGCTTTTCCGTCATATCTGCCGGATTGATCTTCAGGTCGAACCTGAAAGGATTGCAGACAACTGGTACAGCTTGAACGTCAAGGCCTATAAGTGCCGCTATAACGAAGAGATTGATCCGGTGGCCATGTGTCTGGCGGAGCCTGATTATGAGTTTACGGAGAAGCTGACCGGCAAATACACTGATCTTTACCACCTCATGGGGCGGATAAACTATCAGCTCCTTGACGGTAACTTTGAAAAGACAGAGGACTCCGGCACATATGAAGCGTTTCTGGACTTCAGGGAACATGTGGCTCACAAGGCGATAGAGATTCTGGGTCGTCTGGAGCCTGTGCAGATATCGAACAACGCGATCAGTCTTATGGACATGATCATGACTGGAAAGGGGACAAGATAATGATTGATCCAACACTTAAGGCGGCAGTCACAAGAGCCGCTCGTGATATGCGTCTGGCTGAGTTCAATCTCAGTCAGGAACTACTGGAGCATGATCTTACTCTGCTCTCTGAGGAAGATCTGGCATGGCTTGAGAGACAGGCCAACTTCGGTATGAAATTCAGCTATGACCTGGGCATGAACGCCTTTCTCAATGAACGTTGGCGCCGTGAAGAGGCCTTGAGAACAGCAGAGCAGAAGCAGCTGATTGAAGAGCATAACCGCCTTGTTGAGGCTCAGGAGGTAGAGGAGGACGCCTTATGATTCAACGTGAGGTGACGTATGAAGATCATGTGTGTGAGGACCCAGCAAAGCCTTACTATCGTGAGTGCCACTACTGCTCTGAAGCATTCCACAAGGCTCGTGAGGTGTTGAAGGACAGTCAGGGTCACTACTGGTGTGACGGCACCTGCATACAGCACTATGAAGAGGATCTGGAAGCTGAGCATGAAGACAGACGATATAGAGAATGGAAGGACGGTGGATATTGACTGACCTTGAATATCAAATCAATAAACTCAATAACAAACTTGAGGCCATAGAAGGAGATCTGTCTCGGCTCAGGGATCGCAGACGTGAAGTCCTTGAGTCTCATGACGCTCTCATAGACGAGAGGGCTACTATCAAGGCTGAGCTAAAGCTCCTATATGCTCAAAGGGAAAGGGTCCTTAGCTCCTCAGAGCCTTTCTCTTAGAGGCGGGGGGTTGCAGGCGGTGGTAAACTTTGGAAGTCGGCGGAGCGATCCGCCGATTTTCTATTTCCAACATGAAGGAGACAAAA
>Ga0065705_10002488_pt1 | contig 14923 bp, 13 predicted proteins | sample SwibulcommuniRL2_FD_59092 | JGI IMG/M metagenome (GOLD analysis project Ga0065705, IMG submission 59092) | Bulk soil microbial communities from switchgrass field near Rose Lake, East Lansing, Michigan, USA - RL2 Bulk Soil v2 (version 2) | ecosystem: Environmental > Terrestrial > Soil >...
GGGAACCCCTTTCAGTTTGGCGCGGATCAAGGTGGCGCGCAAGGCATCCCTTTCCTCCGCTGACATTTTTTGTGTCTCGGCGCCCGTTTGAAGATGGGCCGGCTGAGTCTCGATGAAAAGCTCATCGACCGGAAGGCGATGCGGTTCCGGAAAAAGACCAAGATCGATGCCCAGCTTGATGACCGAGAGTTGATTCAAAGCTTCCTTTGAGCTGATCGAGTGGGCGTGCAAGAGGATACCATAGCCACGCCCAATTTGGTCAAGCAAGGCGATCGGCTTGCGCTGCAAGAGCAGCAAGCGCGCGTTCTGCTCATGTTCAATGATCGTCTCGATCACCTTTTTCAGCCGTTCGATAATCTCCTCCTCGGCCTCACCGAGCGTGACTTGATTAGAAACCTGAAACAAATTTCCAATTGCCTCCGTGCCCTCGCCATGCAGCCCGCGAACCGCCAGCCCAATCTTGTTCACGGAATTAATAATCTTGTTCATCTGGTCACTCATCACCAGCCCAGGCAAGTGGAGCATTGCTGAAGCACGCATTCCAGTGCCGACGTTTGTCGGACAGGCCGTCAGGTAGCCGAGCTTGGAATGAAATGCAAATTCCAGCAAAGGCTCGAGCTCGCTGTCCGCTTGGTTGATCATCGTGAAGACTTTTCCGAGCTGGAGACCGCCACAGATCGCCTGCATGCGCAGATGATCCTCTTCGTTAATCATGAAACTCAGACTTTGCGCCGAATTCATGACCACCGCGCTGCCTACGCCCTTGGCGGCATGCTCCCGACTGATCAAGTACCTTTCGACCAGCACCTGCTTCTCCAAAGGCGTCAGCGCCTCCAGATTTTCCGCAAAGGCACCTTGCATCATAGAAAGCTGCATGACCGCTGCCTTGGCGACCTTGAGCACCTCAATACGCTCCGCCTTTTTGGCCCATCCCGGAAATGCCTTTCCTTTGATATTCCGGGCTAAGCGGACGCGGCTGGTGACCACAATTTGCCGATGAGGACCATCGCCACCGAGCCACTCACCGGTCTTGGCGACAATCTTGGAGAACTTCATACTCGCTGTCTGCCCTCTATCCGTCGGATCTGATCGCGCAGGTCGGCGGCTTTCTCGTACTCCTCATCGGCGACGGCTCGTTCGAGACTGGTTTGCAGGTGCTTGATGCGGGCATCCAGTTGCCGGTTTCGCAAGAGCGAGGCAGGCGTCTTTCCGACATGCTCTGGTCCTTTNTGCATATTCTTGAGCATGGATTCGAGGCTGTCGCCAAAGACATCGTAGCANGCGCTGCAACCAAGACGACCCGTCTTCTTGAANTCAGCCTGCGTGAATCCGCAAACTGGGCAGGTGATTCCGTTGGGAGAACGCTCGATGTCCTGAGCGGCACCCATGCCGAGCAAAAGATCGGCGAGCGCGAAGCCAGTCGGATCGTTCACGCCTTTTTCCTTCGAGCAGGCCTCGCAGAGATTTACCTTCTGCATCTTGCCGCCGACGATTTGCGTGAGAAAGACTGTCGCTTCCTTCTGCTGGCAAACATCACATTGCATACCTCTCAATAAATCGCTGTCCCTGTGGTCTCTGTCAACTGGTGGAACCGATGCATCAAATCACGTGTGATCGGCCCCGGGACACCGTCTCCAATTGTGCGACTGTCAAGGGTAACAACCGGGATGACTTCAGCTGCCGTGCCGGTGAGGAAGCACTCGTCAGCGGTGAAAATATCGTAGCGGGTTATCTGCGGCTCGGTGATGCGAAAGCCGAGTTCCACGGCGATTTCAAAGACGACCTGGCGAGTGATACCCGCCAGCGCTCCGGACGAGATCGGAGGGGTGAAGATCTCGCCGTGCTTGACGGTAAAGATATTATCGCCCGTACACTCCGCTACGAAGCCCTGCTCGTTAAGCATCAGTCCCTCGCCGGCGCCAGCCTGCTGCGCCTCGATCTTGGCGAGAACATTATTGAGGTAGTTAAGCGACTTGACCATCGGGCTAAGCGCGCCGTGCGGAATCCTCCGCGTTGAACAGGTCACAACGCTTAGTCCGTTCCGGTACATCTCCTCAGGATAGAGGGTGATGGCGGAAGCGATTATGAAAACCGTGGCGCGCGCGCACAATGCCGGATTTAGCCCGAGGTCGCCGCTTCCCCGCGTGACCACCAGGCGCACATAGCCATCGCGGAGCTCATTCTTGCGGATTGTTTCAAGCACCGCCTCGATCAAGCCGGCCTTTTCCAGCGGAACTTTGAGACAGATGGCCTTTGCGGAATCGTAAAGACGATCGATGTGCTCCATCAGGCGGAATACACGACCGTGGTAGAACCGGATGCCCTCAAAGACGCCGTCGCCATAAAGCAAACCATGATCGAAGACCGAAATCTTGGCTTCTTCCTTCCCATAGTACTCCCCATCGACGTAGATCTTCATTGTTGTCGTCGCAGTTCATGCGGAAAAACTCGTGCGTGCAACTCAAACGTTGTCTCAGCTCGCGTTCGAGCGAGCAGCCGTGCTCGCTGTCGGTTCAGACTGAAAGAATCAGTCGCCGCGAGTGCGCGAGGACAGACGTCCGAAGATAAAAGCCTTCAGCTGGCGATTTTTTTGCCCCCAAGCGCCAGCACTGCGTTGCGCTGTTCGGGAGTTAGCAGTCGAAGCATCTCGGCACCTTGCGCCATTCGCCGGCTCCGCAAGAACTGGAGGCGCTGCTGTTGACTGATTTTGCCCTCTTGAAACTTGCGATTGACCTTTCCAACGTAGGCGATGCCTTTCTCTCGAATCGCTTCTATCCGCTGCTTCTGCTCGTCGGTCAGCTTCAGCTTCGCCTGCACAGCCGGCGAATACAGCACGGTAGGACCAAGGAATTTCGCCTCGATGACCGATAATTTCACGCGCTGTACGGGACTAAGTATCGAAACGGCGCGCCGATTGAACTGTTCATTTAGCCGGAGAAGCTTTGCGTGCGCCACTGCCCGCTCCCGAGCCGTCTGCGGCAAGGGATTCGTCAACTTGCGCGCGGCAGACTTGTATTCACCGCGAAGCGAATCCAACAACGCGCGCTGCAAGGAATCCAGTTTCAGTTCAGCGCGAACCCTGTCGACGCCGAGCAGGATTGGCAAAGAACCAGGATGATCGACCGACGCAGTCGTTGCCCAAAGTNTCGGCGCGAACAGACAGACGCCCAGGAGGGCAGCCAGATACCTGAACACGCTCAGAANGCTTTGGCGATCATCGCTTCAAGCCGGACGATATCCGCGGCAAAATTGCGGATGCCCTCAGCGAGNTTGTCNGTGGCCATCGCCTCCTCGTTCAGCATCCATCGAAACACCTTTTCGGTTACCTCGATACGCTCGACGTTGGCCGATTTTGCGGTCTCAGGACTCAGCTTGCGCGTCACCTCACCCTCAGCTTCCTGCAACTTGCCGAGCAGATCCGGACTGATGGTCAATAGGTCGCTACCTGCGAGCTCGAGAATCTCGCCGACATTCCGAAAGCTCGCGCCCATCACCTGCGTCTTGTGCCCGAATTTCTTATAGTAGGTGTAGATCTTCTGAACGGATTGAACTCCCGGATCTTCCGCGCCGACGTATTCCTTGCCCGTTGCCTTCTTGTAGTAGTCGTAAATTCTGCCTACGAAGGGCGAAATGAGCGTCACCCCCGCCTCAGCACAGGCAATCGCCTGCGCCAACGAGAACATGAGGGTTAGATTGCAGTGAATGCCTTCCTTCTCGCAAACCTCCGCAGCGCGAGCGCCTTCCCAGGTGGACGCAATCTTGATGAGAACACGCTTCCGATCGATCCCCACCTTTTCATAGAGGCCAATGAGGTATCGCGCTTTCTGCACCGTGGCCTCTGCATCGAAGGACAAGCGTGCGTCCACTTCGGTGGAGACGCGTCCCGGAACGATATCTAGAATCTCGGCTCCGAAGGCGATCAGCAGATCGTCGATGATCTTTTTGTGAAGCGAGGCACCGCTTAGCGAGGATCCACGATTATCTGCGATAGCCTTGTCAAGGAGCGGCTTGTATTCGGGAAGCTGCACCGCCTTGAAGATCAAAGTGGGGTTTGTGGTCGCGTCCTGTGGCGCATACTTTCTAATGGATTCAAAATCCCCCGTGTCCGCGACGACCGTGGTAAATTGCTTAAGCTGATCTAGTTGGCTGGTGGCGGTAAGTGTAGCGCTCATGGTTTCTTTCGTGTAAGCAAGTATTGCGTCTGGCCAGCTCAAAAGCAACACTGAATTGGCGACGCTGGGCTCCTGGCATCTGAATCATCGTTTGCAATCCGCAGCAGAGTGCACACTACCCCAGCAATGAAGCGCATCCTTCCAACGCAGATGAGCAAAGGCCTATTTCGACCAATCGGCGGCGTGATAGCTTGTCTCCTTTTCGTTTGCTTAAGTACTCGGACCTTTGGAGATTTTGAGGCAGCCGCTGCCTATTCCGCGCAACGCGGCGAGCGGGCTTTGCTCGTCTGGCAGAACGGCCGACTTATTCTCGAGCGCTATAGCACCCCTGAACCCAGCAATCGTGAACACATTTTCAGCATTACGAAGAGCCTTTGCGCCTTGGGCGCATTTACCGCTTTCGGCAGAAGACCAGCGCAGCTTGACGAACCAGTAAGTCTTACCCTTACCGAGTGGCAAAACCATCCTCAAAAGCGCAGGATCACCCTCCGCGATCTGCTCAATCAGACATCTGGGCTGAGCCCTGGATTCGAAGCGCTCTACGCCGCGAACGTTCGCGACAAAAATCAAAGGGCTCTCAATCTTCCGATGACATCAGCACCCGGGGAGAAATTTGTCTACGGGCCGTCGCACTACGAGGTCTTAGAAATCTTCATGGCGCGGAAACTGGGAGAATCTCCCCTTGCCTGGATGGAACGCGCTCTCTTCGGTCCGCTTGGCATCCGGCCTGGCGGCTGGAGACGTGACCGACTCGGCAATCCTTATTTCTCCGCGGGAGCCCAGGTCTCCGCCCGTAACCTCCTTGCTATCGGACACCTTGTCCGACGCAAGGGCTGGCATTGGATTTTTCCTTTGGTTCCTTCGTCTCCGATGCGCCAGGTATCACTTGGCTCCGCGCCCAATCCTATCTATGGCCTCGGCTTTTGGCTCAATCGGTTCGCGACCGAGAAGACTGCCGTAGAGATTGACGTCGAAGAAGCTATTTCCGCAGGGACCGATTGGGAGCGCGCTTGCCTCTCCAGAAGCGCGCCTGCCGACATGATTGCCATGGTGGGATCTCGTGGTCAGCGGGTCTATGTGTCACCTTCGAGTAAGCTTGTCATTGTTCGCCTCGGCAGCAGGGCAGGCTTTCGCGACCCAGACTTTCTCCGACGATTTTTCCGGTAGGCTGGCGAACAGCTAAGGTTGTATCGGCACGCTTGCTGGTGCTTGCGCCTGCTGCTTTATTGCCAGCATTAAGTTCGATTCGCCGAGCCGCCACTTGTATCCTGTTCCAAAAGGCAGCGGTGCCGCGGCTCGGGATGTCGCGAAGGCTGATTGCAGGTCGCTTTGATAATACTTCGCGAAAATATCCAATGTTCCTGAGTAAGTTCCGAACAACCAAAGTTGCCAGCGGCCATCTCGAAAGAACCGAAACGGGATTCCTGAATCATCCTGCAGGACTGAAATTGCGTAGTTAAGTAAGAACGAACGAATGCGTGAAAAGTACGGTTCGTGGAGCAGGTAGGACGCTGCCTTGAGATAAACGTTTCCGGGGCCATGGCTGCCCGCCCATTGCAGAAGCGAACCGTTGGATTTCAAAAAGTCGTCGGCCACGTTCGCTTGGACATATATGATGGTCTGCACGTCGCTGCGGCCTCGGCCGCGAAATTCTACGCGGACCCCTGGCAGCTGCCCCTTCGACTGAACAGACTCGCTTCCCAGCTCCTGAACCACTCCTCCCCCGACTACTGCGATGTACCGGGTGGAGACAATCTCGCCACCGGTCAACGCGATAAACATGTATATCAACGGAAGAACTCCGCGAAACGCGCTGCGATCCAATTCGGCTTTCATGTCCTTGGTGATAAAATGCCCAAAGGAAAGGATTACCTCCGCCGATCTCCTCAGATTTTCCAATCCGAAGGCCACCTCCTCCGGTGCCAAAGCATTCGGAGGCATGATCGAGCCCACTGACTCCAGTCCGCCGAGAATGTAGACCGGAGCATCGGGAAAAAGGGCGAGCGGACTGACCGCATCCGGGCCACTAAAAAAATAATACACCGGTACCCGCATCGGTATGCGTGGAGCGAGCTCCGCTGCGCTCCAGGCGCGCATTTTTGAATAATAGTTGCGATCGAAGCGCTGCGAGAGTTTGCCGAGCGCCGTGAGATGCTCGCGATACCAGGAAGTCCTTTGCAAGGAAGAGAGCGGTGACGCGTCGGGCAAAGGCACACCAGCCAGGAAATCGGCTACGTCGTTGCCGGCCAGCACTGGTAGTGGCTGCGCATAGCGGACCCCTTGCGAAGGCACCGCGCGGCGGATTTCCTGGGCTTGCACACCAAAAGAGAGAGCAAGAAAAGAAACCGCGACGACTGAGGAAAGTCTCATTGGCCTATTCTGCTTCGCCGAGCGAGAAAATACAGCCCAATGCCAAGGAGCAATGTTGCCAAGCCGGCAAATGCCTGCTCAGGGCGATCAAGTGCGGTATAGATCATGGCAAAGAGATTCAGAGCAAGAAATATCACGGGAGTTACCGGGTATCCAAAGCAGCGGAACGGCCTCGGTAAAGCCGGCTGGCGCCAGCGCAGGATGATCACACCGAGCACCGTCAGGAAACTGCATGCCAGAATGGAAAATTGCGCATACAGGAGCACCGCCTCGAAGGTGGAGGTNACAAGCATCAACAGCACCAGCAGTGTTTGAACGGCCANGGCGACCCGAGGAACCCCGCCGGGCGAGGTCCGGGCGAGAATTCTCANAGCCGAGAAATCCTGACCCACCGTCTGAGCGACACGTGGTCCCGCCCACGTCATGGCACTAATCGCGGAGATCAACCCTCCCCCGATTAGGCCAGCCATAATGCGCCCTCCTTGCTCGCCAAGTAAGTTGCGGGCGGCAATCTCCCCGACCGCGATTTTTCCCGCAAACTCTCCCGCTGGTCCGCTCGCGAGAAAGACGGCATTCAGAGCCACGTATAGAATCATGACGACGATTGTCGCCAGAATAAGGGCGCCTGGCACGGTCCGTTGCGCATCGCGCACCTCCCCCATGATGTAGGCGGCAGCATTCCAGCCCGAGTACGAATAGAGGACGAACATCAGGGAAACCGCGAACGGTCCGCTGAAGATCAAGCCACTATCCCCGCGGTACGGTGAAAACGTCCATGACCCTCCGCGTGCGACCCCGATGAGGATGAAAGTCACGATCAGGGCGATCTTCAAAGCAGTGATCAAGACTTGAAAATTGCCGCTGGCGCGCACCGTCAACGAATGCACCGCCGCCAGGAGCAGGACCGCCGCGAGAGACACCGGGCCGGCTTGAAGACCAGGCAAAGCCGCAGCCAGATATTTTCCTAGGGCGATGGCCGCGAGAGCTATGGGAGCGGAGAAACCGACGGCGACGGAAACGAAGCCCGCCATAAAGCCGAGGGCCGGATGGTAGATTTGTGAAAGAAAGTTGTATTCGCCTCCCGAGCGGGGCAACGCTGCCGCCAGCTCGGCGTAGCTGAGAGCGCCACAAAGCGCAATCACACCGCCAAGCACCCAAAGAAGCAGGATCAAAAACGCAGATGGGATTGCCGCAACCTGAAAGCCCAAGCTGGTGAACACACCCGTGCCGATCATATTGGCCAACGCGAGCGCCGTACACGTGACGAGGCCTACCTTTTGGAAGCTGCCCATAGTCTCCAGAGTGTTCAGAACGAACCTCCGATCACAAGCCGGCAGTCACTCCAGATATTTTTTGAGACGGGCCTTCAACTCTGCACGCGCTCGAAAGAGAATGCTTTTCACGGCCGGCACGCTCGTCTTCAACACCTCGGCGATCTCCTCATATGGCATTCCCTCGTAGCGGCGGAGGACGATGGCCAATCTCTGGGCTTCCGGCAGGCTGGCAATCGCCGCGTCAATCGCCTCGTGCAACTCGGAATCGAGCATTTCTTCACTTGGCGCCGCCGCCTGTTCGTCGACGAACTGATGCCTGATCGTGTCGCCTTCATCGGCGTCCATGGAGACCTGCTGCGAGCGCCGTCTGCGACGCAGCTCGTTAAAGACAAGATTCCGTGTAATGGTCATCAGCCAGGTGGTAAACTTCGCTGACGGCTGGTAACGCGCGGCATGCTTCCACACCCGCACAAACACTTGCTGACCGATATCCTCGGCATCAGCGGCCCCTCCAAGCATCTTTGCCGCAGTGCCGACGACGCTGTGCTGGTGCCGTGTCACCAACGTTTCAAATGCCTCAAGGTCACCATCCCTGACGCGGAGCATCAGGGCAACGTCACTCGCTTCATCGTTGTCCGCGAGGCTGGACTCTGGCTCTGGCTCATCCTGCGGCGAGGATGCGGCGCCTCCGGAAGGGAAGTTCACCCCGCATTAAACCACGAAAGTCCCCGGAAGGCTCAGAAAATCCGCTTGCGAAAACTTCGAGCGACGATTTGCTGGACTCCGCATGCATCAGCCCGTCGTCGCCAGCTATTGCAATACTTTCCTGAAGCGGGAGATGCAGCATATCTACAGGCAAGTCACTGGATTGCGCGAGTTTCGAACCTTTATCATGACCAAGTCTCGGGAAAACGCCGACGCATTCCCATTTCCGAACATCGAAGTTCTCCCTCGTCCGCGGATCAACTTTCTCTTGCGGTTTCAGAGAAAGTACCTCCAACGGATGGAGCCGGTCTTCTATCGCGGAGAGTATGATCAACTCGAAGGAGTCTTGACGCGTCGCAACGCTCAACTCCTCCACGTCTACTTCGGTCATACAGGTGTCCACCTGCTTCCGTTCATGCGCAACTGGTCCCGACCCTCGTTGGTCTCTTTTCATGGCATGGACATCATGTTGCGAAACGAAGAGCCCGGGTACAACCATCGGTTGCGTGCTCTCCTGGCGACGCTGCCGCTTGTGCTGGCCCGCAGTGAGTCGCTTGGCTCTCGTCTGATGGAGCTTGGCTGCGACGCATCTAAAATCCGCATCAATCGGACCGGCGTGCCGATGGGCGGATTTCCATACCTCGTTCATTCTCCACCGGCCGACGGTGCCTGGTGCATCATCCAGGCCTCGCGCTTCATTGAAAAGAAGGGCCTCGAGATCACCCTGAAGGCTTTCGCGGAATTTCGGAAGAAATATCCGAATTCGGAATTGATTCTTGCAGGGGAGGGACCTCTGGAAGGCCAACTCAAGGACCTTGCCCGGACTTTAGGCGTCGGAGGTTCGGTCCACTATCCCGGTTTCTTAAATCAAAAGCAGCTCGCCGCCGCCTACAGGTCCGCCCACCTCTTTCTGCATCCCAGTCAGACGACGACGTCGGGCGACCAGGAAGGCGTTCCCAATTCGATGCTTGAGGCTATGGCCAGCGGCCTTCCCGTCATCGCGACGCTGCATGGCGGAATCCCGGAAGCGGTTCACTCCGGCTATGATGGCTTGCTCGTCCCGGAGCGCGATACCGCTGCTCTGGCCAATGCGCTCTTCGAAATCGCTGAGGATTCGGTCACCTACGAAACATTCTCGCGGAACGCCGCCCAGTCGGTACGCGAAAACTTCGAACAGGGCCGCTCGATTGCACGCCTTGAAGGTTTTTACCGCGAACTGATCAACTAAGTCGTTCGAAAAACAGTCGGAAAATGGGACGCGAGACAGCCACGAACTTGAGCTGAAATTCCGTTGACGGGTAGTCACACGTTTCGCTCTCGATTCGTCGAAACCGGGAGATACTGGTCGCGTGCAATTCCGTGGCACGCGCATAATCGGGATCGTCGGTCACCAGGCGGAGCCTCCCTCTTGCCTTGAGAAGGCGCGAGACCTCCACCAAAAAGGCGAGGCCAACCATCCGGCGGTTCTTGTGCCGCCTCTTCGGCCACGGATCCGGGAAGAGCACATGCACGTAGTCAGCGCACTCGTCCGGCAAACAGTTTAGCACCTCGTGGGCATCGCCATGGAACACTTCGGCGTTGTTCAGGCCCTCGCTAGCGATCTTTTTCCTGGCCTTGAAGACGCGCTCGCGCTGGCGCTCAATGCCGAGAAAGTTTGCGGAGGGAGAACGCCGGGCCATTTCGACGAGGAATCTCCCCTTGTGGCAGCCGACGTCGATCTCGAGCGGTGGGCATCCGTCTCCCTGCCAGCCAAATGGAAGTAAATCAGGCGGCGCTTCGGCGAAAGAAGGCGTGGATGACATCGGTTCGGCGCGTCGAAAAGACCCCATAGTCGGTCAGAATCTTGCACAACGACGCTGAAGTCTGGTCCACATTGAAGAGCTCACGGCAGCGTAAGCGGCCGTTTAATCCCATCGTGCGGGCGAGGTGTGGATTTTCCAAAAGGCAAGCCATCTTTCGCGCCAACGCCGCGGAGTCTCTTTCTGGAACGACGAATCCGGTTTCACCGTCCACGACCATCTCGGAAACCGCAGCCACATTGGTTGAGATGACCGGCAATCCCGCCGCCATCGCTTCCATGATCACCGTCGGAAGATTGTCCATGGCTCCATCCTCGGCCCGTGCACAGGCGAGCACAAACATTCGCGAGCGTTCGAGCAGTCGTTTGATCTCGCCCTCGGGCTTAGGACCCGTAATCTGCACCCGGTCTTGGATCCCAAGCAATGCCGCCTGCTCCTTTAGACTCACTTCAAGCGGACCGTTCCCGACGATCTGGCATTCGAAATCGCGTAGCTCAAGGCGCGAGCAAGCTTCCACCAGCGTGCAGAATCCTTTCTTCGGAATGTAACGCCCCACGCTGACGATGAGCGGGCGTCCATCGGGATGTGAACTCACCGGGAAACGATCTGCCTCGATGCCATTAAATACGCGATGGAACTTCTCACGCTCGGAAGGGAATTTCTCGCGCAAATAGGCAAGGCTGAACTCGCTCACCGTAATCACCGCGGTAGCGCAGTGGAAGATTTGGTCCAACCGCTCGCGCGGATCATCGCGAAAAATGTCGTTGGCGTGCGCGGTGATACTGTATTCGACTCCGAAGAGCCTCTTCAGCCAGAACGCCGTTCGCGCCGCGCTCCCGGCAAAGTGCACGTGCACGTGACGAATACCCGCTTCCCGAAGCATCGGTCCGAGCCAAAGCGCTTCATAAATTCGCCGCTTCTGGTCCTCACATCCCCACAGCGCCCGGAGACTCTCCAAAGCTTTGCGCGCCGAGCGCCGAAAGCCTGTGTCGGTCGCCAGAATAGTGTCAAACTTCTCCGGAAGGAAATAGATCGGCCCGATATCTATGAAACAATCCTGCACGGGCTCGCCGGCAGGTTTGTGAATGGAGAAGACGGGGAATTCAAGTCCTCGCCCGTGCATCGCCTCAACTTCACGGACGCAAAAGGTCTGGCTAAAAGAGGGGAACCGCTCGAAAAGATACGCGAAACCGAGGGGAGCGGAAATCGTCGACGGCATAAATGGCGATTACGCCGCGTCTTTATCTTGTCGTTTCCGGACAAGGGGGGTCCGTTTTCCTTCAACCACCGCGCGATTGATCGTAATCTCGGCGATGTCGTCACGACCTGGCGAATCGAACATCACATCAAGCATGATGCGCTCAAGCAAGGCGCGCAACGCGCGCGCACCGGTCCCCTTCCGGACGGCTTCGATCGCCAGCGCCCGCAAGGCATCCTTGGTAAAGGTCAGCCCAACACCGTCCATCGCCATGAGTTTGGCATATTGCTTCACCATGGCGTTCTTCGGATCGGTCAGAATCATGAGCAACTCGTCCTCGGAGAGGGCGTCCAACGTGCTGACCACAGGCAGCCGTCCGATAAACTCAGGAATCAATCCGAAGGAAAGCAAATCCTCAGGCTCGACGGAGTGGATCGCCTCCCGTGCGAGCGTATCGGGATCCCGAACGTCACGGGTATGAAAGCCCATCGTCGTCCCACCAAGGCGACGCTGGACAATTTTGTCGAGCCCAACGAAAGCGCCCCCGCAAATGAAAAGAATCTTCTCGGTATTGACCTGGATGTACTCCTGGTGCGGATGTTTGCGCCCGCCTTGCGGCGGCACGTTGCAGACGGTGCCCTCGAGGATTTTCAAGAGGGCTTGCTGCACCCCCTCACCGGAAACGTCGCGTGTAATGCTAACATTCTCCGTCTTGCGTCCGATCTTATCGATCTCGTCAATGTAAACGATGCCCATCTCGGTACGCTTGACGTCGTAGTCGGCATTTTGCAGAAGCCGCAGAACGATGTTTTCGACATCCTCGCCGACATAGCCCGCTTCGGTGATTGTGGTCGCATCGGCGATGCAAAACGGCACGTCCAAAATCCGCGCGAGTGTTCGCGCCAGGAGCGTCTTGCCCGAACCCGTTGGGCCGATCAGCAGGATGTTGCTCTTCTCTATTTCGATCTCGGCAAGAGGACCGAGCTGGTGGACGGCTCCATCGAAGGTCGCGCCATCTTGCAGAATTCGCTTGTAGTGATTGTGAACGGCTACCGCGAGGACCTTCTTGGCTTTCTGCTGTCCAATGACATGCTGATCGAGCTCACGCATGATTTCGGCAGGCTTGGGCACGCGGATGCTCGTCTTCTGCTTTCTTGCTTCGTCGTTGAGTTCCTTATCGAGGATCCCTTTGCAAACAGTGATACAGCTGTCGCAGATGTAGACTCCGGGCCCGGCGATGAGCTTGCGCACCTCCGCGTGGCTTTTGCCACAGAAGGAGCACATCGTTAAATTGCTCGCCCGAGCCATGAACTTACATTACTCTGCAGGCTTCTCGACGGGAAGCTCTTTAATCTCCTTGCGCGATTTCACGACCTCATCAACCAACCCATAATCCTTAGCTTCCTCGGCGCTCATGTAATAGTCGCGATCGGCATCCTTGGTCACCTGCTCGATGGATTTGCCGGTGTGAACAGAAAGAATGCGGTTGAGCCGCTTTTTCAGCTTGAACATGAACTCGACCTGCCGCTCGACGTCGCTGGCCTGGCCTTGCGCGCCCCCAGACACCTGGTGAATCATGATGTCTGAGTTGGGAAGGGCATAGCGTTTCCCTTTCGTGCCCGCGCAAAGCAACACCGCTGCCATGCTCGCCGCAATCCCCATGCAGTAGGTATTCACATCGCAGGTGACGAACTGCATCGTATCGTAAACCGCCAGTCCGGCAGTGACGGAACCGCCCGGCGAGTTGATGTAGATGTTGACGTCCTTCTTGGCATCTTCCATCTGCAGAAACAGCATCTGCGCCACCACGAGATTGGCGACATGGTCATCAATCGGCGTGCCAATAAAAATAATGCGATCCTTCAGCAGTCGGGAATAGATGTCGAAAGCACGCTCTCCGCGGTTTGTCTGCTCGACAACGGTCGGAACTAAATACGAATTCTTCATAGACTCATGCTGTGGCTGGCTGGCTGGCAGATGCGCGCACCCTAACATTCGCGGCGAGCAAATCAAGGGCCTTGCCGATGAGGATCTGCTCGCGCAGGGCGCCAAATCCCTTACGGCGCTCGAGATCTTTGACGAGCTTCGGCACCGCGATTTCATAACGTGCCGCTAATTCCAATATTCGCCGGGTCAAATCCTCCTCTGTCACCTCCAGCTTCTCCCTCTCCGCGACCCGGAGCAACAGAAAGTTGCCCCGCACTCGATCCCGCGCACCCTGCTGAGCCGCCCCGATAAGCTCGTCTTGATGCTTGCGCATCTCATCATCGCTGACTCCTCGAACCTGATTGTCTCGGACAATGTCTTGCAAAATCTCCCCCGCTTCTTTGGCGACCACGGGCGCGGGCAGCTCACAATCAACCCGATCCAGAAGGAATCTCACGGCCGCTTGCCTCTTGGAATTTTGAAAGTTCGCCTCGGCAAGACTTTCCAGCCGGGCGCGCATCTTCTCTCTGAGCTGATTGACGGTGGCACCCGGCTCGATCTTCTCTGCCAATGCGTCATCCCATTCAGGAAGGACTTTTGTATTGATCGCGTGGAGAGTAACAGCGTATTCGAGACTCCTTCCGGCAAGATTTGCGGGACTAAAGTCCGCGGGCAATTCGATTGAGATGGTGCGCTCCTCGTTGATCTGCATCCCTACGATGGACTGGGAAAAGCCCGGTAGAAGAGAGCGCTCGTCCATTACGATCCAGGCGTTGCGTCGTCCCTGGAGCTGGGCCGGAGCATCTGGGATGACCTCGCCGAGCGGTTTGCTTTCAAGGTTTGCCGTGTAAGTGACGACGGCATAGTCGCCCATGGCCAGAGGGCGCCCTTCGACCGGCACATAGCTTGCGTGAGGCTCACGCATTTGATCCATCCACCGGTCAACGTTCTCGTCACTGACTTCTTCTTTCGCAAGATCCGCCGAAATAGAGGAATAATCGGGCAACTCGAACTCGGGCGCGGTGACAACTGTCGCCCGGTAGCGCATGGTTCGGTCCTCAGCAATTTCGACGTTTTCGACCTGCGATACCGAAAGCACACGGAGGTTTTTCTCGCGAATCGCTTCGTTAAGGCTTTCCCGTAGAAGCTTGGAGGTCAGCTCCTCTTTGATGTCCTTGGCGAAGCGGCTCTCCACGAGCGCTCGCGGGGCTTTCCCCGGACGATAGCCGGGAATGCGTGCTTGCCGCTGAAAGTCGCGCGTGACATTCGTCCATTCCTTGGAAACCTGATCGGCCGGTAATTCGACCTGCAGGGTGACGAGGCAATTCGGTTGGGCTTCGACAACGACGTTCATGAGCAAACGAACCAGATAAGCACACCCAATATAGATGCACAACCGGCGAAATTCTTCAGTGGAAGGCAACTTTCGCCGCATCGCGACCGAGAAATCTCGCGCCCGCCAGCCAAAGAAAGCCCGCC
>Ga0065705_10002117_pt1 | contig 14900 bp, 14 predicted proteins | sample SwibulcommuniRL2_FD_59092 | JGI IMG/M metagenome (GOLD analysis project Ga0065705, IMG submission 59092) | Bulk soil microbial communities from switchgrass field near Rose Lake, East Lansing, Michigan, USA - RL2 Bulk Soil v2 (version 2) | ecosystem: Environmental > Terrestrial > Soil >...
ACAGCAGGCCCATGCTGGCCCACTTCTTGGTCGAGCCATCGGGGAGCGTCTGCTGCAACCGCCAACCGCCCGGCGGCACAGTGGTAAGAGAGCGCAAAGGCATCGCTGCCTTATCGCCCCGTAGCGGCGGCGGGTCAAGCAGCGGTTTTCAGGCGCATCGACGCGATGAGCTTGCGGTGGCGCTCGTTCAGCTCCGCGAGCCAGCTCTTGCCGCTTGCCTCAGTGAACTTGTCCGCGCCCAGCTTCTGTATCTGCAAGCCGCGTTGCCGTGCCCCCTCGACGCAGATGCAAAGCCAGTCCGCCTCGTCCGGCGAGCGACCGATACGCTGCTTGGTCTTGTCCTTCGGCTCAACGTCGCGCTTGCTGCCCGCCACGAATCCCCACTCGCGGTAGTAGAACTCACGCGCAACGCTCTCGGGCAGCTCCCGCAACTGCTCACTTTCCACGAGCCACCGGACGGCGAACCAGAACTCCGTGACGCGCTTTCCATACTCCTCGTCCGCACGCTTCAGCCTGCGCTGGTGCGTGTGCTGGTCGATGATGTAGAGGTCGAGGCGCACCGGGCGCTGGCTTGGCCTGCCGCCGAACTCCAGCGGCACGGGAATCACGCTGCCGAACACCCGTGCGAACGCCGCCCCCAGCGTCCCGCGCCCAGTCGAGTCGTAGAAGATGTTCTCCACGGGAATGCCCTCGCGTAGGCACACCTCCTGCACATGCTCCGCAATCTCGTCCTCTGGCTCTTTGCCGCGCTTGAAGCCCACCTTGATGACGTGCGGCGCTTCGACTCGAACAATTTGCTTGTCGTCCGGGTCAAGCCCGAACTCGACCCACCCACCCACGCATCGGTCCCCACCATACGCTGCGTCAATTCCGAACACCTTCGTCCGCTGGACGCCTTTCCACGTCGCCTTCGAGAACGCCTTGTGGATCGTGCATAGCTGCTTCGTAAGGACGCGCTGCGAGTCCTCGCCCGGTCGCATCACGCCGAGGCACATCGCGGCGTACTCCTCGCTGTGCGGCCCATAGAACTGGAGCGTGCTGTCGATGCGCTCCTGGTCGATGAGGAACGGGTAGCGCTTGCCGTCCGCGTTGAAGTTGGGCGAGTCCGTGCCCACGAAGTTGATGCACCGCCCCTTCGGATACTTCGTGTCCCACACCGTAGTCGTCGTGATGTCCTTGACGCTCGCCCAACCGTCCACCGGCTCGCACGACTGTCCCAGCGGCGTGTGCTCGCCGTTCACCGGGTTGCCCACTGGCATGAAGAAGAAGCGCGGGTTCTTGTCGAGGTTCGCCGTCGCCCTCAAATAGCTGATGTCGCACAGGCTCGCCTCGTCCGCGATCAGGAACACGTTCTTCTGCTTGATGCCCACGAACGGCCCGACGCCGACCCACTGCGTCCCTTTGTAGCACGCGATGCCAATGATGCCCTGGCGCAGGTCGCGCACGTCCGACTCGCTCTCGCGCTCCGTCGTGATGCACCGCTTGTAGTCCAGCACCACGCCGGGCAAATCGTCCCACCGTTGCCGCGCCTCGTTGTGCAGCTTCTTGATCTCGCCGAAGATGCCCAGGTCCAGCTTCTGCACCGTCGTCGTCGTGATGAGCACCGCCGTCTCCTCCGGCCACACGTAGTAGTGCATCAGCGCGAACTTCGCCACCGAGTAGGTCTTGCCGCAGCTCGCCGGCCCGAGGAACCCCAGCATCCCGCGCCCGCGCACCTCCACAAGGTCGCAGAACTCGCGCAACGCAAGCTCCGTCCACTTGTGCGTGTCGTGGTCGGGCCACAGCAACCGCTCCAACGCACCGTAGTGCCGCAGCAGGTTGCGCCCTTGCTTGATGCACCATTGCTCGATGCCCAGCGCGCTCGTGCCCGCTTTCCACTGGTGCCCGTACCGCTCAAATGTCTGCATCGCCATTGACGGGACGCTAACGCGGGCGCATAAGGTAGGCAACGCCCAACACGGGCAGAAAGGCCACTATGAGCTTTGGACTGACTGACTGCTGCCACAGCTGCGACACGCCGGAGACCGTCAACGTTCCGGGTTTGGAAGGTCCGGCCGGCACCGACGGCACCGACGGCACAAACGGCGTCAGCGCCTTTACGCTGACCACGGACGACTTCATCATCCCGCCTGCGGACGGCGCGACCCCCGTGACGGTGGAGGTCGAGAACAGCTCGTGGATAGCGGTCGGTGAGCCGTTGTTTATGCCCGACGGCTTGTTCTTCCTCGTGGACGCGATTATCGACGCAACCCACATAAGCGTCGTTTACCCGGCGTGGGAGGCGAACGTCAATGCGGGCAACACAATCACGGCGGGCACAATCGTGACGCCCTCCGGGTGGCAGCCTGCGGCCACGGCGCTGCCCACAACCGACCCGGTGACGAAGTACGGCTCCGGCACCGCCCACACCATCACTGGCGCGTCCTTCGCCGCCGTCGTGTTCGGAACAAGCGGCACGCAGGAAGTGACGCTGACGACCGCCGGGACGTGGCTCTTGCAGGCGCGTGCTCGCGTCGATTACAACGGCGCGACCTTTGCCGCCGTTCGCACCGCTTCTTTCAAGCTCCGGCGCACGAACAACACCGCAGGCGACGTGACCAATGCCGCGACCGCGTTCAAGACGGAGATCATCACCACGCTCACCTACACCGCGCTCGACGTGGTCTTCCCGCCTGTCACCTACGCTACGGCGAACGTGGACGACATCCTCCAGATGCAGGTCGCCATCGACACCGACCCCACGGCGGGCTCGCTCCAGATCGTCGAGGCGGAGATCGTCGCGACGTATTTGCACGCCTAACGCCTGTGGCCGACAAGCCCACATGGGTCTTCGACTCAGTCGCCGCCTTCCCGGACGGAATGAACAGCGGCGTGCTGCCCAGCGTCCTGCCCCGCACCCAGCTCGCCTACGCCACCAACGCCACTGTCCGTGGCGGTTACGCCGAACCCCGCCCCGTTGTCCGGCGCATCGCGCTCAACTACGGCGGCGACGGCGTCCTGCAAGAGCGCGTCACGGACGGTCGTTTCCAAGGCGCGGGCTTCTATCGCTCCGATTCCGGCGTCGGCTCGCTCGTCGCGTCCATCGGCGGGCGACTGTTCCAGTTCACGCCCGGCGCGACCACCGCCGACGTGCGCGAAATCACCATCGCACACAACACCATCGTGCAGGTGGGCTTCGCCGTGCCCGCACTCGGCGCAAACGTCACCATCACCGTGCTCAGCACCGTCAACCTCGCCGCCAACTACGAGATCAAGATTGGCACGCGCAACTACGTCATCGTCAGCGTGGACAGCGCGACCGTGCTCACAGTGGAGAACATCGACGACCCCGGACCACTGGTCGCCGCCGGCACCGTCCTCACGTTCTGGGACGTGAACCCCGCGTCGCGCACCAAAGCGTGGATGTGGCAAGCCGAGAAGTGGCTCATCGTCAATGACGGCCAGTCCGTGCCCATCTTCTTTGACGGCGCCACGTCGCGTCGCTCGGTGCTGGTCGGCGCGAACCCCGAACTGCCCATCGCGCGCATGGGCACCTACTGGATGGGCCGCGTGTGGCAGGCCGGTCCCGACGGGCGCACCTTCCTCGCCGGCGATGCGGTCGGTGGCGCATCGGGCACCGCCGCCGAGCAGTTCCGCGACGCCGTCCTGCACGTCACCGAGAACACCTACCTCGCCACGAACAAGGTCTTCTACGTGCCCGGCTCGGTCGGCGACATCACCGCGATTCGCGGCGTGCCCACGCTCGACTCATCGCTCGGCCAAGGCCCGGTGCAGATTCTCACGCCATCCGTCGTCTTCTCGTGCAACGCGCCGACCCTCACCGCCGACTGGGCCACCGTCACCAACCCCATCCTCACCGTGTCGCAGGTCGAAGCGGGCGGCCTTGGCCAAGAAAGCACCGTCATCGCCAACGGCGACCTCATCTACCGCAGCCGCGACGGCATTCGCTCCCTCATCCTCGGCCGGCGCGAGTTCAACACCTGGGGCAACGTGCCCATGTCACGTGAAGTCTCCGCTGCCCTCGACAAGGACGATCCCGCGCTGCTCCTCTACTCGACCGCCGTCGTGTTCGACAATCGCCTGCTCATGTCCGCATCGCCCGTGTTCACGCAGCACGGCGTCCTGCACCGCGGCTCGGTCGCGCTCAACTTCGACCTTATCAGCAGCCTGCGCGGCAAGGCGCCCAGCGTGTGGGAAGGTCCGTGGAGCGCCATTGAGGTGCTCCAGTGGGTCAAGGGCACCTTCGACGGCGTCGAGCGTTGCTTCGCCTTCGTCCTCTACCAAGCCGAGGAAATCCAGCTCTGGGAGCTGCTGCCGTCCGCGCAAGCCGACATCATCGACGACACCAACGGCCCGGTCGTCTGGTCGCTCGAAACCGCCGCGCTCGACTTCCACACCCAGTTCGACCCGCAACACCCCATCCTCAAGCGCATCGAGGACGGCGAAGCGTTCATATACGACGTTCGCGGGCGCGTGGACGTGGCCGTGTTCTGGAGCCCGGACGACTACAAGTGCTGGCAACCGTGGACGCGCTTCGCCGTGTGCGCCGAACTGCGCTCCTGTGCGCCCGACCCCATCACCGGCTGCATCCCGTTCAAGGACGCCCTGCCGCAGCGGCGCGACCCCATCGGCTTCGGCAAGCCCGAAGGCTCCTGCGACGGCACCAATGACCGCCCGCTCACCGACGGCAAACGCATCCAGTTCCGCTTCGAGATCATCGGCCATTGCCGCTTTTTCGGCGCAAACTTCCGCGCCAGCCTCGTGCCAGAGCCCAAGTTCTCGCGCCCAGCCTGCACGCTGCTCGTGGATTCCAACGCATGAGTGTGCCCCTTCCAGTGGTGTGCGAGCCGTCGCCTGATTGCTGCGAGGGCAGCCCGCGCTTCTACGGACAGGGCGTGACCTACCTGAGTGCGCAAACCGGTTTCATCCTAAACTGTGCTCCGGGGTTCTCGTGCGACCAAGGGGCTTACCCATTCCCCATCATCGTGCCAAAAGGCAGCGTCCCGTTTACACCTCCACCCGGCGTGAGCCCGTTGCGTTTCACTTGCTGCACGGGCGAAGTTTTGGTGCGCTACCTGCCCGACGGCTTCACGTTCGCGCAGTTCGCCGCAGCCGCGCAAAGCATCGCCGACGAGGCCGCCGCGAAGCTCGCCCAGTGCATCGCCGACCAGTACAACCAGCAGCACGCCCGTCGCCCCGTTCGTTGCGTCATCAATTCCACGTCGCCGTTGCCCGAAGGCCAGGTCGGCGAGCCCTACTCCGTCCTGCTCACGCAGACCGGCGCGACCCTGCCCGTTACGTGGTCGCTCCTGTCCGGCGCACTGCCCGACGGCCTCTCCCTGTCCAGCGGCGGCGTCATATCCGGCACGCCCACCACCTCGGCCAGCTTCGGCTTCGTCGTGCGCCTCACCAACACCGCCGGCACCTCCTGCACCAAGCAGTTCACGCTCACCATCAACGGGTGCGGCGAAGAAACCGACTGGTGCGTTGACCCCGTCGCGTGCCGCCTCCGAGTCAAGGACTTCAACCCCGCCGACTGGACCCTCGTCTGGGACGGCAACCTAGCCAACTTCTTCGCCGGTGCCCCCTGCGGCGCTTACGAGGACGACACCACTTTCGCCGGCCTCAACTGGTCGCCCGGCCAGAACCGCTGGCGCTTCTCCATCCTGTGCATCGGCGACCTCACCACCTACCTCGCCGCCGGTCCCATCGGCGCGTCCCCGCTCGGCGTGTACACGTTCGACGTGTCCTCCGACCCCACCTGCATCGGCCCAGCCTCGTTCGAGATCGAGGGCTACGTCCCTTGAGCGACAACGCGCCCATCGTCGATTGCCACGAGTGCAAAGACCTCGCCTTTGCCCGCAACCTTACGCGGCAGATGAAGGAGGGCTACGGACGGCACAACAGCAACCTCGCGTTTCGACCCGGCAACGTCGTGCTGCCCATCATCCACATACGCGAAAACCAGCAGGCTCGCGTCATCGGGCGCATCGGAGACCGGGCCCTGCGCGAGCGTTGGCAGGACTGCGAAATTGGAGATGCCGTGCCCGCGTCGCGTGTCGATTGGCCTGCTGGAACTGGATACCGAACGGTGCTTATGCTACCTAGAGGAACGGCCTACGCGTGGACCGAAGCCGTAGAAGCATCGGTTGAAACCTTGTCCGTTTACGAACGCCGCACCTTCGAGCGCGTCTCCTGTCGCACGACTGGCGACGGTGCGCGCACTTGGATCGAAACGCACTTCTGGAAGCGCCTCTCCTAAAGCAAAACGCCGCAGGCTCATCGCTTATACCTGCGGCGTCGTGACCATCGCCTCATTTCTGAGAGCGTCGGCCCTCGGGGGAGCGTTGTTGTCGCACGTCCCCCGTTGCACCGTCAACTCCGAAACGCGACCAGCCCTCTCATTTCGAGTTGCGGAGGCCCTCGGGGGTCATCCCCGCCCAAGTTCGCACTTGCGTATGCGCCCTTCTGAGCGCACAAGTGCATTGTGGCCGAAGACGACATCATCCTGCGCACCGCCGTAAGCCCGTTCCCGCCGGGCTACTGTCCGACGACCAACCAGCAGTTCGCCGACGACATCGCCGCCGCGCTCGAAGTGTTCTTTCCCGGTGAGTTCGCGCTCACGATCAAGTCGTCCAACCAGCCCACCGTCGAGCAGCGCAGCATGACGTGGAACAAGGTCGATGCGAGCACCGGGCAGTCCGTCGGCTACTTCGAGTGGAACATCGTCGTGGGCCAATGGACGAAGAACCACTGGCCCGGTGGCGTCATCCCGACCTACGAACGGCGCATCTTCGTCGGCACGCTGACGCAGCTCGAAACTTACGACGGCGGCGAAGCAGGCACCGTCTCGCAATCCACCGGCCCGTTCTGGGAGCGCGACACCGCTTTCTCCGACCTGTGGCCCCTTGGCGTAGGCGCACTCATCGCCGCACCGCTCGGCACGCTCGCCGTGTTCGACGACGCTGTGCCCGGTGTGCCGAACGCCATCGGCGTGTACTTCATCAAACCTACGCTACGTCTTTGGGACAGGGCGGTATGAGCCAACTTTCACCACGCGCAATGCGACGACAATGTTCAGGATGAATACCGAACGCAATGGCCAGCGCCTTCTTGCTGAAGACGAGCGGATACGCCGCGCGAATCAGGCGCACCTTCTCGTCCGTCAGCTTGGCGTTGTGAACAGCCTCGCCACGAACCCGCGGCGGGAACTTGAAAGTGCCCAAGCGTATCGCGTCCTCCATGTTCATCTTCTGCGTGCCCGCGTAAATGTGCGCGGGATTGCAGCAGTAGCGATTGCCGCAACGGTGGCACAGGTACGAGCCTTTCGGCGGCTCGCCGTAGGTAAACTTGTAAGCCCAACGATGCGCTGGTCGGGCGCGATGCTTGCCGTCCTCGCGTCGTGCGGCGAACGATGGGTAGTAGGCTTTCGGCACCTTGTACCACGGCCAGCACTCGTCCTTGCCCTTGCGGATTACCTTGGCCCAAAAGCGGGCCTCCAGTTCGGTGTCAGTGTGCATGTGGGCATCATGCAACATCGCGTGGGAGGCGCAAGCTAAATGACACTAGGCGAAGTCAAGCTCACGCGAGCCAACGAGGTCGTCGGTGTCTGCACCGACAAGCCCGCGTTCCTCGCACTGGTCAACGAGGCAACCGAACGCCTCATGGTCCGCGGCAACTTCTGGAACACGGTCAAGAAGCTGCGGACGTGCGTGCGGTGCCGCTCGCTGGTGTGGCCGCGTGCCGTTGACCAAGTGCTCGCGCTGAACGTGTGCGGCGTGCCTGTTGCGAACAGCGGCTACTGGTGGCAGTTCCTGCCGATGAACGGCACCGACTACGGTGCGCTACGAGGCTGGGGCTACTTCGGCGCAGGCGGCATTGGACGCGGCACATGCGGCAACGTAGTCATCCAGCACGACGGCACGGTGCCCGTGCAGGCGCAGTTGACGTGCGGCAACCCGCGCTACATTCGCGCCTACGCCAGCTACCAAGCCGACCTTGGCAAGACCGTTACCATCTTCGGCATCGACGACAACGGGCAGACCATCATGACGAAAAGGGCTGACGGCACATGGCAGCCCGGCGTCGTGCTGACGCTCGCATCGCCTTACGTCGGCACGCCGTTCCTCGTCCGCGAAGTGACCCGCGTGCTCAAGGACGCGACCCAAGGTCCGGTGCGCCTCTTTGCCTACGACGCGACCAACGACGTGCTTGAAGACATGGCTACCTATGCGCCGTCCGAGCGCTCGCCCGCTTTCCTGCATAGCACAGTGCGCGGCCTGCGCCGTCACACGCTCTCCGGCAGTCCCGCCTGCTCCGGCATCACCAGCGTCGAAGCCCTCGTCAAGCTCCGGTTCATCGCCGTCGAGACCGACGAGGACGAGGTGCTCATCGACAACTGGGTTGCGCTCAAGCAAATGATGCTCGCGATTCGTGCCGAGGACGCAGGCGACGACCGTGCCGCCGAAGTGCTCCAAGCTAAGGCGGTGCGCGAGTTGAACCGAGAACTGCGCGTCCACATCCCCGACGACCAAATCCCCATCGCCATCACACCGTTCGGCAGCGCGACGCCGCGCTCCATCGGCGTAGGAACTTGTGTGTGACTAAACCCAGCGAAATATGCGGTTGCGAACGATCAGCGATACGGTTGGCTGCGCTACGCCGAACTGTTCGGCCAACTTTTGTTGCGACGGTTGACGACCGGGTTTGTAAGCCGCTCGAATGGCTCGCACGTCGTCAGTCGTCAGTTTGTTGTTGTGGTTCTTCGCGCCAATCGAGCCCCGATGCTTCGACGCCATGTCTCCCAAATTGTCAGCGTTCGTGCCTACGAACAGATGCGATGGACGAACGCACTTGCGATTGTCGCAGTAGTGGCACACGAGCAAGCCGTCGGGGACTGGTCCGAAGTGCAGCTCCCACGAAACGCGATGGCACTTTAGCCGAGTTTGTGGATGCAGCTCGGGCCTGCGCGATAGGCTTTGGCGTAGGGTGCCGTACCCATCGTGGTCGTGTGCACCTGTCCAAATCCAGCATTGGCCAAGCGCAGGATGGCGAACTGGAATTGGGCCGTCTTTGTCGATGTGCTCCCAAAAGCGTTCGGCGAGTGGGCGTGGCTTCATCTCGGCTCCCGCAAAAAGGGTTGAAGCGCGCTGGGCAATCTGCGATGGGTTGTGGTAGGCATGACGAGTCGCTTTCGTTGTGTTTAGTGGCGCTCGGCGGTCTTGAACACCGTCCGAGTGCCCCGATTTTACCAAGGCGCATCGTGAACGCAAGCCAATAGCCTATGCCCACCGACCTGCCCTTCAATCTCAATGCTCCGGCCCGCACCGGCCAAGGCCCGTACGGACTCGTGCCCGGCAACATCGGCCTGCCCGGCGTGTACCAAGACGTAGCGGGCGTGTTCCCAAATTTGTCAGGCAACATCGGCGCACTGTCGCGCAGCATCGGCAGCGAGCTTGCGGGCGAACTCGATCCGAACACCGTGGCCATGTTGCAGAACACGGCGGCACAGTTCGGCATCGGCCAAGGCGTGCCGCTCAGTCCGTTCGCTGGTTCCAGTGGCCTGCGTCACCTTGGCCTCACCGCCGAAGCGCAGCGTGCGCGTGGTGCGCAGAACCTGCTCTCGTCGCTGCCGACCTTGGCGCGGACACTCACGGTGCAGCCCGAGACGCAGCTCGCTGTCGCTGACCGCAACGCGACCCTCAACGCCGCACCCGACCCGGCGAAAGCGGCCGCCGAAGCCCAGCGCCTGTTTGATCTGTACATGGCCAAGCTGACGCGTGGTGGCGGTGGTGGCGCACAGTTTGGCGGTGGTGGCGGTAGCAGCCGCGGCCCGGCAGGCGGCACCGGCGTATTCGATTCGCCTTGGGCACCGTTCCAGCCCGAAGCGGTGCGCGGCGGTCAGCCCTACACGCCGCCATACCAGGGCACCGGCATTACGTGGGGCACGCAGGGCACCAAGCCGCAAGACCTGTGGGGCGATTTCGCAGGCGGCTTTCCCGGTCCCGAAGGCGGCTCCGTCGCGACCCCTGGCGGCGGCGGCTTCACGGACTGGTTCAACGACCCGTTTATCGGTGGTGGCGGTGGGATGTTCGGTTTGGGCACCAACACAGGCGGGGGTGCCACGGGAGAGGACACCGACTTTTGGGACGCGTTCTGGGACGCTGGACCGCCCGACCAGCCCGACTTCGACTATCTAAACGAGTGGGGAGCGTGGGAATAACGCATGGCCTTCCCCTTGCCACCTTGGCTCAACGTGACGCCCGCGTTCTACACGCAGGCGCTTGAAGCGGGCGCACGCGCGGGCATCGCCGTCACCGAACAGCAACAGCGCGCGCAGCAGATGGCCGAGGCGCGGGCGGAGCGTGCCGCGCTACAAGCCGAGCGGCAGCGCGAGTTTGAGGAGAGTCGCCTGCTCAATGTGCAACGTCTCGCGCAGAACGCCGCACAGCTACAGCAGCAGGTAGCGCATCAGACAGCGCAGGAGGAAAATCAAGCAGCGCAGGAATCGCGCTTGCTCAACTTCCAAGCCGGGCAACTCGGCTACGACGCGGGACGACTCGCATTGGAGAAACAGAAGCTAGACCTGGCGCGCGACAAAGCCAAGCAAGGCACGCCGCTCGCAGGCGAACGCTATCTCAAGCTGTCCGAGGACGAAGCCGCGCTCGCCGAACAGAGCCGTCTCGCGGGCGACGTTGAAGGCTACCAGAAGCACACGGAGAAGTCGCAGCTGTGGCGCTCCGCCGTGCCGTCTCACCAGACTTCGCTTACCGTGGGCATGGACGAGGCGGGCCGACCGCTCGTCACGCAAACGTCCGGCGCACAAGCGAGCATCAACCCACTGGGCAAGCCCACGACTGCGCTGACGACCAAGGCGCAGGAGAACACCGTCAAGTACGAGAACGCACTCACGCTCATCAACCAGTTGCAAAAGAACCTGCGCCCAAGCGACGTTGGACCAGCGGGCGTGGCAGGCGAGTTCGTCTTGGACGTAGCGTTGCCCGCATTCGGCACAGACAAGTTCTTCAGCGGAAGCCGCATTGAGAACCGAACCGCACTTGGCGAGCTGCGAGAATCCTTGTTGCGGTCAGTCAGCGACGACCCGCGCTTCAGCAACGTGGACCGCGAGGCCATCTCAAAGCTGCTGCCGTCCACGGGCATATTTGAAAGCTATCCGGCGGCGATGTCGCGCATGAACGAGGTGAAGAAGACGCTTACTGACCGCATTGAGCGCTACGCGGGCGCGAGCGGCGTGCCCACTCCATCCTCCGCCAAGAGCCGCAGCTCCGTCATCGCCGACTACAACAACGCCGTCCAGCAACTCACCGACTCCGTCAAGGCCAAGCGCATGACGCCTGAGCAAGCCCACGAACGGGCGTTGAAGCTGCATAAGTCGATGGAGGACGCGCTCGAACGCTTCCACTAATGCCTGACGACCTACCACTCCCGCCGTTGCCTAAGCTAGAGGACTTCATGGGCGATTTCGTTGCGCCCCGCGCAGCGATACCCGGCGAGCCTTCCATTACGCAGCCCACCGAACGCGAGGCAGCCGCAACGATGGGCCAGCGCATTCGCGTCCGTCCGTTCGGCGAGCGCAACGTCGTCTCAGGTGTGGCCCTCGACACTGAAACTGGCGTCCCGTCGCTGACCTACTTCCAGACGAAGCTCAACCGTTTGCAGTCCGACCAGCTTGGCTATCTCAGGGGCATTTACGGCGACGAGAATGTGCGGCTCGCGGACACCGGCGAACCCATCATTCGCGTCGTCGATTCGAGCACGGGCAAGCCGAAGGACATCACGCTCGCACCCGACCGGCTGACGCTTCGCGACGCCGCTGACCTTGGCGCACACGGCATGGAGATTCTTGGCGGCATTATGGCAGCACGACGCGGCGACGTACGCGGCCTTGCTGCACAGGCCAAGAACATCGGGCGAATGGCGGTCGGCACCGAAGCTGGAGGAGCGTTGCAGGACGCTTTCGTGCGCGGTTATCAAGGTCAACAGCTTCGTCCAGGTGAGATTGCCGCCTCGCGCACCGCTGCTATACCGCTGGACGCTGGTGCGGGTCTCTTTATGACGGGCACAGGCAAGCTGCTGGGCAAGGCTATATCGCCGTTCGCTGATCCGTTGCCAGCGCAGTTTAACCTGACGGACGCAAAGGCTCGTCTCCGTGCCAAGTACGGCTTTGATTTGCCCAACACGCCGGGCGAACTCACCGGCAACACACTGCTCCTGCGTGCTGAACAGTTTGCGCGTCAGAAACCCGGCTCGGCGGGCGCGTTTGAGAAGATTACCGAGGAGCAGGACGCTGCGTTGCAGGGCATACAGGACATCCTGCTTGGACGCGGTCGCGCCAAGAGCGCCGAAGAAGTAGGCGGCAGCGCGCTCGAAGCAATCGGCGCAAAGCTCACCCCGTTGCGCTCGGAAATCGAGACGCTAAAGAAAGGCGTTCGTGCGTCGGCGACCGAGGAACTTCGCGGAGCTGCTTTGGCGGCGACCGGAACCGAACTGCGTCCCGCAATGGAAAAGGCGACCGTGGGCCAAGCGTTGCGCGAAGTTGCCGGTGCCTCTCGCGATGCGTGGAAAAAGGCCAGCGGCTATGAGGAGTTCTTTGCGAACCCAGCAACGCAGTCCGAAACCATCTCGCTCAAGAGCCTGTCGCAGAAGGCTACCGACTTGCTCAAGTCGATGCCGGGCACGGACAAGGTAACAGCAACGCCCATTGGCGTTCTCGATGCGAGCGGCACGCCCATCCTACGCGACGAAGCCGGGCGCGAGGTATGGAAGGAGTTCATACCGGAGCGCGTTGTGGGTCGCTTGCAGCGGCTCGCGGGTTCGCCCGACGCGAGACTGTCCCTCGACCAGCTCAAGCAGATGCGCACCGAGGTTGACGACGACATCCTGCTCGGTGAAGCGGTGCCCGGAGTCCGCAACCTGCATCTCAAGCGCGTGCGCTCAATGCTCACTGACGCCATGAACGAGGCGGTCGATTCACTCGGCGACCCTGCTCTGAGCAAGGAGTGGAAGCGCATCAACAAGGCTTACGCCGAGAACGCGCCGCGTTTCGAGCAGAAGGGCATCGCCGAACTGTTTCGCGACCCGCAGAACCCCAACTACGTCGCCAATCATCAAGTGGTTCAACGCGCCATCGCCGACCCTGATACCTACGCCGAATACGCCAAGTTCTTCGGGCGCGAGTCGCCTGTGATGCGCGGCCTGCAACGCGCCGTCGCCGAGGACGTGCTAGGCTCGTCGTCCAACCCGCTCAATGGATTGGTGGACGGGCGCACCTTCATCAACAACCTCAAGGAACTGTGGGCGAAGTCGCCAAAGCTTGCCGCTGACACGTTCGGTCCAAACAGCTCGCGCCTCTATGGCATCGCTTCCGCCGAAACTGCCGCCACTGTGGGAGAGCGCGACCGCGCTGGTATGCTCATCCGTTCCATCAATGGCAAGGTGGACTTGGGCGACCTACAGGAGTTGCTGCGCTCAGGCAATCCAACAGCGCAGAAGCTCGCGAACCTCGTCAGTGCACAGAACCGACTCGCTACCGAATACCGCAACGGCATCAAGAAAGCCGTGGCCGAGGGTGGTCCCTTGGGCGAGCGCATCAAGCCGAGCGAGTTCGTCAACAACTTCAGCCGTCAAGGCGAGCCAGCCGACATCAAAGAGGTCATGGCTCTGCTCGCCGACCGCCCCGACGTGACCGAGGACATCCGCCGCCAAACGCTGGTGGACATTCTCAACCGCGCACGCAGCACCGGAGAAGGCATGAAGCATGTGTTCGGCAAGACGGGGCCGCTCAACGCACGAGGGCTAGAAGAAGCGATGGGCGTTGGCTCGCGCGACGCGACACAGGCCAGCCGTTACCGCGCTATTCTCGGCGACGATACATGGCGCGACCTCACTGACATTGGGCACTACCTGCAACCGCGCGAGGCGGGCAAATCGACGTTCGGCACCGCGGGCAGGCTCTCCGCAGGCAGTCAGATTGCGCAACTCGAACGCGGCAGCATCTTCAAGTTCCTCGATACGGCGGTGCGCAACTTCATCGTCGCTGGTATTTACGCATCGCCGATGACGCGAAAGTGGATCAGCAACGTAGCCATGACGCCCGCCGACCAAGCCACCCTTGTCAGCTATATGGTGTCGAGCACGCCGTTCGTCGAGGCACTGTTTCATCACTTCGGCGACGCTCGCGCCCGCGAAGTGGCAGGCCAAATCAAGGGCGCAATCGACCAGTCGTTGCCGCGAGGCGACCGTGCCCAAACCCCGTCAGCGCCCGCTTTGGAAGCACCCCCAGCGCCTACTCTCGACGCTTTTCGTGGCGCAACCAACGCACCCACCCGCTAAAAAATGCCCTCGACCAGCGCCCGCCAAAAACGCTTCATGCAGCTTTGTTACGGCTCGCCCGATAAGGCGCGTGGTAAGTGTCCGCCGCGTTCGGTGGCGCAGGAGTTCGCACGCGCCGACGCCCGCCAAGCCCACAGCAACAAGGAACGGATGCGCAAGCGATGATCGCGCTACAGCCCACTGAACTGTTCGCTGACGACTCCGAACTCGCCCGCCCGTGGCGCGACGAAGTCCGCAAGCGCGCCTTTCACGAAGCTGCCGTGTATAGCCTCGCGAAGATGGCGCTGGGCGGAGCGACCGCCGACCAGCTCGCCGGTGCCAAGGAGTTCCTGCGCGTGTTTATGAATTGCGCCGAGCCCGTCGAAGCGATTACCGTGGCGAGCGCACCGCGCCTGGACTACAACGTCGAGGCGAAGGTCGCCGCCCGTAACGCGAAGAAAGACTGACCTATGCCAGCAGCTCCACCGTCCGCACCGCCCGCTCCAGCCGCCGCAGCGCCTAAACCATCCTCGGCACCGTCGCCCACGGCTGCCGCGAAGCCTGCGGCG
>Ga0065705_10104470_pt1 | contig 14892 bp, 14 predicted proteins | sample SwibulcommuniRL2_FD_59092 | JGI IMG/M metagenome (GOLD analysis project Ga0065705, IMG submission 59092) | Bulk soil microbial communities from switchgrass field near Rose Lake, East Lansing, Michigan, USA - RL2 Bulk Soil v2 (version 2) | ecosystem: Environmental > Terrestrial > Soil >...
GGCTGCGGCGGCCGCAGGCCCGGTATGTCTGCTCGCTCGTGGCGCTACTGGTGATGGCGGCCTGCCCGCTCGTAACGCTGGCGGTGCTTAGTGTCGCCGAGGGACCAGGGGACAGCGGCCAAGAGGCAGTAGCCAGGAGCCAGGAGCCAGGAGCCAAGCAACACGTGACAGGAGACAGGCAGGGTACAGCGTTCATCGGGACGGCGCTCAACCTCATCGCTGCCGCCCGGCAGTATGTGCTCGGCAGCTGGCTGGCCGGAGTGGCGTTTTTTGGTTTCCGGCTCCTGTTGGGATTAGTCGGAGTGCGTCAGCTTCGTTGGCACAAGCTGCCCTTGCCGCGCGAGCTTGCCGAGCGAGTCGAGCGGCTCGGCCGCCGCCTGGGAATGCGGGCCCGGTCGATGGTGTTTTTGAGCCGGCGGGTCGGCGAGGCGATGGCGGTGGGCCTGATCCGGCCGCTCGTTCTCTTGCCCGCGGCGTGGGCGAGCGAGATGCCGCTGCCCATGCTCGAGGCGGTGATCGCTCACGAGCTGGCGCACCTGCACCGGCGCGATCTGTGGGTCGTCCTTTTGGAGCGGGTCGTGGAAACGCTGCTCTTTTATCATCCGGCCGTGTGGTGGCTGTCGGGCCGCCTGCGGGCTGAACGCGAATTGTGTTGTGACGAGCTGGCCGTGGCCCTGACGGGCCGGCGGCTCGAGTACGTGCAGGCACTGGAAACTGTGGCCCGGCGTGGGGTTCGCGTTGAACCTCTCCTCGCGGCCGGCTTTCGGGGAGAGAGAAACATGCAACTTCTAGAGCGGGTACGCAACGTGTTGGGACTGACCGCGGGCACCAAGAGCTCGCGGCTCTGGCCGGCGGGGCTGGTGGCCTTGCTGCTGCCTCTGGCGGCCTGGGCGTGGTCGGCCGGGCTGGTCGCCCCGCAGCCGAGCGTGGCCGTGGCGGATGACGACGACGGCGACGACAAGCCGGCCGCCAAGCGAGTCGAGCGCGACGACGACGATGGCGACGACGAAAAGGAAGTCCGCAAGGAAGGAGCTAAGGAGCGGGATGAAGACGGCGATGACGACGAGAAGGAAGTCCGCAAGCAAGGCGAGCGGAAAGAAGCTCGTAAGGACGACGACGGCGATGACGACGAAAAGGGGGTCCGCAAGGAGGGCGAGCGGAAAGAAGCTCGGAAGGACGATGACGGCGATGAGAAGGAAATCCGTAAATTGGGCGTCAAGGAAGTCCGTAAAGACGGCGAGAAGCCGGTGAAGATCGCGCCGAAGGATGGCGACAAGCCGGTGAAGATCGCTCCGAAGGACGGCGACAAACCCGTGAAGATTGCACCGAAGGATGGCGAGAAGAAGCCGGTCAAGTTTGCGTTGAAAGATGGCGAGAAGCCTGTGAAGGACGGCGACGGCCAGCTTGCCGAGCTGGCGGCGATGGTGAAGAAGCTGACGGCCGAGAACGCCGAACTGCGGGCGGCGCTTGCCGAAGCCCGCGGCGGCAAGGGCGAGTTTAAGGAGAAGGAGGGCGCCATTCACGATAAGAAAGCCTTCCTCAAGGAGGCTGCCGAGAAGGGAGAGAACATCAAGGAGAAAGAAGGCGCCATTCGCGACAAGGAAGCCTTCCACAAGAAGTTAGCTGCCGAAAAGGAAGCAGCCGGCCACGACAAAGAAGCCTTCATTAAGCGGTCCATTGCCGAGAAGGAAGAAGCGGCCGCCCGCGAGCGGAAGGAAGCCATTCTCCGCAAGGAAAAGCTCAAGGAAGGGGGCGAGCGGAGCGAAGCCGAGATCATCGAGCGCAAGCTGCTCGAGAAGAAGAAGGCCGAAGCTGCAGATCGCGAAGCAAAAGAGAAGGCGAAAGAGAAGGACAAGCAGTAGAGTTCGTGCCGCGATCGGCGGTCACGGCGATCAGAGAATCCATTGGGCACCCCGGCTGCAGTATTGCTGCCGGGGTGCTTTTTCTTAGGCGACCACTGAGTCGTTTGTCTTATGGCCGCGCCTGCTCGGGAAAGTCCTTCTCGAATCGCTTAACCAGGCGCTCGACGTCGGCCGGCACGACATACAGCTTGCCGCGGATGTTCTTCGTTTCGCCCGCGGCCAATCCTCCCACGCGGAAGTCGTTATGCATGCAGGCAATCACACCCTGAAAGATTTCCTGGTAAGGCTCCCAGGCCACCGCCATGATCTGCTTCTCGTCCGCCGAAAAGCAGCCGCACAGGCCGCTCGAGGGAACGCGCGTCGAAAGGGGCCGCGGGTTGACGTCATTCCGATCGATCCCTTTCGGGCAATAGACTTGGCCCGGCGTGTATCGCGCTTTGTCGGCCCACGGCTCGGTCGGCAGGCGCGTCAGCTTGCCATCGATAAATAGGAACGACTTTCGGGCGTAAGCCGGCACCAGCGTCCGCGCGTCGGCGGCCGTCGTGCCCGTGAACCGATCGACGCGAATGCACGGCTGCGCCCAGTGGGCCAGCGACGGCTTGTCGGTCGGGTTGTGCGCGACGAGTCGAAAATCGACTTCATCCCGGCCGGCCGTGAGCGTGTGCTCGACCACGACGCCGTCGGTGAGCTTGTCGCGGAGCTTGATCACTTTGTGATCGTCGCTCGCGCTGGTCAGCTCGGCTGTGTGCCCAATGACCGTCTCCTTCCAATCGCGGTCGGTCGATCCGGGGCGGCAATAGGCCTCGAGGTACAAAATCTTCAGGTCGCCGCCCGGAAAGTCACCGCTGATAGTGAGATAATTCTTCTCCCACGCGATCGTGAGTCCGCGGGGTTCAGCGCCGCTGGCGCCCGTCAAGCTAGCCGCTACGAGCAACATCACCACGAGCGCGCCACCAATCAACCTAGTCATAATCTGTCTCCGCCTGAATTTTGTCCAAGCCACAGCATCATACAACGTCGCGGCAGCACGGGTGCGAAGCACATATTTTGCACTTTGCAATTCCTACTTTGCAATTTGCAATGACTGTGGCACGAATTGCAAATTGCAAAGGGTTTCGCCAAATCGATAGGACTCCGTGGAATACGCGAGCACGGGCCTGTGGATCAAGCAGCATAGCCCGCTCAAGACGACATTTGTCGTCGAGCTGGCCAACGGCTGCGAGGGCTACATCCCGCCGCCGGAGCTGCATCCGCTCGGCGGCTATACCTGCTGGCGGGCCCGGACGGCCTGCCTCGTGCCTGATGCGGAGCGGAAGATTCGCGCGGGCGTGTTGGAGTTGCTGGAGAAGGTGAGCAAGGACTAGTTTCCTGGCCGCCGCACCACGAACCGCTTCGTCGCCACGACGCCGACCCGCTCGTTGTCGATCGGGCCGATGACTTCCTGCACCACTTCCACGCTCGCCAGGTCCTTATGGCGCTCTTCGGCCAGGAGCCGCTCGATATGCTGACGGATTTGATCCTCGGTGTGCACGTCGCCGAAACATTGCTCGAGGATCGGCGGCGGCCGGATTCCGACGCCATAGCCCACCGGGTTGCCGTCGTAAATCCGATGGCAGAGCCAGTCGCTCGCCGGCAGTTCGGCGCCGACCGGGGCAAACACGCGGTAGTTACAGCACTGCCGAGGGTTGTCGCGGAACATCGGAGCCGACGTGAACGGATAGACGTCGCCCCACACGAGCGGCACGATGACATTGGCTGCCAAGAGCGCAGCCGCGGCGACGGGTCCCCAACCGAGGTTGGTAGTGTGATTCATGTAGATCGGCGATCCAGCAAATTGCAAATTGTCCATTGATCATTGCAGATTGCAAAATGGGGGAGGCCCCGCTGCAATTTGTACTTTGCAATTCCCAATTTTCTGCCTCTGGACTTTTTTCGACCATCGCGCTCCAATAATGCATCTCCCAAGGAACCCCGCAGGACGCTTTCATGGACGCGACCGGATCGCTCGACTCGGCCCTCAATTCGGCCCTGGCCCGCATTCACCACCAGGATTGCATTGCCGGGATGGACGCTCTACCAGCCGGGTCGGTCGATCTGGCGTTTGCCGATCCGCCGTTCAACATCGGCTACGCATATGACGTTTATCATGACTCCAAGGACTATGGGCAATACCTCGCCTGGTCGCGCGACTGGATCGCCGCCGTCCATCGCGTGCTCAAGCCCGACGGCACGTTCTGGCTGGCGATCGGCGACGAATATGCGGCCGAACTGAAGCTGCTTGCCCAGCGCGATATCGGCTTTCACATTCGCAGTTGGGTCATCTGGTACTACACGTTCGGCGTCAACTGCAAGACAAAGTTCAGCCGGTCGCACGCCCACCTGTTCCATTTCGTCAAGCACCCGAAGCGATTCACGTTTCGCTCGGAGGAGTTGGAGAACCGCGTCCCGTCGGCGAGGCAGCTCGTCTATGGCGACGGACGGGCCAATCCGGACGGCCGCCTGCCCGACGACACCTGGATCCTCCGGCCGCAGGACCTGGCTGGCCACTTCAAGCCGGACGAAGACACGTGGTACTTCCCCCGCGTCGCCGGCACGTTCAAGGAGCGCAAGGGCTTTCACGGCTGTCAGATGCCCGAGCAATTGCTCGGCCGGATCATCCGCAGCTGCTCGCGCGAAGGGGACGTCGTGCTCGACCCCTTCAGCGGCAGCGCGACGACGCTGGCCGTGGCCAAGAAGTTGGGCCGCCGCTGGCTGGGCTTTGATCTCTCGCCCGAGTACGTCAAGCGCGGCACGTCGCGCCTGGCCGACATTCGCGTCGGCGATGCGCTCGACGGCGCTCCCGAACCGACGATGAGTGCGCCAACCACGGCCAACGGCCGGCGACTGGAAGACAAGGTGAACGGCTCAAGAACAGCCAACGGTGCTACTCGCAAGCGGATCGCGTCCAAGAATGGTAGCCCGCGCGAGATAGCGCTCCCGCTGTTCGACGGTCCGCAACACAAGCCAGCCAAGCAGGCCAGATCGCGCCGGCGGACCAGGGCGCGCTGAGCAACGCTTACTCTCGCGTGCCTTCGGCCGATCGGTCGCGCGAGCGGCTGCCCGTCGCAAAAAGCCACTTGCCGAACTGGCCGCCGACGAAGGCCAAGAGCAGCGTCCAGAGCGCGTGAGCAACGTTGGTGAAGTCCTGCTGGGTGGGTCCGTCGGCAGGCACGGTGATAGTGCCGCTGCCCACTATGCCGCCCGACATGCCGCCAGGCATACCGCCGCTGGTGCCCATCATGCTGCCCGAATAGCCGCCCATGGAATTGCCACTCATACCTGCCGCACTGCCCATGCCCATCATCCCGCCGTAACCCGACATCGGGCCGCTCCCCGTTCCGGCCATCGGCAATGGTACGGTGCGTGGCGGATACATCCAGGCGTAGAGCCCATGCGTCAAGCGCGACGTGACCAGCTCGTCGGGCCGCAGCGGATTGCCCCAAGAGCCAGGGCTGTTGAGGTCGAGGCTCCAGCTGTAAAGGAGCACAAGCACATACAGCCACCCGAGCGTGGCAAAGCCGATCCAGTAGGCTCGGCCCGCCCCTTCGCGATACAGCGCCAAAAGAACGCTCGCCGCCAAGGCCAGCAAAGTCAGACCCAGCAGCGACGAGATCCAAGTCGCGCTCGCGCTGCGGAGGGCCACGCAGCCGACCGCGACAAGCGCCACCCAAACCAGGAGTTGCCTGAGCGTGAATCGCCACAGGGGCGAGGAGACGAGCGGGGACCAGTTCGATGACTCAGCCATTATTGCACCGCGGCTTTCTTTGTGCCGGCTGCCCCGGCTGTCATTGTATCCGAGGATCATGCAGAAGGCGCGGACAAGTTGCGCGGCTGAGTCGCATAGATCAGCCGTGCGAGCCAGCCACCGCCGAATGCCAGGACAAGCGCCCAGAGCGCATGGGCGACATTGGCAAAGTGTTCGGGGGATGGTGGGCTGAAGGTGGGCGGTGGCGTGGGCCCCATCCCGCCGTATCCCGACGTTCCAGCCATCGGGCCGGCCGCACCGGGCATCGACGCGCCGTAGCCCCCTGACATGTCACCACCTCCCATCCCGCCCTCCATCCCGCCGTAGCCGCTGCCACTGCTACCGTAGCTGCCGGGGTGGTAGCTGCCCACTGGACCGGCCATCGCTGGGAAGGTCGTCTCGGAATACAGCCAGTCGTGTGCGGCCCGGCTGAGCTTGTCGGTTACCAGGCCGGAGGTTCGCAGCGGACCCTTGTCAATGCTCCACCCCAAAATCAGTACAAGCACATACGCCCAGCCAAACGTGGCGAAGCCGGCCCACCAGGCCCGGTCCGCATCGCGGCGATAGACAACCAGGAGCAGCGAAGCGGTCAACACGAAGAGGGTCAGCCCCAGCATGGCCGACACCCACCAATTGGAAGCGCTGCGGAGAGAGACGCAGCCCAAGGCGATAAAGGCGATCGCCGTGAGAAACTGACGTAGTGTGAATCGCCAGAGAGAAGTGGCCCCGGGCGTTCCGCGGGAGTCGTGCGCCATCGTCGCACCGTCTTTCACTGTCGCCGGCCAGCCCCCGAACGGCATACTAACAAAGTTCAAGGCACAAGGGTCCGTCGCTGCCCCGTCCAATACATCACGAGCGACACCCACCCGCCCACAAATGCGAACAGCAGCGACCAGAACATGTGGGCCACCATCACAAAGTCGCGCAGGTCCGGCGGCTCGGCTCGGCGGGCCGCCAGATCCTCCGGGGTCCTCTCGCCAGGCGGCAAATCGGGCGGCACGGGCTTGTCGCGCTCCGGCGGGGCCGCGAAGAACCTCTCATACGCTGCCGTAGCAATCGTCTCGGTCACCAGCTCGTAGTTGTACGGCTTGCTCCAGGGATCGCCGCCGACAATGAAGTACGCGATGCCAAAGATCGCCGCGCCGGTCCAATAGGCCCGGCTGACCCCCTGGCGGTTGAAGGCCAGACACACCATGCCGGCCAGGATCATGGTCGTGACGAGGAAGGTCATCGACCCGACCCAGGTCGATGCATTGCGGAGCGCGTAGCCGCCCAGCGGGATCGAGGCCGCGATCACCGCCATGCCCATGAGCATCTTGCGGAGCGAAAAACGCAGACCGTCGCGATTGGCCTCAGGACAGCCCACTGTCACCTCCACGCGCAGGCCGCGGTGGGCCCGTCGTCCAGATCACGAGTGAAACGAGACCGCCGCCACAGGCGAACAACAACGTCCACAGCGAATGGGCAACTTGGTCGAAGTCTTCCCAGGCAGTTGACCCAGGTCCTTCCATGTAGCTACCGGGGAACCCCGGCTTCGGAATCAACCTCGGCACTACGTATTCGCGATAGATCCACTGGTTCCATTGTCTCGTGACAAGCTTTTGGCGGTCGAACAGATAGTATCCTCCTCCGCCACCGGCCGCGATGTTGCACACTACAAGCAGAAAGTACACGAAACCAACCGCAGCGAATCCGCCCCAGAATGCCCGCGCCGCACCATCACGGCTGAGCGCCACTGCCGCGGCAATCGCCAGAAGCACGGCTGTTCCCAGGACGGCGTGGGTGCCCCATGCGGTCGAAGCATTGAGCAAGAGAAACCAGACGAACCAACCGGCAGGGAAGAGCGCTGCAACGAGAGCGGTCATCCACAGCAGCCCGCGGATGGTGAACCGCGGCCTTAGACATGCCAATCTTGGTCGATTCTCAGCCTGTTCCGACATGGCTCACCTCGCAGGAACCGCCCCATGATTCGCGCCGGCCTCGCCATTTGCCTATCGTCGATTGTCCTGTCTTTTGCGGCCATTTGCCACGCCGCGGACCCCGGCGATCAATAGCGTGGCGACTCCATGACAATCTCCTCGCGCACCCCGGAGGGGTTTCCGGTCCGCTGTCCACTTTGCGGGGCGGAGACACAACTCGAGTTTTCCGAGCCGGGAGATGACGCCACCTGCCCGGCCTGTGGCATTCTCCTGGCAAAGTCGGCACAATTGCTGGCCAAGCTGCAGAAGTTCCTTGGCGAGCAATTGGGCGTAGCGCCGGAAACGATCTCGCCCCAAACGAAGCTCAAAGCTGTCGGAATGGACTCCTTAGACGCTGTCGAACTCGTCATGGAGCTTGAAGAAGAGTTCGGTATCCATATTCCCGATAACGTCGCGATGCGGCTCGAAACGATCGAAGATCTGATTCGATATCTCTGCCAGGGCGAGCCGTCGGACTAGCGTCTTTTCTTGTCCGGCCGATCGGGGCGTCTTACCAGCCACATGCCAGCGATCAGCAGCGGCATCTTGCGCATTGCTGTTGCAATCGAACTAAAACATTCCGCCCGACCTGATTTCCTGAATCGCGCAGCCCACCGACCGCAGCCAGCCTGCGCCCTATATATCGGTAGGTATTGAATTCTCAAAATCTGCCCGTCCATAGGAGACCTTCGCCATGCGCCGTCTGGGACTCATTCTCTGCACGTGTTTGCTCGCCGGTTGTGGATTTACTAGCGCCGCCGACAAGGCCGACGACGTGCGGAACTGGCAAGGAACGTGGAAGCTCGTTTCGTGCACTGCCAACGGCCAATCGGAAATGGCCGACATGGCCTGGGTTGTGAGCGGCGACCGCTACACGATTCGCCTTGACGGCCAAACGGGCACCGATCCCTATCCATTCCAGCTCGATCCCAGTCACAAGCTTGTCGATGTGAACCACCACGACACGCCAGCGGGGACGTGGGGAGGCAAGTTCAAGGGGATCTATGAAATCAAGGGAGATTCCTTGAAGGTGTGCTACGACCTGAAGGGCGAAAAGTATCCCAAGTCGTTCGATGCCGGCCCGGGCTCCGGCCGCGTCGTGTATCAATTCCAGCGCGAAGGGCGCTAAAATGCTGTTGAAAAATGCCATCGTGGCATTTTTCAACGCTCGCCAAGTGCGGAGCACGGCTCGCAAAATGCCGATGAAAATCGGCATTTTGACGTCGCATCCGTGCGACAACGCAGCTCCGTTGAATTCTTCAATGGGCTGCTAAGGCCGCAGGGACCGACGATCGCGCGATTCTTCCTCGCGGTCTTCGGCCTCACGTTCCTCCTCCGGCAGGACGGCCCAGGCGGGATAGGTGTCGTCGCGGCCGCGGGCGGCGTGCCAGAGGACGCGATTGAGCGTGTCCTCGTCCGCTTCGTCGATGTCGTCCAGCGGCATCTGCAGCGAGACTTCGGCCCAGTGCAGTTGGCGCGGATCGCGGATTTGCGAGACCTTGGGATTGAGCTGATCGAGCGGGATGTTGTTGGGCACGGACTTGTACGGCGTGAAGTCCGGCTCAGGGGAGAAGCAACTGGCCATGGGCGTGGCCGAGGCATCGAGCTGGTTCATGGGGGGCAGGCCGAGGATCAGCTCCATGGTCCGGACCATGCTCGTCTGGTTGTAGTTCGTGATGTCGAGCGCCTTGCGGCGCGTGTAGGGGCTGATGGCCAGGGCCACCGTGCGATGGCCGTCGATGTGGTCGAAGCCGTTCTGCGGATCGTCCTGCACCACGAAGATACAGGTCTCCTTCCAGAATTTGCTGTGGCTGACGGCCTGGACGATGCGGCCCAGGGCCAGGTCGTTGTCGGCCACGGCAGCGGCCGGCGTGGGCATGTCGGGGCGCGTGCCGGCGGTGTGGTCGTTCGGCAGGAGCATGATCATAAAATTGGGGAAGCTCCCCTTGGCCTCGAACTCGGCCAGTTCGCGCGTGAACTGCGCGGCGCGGTGGACATCGGGGACGATACTCGGAAAGCCGATCGCGGTGGGGCAGAGATGCGGCGCGAGCGACTGCACTTCGGCCTTGGCCAGGACCTCGATCTCTTCTTTGTTCTCTAGAAAATCGCGGTAGCAATCGAGAAAGCCCGGGCGTCCTTTTTTGGCAGGGTCCTTCCAGCGGACAGTCGCCGAGACGAACTCGCCATAGACGCGGAGCGTCTTTTTGTGGGCCAGGACGTTGTCCCAGATGAAGCCGCTGCTGGCATAGGCCATTGCGTCGCCGCCCCAGTAGGGATAGCTCCGCGGCCAGCCGCCGAACGCCTTTTCGATGTAGTCGGTCACGTAGGCTTCGTTGGTCCATTGGTGGCCGTCGGCGCTAAGCACGCCGCTACAGTAGAAGTTGTCGAGAAGCACGAACTCATCGACTAGCTTGTGGTGATTCGGCGTCACATCCTTGCCGTAGATGCATAGCTCGGGGTCGCCTTCCCCCCGCTCGATGTCGCCAAAAACCTGATCGTAAGTGCGGTTCTCTTTGATGATGTAAAGGACGTGCTTAAAGACCGACGGTTCGCCGTGGCGCTGGGGAACGGGCCGGGGCGGTGCGTCCTTTCGCGGCGGGGCCAGGGCGCTGATCGACTCGGTCAGCCGATTGTTCGCGAGCACGGTCGCGGTTTGTTTGGCCAGCACGTCCGCGGTCGGCAACGGGATGAGCGAGACGGTACCGAGGTAGTCGTGCGAGTTGTAGCCAACGATCGGTTTGCCGCTCAGTTTGCGATCGCCTTTCCAATCGACGTTGCGCGAGCCGATCCCCTTGACATTGGCGACGTAGAGCGACTTCCGCGGCCCATCGAGCGCCAGGCCCGCTGGATACCAGCCGGTAGGGATGCAGCCCGCGAGCCGGCTCTTGCCGGGGGAGAACTCGATGACGGCGACGGCATTGTTGGTGCCATTGGAGACATAGACCCAGCGGCCATCGCTGCTGATGGCCAGGGCGTTGGGCGCGCTGCCAAAGAGCAGTTTGTCGGCCGGGCGAGTCGAGATCGTCTCAATGACCTCGTCCTTGCCGGTGTCGATGACCGAGACCGTGTCGCTGTTGGCGCAGGCGACGAGCACGTGGCGGCCATCGGGCGTGGCGGCGATGGCAGACGCGTGCGGGCCCACGAGGATTTGCTTGACTTCTTTGCCCGCCGCTAGATCGACGACGCTCACCGAGCCGTCATTGGCGATGAAGCGGGTCGGATCGACGCGCACGGGCGACGCATTTCCGGAAGCGGCGGTTGTGTCTCCTTTGTCTGGGTGGCGGCCGGCCCAGTTGCTGACGTAGGCCTTGTTGTTGACCAGGACGACTCTATAGGGCGCGTTGCCAACGGGGATTTCGCGGACGACTCGTCCTTCGGCCAGGTCGATCTGCGCAAGGACGTTGCGGAGGTTGAGGACGGCCCATAGCGAATTGCCGTCGGAGCTCAGTGCCAGGCCAATTGGGAGCGCGTTTTTCGAGTCGGCGCCCGGCGCGACCACTGCCTTTGTGGGCGATTGCGGTCCCGTTTCGCTATTGGCGGCATTCTCGCCGGTTGGGCCGGATTTGACCGGCAAACTGATCGGCCTGGCGGCGGTGAGCTGGCCGTCGGCCGCGACGTCGAACACGCCGATTGAGCCTCGTATATTCGACGCCAGCAACCTTTGGCTGTCGCGTGTAAACAGGATGCCCGCGAAGCTGCCGCTGGCGTGAGGGACGCGGGAGACGATTTTCGCCGACTGGGGATCGATGATGGCCACGTGACCGCGATCGAGGACGGCGAGCCAACGTCCATCCGGACTGAGCGCGACGTCGGTGGGCCGGCCGCTGAACGCGACTTGCCGCCCGGCCGGGGAGAGCACCTGATTGGTTGGCACGACGATCCGCTGACCGTCGCCATCGCCGATGCGAAGCTGATCGTATTGGGCCGGATCGATGGCGGGTGGTGTCTGTTGGGCAACCGCTGCCGGTTGGGCCCGGGCCCATTGTCCGAGGGCCAGTGCGCCGAAGATCGAGACCATTGCCACCCGTGCTAGCTTGTGCTGCATGTTGGATTTCCCCGCTGAAACTGAGGCTTCAGCATGGTAACCCCTGCCGCAGACGAAGTCGCCCGGCGGCGGGCAATTTTTAAATTCGGCCGGCCGAAACTCGGGCGAGTTGGGCTACTTCAGAGTTGACCAGCCAGCGCGATCCTGCGACACTCTGCCGCTCGAAGGTAGGGCCGCTCGAAGGAAAGGCCGCCCCACGGAAGGGAATTTGCAATCCACGGATGGAGTCTGCCATGAGACGCGGTTTGCTGAGTCTGATTGTGTGCGGTGCGATAGAACTTGTCGGCTGCTCGGGCGGCGATGCGAATCAGCCGACAACGCAGCATCAAGCGGGCCAGCAGGCAGTGCCGCAAGCATCCGCGGCGGAAGCGGCGGCTGAAACTCCGGGCGTCAATGCCATCGAAGCGGCCAAGCTGCCGTCGGTGCAGGTCGCCGCCACGGCCACGCCGGAGCAGGTCGTGCAGACTTTCCTCGACGCGATGAAGCAGGGCGACATCGCCACGAAGGCGTCGTTGCTGACGCAGAAGGCCCGCGAGGAAACGGCCCGCGAGAACTTTGAGGTCAATCCGCAGAGCGCGGCCAATGCCCAGTTCGAAATCCGCCCAGCCGAATACTTGCCGGAGAATCCCAACGGGGCGCACGTCACCAGCGTTTGGACGGAGACCTATCCCGACGGCGTCATCAAATACGATGTGGTCTGGGTGCTTCGCCGCCAGGCCGAAGGGTGGCGGATCGCCGGCATGGCGATTGAACTAGTCCCCGGGCAGCCGCCGGCCTTTCTGAATTTTGAAGACGCGGCCGACATGGCCAAGAAGTACTCCGAAGCGATGGCCGCCAGCCAACAGGCGAGTGCGGAAGTGGCCGCCCAGCCGATCGAAGCCGCGCCGCCCGCAAACAAGGGCGTGATCGAGCGGTAGCCGCCAGTAGCCGAATTCTTGAGAATTCGCCCCTTTCCGCACTCTCACGAGTGCGTCTACAGCGCCGAAGCACTTATTCTTCGCGCTTGGGCTGTGGCACGACCTGCATGTGCTCGACCACCTTATCGACTAGGCGATATTCGACCGCCTCGGCAGCCGACATGAAGCGGTCGCGGTCGGTGTCCTCCTCGATCTTCTGCAGCGGATGGCCGGTGTGCTTGATCAGGATTTCGTTCATGCGCTGCTTGATCCGCTTGAACTCTTTGGCGTGAATCATGATCTCCTCGGCCGTCCCCTGCATACCGGCCAGGGGCTGGTGGATCATGATTCTGGCGTTGGGCAGGGCGTGGCGCTTGCCCGCGGCCCCCGCGGTCAGAAGCACGGCGCCCATCGACGCCGCCTGGCCGATGCAATAGGTGGCCACGTCGCAGGTGATGAACTGCATGGTGTCGTAGATCGCCATGCCGGCGCTTACGCTGCCGCCGGGTGAGTTGATGTAGAGGTGAATGTCGGCCTTCGGATCATCCGACTGCAAGAACAGCATCTGGGCCACGACCGAGTTGGCGACCTCGTCGTTGACTTGCGTGCCGAGGAAGATGATCCGGTCCTTGAGGAGCCGGCTGTAGATATCATAGACCCGCTCTTCGCGGCCGCTCTTTTCGACAACGTAGGGAATCAGGGGCATACGAACGAACTCCGTCGGCAGTGTGTTTGTTGATTGACGAATGTCGAAATTCAAGTGACGAATCAAGGACGAAGCTCGAAGCCCAAATCGTCATTCCGGCATTCGACATTGATTCGTCATTTGGCTTTCGTCCTTCGTCATTATTCCTTGTCTTCCGTCTCCGGTCCCGGCATCTTCTTGAGCACCTCGTCCACGACGCCATAAGCCTTGGCTGCCTCTGCCCCGAGGAAAAAGTCACGGTCGGTGTCCTTGGCGATCTTCTCGATCGGCTGGCTCGTGTGCCGGGCGAGAATCTGGTTGAGCACCTCGCGATACCGCAGGATCTCCTCGGCCTGAATTTCGATATCGCTGACTTGCCCTTGCACGCCGCCGTAGGGCTGGTGCAGCATGACGCGGGCGTTGGGCAGGGCGAACCGCTTCCCCTTGGTGCCGCCGGCGAGCAGCACCGCCGCCCCGCTCGCCGCCTGACCGACGCAATAGGTCGCGATCGGGCAGCTAAGAATCTGCATCGTGTCGTAAATCGCCAGCGTCGCGGCCACGTCGCCGCCCGGCGAATTCAGATAGAAGTGAATGTCCTTGCGGCGATTCTCGCTCTGCAAATACAGCAGCTTCATCACCACTTCGTTGGCATTGCCGGTATAAATCTCGCCCTGGAGAAAGACGATGCGGTTCTCCAGCAGCAAATCGCCCAGCGTCAGTTGCCGCTGCCGCTGATATGTCTGGTAGCTCTGAGAATCGAACACCGGGAGAGGCAAGTGCGCGGTCATGCTGGCGGTAAACTCCGACTCGAGATTCCAAGTGGGGCAGGCCTTCTGGCCTGCGGGACCAAGCGGTTGGGCAACGACCCACTGCCTGCCGTAACGACTCTGCTGCATTATTCCCCTGCCGCTCGAATCGGGCTAGAGCAGGTCGGCTCGCTCGCTGCCGCGGGACCCGCAACGACAGGGCGTGCGCTATTATTGCAAATTGCAAAATGACAAATGCAAATCTGCATTTCCTGGTTTGCAATTTGCACTCTTCCGCCAAGCCTACGGCCGATCCATCTCATCCGGCAGCTTCGGCGAGCCGGGCACCGGCGTCGCTTCCTGGAACTTCGCCTCGGGGATCTCGGCAGTGCCCGCGCCGGCGAGCGCGTAATTGACCGCCACCACCTCGTCCTTCTGCGGCGTGAACGCGACCGTCTTGAATTCGGCCTGCGACTCGATCAGCTCGATCACCTTCCGCTCGATGATCTGGTTCCGCAGCGTGTCCATCAGGCCCCGCTTCTCCAGCCGGGCCCGCACGCGCCGCGGCGACTCGTCCGATTGCTCGGCGATCAGCTCGACCTCGCGTTCGAAATCGTCCGGCTGGGCGTCGATCTTCTGGTCCTCGGCGATCCGCTCCAGGATAAAGTGCTCCTTGAGGGCCTTGGCCGTCGAGGCCAGGGCGTTTTGCTGGATGTCGTTCATGTACTGGCGGATCATCGCGTCGGTAAAGCCGCTCGATTGCAGCTCCATGGTCATCCGCTCGTACTCGCGGCCGGCCTGCCGCCGGAGCAGCTCCTTGGGCAGCTCCCACTTGGCGGATACGGTCAACAGCGAAGTAATCTGCTGCCGCACGCGCCGCTGCTGGTGGAACTTGAGCTGCTTCTCCAGCTCGCCG